>Ga0105045_10002909_pt1 | contig 14536 bp, 8 predicted proteins | sample MAT02_FD_78089 | JGI IMG/M metagenome (GOLD analysis project Ga0105045, IMG submission 78089) | Freshwater microbial communities from Lake Fryxell liftoff mats and glacier meltwater in Antarctica - MAT-02 (megahit assembly) | ecosystem: Environmental > Aquatic > Freshwater > Ice > Liftoff...
GAAAAGGAATGATCCTTTAAGTATTGCACGGCCCCTGTTGGATAAACCATCGCTCCATCTGGGTCGCTATCGGGCATCGTGACTTTCCAAATTGGATGCCAAAGAATAAATGCGACACAGGCAATCGAAACAACCGATGCACACCGGATCGCAAACGTTCGGCAGTTTACTAACGTTGCGATCGCCGTTCGTCCGAACGCTGTTGGCGTAAGCCAGCCTGGCATGTAGGCCATCCAAACCATCGCATAAATCGAGCCATGTCGCAAATGCTTGAATGCCATGTAGGCCGCCACGCAGCAGAACAACCAACCTCGAAGCCGAGACCAACGCCGATTCTTGGCAATGTATCCAAGCGCTAAAACAGAAAGACCAAATGCGGCCAGCGAGGTAACGTTGTCGTGTGTCATCCACAAAGGCTGCCATTCAAGCATGGTCGGCCGAGGCATGGTTATGGCTCGCAGAAGATAAGGCCCATATTGCAAGCCCCATGGATTGATTTGCAATCCAATGACAAGAATCGGAGGAAGCAGCAAATGATGCCATAATTTAAAGTAGGCATTCTGAAAACTCGCAATCGACCATTCTTCGCCTAGCTCATTGAGCCATCGTTCTACGACATGAAAGAACATCAACCCAACGCCGACGATGAAGCCAGCGTGCATGTTCAGCCAAACAACGTACAGCAAACTCCAGGCGATGACCCAACTCTTCCTGCCGTGCCAATCCGACTGCTGCATTAAGATTTGGAGCAGGATAAATAGCAGCGTAAAAATCTGAGCTCGAATCGTTCCGAAACCGACCCACAACAGCGGAAACAGTATCGGAGCACAAACCACGATCAGGAGCGGGTGGGCTCCGCCATTGCGAGCGCATCGATAAAGTGCTGCCGCAATCGCTAACACAATCAGAATGCGCAGGACTGCCATTCCATCCAAGCCGAGCGGACTGATGCCCGCGCACCAATAGAGGACCAGCCCAGTCCCCCATTCGTGATGCACGGCCGGTTGAATAGTCGGAGTGAACGCGAAGACATCTCGCAACGGAAAGGTACCGCTCTGGGCATACACTCGCACCAACGCCATCTCATGAAAGGCATCGTGCGTAATGTCGCTTAATCGAGCGATGTAAGCGAAGAAGGCAATGAGCAAGGCGGCGGCCAGGACGGCAATGTACCGTCCGTCGCGAAGCCGTCCTATTTGTAGGTTTTGTTGAAGCGTCATCAGTAGCATTCTGTCGGACGCGATAGCTAGCAGACTGAAATGATTTGTCGAATTTTCCGAACTTTCATTCAAGATTGATCTAGAGACCATTTTGACCGGTCTTCTAAACTCCGCAACAGCGTAGTGGATCGGAATGCAGGATGCCGACCGACCCTCCTCTGCGAACCTCAGCAATGGGGTTTTGAGCAATCCGTTTTTGGAGTTTGATTCGCATGGATGCACGAAGGTTGTTGTTTGCTATAGTGGCATTGCTGGCGTTGGGTTCGGCAAGTCCGGCGCAAGTGTTTGTCGGGCCAAGAACCTTGGTCCAATCTCCCAACTTTCGCGTTTTCGCACGCAATGCGCAGTTGGCCAACCAAGTTGCCAAATCCGCAGAAGAAAACCGAAAAGCGTTGGCGATGCACTGGCTGGGGCGGGAACTGCCTAACTGGCCTGAACCTTGTCCGCTCATCGTAAACGACGGCCCCGCGAAGCCCGCTAGCGGTGAGACAAAATACACTTTGGTGGGCGGTGGCGTTGCAAACTTTCAAATGTCCGTCTCTGGCACTCCAGAGCGAATTATCGATAGTGTATTGCCCCACGAGATTACCCACACGATCATGGCCAGTCACTTTTCTGCATTAGGAAAACCGGTCCCGAGATGGGCTGACGAAGGTGCATGCACAACAGTGGAACACCAGAGCGAACGCAGCAAGCACGATGAAATGCTGGTCCTTTTCCTAAGTCAGGGGCGAGGCATTCCGTTCGAAACTTTGTTTGCGTTAAAAGACTATCCACCCGACATGATGCCTCTCTATGCTCAAGGCTATAGTTTGTCTTGTTTTTTGATTACGCAAGGTGGTCCACAGCACTTTGTCAAGTTTCTGGAGCGGGGAATGGAGAGCGATAATTGGGTTGCGGCAACGGATGAGTTCTACAATTACCCAAAGCTTGGAAAACTGCAGTCCGCTTGGAACAAATGGGTCGCCGATGGCGGTGGCCAAGTTGATAACTATACGGCTGATGCCTTAGGCGTTTCGACTCGGGCAATAGCAAGTAACAGTCAAAACATGAATTCAATTGCGAACAACTCGGACGTTCGTACAGCGGTTGCCACTCAATTGATTGGCAATTCAGGATCAAATCCGGTGCAATTCGCTGGCGGCGTTTCTTCGAGCACAGGCAGTTACTATTTGGACCAACTACGGCTTCAACAACAGAACGTAGCTCAAGATCAGGCCCAGCCAAACGCACCTCGCAGCAATGACGCATTCGTCCCTGCGACTCGCCTCGCCCCGACTGGCGACCCAGGAGCAATTCCTCAAAGATTAGGTCTACCTGCACCGATTCCAAGCAACGGCGGCGGAATCATAAGGCGATAAGTGTAGCGCGACTCACCGAGCCATGATTTTTTTTACCCGAAGCGTGAGCGAGGGGTTCCAACTGGCCCCTCGCTCACGCTTCGGGTTGTGATGTTACTACTATCGATTCGTAGTCTCAGAAAATCACAGCCTCCCTGTCTTAAGTAGCAGCGACGTTGATGAAGTATCAACCAAACCGGTCGTAAGCGTGATTTTGTGTGACCAAAGCCGTTCCAGATTCAGTTGCACTGGCGTGCCGTAAACTCCAATGTTCGCAATATGTCCACCCGCGGTGACGATCCCTTGACACACGTCAAATGTCGAAGGAACTCCGACGGCTTCAATGGCAGCGTCCACTCCTACCCCTTGAGTCATCTTCATCACTGCTGCAACTGCAATATCGCTGAGCATGACAAACGCTTCTTCATTACGCGAGCGGTGGCATTGGGTAGAGGCTGTTGTCGGCAAATGGAATGCGTACCAATTCAGCTTGAGTACCGTCGATTCGGTTTCCTAAAATGTCTGTGATAAATCGCTGAAAGCCGTGATGAATCTAAGCAACTCGTGTCGAATCGCAGAATCACGGTTCTGAGAACAGTGCTACACTAAGCACAAAATCCTCTCGATTGGACACTATTTGCTGGTTGTTCCATTGAATTACGAATATGCTTTAGCAGAACTCGTGACGTTGCTGTCAAGAGAAAATGACGCCTAATAGCTTTGGAGAGCCGAGTGATAACACAAGATGCAACGGCAGTGAGTGAGCGGTTTGTTCAACAAGCGGTCCTGGTTCGGCAAAAACTCAAGGAAGCGATTGTTGGTCAAGATGACGTGCTTGATCAACTTCTAATATGCGCCCTGACTGGCTCACATGCCCTAATCGTGGGCGCACCGGGTCTTGCAAAAACCCTCATGGTCAAAGCCCTCTCACGGGCTTTGAATCTCAAATTTTCGCGAGTCCAATTTACGCCCGATCTCATGCCGAGCGACATCACTGGCTACGAGTTGCTAGCTAGAAGCGCCGAGACGGGTGACATGTCGATGCAGTTTCGGCGCGGACCGATTTTCGCGAACTTGGTCTTGGCCGACGAAATCAATCGGGCCGCACCCAAAACGCAATCCGCGTTGCTCGAAGCCATGGCCGAGCATCATGTCACGATCGGTGGTGCAACGCATGAGTTAGAAGACCCATTCTTGGTCGTCGCAACGCAGAACCCAATCGAACAAGAAGGGACCTATCCGTTGCCCGAAGCTCAATTGGATCGCTTCATGATGGAGATTCGCGTCGGCTATCCGACCATCGAGCAGGAACGTGAGATCGTGATGAAGACGACCGCTGAACCCGAAATTTTTTCCGATAGCACGATGACGCGTGAAGACTTTATCGCATTGCGAAAAACAGTCCGCGCAGTTCCGGTCCCTTTTTCTGTTGTGGACTTTGCGGTCTTGCTTTGCAACGGAACTAGGCCTGAGGAATCAGGTGCAATCGATGCCGTGAAAAAGTACGTGGCCTTTGGTGCAGGGCCGCGTGGAAGCCAAAACCTAGTACTTGCAGCCAAAGCGAGAGCTTTGCTGGAAGGGAGAACAGCGCCCATCGTGGGCGATGTCCGAGCTGTCGCCGAACCGATCCTTCGCCATCGTATCTTGATGAACCACCGAGCCATCGGTGACGGCTACGGTGTCGAGAAGCTAATCAAAACGCTCCTCGAATCTCGAGGCAAGTAGTTTAAATCAGCTACCCGAATCGAAAATGTAGCGGAAGTCGCCAAGACTTTCGGTAAATGCCACAAAAGCCAAAACCTTTAACAAATTTCGCTGCCTCCATCTCTTTCCCATAGCTCGCAAAACAATCATGAATTTGGCCAGCGATCCGAAAGCATCCGAAAATACCGCTCATGTCAGCGCGTTTTTCGAGCCATCGAAATTAGCTGGCCTGGAGAGGATGCGATTTACGACTTCACGACGCGTTGAGGGGGCTTACTCGGGCCGCCATGTGGCCAAGAGACGCGGTGGAGCAGGTGAATTCGTCGACTATCGCGAGTACTCGCCGGGCGACGATTTGCGGCGTATCGATTGGAAGGCGTTAGGGCGTACCGGTCGCAGTTATCTCAAGCTGTTTCAGGACGAGACGGATCTCCGATGTAGTCTACTGCTCGACTGCAGTGGCTCCATGTCGCAAGGCAGCCGATCGGACACCGATTTAAGAGGCTCCAAGTTGGAATGGATGCAGTACTTCGCGACCGCTCTATCGCATTTGATTTTGCTCGGGCGAGACGCGGTGGGGTTATGTTCCGTACGACAAGGGGTTGAGAATTTTTTGCCGCCAGCGGCATCAATGCTCCAGCGATCTTTGTTGCATGAAGCGATCGAGCGACTCCGACCGCAGGGCGAAACGGATCTGGCAAGCGGTCTGGATGGCCTATTGGTTCAATCGGGACGCCGAGGTGTGCTTTTGGCAATCAGCGATTTTTTGGTCCCAAGCTTGAATTCGGTCGTATCTGGCTTCCGCAAGTTTCGTGCGCAAGGTTGGGAGGTCATTGCACTGCATCTCGTGCATCCAGACGAAGTGACCCTACCGACTGGCAACGCATACAGGTTTATTGATTTCGAAGGGGCTGGCGAAGTCAGTTGCCAAATGACAGAAGTTCGCCGAGCCTACGAAGAACGCTTCCAACGTCATTTGAAATTGACGCGTGAAGCCTTGTTCGGAGCCGGTTGCGACTACCACCGCATCCTTGTTTCGGAAAGCTACCTCGACGTGCTTCGTTCCTTTTTAGTGATGCGGAGCGCATAGAGCGAGCGATGAACTTCTTACACGCCTGGGCAATTGGAATTGGAGCAATCGCGATCGCAGCGCCGTTTGCAGTCCATTGGTTGACGAAACCGAGGCCTGTAGCTTTTCGTTTGTCGACCGTTCTTTTCTTGCAGGAGGTCATACAACAGCGTCGATCGCGTAGTCGGCTCCGCGATTGGTTGATTTTGGCTTTGCGATCGCTTTGCATTGGGCTCTTGGCCTTGGCTGTTGCAAGGCCGTTGTTTCAAGAACGTCAATCGGTATTGTCGACGTCGGCAAACGATGCGCAACGCGTGATTGTGCTGGATTGCAGCCAAAGTATGTCGGCTGGCAGTGGCGGAGTGACGAGTTGGTCTTCTGCAGTCGCTTCTGCTTTGCAGTATTTAGAAGATTCACCTGGAATGCAGGCGGGAGTCATACTGGCAGGTGCTCGCGCACGTCCCGTCTTTGACCAGCTTTCTCCAAACTTTGTCTCGTTGCGCGAGGCGATTAAACAAGCGAGTCCAATGGCGGAAAAGGCCGAACCACGTGTTGCCCTGGAGCAGGCTGCAAAACTCCTTGCGAAAGCCCCCGCTGGAACCAAAGAGATAGTTATCATCAGCGATTTCCAGCGAACGAATTGGGGTACGCTCCTATTGGATTTAGTCCCAGTTGATACGCAAGTTCAGTTTCATAGCGTAGCCCAATCGAACACCGATAACCTTGCGATTACCGCTGTCCGATTTTCGTCCGAGCCAGTGGTGGGGCAATCGGTTGCAATGGAAGTCGACGTTGCCAACTTTTCGGACCGCGAAACAACTGTGCGGTGCAACGTCGATCTCAACGCGATGAAGCGTTCTTTTGAGGGCTTGCTTCCACCTCAGAGCACGAAGACGTTTTCGGAACTAGTATCGTTTGATGAAGTTGGCTGGAAGTTTGGGTGGGCGAGACTAGAAAGCAATTTAGACGTGTTGCCTGACGATGATCAGCGACCGGTTGCATTGCAAGTGCGGCCACCTGTGAGAGTTTTGATGATCTCCAAGCAGAGTGCCAACGAAGTCCCCTCCTCGAGTTTTTATTTGCAACAAGCGTTGAATGTATCGTTAAGCGGATCGATTGGGAGTACCTCTTCCGGGGCTGCAAGTGCGACCGATAAAAAGGGAAATGAAACGATCGTTCGAGTCAACCCGGTACGCGATGATGCTCGCAATTGGCCGCAATGCGATGTGTACGTGATCGACCATCCTGGATCGTTGGCATCCGATTCGTTGCAGATGGTTGCTTCGCAGTTGAAGCGAGGTAAGGGTCTGCTGTATGTTGCATCGGAGTTGGTCGACGCAGTCAACTTAAAACACTTAGGCGAGATCTTGGGAAGCGATTTCCAACCTCCTGTGGAGTTGGTGCCGGGCAATGACAATGAGCTTCGCAAAGAGCTTTTCGTTCGGCAAGTGAAGAGTCGAGAGCCACCGTTCAATGTCCTTGGGAGCGAGGATGCAGCGAGTTTATTGACCCCGATTCGATTTCGCGGTGGGTTAGGGACGCGAGCCACATCGGAGGGACTGCGCGATCAAGTCTTAGCAGAGCTTAGCGACACGTCGGCCCTGTTGTATCTATCGAGCGTCGGGGCTGGGCAGTTGGCGGTACTCAACACTGACCTGTCTCGATCGAATTGGGCTGTTCAGCCGACGTTTCTTCCTGTGATGGGTGAGTTGACCAAAAGCCTACTAGCACAGCGAGGACAAAACGACCAAATCCATAGTGGCGAGCCGCTGGTTCGCATGCTCCCAACCACGATTACGGACAGCAGTCAGTTGAAGGGTAAAACGATCGATGGGCCAGCGCCTGGTGGTGGCGACTTTGGTCAGTGGCAATGGGTTGCTGGTCAGAGTTCGGTCGTTTGGAATTGGAAGGAACCGCCTGGCGCAGGGATTTATTCGTTGGAAGAAAATGCCGTCCCGGTTTGGATGGTAGCAACGAGTGCGCCGGCTAGCGAGTCGAATTTGAGCGCGCTCGACAAAGAGGTTTTAACGAAGCGAATTGGTGGCGACCGAACAGTTGGCTTTGCGACCTCCGATTCGGGAGCTGAGAAATCGGATGACATCTGGAAATGGCTGGTCGTCGGCTGTTTGTTTGGGTTGATTGGTGAGATCGTGGCATTACGATGGAACCGGATGTAAGGATATTACTTTGTGGACTGTTGAACCTAAAATTCCGATGAGCTTGTGGTGGGCGATTTGCCTAGCCGCGTTCGTGGCGATCGCGTGGTATGCGTTTCGTCGCGAATGGCCGGTGACGGCAATGCGTCGCTTCTTGCTCACCTTTCTTTTAGGGCTGGGCATGATTGGTCCGCTGTTGATTGCATTGAATCCAACTTGGGTAGAGAGCGTGCCACCGTTGCCGGGCAATCCAATGTTGACGGTCTTGATTGACGGAACGTTGAGTATGCGGACGGAGGACGTTGGCGGCGAGAAAGGAACAACGCGGTGGACACGAGCTGTTGAGATTGCGGACAAAGTTAAACAGGAGAATTCCTCGATCGAAGTTCGGAAGATGGTTTTTGGAGATCTAGTTTCGCCGCTCGCGGAGTCAGAGGAGAAGGCTACAAGTGGTGTTGTAGCTGTTGGAAGAAGGACAGATTTGGGGTCTGCGCTCAAGCAGACTTCGCGAACGGCGTCGCCGCTCGGGCACGCGATTTTGATGATTAGCGATGGAGCTCATAATGTTGGAGCGGTTGAAAGTGTTTTGCAATCGGCGAAAGAAGCGAACGCGTTGGCAACACCGATTTACACGGTAACGCTGGGAACTTCCATCGGCATGAAGAATTTGTTAGTGACCGCCAAGTCGTCTCGTATGATTGCGTTTCCAAAGAATCCGGTGGCCATCCGGGTATCGGTTGTTCATAGCGGTTTGGCCGGTCATTCGACACAGGTGCAGTTGATGAAAGGCGATCAGGTTTTGCAGTCGAAAACAGTCAAGCTGACCACCGAATCGAGCCAAGAAGTTCGCTTCACGATTGACGATGGCGTTAAGGAGCCGATTGAACGTTTTCGAATTGTTGCCAGCGATGTTCCAGACGAAGTGACCACGGCGGACAATCAGACCACGGTGTTGGTTCAAAGGTTGAGTGCTCCGATTGGCGTACTGGTATTGGAGGGCAAGCCGTATTGGGATAGCAAGTTTCTTGCGAGGAATTTGGCACGCGATCCAGTCGTGGATTTGACGACCATCGTGCGACTGGGTGACGGACGTTTCCTGCAGCGGAAAGTGACGCATAAGTTATTGCCCGATTCGAGCCCTGAAAAAATGGAATTGGGTAACGCAGCCACTTCAGCAAAAGAGCTCGCTCCGGTTGACACGGCAACGGATGACTGGGCCGTGCAGAAGGAGTTGCAGTCTCCACTTGAGTCGATGGAATTGTTGGGTAAGTATCGGCTTGTGATTTTAGGTCGGGACTCGGGCGCTTATTTGACAGACCGAGGCATTGAGAATTTGCGGAGTTGGATTTCGGCGAGCGGAGGCTGTTTGTTGTGTTCTCGCGGTGCTCCAACGGATCAGGTGTCATCGAAGCTGGCGGAGATATTGCCCGTCCGTTGGTCGCCTACGAGCGAATCTCGTTTCCGAGCTAAGGTGACACAACAAGGGATCGATTCCGCAGTCTTCGATCCGTTGTTGGCAGAGGGGGGCGATCCACTTGGTTCGTTGCCAAGCCTAGCCATGGACCAGATGCCAAAGCAAAGGACTGGGCTGCCTCAGGTGCTGATGCAAAGCGCAGTCGACGATTCGGGAATCAATATTCCGATCGTCACTTATCAGCCTTTCGGTGCTGGCCAAACGATCGTCGTGGAGGGGGCAGGGATGTGGCGTTGGGCTTTTTTGTCTCCACAACATGCGGCCAAGGACAAGATTTATCCAACTTTATGGCAGTCGATGGTGCAGTGGATTATCTCGCAGAACGATATGATGCCTGGCCAGGAGCTTGCCATTCGGCCTGATCGAGCGACTTTCTTGACCGGGGACCGAGCCAGTGCTTCAATTTCATTAAGGGAGCCTGCAAAATGGAACACCAGCGGTGCCGCCACTAGCCCGTCCGTCATCATGCAAGCGACTGGGGCGGAAGAACAGACGCGGCTTTCCATGGTGACCTCGGGAATGGATAGCAGTTTGTTTCGCGTTGACCTGGGGACAGTTGGCGCTGGATTCTATACACTGAAGGTGGTTGTGGGTGAGAAAGATGAAGTGATGGCAGCGACTGCGTTCGAAGTTCGTGACCCTTGGTTTGAAACTTTGGAGGTGGATGCGAGGCCAGACGTGATGAGTCAAGTTGCTCGATTGAGTGGAGGAGAAGTCCTGATGCCGGAGCAAGTTGCAGATTTAGTCCGACGGTTTGAAGAACGAATCAAACTACAGCAGAAGTACAAAGAAACACGCACGACCATTTGGGATCGGCCCTTTGTTTTGGTCCTGATTTTGGTCGGTTGGGTAAGTACATGGATTGTTCGTCGACAGAATGGTTTGGTGTAGGGTTATGAGCATGTCTACAGGAACGCCATCGCTATCGAATCGTGAACTTCTCGCAAGCATTCGGCCCTTTCGTCGACGCGTTATTGGATTCGACATTGGCCAATTGACATTGGTGTTTGCGGCAAGTGTGGTCCTGTTTCTGGTCGTCGCAATGTGGTTGGACACGGTGATCGAGCTGCCGGCGGTTGCGCGTTGGATCATAATGCGAGTTGGTTTGTTGGCCGCGTTGATTGCGATGCTAGTTGCTAACGCTTGGCGGTTCATGCGGGTTACCAATGAAGAGGTGGCCCGCCAAATAGACTCGTCGATCGATTCCGGTGGCGAAGTGCTTGCGGGCTGGCAACTTGCGAATCAACCGGTTCATCCGAATACAGAATTGTCGCAAGGGTTAGCCGCGATGGCTTCGCAACGTGCGGCCCAGCGAGTACGAACTATTGCGTTGGGCAAGGTCGTCAGTTGGAAGCTAATCCAGAATGCAGCGATGTTTTTGGGGCTTGTTATTGTGGCCGTCTCGGTGCTTGGAGCAATTGTGCCAGGTGTTGCGGCGCATCAGTTGAATCGCTTTTTGTACCCCGCAGAAGACATTCCGCCTTATACCGGGACGTTCATAGAGCTGGAGCTCGAAAAACCAATCGTGTTGTACGGACAGGACGCTTTCGTGACGGCATCGGTAAGTTCCGGAACTGTTGAGCGTGTTACGTTGGTCGTTCAAACGGATCGCGGAATGGAGCAAACATTGCCGATGCTGGCCCAGACGGATGCCAAATGGCAAGCGGTCCTGACACGAGTTACTGAGCCGCTTTCCATTTACGCTCGCAGCGGCGCAAGTCGCTCTCGCATACATCGACTTGACGTGCAATTGACACCGCAAATTTTGCCTCCCAAAGTCACGGTGACGCCACCGGCTTACACGCGCGGCAGCGTCTATCGAGGGCCGTTGCCCGATCAAGGACTCATTGGGCTTGCCGGTACCAAGGTGGAGTGGGAAGTGAAAAGCAATCGACCGTTGGCCAGCGGCGAAGTTCAGGTCCATTACAAAGGAGGCGAATCGGAAACGATTGAACTCAGCCCGAATGAGCCGGCTGAAATGGGTGACGAAGGTCGAAGCAATGTGTTGGGTGGCAGCATGTTGCTTTCGCGATCGGGGCAATTCGAACTTTCGATTGTGGATGTGGATGGCTTAGCGTCTCAAGATAAAGTTGGTGGTTCGATCGCGGTTATTCAAGACCGACGGCCAGTGGTCCGCATTGTGTCACCGCAGCAGCTTTCGTTAGCGACGCCGGATGTTAAGCTCCCAGTAAGTGTGGCTGCGGATGACGATTATGGGATCTCGAATGTCACGCTGTTCCGTTCTTTGAATGGCTCGCCCGCTACTTCGATTGCGGCCGAGGTTGACGGTGGGCCGCGTGTTCAGTCAACGTGGGAGTTGCCCTTATCGAGTTTCAGTTTAGTTCCGGGCGACGAAATCACTTTATTTGCAAGAACCGAGGACAACGATCCGGCCGGAGCCAAAGGAGCCGAATCTGCAATTACGACGATTCGCATCATTTCCGTGCAAAAGTTTCAAGAGATGATGATCCAGCGGAAAGGGGCCGAGAGTCTCCAAGCTAAATATCAAGCGGCACGGCGTTACTTCGATCAATTGGCAAGTGCATTGCGAGAAGTGGAGGAGGCTCAAGCGGCTCTGAATCAGAATCCGGGTTCTGCGGAAGCTGCTCAGAAGCTGCAAGAGAAAATCGATGCGGCCCAGAAAGCGGCCGAGCAAGCCGAGCAGGAAGTCGCGAAATTGGCTGAACAGCCAATGCCAATCGATGTCGATCGCGAACTCGCAAAGAGATTGGAACAGATGAGCAAACAAGCAGGTAAGGTGGCCAAGCAGCTCAATCGGATGAAAGAAAATGCGAAGCCAGCACTCAACGAGCAAGATCAAGGCATGATTGCCAAGATGATTGAACTGAGCAAGGAAACGCAGAAAAAGCTGACGGACGAAGCGATCGATCCTCTTAACAAGATGCAAAAGATCATGCCGTTGGTTGTGGATCAGCAGCGTTTCGTTCAGATCACTAGCCAGCAACGCGACCTAGCGGGCCGGCTTGCATCGTTGCGAGATTTGAAAAAAGGGGATGCACCAACTCAACGACGGATCGCCGACTTGGAATCCGAACAATCGCAATTGCGGCAAGAGCTGGACCAATTGCTTAATGATATTCGGCAGCATGCGGAAGATTTGCCGGATGAGGCCGAGTTGTCGGACCTCAAGAAGACAGCGGTCGAGTTTGCTGAAGCCGTACTGAAGAGCGAAGCGTTATCGGAGATGACATCGGCACAAAAGAATTTGTTGGACGACGAGTTCGAAGATGCTTGGGCAAGTTCGGACAAAGCGGCGGAGATTCTAGAGAGCTTTCTCAGCAAAGGCGAAGAGGAAGGCAAGAAGGCTTGCGAAAACTGCAAGGCGTCGTTTAAGCCAGGTGCTGGCGGTGCCAACCTCGGCAATTCTATTGAGCAAATGCTTGCGATGATGGGTATGAAGCCGGGAGCGAGTGGAATGAAGCCGGGTGGGCAGCCTGGAATGGGTACGGGCTTCGGTGCAGGTGGTGGTTTTGCGCAACGCAATCCAGGTCCTCAAAACGTGGGTATGTACGGTTCGCTCCCGATGCCACAGAGCAGCCCGAGTCGCGGACGAGGCGACTCGCAGTCTCCGGGGTATCAATCAAGTCAAGCTTACGATTCGAAATCCGATGGTGGAGCAGAACGAGATTCGCAAGGGACAGGTGAAGCGGCTGGCCAAAGCATGAACTCTGTGCCCGCCGATTATAGGACCAAAGTTGAGGAGTACTTTCGCAACTTAAACGATGCAATTGGGACCGCAGAAGCAAAAGAAGAAGGACGTTAGACCATGGCGAAATGTCTTGTTGGAATCTTGGTTGCTTGGACTCTTTTGAGCCCAAGAGCGATGTTATTGGCGATGGATGATGATAAGAAGGGAGCGGTCACGGATGTGGTACGCGAACCGTCGAGCGTTGGCGGCGAGGCAGGGAGCGTGGTTCAAGTTGCAAATTTGATTTATGCGGGGACGAAAACGAGTGAGTGCTTCGCGGACCACTTCTTACGCCGCGCTGAAAAAGATTCATCGATCAGTACGAGCCGGCGACTCCATTCGGTCAAGTTGTCATCGGAAGAGCTCTATAACTTTCCGCTGTTGGTGATGACCGGCGAGGGTGAATTTCAGTTGCTTGCCGAAGAGCGTGAGAATTTGAGGCAGTTTATTGAACGGGGGGGATTCTTGCTCGCGTCGGCTGGATGTTCGTCTGACGAATGGGACCGATCGTTTCGGAGAGAGATGGCAAAGATCTTCGCGGACCGTGAGCTAAAGCCTTTAGCGTACGACCATTTGGTGTTTCATACGGCTTACGATGTGAGCAAGCTGGAAGCCAAGCACGGAACGCCGAAGCCGCTTGCGGGGCTACATTTTGGTACGAGGTTGGGTGTGTTGTATTCTCAGGACGGATTGAACGATACGTCGAATACGCAGGGTTGCTGTTGTTGTGGCGGGAATGAGATTACGAACGCAGAAGAGATCAACGTCAACATTCTCGTTTACAGTTTGTTGCATTAGGAGGCGGGCGCGATGTCAATCGATTTGAGAAAACAAAGGGAACGTGATGATGTCTCATGGCCTACCCGGAGTGGCGTAGACCTAGGAGAAACGGGTAGCGGAAGCCGCGTCGGCTTTCGGCGAATTGCAAGGCAAACCGAAACTCTTGGCGAGTTCCGCCACGTCAAGTCCTCGCTATGCGGGCCTTCCGTAGCCTATCTGATTTTCTGCGCATTGTTGTTTTGCACACAATCAGTCGCACCGCTCCAAGCTCAGGACGAATCACAGTCATCAGACTCTTCGGAAAAGAAAAAGGCTAGCAAGCGGATTGAGCCTGCGAAGGATTACGAAAAAGGGATCAAGCTGGCGCAACTGCACAAGCGACCCATGCTGGTCCTATTCGGGGCCGAATGGTGCAATTGGTGTCGGAAGCTTGAAAAAGAGCTTGCCACCGACGATGCCAATGAGATTTTAGAGCAATGGATCATCGCCAAAGTAGACGTGGATGAAGAGGCGGACATAGCTCGTGAGATGCAAGCGACCGCGTTGCCCGCGCTCCGAATCCTGGGCTCCGAACTAGAAGTCATCGCGAGCAAAGAGGGATACATGCCGATTGCGGAGCTCAAGGAGTGGCTAAACGAAAACATGCAGTTGGCCGATCCAAAGATACAGAGAGTCCTTTACGAATCGGGAAGCCTGCAAAATGACGAATTGAAAACGTTGATTGAATTTCTTGGACATCGATCGGCGAGTATTCGCGTGGCTGCTCAAAAGCGATTGAGCAACGCGAGAGAAAATTGCGAAGGTATGGTGGTGGACGTTCTACGAGGCGGTCGGCTTGCACAGCAACTTTGCGCATTGCAGATTCTTCAAGCTTGGCAAGCGCCGGTTGGGGCTGTCGATCCATGGCGCCCGGCCACGATCAATCCCGAAGTTGCCGAAACGTTGGTGAAGTGGCTACGAAGAGAGCGCGACAGAGACAGTGCCATTGTTGAGAATGAGACGCCAAAGAAGCCCTTGGATGAAACCAAGGTTGCGGATCTGATGGCTCGCCTGCTTGGCAATCGCACTGGCACTGGCACTGGCA
>Ga0105045_10002910_pt1 | contig 14536 bp, 15 predicted proteins | sample MAT02_FD_78089 | JGI IMG/M metagenome (GOLD analysis project Ga0105045, IMG submission 78089) | Freshwater microbial communities from Lake Fryxell liftoff mats and glacier meltwater in Antarctica - MAT-02 (megahit assembly) | ecosystem: Environmental > Aquatic > Freshwater > Ice > Liftoff...
GGTGCTTGCAAATATTAAACAGGGAATCAAAGAAATGCGTTTGATAGAAGCAGGAAAAATGAAAGCCACTCCAATTGATGAGTTTTTGAAAGAATTGGATGGCGTTTAGTATTCTTATTACCGACAACTTTAAGAAAGAATTCAAGAGGTTATCCCGGAAGTTTTCTTCTTTAAGGGTAGAAATTGAAACACTTCGAAATGAAATTCTGGATCACCCACAATTGGGAACGCCAATCGGTCATGGATTTTATAAAATCAGGCTTTCAATTGCATCTAAGGGAAAAGGTAAAAGAGGAGGCGGAAGGGTCATAACCTTTGTGAAGGTGCTAGACGAAACTGTTTTCCTGGTGTCGGTTTATGATAAATCTGAACAATCGGATATCGCTATCCATGACCTTCAAAACCTAATGAATCTCTAAACAAGGCTAACAAATTATAGTCTTGTCATCCCCTTCTGATTTAACCCACATTTGAACAAATAATTATTAAATTCGCACCGCTCAATTAAATCTGAAAATGATAACTATTGAAAACATAGAAAAAGCCATAGACTCTATCCGACCGTATTTGTTGGCAGATGGAGGCAATATAAAAGTACTGGAAATTACTGAAGATCACGTAGTTAAGGTTGAAATGTTGGGTTCATGCGGTGATTGCCGAATGAGCAGCATGACCTTGAAAGCAGGGGTTGAAAATGCCATTAAACAGGCCTTTCCCGAAATTAAAAGAGTGGAAGCAGTCAACCTCTTTCCAGAAACTGTTTAATAGAAAGCACTTTAAATGGAAAAAAACAAGATTTTGACAGACATCAATCGCTTTGAACAAAAGCGAATTTTGCAGGTAGCTCTCCAACTTGGTGCAGGCATTCTATCTGCAACCATTTTGTTTTTTCCCATTCTGGCCTTATTGGAATATTTTCTCTACCTCAGCCCTGGTTTGAAACTGGGCTTTTTGCTCGGTTATTCAGGATTGATGATTGTGGCCTTGTGGTATTGGGTGGCCCGCCCTTGGTGGAATCTACAGAACACCAGGTCAATAGATCAATATCAAACCTTATCACAAACAGTTTCCGGAAGGGTAAAAAATCTGGATGACAAGCTGCTCAATTACCTTCAACTTTTGAGCCTGAGCCTGAAAGGAGGTTCCAGCTCGTTGGTTTCTTATAGTTTAAGCCAGAAGCAGGATGTCATTTCCAGGTTCAACATTCCTGGTCAGATTTCAGTCAACATTCCGAGGTCGGTTTTGACGAAATTCATTCCCCTGGCGGCTACGGGTTTGATTTTGGTTTTGGTTTTTTTCGATTTTATAAAAGAAGGCAGCAATCGGCTGGTTCATGTCAATCAGGAATATCATCCACCAGCTCCATTCGGGATAGAGGTGGCGCAAATCCCAACAAGAATACTGGCAACACAAATCCTGGAAGTAAAATCTTCGGTTTCAGGCCCGGCTTTGCCAGAACAATTGTTTGTAAAAGTTGGAAGCAGAACGCTCAAAATGACAAAAGGAAAGTCTGGGCAATTTTCTCAAATCATTGAAAATCTGGATGTTGGAAAGCATTCTGTTTTTGTTTTTTCCGGTAATATTTCTTCGCCTGAGAATAAAGTTGAAGTACTTGCACCGGGCCAAATTCAACAGCTTTCCATAAAAGTTACACCTCCAGCCTACACCAAAAGAACAACTGAAACCCTTGAAAATGAGGGAAATCTTCAAATCGCAAAGGGAAGTTTGATTGAATGGAATCTGGAAACAGAAAATTTATCAGACCTTAAGATTGGTTTTGGAACCGATCCATTGGCTCCTTTTCAAGTTCAGGCCGGGGGTAAATTCAATTATTCAAAAAAGATTTTATCAACCTCAGATTATCAGATCAACTCTAAAAATGCGCTGAATCAACCGGATCAGAAGCTGAATTATCAAATCGAAGTGATTGAGGATCAGTTTCCAAGAATCCAGGCCAGTGCCGTCATGGATTCAATCTCATTCTCAAAGCAATACTTTGTGGGAAGAATCGCAGATGATTATGGATTTTCCAGATTGGCGGTGGTGATTCAGGATCCCAAAACGAAAAAAGTATTGGCTGAAGCACCTGTATCTGTTTCCAGATCAGAAAAAAATCAGGAGTTCGCTTACATTCCTGAAGGAAAAGTAGCAGCAACCATCTCACAACAAGCTGTCGTTTTGAGCTTTAAGGTTTGGGATAATGACGGAGTGGCAGGACCAAAAGCCACCAGCTCCCAAATATTTGATGTAAAAGATGCCTCAAAAAATGTTATCGCAGAATCGGTGGACAGACTTGACAAAAAGAACGAGGAAAACCTTGAAGAGCTTGTAAAAAAGACAGAAAGCCTAGAAAAAAATTCCAGGAAAATGATGGAAGATCTGAAAGGCAAAAAAGAGCTGAACTGGCAGGATAAGAAGGAACTTCAAAATTATGTAGAAAAACAAAAGGATCTCTTTAAGCAAATAGAAGACCTGAAAAAAGAGGCTGAAAAATCACTTCAGAACAAACAGGAAAACAAACTTCAATCGCAGGAAATGCTTGATAAACAGGAGCAAATCAACAAAATGCTTGAAGAAATACTAGATCCAAAAACCAAAGAATTACTTAAGGAACTGGAGCGTTTGATGCAACAGCAAAACCAAAACAAGGACCAGCTTCAGGATGCATTTGAAAAAATGCAAGACAAGAATGAGTTTATCCAGAATGAACTTGACAGGGCCATGGAAATGCTAAAGCAGCTTAAAGTGGAAGAGAAACTGGACAAGGCGATTAATGATCTTGACAAATTGGCTGAAGAGCAAAATAAAGAAGGCGAAAAAAATGAAAAAGAGGGCGATAAGCAAAGCGATGCGGAGAAAAAGGATGCCCAGGAAAAGCAAAATGAAATGAAGGATAAGTTCAAACAAATCCAGGATGATGTGAAGCAGATGCAGGAAATCAATAAAAGTCTGGAAGAAAAGAACAAAATTGAAACGGGCCAGGAGGAAGAAAAAGGAGTAGAAGAAGACCAAAAGCAAAGCGCTGAGGAAATGAAGGAGGGCAAAATGAAAAAGGCCGGAAAGCCTCAAAAAAGTGCTGCTCAGAAAATGAAGAAAATGGCTAAGAAAATGAAAGAAAGCCAGATGGAAATGGAAGGCGGTGGGGCAGATAAAGAAGACATTGGGGATCTGCGTTACATCATAGAAAACCTTTTGCACCTTTCTTTTAATCAGGAAGAAGTGTACAAAGAAGTTTCAAAAGTGAATCAGCTGGATCCTAAATACCTGGCGCTTACCCAGAAACAAATTAAAATAAAGGATGATTCTGAAATCATAAAAGACAGTTTGAAAGCTTTGGCCAAAAGAGCTCCTGAAATTCAAAGCTTTGTGATGAAGGAGCTGTTCGCCATGGGTTCTGCGATTGATGAGGCGGTTGATTTTGTAAAAGCCCGCCGGCCAGACATAGCCTCTGCTAAAGGTCAAATGGCGATGACCAACATCAACAATTTGACAGTAATGCTGAAAGATGCCCTGCAACAAATGCAACAACAACAGCAGCAACAGCAAAAAGGAGGAAGCAAAGCCTGTAAAAAACCAGGAAAGGGAAAGCCCAAACCAGGCGGAATGAGCCAAATGCAAAAACAGTTGAACGACCAGATTTCAAAAATGAAAAATGGCCAGAAACCCGGAAGTCAAATGAGCAAAGAATTGGCGCAAATGGCCCAGAAGCAAGCTGCATTGCGAAGGGCACTTGGCGAATTGGAGAAGTCACTTCAAAAAGGAAAAGACAAATCGGGTGGGCTTGGTGATGTAAAGGCCCAAATGGAAAAAACAGAAAGGGAATTGTTGAACAAAAAGCTGACACCCGAAACCATTATGCGTCAACAACAAATTTTAACCCGCTTATTAGAAAGTGAAAAAGCACTCATGGAGCGAGAAAAAGATGAAAGAAGGGAAGCAGAAAAACCAAATTCGCAAGAAAGAATTACATTGCCAGCCGAAATCAGGGAATTGCTTCGCAAAAGCCAGTCTCAAAAGGAACAGCTTCAGCAAGGAACCCCGAAACTGACAGAAATGTATCAGGAAGCCTTCGACAAATATTTTGAATCGATCCAAGAAAACGGTCAATGAATCCGGTAACAATTGAGTTTCCGTCCATAGTGGACAACATTAAAATTGTCGAAAGCTTTATCGACAACAGCAGGGATGAGTACCACATCTCTGACGACCTTTATGGAAACATACTTGTGGCCATTACGGAAGCTGTGAACAATGCCATTCAACATGGAAATGGGAACGACAAGGAAAAAATTGTCCGTTTGACGTGCAATTCCGGACCGAGCGAAATCAGCTTTATCATTGAAGATGAAGGTAAAGGCTTCGATTTCAGCACATTGCCAGACCCAACCAGCAATGAAAATATTTTAAAACCAAATGGCAGGGGAATTTTTCTGATGAAACACCTTTCTGATGTGCTTAAGTTTGATGAGCAAGGCAAAAAGGTAGAGATGATATTTTATTTATAAAATCGTTCCAGGGAAATTGCATTTCCGGTTCTTCGTTGATCATCAGGAATTTGAAAATAATACACCTGTATATTCTACATAAAATATTTCCTCAGGGTTTTCCTGATTTTTAGATTCCTGCTTGTTTTAAGTTTTGATGAAAATTGAAGATGATTTTCTTTTTCTACCTCATTCCGGTTTCTCAAATGGAGAAAAAATTTTTGATGCGTATAATTTTAAAATGGTTTTTAGTTGGTAAATCAACCCTTGCAAAAGGTAAATTGTCTTTTGATTTGTAAAAATTGATTTTCATCTTGTTACATTTAAAAACCGACCACCAAAAACTCTATCGTATGAACAAGCACCTATTTTACATTCTGTTGTTTTTTGGCTCAGGTTTTTTTTCAATTCAAAAGCTGGAAGCCAAAATTTCAGTGACCATTGAATATGCCTGCTTCCCGGCCGAAAATGGAAAAGGCAGACTCTTTCTCATTGTTGGTGTAGATGGACGAAGTCTTAAAGGTCAACAACTTGCAAATAAAAAATTCCAATCAACTGCTTCTTTTGCCATAGTAGTCAACGATTCGGCCAAAAACTATTTTGCAGAAAGGGTTGACTTTCAAAGCCCTGAATTTGCGGATACAAATGCCCTGGGCCAATTTTTTACAACCACAAAAGTAATCCCATTGCCATCGGGTAAGTTCAGTTTGAGTCTGGTCGCTTTTGATCCTAATTCTAAAGATACAACGAGAGAAAGGGCGGAAATCCCGATTCTGATGCCTGACACAAAAGCATCAGGAAAAATGAGCGATCTGGTTTTGTTAAATCAAGGATTCTATAATCCCCAGGTTCCGTTTTTTACCCAAAATTCAGGACTTTACAGACTTTCAAATTTCTATTCTGAGATGGACACCACATTATCCCTTTTTGCAGAATGTGCCTCCATTACCAAAGGATATCCTGAAGGTCTAACTCTGGTAAGCAGATTAAGGTTTCTTGAAGGAGAGTCCAGAAAGAGTTTAGATCTGTTTGGGAAAATTAAAAGAATAAAAAGTAAAGATCTGATTTCCAATAAATTCGACATTAACATCAAAGATCTTCCTTCAGGTAAATATCTGATCATTTGGGATATAATTGATTCAGCGGGAAAAATTATTACCCGATCCGAGAAAACAATTGTAAAAAGCAATCCTTCTGTAAACAATGAATATGTAGCAAATAGCGCCCCGATGGGAGGAAGCCTGGAGGATGAAATCTCTAAAATTGATATAAATGAATGCAGACACATTGTGGCCAGTCTTCGACCCATTTCCACCGCTTCTGAACAATCAACCATTGAATACCTCCGAAAAAAAGGAACCGATTTGGAATTGCGAAATTATCTGAATTCTTTCTGGGCCAAAAGGGATAAGGAAAATGCAACCAAGGCACTTTCTGACTATCGAAACCTGATTGCCATTGCGGAAAAAAAATATTCAACCCAGACAATGCCTGCTTATCAAACCGAGCGAGGCCGGGTGTTATTGCAATATGGTCAACCTAATATGATTGAAAATGAATTTTCTGACCGATTTAGAAAAGCAATTCAAAACCTGAATACAGTTCCATATGAGATTTGGTACTATTACACTTTGCAGGGAGCTGGAACAATAAAGCAAAACGATATCATTTTTGTGTTTGTCCAGGAAAACCGGGGAAATGACAATTATCGACTGCTCCACAGCACTGCCATTGGTGAATTACGAAACCGGGAGTGGAGGAAAGCGGTTGAAACCAATGCTACATATAATTACGACCGGCTCAGTCCAAACGACCGCTACGACCAAAACGACTCCAAAAAATTCAGATAAGAAAGCGAAATGTTCTTTTTCACTTTCGTCTCAAAATTTCCTTTTGGGTTTTATTTGTGTTCGGTGATGTCTTGAATATCTTCTTATTAACATAATCGGGGGTTGAAACAAGGTTGCATGGCATAAAAAAACCGGCCTTAGCCGGTATCATTTTTATGATGTAGAAATAGCTTCACCCCTCTTTTTCATTGATAAAAATATTCTGGAAACCTTTGCAGGAAAGCTTGAGATTCAGATTAATGAAAAAGCGATTCATTTGGCTATGGTCTTACAAAAGATGAAAGTCAAGGAAGCTCAATCAACTGTTGATCAACTGAATGGTAAACGACTAAGCTTCCAAAGCTGCTACACCCGGAAGCACTTTTCCTTCCATATATTCCAAAAGAGCGCCTCCTCCTGTAGATACATAGGAAACCTTTTCTCCAAAACCCAATTGGTTGATGGCAGCAGCCGAATCGCCACCTCCGATTAAAGAATAACCTCCCTTCTCTGTAGCGTCTACCACTTCAATGGCTATGGTTTGGGTACCTTTTGCAAATTTTGACATTTCAAAAACGCCCATTGGCCCATTCCACAAAATGGTTTTAGCTCCTTTTATGGCATTGGAAAAAGCTTCGATCGCTTTTGGCCCAATGTCTAATCCCATAAAACCTTCAGGAATAGAAGTATTGTCACAAATTTGGGTGTTGGCCTCGTTCGAAAATGCATCTGCCACTACAGAATCTTCAGGCAACAACAATTGAACTCCTTTTGTCTTTGCTTTTTCAATCAGACTTAGGGCAAGGTCCATTTTATCTGCTTCCAAAAGTGAAGTTCCGATATTACCACCCTGGGCTTTGAAAAAAGTATAGGCCATTCCTCCACCGATAATCAATGTATCTACTTTATCCAGAAGACTTTCAATGATCAGGATTTTGTCAGAAATTTTTGCCCCACCCATAATGGCAACATAAGGCTTATGGGCCTCTTCCATTACTTTTTTAGCATTGGCCAATTCAGAATCCATGACAAATCCTGCACATTTTTCAGCAAAAAACTGGGCAATAACAGCTGTGGAAGCATGTGCTCTATGGGCAGTTCCAAAGGCATCGTTTACATAAATGTTTCCAAGGGCAGATAGCTTTTTGGCAAATTCCAGATCGCCTTTTTCTTCTTCCTTATAAAACCGAAGATTCTCAAGCAATAAGATTTCTCCGGGCTTCAGTGCTGCAGATTTTTCAATCGCCTCATTTCCAATGCAATCATTTGCAAACTGAATCTGCTTTCCAAAAAGTTTTTCCAGATTGGGCAAAATATGGCGAAGCGAATATTTATCTACCGGTCCATCTTTTGGCCTTCCCAGGTGAGACATTAAAACCACAGAACCACCATCGTTTAAGATTTTTTGAATGGTGGGCACAGTTGCCCGCAGGCGGGTATCGTCAGTAACTTCAAACGCTGAATTTAATGGAACGTTGAAATCTACCCTGATCAGTGCTTTTTTACCCGAAAAGGAAATGGAGTTGATATTTTTCATAAACAATTTTAGGATTACAAAGGTAGCTGATCAGGCTTTTATAAGTACTTGTTTTTACAATAGAATGATTCATCTTTGGCATAAAATGATTTGGCAATCGTTTTAATGTTAAAAATCCGTTGTTTTGAGACATAATTGGTGAATGATAAAGCTGATTGCAAATATTGAAAAGTTAAGGTCCTTTTTATGGGACAGTAGAAAAAGGCTAACAGACAGACAATTCCTGTATGCGATCAGTATTGTAACAGGCTTGTTTTCGGGAGGTGCATCCATCATTCTTAAGTCCTTTGTTTTTTTTCTTCATGACTATCTGCATTCATTTAGCATTTCAGAAATGTGGAAATACGGCATGGTGTTTTTACCCATGGTTGGGATTTTCATAACTGTAGCATTGATTCATCTGATCTGGCAAAAAGATTTCAACAAAGGCATCGCACCCATTATTGATTCCATCAGATCGAAGGGAGGAAAACTTCCATTCAGCCAGACTTTTAACCACATCATAACCTCGGGAATAACCGTTGGATTTGGAGGATCTACCGGATTGGAGTCCCCAATCGTATCCACCGGGGCCGCCATTGGTTCAAACTTTGCAGAATTTAACAACCTGACAATCCGCGACCGGACCTTAATGCTGGCGTGTGGCATTGCGGCCGGGGTGAGTGCAGCGTTTAACGCACCCATTGCAGGGGTGCTATTTGCCGCCGAAGTCTTTCTGACCGAGCTCAGCATCTCAGCCATCATTCCTGTCATACTGGCTTCGGCCACCGGGGCTTTGCTTTCCAAAATCATTTTGAATGAAAGTATTCTTCTTCATTTTGAAATGAAGGAGGCGTTCATTTCTTCCAATCTACCTTTCTACATTATTCTTGGGCTTTTTTCGGGTCTTCTATCTGTTTGGTTTTCAAGAACACATTATAAAATAAGTTCAAAATTTAAAAGCATTTCCAATATTTATAAGCGGGCTGCCATTGCTTCACTGGGCCTTGCCATTTTGCTTCTCGTCTTTCCTTCATTTTATGGCGAGGGCTATGGCTACATTAAAGATCTGGCCTCGTTTCACACCTACCGGTTGTTTGAGGGTAGCATTCTGGGAAATTTTATGGAACGCAAAACCTGGTTTTTCATTGTTGCCATATTCCTGACGGCCCTTTTTAAAATCTTTGCCACCTCTTTTACCATTGGAGGGGGTGGAAATGGAGGCCTTTTTGCGCCTTCTCTTTTTGTAGGTGCCAATATGGGTTTTGCCTTCGCCATGGCCTGCCATAAAATCGGATTCAACTCTGTATCCATCAGCAATTTTACCATTGTGGCCATGGCTGGCGTTCTAAGCGGGGTTTTCTACGCCCCTATGACAGGCATATTCCTTATTGCAGAGCTTACGGGTGGTTATGATTTAATGATTCCGCTTATGTTGGTTTCTGCCCTGAGCTATTCTGTAGTCAGGGGATTTGAACCAGTCTCCTTGGATTTGAAAAAATTAAAAAGCCGCGTTTCAGAACCTGGGAGAAAGGACCATCAGATTTTAGGAAGGTTAAAAATTCATCAGATGCTGGATACGGACTATGATGTGATTACTCCTGAGCTCAAAATGACCGACTTCATTCAGGTTCTTAGCCTATCGGCACATAACACCTTTCCTGTGGTAGATTCTGAGGGGGATTTTAAAGGCGTTGTTGTCTTTGGAAAGGTGAAAGAATTGATCTTCAGGGCCAATGGTGATGAAAAACTGACCATGTTTCAAATTATGTCTAAACCGAAAGCGACCATTCAAATCAATGATTCGATTGAGAGCATCATTGAAAAGTTTGAAACCACGATGTCCTTCAGATTGCCTGTTTTGGATGGCCGGCGCTACATGGGTTTTATCACAAAAAGCTCACTGCTTTCAGAATACAGGAAAGAGATCATGGAAACCACAATTGTAAGGATATAATTATAAAGCCTTTATGTTTTGGATTTCATCCAAAATAAAATTGCATTTTGATTCTGGTTTCCTTCCTTATCTTTGCACCATGAAAAGGTTCATAAGTTTAGCAAGATTGACTTTCTCAAATTTCTACCTGGGAACCTCTTTTCTCTTTCTGGTCTGGATTACTTTTTTTGATGGAAATGACCTCATTTCCCTTTTTAACAATCAGGTTAAACTGAAAGAAACAGAATCTGAAATCAAGTTTTTCAGGAACAAAATTAATCTGGTGATCGCGGAACAGAATAGTCTGAAAGGAAGCTCTGCTGCAATGGAAAAATTTGCCAGGGAGCGATTTTTGATGAAAAGAGACGATGAAGAGGTTTTTTTGATCACAGAGGATGCTGATAACTCCATGTTTGATTGGATTTCGAAAAACTAACTTCTCCCCTTTCCGAGCTACTGACCTGTCCCAAATGAAACGCTTCGATTCCTAGGTCTGATGCCGTTTTTTTGATTACTTCTATCTCCGATTCATTGCAATAAATTTCAATCCGGATTCCACAATTGAAGGTTTGAAACATCTCCGGCCATTCTATTTTGGCTTCGGATTTCAATAATTTAAAAACCTCAGGAACCTCCCAATTGATGGTTTTTTCTATCTTAACTCCCTCCACAAACTTTAAAACCTTGCTGTGCGCCCCACCTGTGTTGTGGATAATGCCTGAAATTTTTGACCTGCTAATTTGATTCCATAAAGCTGCAAAAAACGGAGCAAAAGTTCGGGTTGGGGAAAGCAATCCCAGACCCAGATTTTTATGCTGAGTGAAAATATTTTCCTCCAGATCGAAATTGCCTTTGTATCCCCCTTCTGCCAGAAAATGCGCATCAATGCTTTCGGGAAATTCCATACCATATTTATTTTGAAGCAATACATGCCTCGCCAAGGTGATTCCGTTGGAGGCTATTCCTGAATTGTATTCATTCTCATAAGTAGATTGACCATAAGAAGCCAGCCCAACAATCTGATTTCCAGGTTTAATATTGCTACAGGCAATCAGGTTGGCTTTTGGAAACCGGCAGGTAATGTTAGAGTCAACGATCACAGTTTTAACCAAATCGCCAACATCAGCCGTTTCCCCACCTCCGAAATAAATAGGTACTCCGTTCGAACGAAGGTTTTCACAAATCTCCTCCGTGCCTTCAATGATGGCTTTGATCACTTCCCCGGGAATTAATCTTTTATTTCGACCGATGGTAGAGGTAATGATGAAATCTGAGCTGGAACCGATGCATAGAATGTCGTCCAGATTCATCACCAAAGCATCCTGAGCAATTGATTTCCAAACAGATAGATCGCCAGTTTGTCGCCAATAAAGATAAGCCAAAATGGACTTGGTGCCAGCCCCATCGGCATGCATCACATTCACCATTTCAGGATTTTGACCCAAAATATCAGGCAATACTTTGCAAAAGGCGCCGGGTGCTATTCCTTTGTCCAGATTTTGAATGGCTGCGTGCACATCTTCTTTGTTTAATGATGCGCCCAATTTGCTGTACAGATCCTGCATGAATGACAAATATAAGCTGCGAAGTTAGGAACCTGGGCCAGCGTTTCAATCATTTTTATCTTTTTAGGGAACTTTCCTTTCAGATAAGCATGGGTGAAATCTGGATGATTAAAGGCAACAACGGAACCGGGAAAAGTACCTTACTGAAAATCTTATCGGGTGGAATGGAACCTGGAAATGGGGAGGTTCTATTTTTTGGGGATGATAAGAAGATAGATTCACATTTGATTTGGAAGCAAATTTCCATGGTGGCGCCATATCAGGAACTCCCTGAAGAACTGAGCCTGAATGAATTAATTGATTTTCAAATTCTAATGTCTTCCCGAAAAATTGAAAGAAAAGAGTTTGACCGATTGATCTCTTTGTTTGGCATGGGCAAAGATGCAGCCAAGCCCACCGAACAATACTCAACCGGCATGAAACAAAAGGCCAAAATTATTCTTGCCCTGGGAGAAAACAGACCCATACTTTTTCTTGACGAACCCACCTCCAACCTTGACCCTGAATCTTTTGATCGGTTTTGGGAAATGGTGAAGGAGATGAAAAATGAAAAACTGGTCATCACTGCCAGCAATGATGAAAAGGAGCTTCAGAACGGGAAGTTGATTTTGGAATTGGGGAAAGATACGATCTGATTAATTTTCATCATGTCAAATTTTAACTATTCTGACTTTCCGGCCAGATGCCATCGATATGAAAAAGATTTGTGTTTTGTGGAAATTTAAATGACAACAAAAATCGAAAAGCTGTAGGTAGTTTTTACACTTTTAATTTTTAAATTTCTGCTTCTGAAAGACCAGTTGCCTTGGCTATTATTTTTAAGGAAAGTCCAATAGACAAAAGATTCCGGCAACTTCAAGTTTACCGTCAAACCTACCCACAAGATTACCCTCAAGCTTTCTTTTTTCCATTCCTTCAAGAATACCTTCGATTTTACCCTCTGCCAAACCTTGCTTAAAATCTTTGTTAAACGAATCTGATATAAAAGCCTTTTCTACGTGTACAAAATCCCAATATCGGTCGCGTGCATCAAGTTCTTCCTTGGTGTAAGCACTTTCCTTTAGGAGCTCAAGTGCCTGACTGATCTCTGGATTGTCTAAAAAGTCTTTTGATATTTGCTGCAGAAGATTATCCACTTCTGTCATAAATCGCAACCATAAAACACCTAAGGCTTTTTCTTTCAGGCTCTGGGCTTTCACCTTTGGCAACTCCACAAGATAAACTCCAATCCTTCCATTTGCAAACGGGGCTCCTCAATGGTTACAATCTTGTAATGGTGATAATATTTTTCGCTGTTGGCTATATAATTCTCATGCACAAGACTTAAAGCATAGACAGGGTTTAGCAGATCATATTGCTCTCCTTTTTCCAATTGCCTGATGTAGGCTTTAGATGCATTGAACAAAACTCTGTTCTGAAACGAATTGGTCCAAAGCATCTGCATTTCTACAATGAACTGACGCCCCTTTCTATCTTTTCATCGAAGATCTACAATCAAATATTTGAACAAAGGCACCACTGAGGTGAGTTCTACAGAAAGATATTCTATGCTTTCAATTTGTTGATCTTCAGCCAAAAGCAAAACTCCATTTAGAAAACTAATTAGCAGATTGGGGTGCTCTCCAAATATTTTCTTGAAAGTGCGGTCGTTTTTCGGATTCAGGTAACGCCTAAAGGTTTTGTTATAAAATGCAAAAAAATCAAAGTTTTGGTCTGATTCTATTTGAGTTTTTATTTGGGCCTGGGCTTTGCAACCTGGTCATGAACTACAAATTTAAAACAGATTATCACAACCAGTAAAGTTGTAAAGCTATTTAATCACCTGCCTTTTGCAATCTTCCGGTAACTCCAGAATAAAATCTGGCTTTACATTCAAAAACTCAAATTTCGTAAACTCTATTTTGAGCCCCGAGGAAATCGTTTTACCATCTTCAACCTGGGAACTGTTTATCGATTTCTCAAAAGGAATCAACAGATTTGAAACGGGTTTAAAATTTTGATTTATCAATGACACTTCAAGCTGATTGTCAGTTGCTTTTGCCTTGTGTAGAAGATATTTTTGCCAAATAGCCGCTTGAAGACTTAAGTTTCCCTGGCTACCAACCAAATAAGAAGAATCGCCTTTGGTGGTAATTTTTCCGGCCACAAGGCTATCCCAAAAAACACGTCCCATCAGAAAGTGCTGCAACTGGCCCAAAGCCAATGGAATGGGGACATATCCCTGCAAAATATTCAGGCTACCAACCATGCATTTGTTGTTGAATTTATCCCAAATCCGAACAGAATCTTTGTCCATGTGGCCCCTGGCAACTTCCATCAGACCAAAAGCATTGGCCGAAAACCAGATTTGTTTGTCCTTTTCAGCCCGGATGGTCATGTTAAAGGAAACATTCATGTCTGGATGCTGCACACTGATCTTTGCCTTTGCTGTCCAGAATTCTTGAGGCCATTTGTCATGTTCCATCACCAAAGCCGGAACCCGACTTCCATTTTTGGAATCTTCGGATGATCCACTGGCCGTTTTATCTTTTTTCCGACAAGAAAAACCACCGATCATCGTCAAACCCACCAATAAAAAATGAATTAATAGTCTCATTTATAATTGCTTATCCTTAAGTTTTTTATCCAGTTCAGGCGAGATTTCATTTCCCAATTCCTTAGCCTTTTTCCAGGCATCAAAAGCTTCATTTTGCTTATTCATTTTGAACAAAGCATCTCCATAATGCTCCCAGATTACCCCGGAATTGGAGTTTTTGGCAGCCTTTTCCAAAACTGACAAAGCAGAGGAAAAATCTCCATTTTGAAACAATACCCAGCCATGTGTATCCAGATAGGTAGGATCTTCGGGTGCAAGCAGAATCAGTTTAGCGCTCATTTTCAATGCTTTCCCAAGATTTTTTTTATCCAGGGAAAGGAAATAGCTGTAGTTGTTGAGCACATGTGCATTATTTGAGTCTATCATCAACGCCTCATCAAATGCCTGGCTTGACTTTTCGCTTTCCTTTAGGTTGAAATAGGCATCTCCCAATTGCGAATAAATTTCAAGTTGCATATCCTTATTTTCCAAAGAGATCCGTTTGGCCTGTTCTAAAGCTTCTACGGCCTTGGGATAATTCTTCTTCATCAGGTTGCCCATACCATTATAAAACGAAAAAGAAGGCGTGTTTGGAAATAACAATCTGGCTTCTTCGGTATGCCGCACCAAA
>Ga0105045_10002911_pt1 | contig 14535 bp, 10 predicted proteins | sample MAT02_FD_78089 | JGI IMG/M metagenome (GOLD analysis project Ga0105045, IMG submission 78089) | Freshwater microbial communities from Lake Fryxell liftoff mats and glacier meltwater in Antarctica - MAT-02 (megahit assembly) | ecosystem: Environmental > Aquatic > Freshwater > Ice > Liftoff...
CCATCTTGGTCAGTCCCTGATCCTTTTAATTCAAATGGTGTCGACATAGGTATAAAAAATCCGTTTTGAGGTATTGTTAGTTCAGGGAAGTAATTGCCGGTAGGTATTTTTTCTGCACAAGCATAAGCATTACCACCACTTGTTGTTTTTGAGGTCATTTGTACTACTGATCCTATGTGGAAGTAATCATCATTATCGCCAGCGACATTATCTGTACCACAAGCACCTGCATAAGACATAACCGTAGTCCCGCTACCTGGCTCAAAAGCAACATTTGGAGCACGTTGCGTTGCATATGCTGAACAAATATTCCAAGTGTGTGATGCATCAAATTGGTGGCCGATTTCGTGGGCCATGACCCTTGTTACAATACTATTTAGAGACTCATTATTGTGGCAAGTTACTCCAGCACCTTTATTGCTCTGACATGCCGATCCTCCTTGCGCCACTCCACCGATATCAGTACAAGTAGCCAAAACGTGGCCTACATCATAAGTATTGGCCAAAACAATAGAATTTATAATAGCTGTATTCTGTGGTAATATTGTAAATCCTGCATTTGGTTCTTCATACCTATCGGTAGCAGGGTCAGTAAATATAAGTCTGTCATTATTATCAATTAATACGAATCTCATGGCCATATCTTTTTCATACATAAGATTCATACGATTTAGCATGGTATTCATATCTGCAAGACAAGCAGCAACGGTACCTCTTCTGGCTCCCCAGGATCCCGTACATGCCATTGCCACTTTATAGACTCTCAGTTCTACTTCACCAGCCGAACGCATATTTGGCATAAACTGTCCATTTGAAGGTCTTCCTTCTTCACTTACACCACAAAGGTCGACGCCTTTATATAGATCAGGTTGGTCATCCTTTACGTCGTAAACGATATAGTTTTCTAAATTTTTATTAGAATATGGATCGATATATTTCTCACCATCTGCTTCGTGGATTGCGGCGTGGAAGCCATTTGGCGAAACAGAAAATCTCATTTGAGTTGACTTATTTGTGATTTGGTACGCTTTATACGTTTTGATCTCTGGATATCTAGCTGATATACCTGGCTGCATGACCGGAGACTCAAATACTTTAAATTTCTCTATTTTCCCACTAGCCATAGGTATTTCTAGTACCAATTCTTTTGACTTACGGTTCACATCTGTTTCCAATGGAGCAGATTTAAGATAACCCTTTAGACCTTCCATATCCAATGAAAAGGTTTTGTATTTATTAGGAACGATATTCCTTTCATCTCCTGATCTCAGTTGAAAATTAGATTCGTCTGTTTTTTTCCAAAAAGATTGAGCGGTCAATGCGCTATTTACAATAATTAAGATTGTAAGGGTAAAAAAATTCTTTATCATTTTATTAAGGTAATGGTTTGAAGTTGTAAAATTAATAAATATCTGTCAGATACCAATGAAATTTATAGAATTGTGTATCGCAAACGACAAAATTAAAAAATAAAAAGTCTCGATTTATAACATTGTAACAATAATCAAATTAAGTTTGACTAAAAAATATTCCAAAATTACTAATATTTTCCCATTTTGCGATAATAAATCAAATTCCAGCCTGAAGAAAGCTTGGCAAATCGTCGTTCCATGGTATATTGGCCAGAAACATCAGAGATATATTCAATAATAATACCTGCTGGACCATTGACAATTTCTCTTACAAAACTCTTATTCCCATCATCGAATGCGCTGTGGATTTTCCACGTATCCAGTGTCCATCTAAAATCAGGTGGTACTACATCTAGACTGTCTGCCTGCGGTCTAGTACCTTCGAGAGGGAACGTAATGTGCTCCAGCTGAAAAACACTATCGCTGCTGAAGGTATTGTAAAAAGCGACAAACTCTTCGTTTTCAAAAGGTTGTGGGCCTTCTTCAGCAACGATTGGTTCGGCATCTGCTTTTGATTTACATGACGTAATGATGACCATAACGACCAAAAGGCTGATGGATACTAATGTTAATTTATTTTTGAATAGCATATACAAGTATTATATCATTTAATGTATTGCAAAATAAAGTATATTTTTTGAGAAAATCATTTTTTTTTACAATTCCTTCAAAAACAAAACCCTTAGGATCGTAATTAAACGAGGAAACAAACATATGTTTTTTGAAGTCTAGTTCTTTTCGGCCATAGGCTTTGTACATAGATTCTTTGGCGCCCCATATGGTATGTAAGCAGGCAATCTTATGTTTGTCTGATATGTGCTCAGCTTCTGTTTCAGACACAAATTTTGAAGCTATTCTCTCTATTTTTTGTACCTGCAATTGCACGTCAATACCAACAACTGAAAGAGAAGCAATGACAGCTGTATAATCAGAAGAATGGCTGATGGAAATAAAATAGTCTGAATGCTCAAGGTATGGCTTGCCGAATCCATCTTTCAGACATGCGCCACGAATTTCTCTCTCTGACAATAAATGCAGCAAATATCTAGAAGAAAACCATTCTTTCCGCTTCCTAGGCCCTAAGCTATCTATTTCATGTTGTTCATCATCAGAAATCAATAAACGATCTCGGAAGAATGTCTCATCTTCGTCTACCTCCCATACGCCTAGTACTCCTCCTTTACTCAGTTCTGATGAAAAAATAAGTGGCATTCAAACATTTTAACATTAAAAAAGATTGTTTATCAAGACAAAAACTATTCTTTTGACAACATTTAAGAACACATGTTGGGTTGTGATTGTTTGCAAAGAAATAAAAAGTAGACAAATCCATTGAGACGCACCATTCATACCAATCTTATATTAACCTTGAGCGGACACATATCTTCTATATATGGTCTTGCAAATAAAAAAGGTTCGCCCTACTTTTTTTCTGCTGGAGGTGATGGGTGGATCGTGCAATGGCAAAAGGATGCCCAAAATACTGATGGTCTACTCTTGGCTAAAGTGGATGGTAAAATTTTTTCAATCTTTTATATTTCTGAAAATGAATTGCTGGTTGCAGGTGATTTTGACGGGCACGTGTACTGGTTGGACACAAAGACAAACACTATACTTAAAAGAGTAGCATTTCATAAGGGTAGTGTCTTTGGGTTCTGTCAGGTTGGCGATAAACATATTTTTTCCATAAGTGGTGATGGATACCTATGCAAATGGGATATTAATACTTACCAACCACTTGAATCAATCAAAATATCGTCACAAGGTCTCAGGTCAATTCTGTACCACCAAGACAGTAACTGCATTTATGTGGGAGCAAGTGATAATAATATTTACAAAATTAATGCTAATGATTTAAAAGTAGAAAACATAATACTAAAAGCGCATCAAAACTCTGTGTTTAGTCTTGCCGTATTGCCCAACGATATACTACTTTCTGGTGGAAGAGATGCACATCTGAAATCTTGGGCATTACCAAACATGCATCCAGAACAAGATTTTGCTGCACATATGTACACCATAAATAGTATTGTTTCTATACCAGAGTTGTCACTTGTTGCTACAGCATCAAGAGACAAATGTATCAGAATATGGGATGCTGTGACATTTGAGTTGCACAAATCCATTGATATTCAAAAGGATGGACACATCAATTCTGTCAATCACCTTATATGGCTACCTGATCAGTCCACTCTCGTAAGCGCAAGCGATGATAAGACTATCAGAATGTGGAAGGTCAATGATGTTCAACAATAATTAGTTAGCCTACTATTGTTGTGATTTGAGATACATTCTGAAACCATTTCCATGGATGTTTTCGATCTCAATGTTTTGATCTTTACTCAAGTATTTACGAATTTTCGTAATGAATACATCCATACTTCTTGCCGTAAAATAATTGTCATCTTCCCATATTTTGGTCAGGGCCTCTGAACGTTGCAATACATCATTGATCCGAAAACAGAAGAGTCGGAGCAATTGTGCTTCCTTAGGAGATAGTTTATCAGTCGTACCATCTACTTTGTATGTTAGAATCCGTAGTGCGTAATCGAAATGGTAATTCCCAATGATAAATTCACGTTGATCTTCTAGACTTTCTTCAGGTTTTGCTGATCTTCTTAGTACTGCCTTCACTCTGAAAAGGAGTTCTTCAGAATTGAACGGCTTTGTGATGTAATCGTCTCCACCCAATTTGAATCCTTCCAAAACGTCTTCCTTCAATGTTTTGGCGGTCAAAAATATAATTGGAACTTCTTTATTGATGCTTCTTATTTCCTTTGCCATCGTGAACCCATCTTTTTTAGGCATCATCACGTCGGTGATCGTAAGGTCGAAAGTTCCCTTCTTGAATGCTTCAAAACCTGCCTCGCCATCAGTAGCTAAGGTTACGTCATAATCATTCATTTCTAAATATGATCGAAGTACATCGCCAAAATTCTGGTCGTCTTCTACTAACAATATTTTGTTTCCCATTTTTTTTGATTTTTTCTATTTAACTAATAACTGTTTTAACACATATTTTATTTTGTAAGTTTTTTGAAAGGTAAAAATACTGAAAAAGTACTCCCCTTACTAAGTTCGCTTTTGACACTGATCTTGCCATGATGAGCATCTACCATTGCTTTGACATAACTAAGGCCTAGCCCAAAACCTTTCACGTCGTGAATATTGCCAGTATGTACCCTGTAAAATTTTTCAAAAATTAATTTTATAGAGTCTTTGCTCATCCCGATGCCATTATCTTGGATAGAAAATTCGAAACCATCTTTTATATTTTTTGAAGATATCACAATGTTTGGGCTTTTGGGTGTATATTTCTCAGCATTGTCCAATAAATTATTGATAATACTTGAGATATGCGTTACGTCACCTTCTATGACGGGATTTTTTGCGTCTAGGTTGGTTATGATAGTACCTCCTTTTGCCTGAATTTTCAATTCTGCATTAATGACTGCATTTTTTATCAACTCGTGAACATTGCAGTGAACTAGTTTTAACTCTAAGTTTTCCTTTTCGATTTGTGCCATTTGGAGCACTTTTTCTACTTGGCCGAGCATTCTGGCATTCTCTTGTTTGATGATATTAATGAATCTTGATACCTTATCTTGATTGGATAAAATCGATGGACTCAGTATAGAATCAGATGCAAGTGATATCGTAGCAATCGGTGTTTTGAACTCATGGGTCATATTATTGATGAAGTCTGTTTTCATTTCAGATACTTTCTTTTGCCTGAAAATGACATATATAGTATAAGAAAAACAGAAAAGTATCATGACCGTAAAGACAATGGAACTTATCAAAATAGGAATGACTGAAGACCACAGAAATCTAGTTTTGCCTGGGAAATAAAGGTTTAAATGGCCCGGCTCAATACTTTCATCTGCAAATAAGGATATCTTATATTCTGCTTTATATAGCGGATTCATTGCAGCAATATTGCTCGAGCGAGTCGTATCACCTATGGTGGCAGTAAAATTACCGTTTTCAATAAAATAAGCTTTATCTCTATTTGAATATATCCCATATTCATACTTAAGATCTATGTTTTGTGCGAGTAGTTCCTTCTGAAGGTACTTTGCCAATGTCTCTTTGTTAATTTCGTCTAGGAGAATAACTGGATTTAGAAATGAAGACCGATATTCAAATTCTTTTATTCTCTGATTGAGCTTGGTCGTTCTACTACTAGCTAGGTCTTCAGAAATTATTTTTCCTAGCATAGTCTTTGACTCCAAGATAGACTTATTAACATAATAATTTTTTTCTGCTTCGTTTTCAGCGTCATTTTGTAGCCTTTTTTTGACGTTGCTCAAGGCTATTTGCACTTTATCATTAAAGTTTTTTTCATCGAGATTGACAGCTCGCTGTATCCACATAAATTGAATAACTCCAACGCCTATCAGCGATAAGGTCATAAAAATGATGATGGTCCAAATGGCTCTTTTACTCATGAAGACAAATATATTCAATACTTTGATGATACAAAAATATTTAACAACAAATTAACGCAAGTGTTATTTAATCACGAGAATATAAAATGAAATTATTTTGTCCACTATTCTGCAGATGTACTACTACAGACCAAGTATTATTCAAGATATTACATGAAGCACCATATAAAAAAATAGGGAGGCCAATACCTAAGTACCGACTTGCCCAATGTACAGCTAGCTCTAAGCCGTGAAATGTTCAGGAAGCTTCCAACTGCTTACCAACACTATACCTATTTGCAAGTGTATTAGCTATTGCATCTATGGTCGTATTGGCTGGAATCATTTATGAACTTGCAGCCCTAGATGTAACACTCCTTACTTCCACCTCATATCCGGCATGTAGTAATGCTTCTATCATCACAATATACTCTGAGTAATAAGTCTTTTCATGAGCTACAAACATCAATATTATCCTTATGTAAATAATGATAGTAGCATGAACAATAAAACGAAAACTAAGTATTTCCTATCTAAAAATTTATGACTTTAAGAGATCATTGTGGCATGGGTGTACAGAATTAATGCTAATTTTGATATATATATTAAAGTAACGGAATTATTATAGGTATTACCTTTAAAATTAAACCCGATAATAATCCTAAATGATTAACATTATTTCACTATCTTTGTACTTACCGTATTCAAAACACTAAGCATGTCTACACGAGTAACTAAAAATATTGGTCAATTTCACAACGATATTGCCATCAAATTTCAATTGTACAATAGTTTGTTTTTATCTTTACCATTCGTAAAGATAGAAAAAACGGGCATTATGCTTTCACTCCTACTTTCTCAATGTGAAGAAGGATACGAAGCCGGTCTTCAGGTTCCTGAGATCATCGATACTTTTTTTAATAATCATACCATTTTACGAACCGAAAATGAAAGGGCGGATTTCATGTTTCGTACGATACAATTTATAGAGCGACAAATTGTACTGTTTGATGCGCTCGAAGATGCCGCTTACGCCAAAATTAATGACCTGAAAGGAGTCGGTACTTTAAAGCCATTGGAAACTAAACTAGCTTCCTATTCATACTCAGAAACAGATAAAAAAAATCTAGAAGACTTCTGCGTGAGATTGGTACTTACTGCACATCCTACCCAATTTTATCCAGGTTCAGTATTGGGCATCATCAACGATCTCAGTGCGGCGCTCAAAATTAACGACACCGAAAGCATCAATTTACTTCTCCAACAGCTTGGCAAAACACCATTTCTCAACAAACAAAAACCAACGCCTTATGACGAAGCAGTAAGTTTGATATGGTTTCTCGAGAATGTATTCTACCATAGTGTAGGTGATATCATAGCAGAATATAAAGATACCCTTCCGTTTGTGAATCCTACTCATGGGCCTATTATCCGTATGGGTTTCTGGCCGGGTGGTGACCGTGATGGCAATCCATTTGTCAAGGCAGCGACTACTTATAGAGTGGCCACTTCGCTTCACATTGCTTTGTTAAAATGTTATTATAGAGATGTCCGCAAACTAAAACGAAGACTTACTTTCAAAGGTGTTGATACGATTATAACAAAACTCGAATCTGACCTTTACGAACAAGCATTCCTTCGCAATAGTCAGCATATCACTTCAAAAGAAGATCTTATACAACCACTTCAGGATGCAAAAGAAATTTTAACTTCAGAACATAATGGGCTTTTTATTCTTCAAGTAGAAAATCTCATTGATAAGATTCTTTGTTTTGGGTTACACTTTGCCTTTATAGATATTAGACAGGAGAATGAAGTGCACACCCGACTTATAGAAACCATCATAGGTCAAAAATCCAATCAAAAAAACACCTACCTAGCGTTTGACGAAATGCAGAAAATATCATTTCTCAACCAAACCAATATTAAAATAGATCCCCAAGAACTTGACGATGAGCTCCAAAGTGATACTATACTTACCATTCAAACCATAGCTAAGATCCAAGAAGAATTTGGTGATGCAACCTGTCAAAGATATATCATCAGTCAATGCTCAAGTGCGCTCAATGTCATGGAAGTACTTACACTTTTCAAAATGTCGGGTTGGGATACGAATCAAATCAATATAGATATTGTACCGCTATTCGAGACGATAGATGACCTCAAGAATGCGCCATTTGTCATGAAGCAGCTATATGAACACGATGTGTACAAAAAGCATTTGGCTCGGCGTAATAATAAACAAACCATCATGGTAGGATTTTCTGATGGCACCAAAGATGGTGGATATCTGATGGCCAATTGGATGATATATAAGGCAAAAGAAGAACTCAGTAAGCTGTCAAAAAAATATGAGATAGATGTACTCTTTTTTGATGGTCGTGGTGGTCCGCCTGCACGTGGTGGAGGCAAGACCCATAAGTTTTATGCGTCTATGAACAAAGAAATATCGAGCAAAGAAATCCAACTTACGATACAAGGCCAGACCATCAGTTCTAATTTTGGCATCGTCGACTCCGCTAGATACAATATAGAGCAATTGGTCAATGCAGGTATCACCAATAATGTATTTTCAGATGATAAAGAAAATTTTACATCCGAAGAAGAAGCATTGATCTTCCAGGTAGCAGAAATCAGTCTTCAGTCCTACCTAGGATTAAAAAACCATCCCGATTTTGTCACCTACATGTCAGATGTGAGTCCGCTCAAATATTTCGGTAAGACCAATATCGGAAGCCGACCTACGAAACGCGGCAAAACAGACAAGCTCACCATCAAAGACTTACGAGCTATACCATTCGTAGCATCTTGGAATATGATCAAACAAAATGTCCCAGGATTCTATGGCTTAGGAACAGCTATTGAACAATTAAAATCAGAAGGAAAATTCGATGCACTAAAGCAGATATATCAGAAATCCTTATTTTTCAGAACGCTAATAGACAATAGCGAGATGACGTTATTTAAGACTTTCCTTCCGTTAACAGCCCACATAGAAGGCCATCCGATATATGGCACCATCCGCAAAAAAATAGCTGATGAATACCATCTCACATCATCCAATCTACTACAATTAGGAGATCATGTGATATTGATGCAAGAGTATCCAGTAGATAGACTTTCAGTACAAATGCGTGAGCGAATCGTCTTGCCACTAGTGACCATACAGCAATATGCTTTGGGTAAACTCAGAGATGTGACAGAAGAAGCAGATCCTGCCGTACAAGCCACTTATGAAAAAATAGTGGTGAGATGTGCATTTGGAATCATTAATGCGGGGAGAAATTCAGCTTGATTTACAAATTATTTAATCTACTTCTGGCGTTTTCATTTTTTGGATTTAAGGCTAATGCATATTTAAAATCTGATCTTGCATTTTCAATATTTCCTGCGCCTAAATTTGCTAACCCTCTGTGATAATATACCAAATCAGAATTATTACCCAAATTTATCGATTTTGTTAATGTCTCAACAGCACTGTTATATTTCCCAGCATTTAATTGACTCATTCCCAATAAGGGTAAAATGTCAGATTCTTTGTATGGCATTAATTTTAAGGATTCATTAAAAGCAACTTCAGAAGCTGCAGGATTTGTTTGCAATTGAGCTATGCCAAGATTATAATAAATATTACCCTTTGATGGCTCGATTGAAAGGGCTTTCTTATACATCTCAATTGCTTTCAGCGTATATTCATTTTTTTTATCCGATTGTTGTTCACTCAAAGTCCCATAGCTATTTCCCAACCCTTCATAGACATCTGAGCGTTGGCAACCATCAGCAATAGCAATTTCAAAATCTGACATGGCACCATCAATGTTTCCAGTTTTACCCCTATAGTTCCCCCGATTTGCAAGTGCTAAATCTTCTTTCGGATAGTATTGTAGTACTTGGGTCCAAAGTGTTTCGCTATTTTGCCACACTTCTACTTGTGATTTTGTTTTATAAGATAAAAAGGTAACAAACAATGAGAGTACACCTAAAGTCAAATACTTAATAGATGGTCCTTTTACATTTATCCATTTATCGATAGCATATAATAATAAAAAAGCTAATCCAATATATGGAACATAAGTATATCTATCAGCCATGATAGCTAGACCAACAGACATAAACTGCAACACAAGGGCAACGGTGACAAAGTAGAACCCTATACCAAAAGCAAATATTTTGGTCTTAAATGCTGACCAAAATGCTAAGAAAAGAATAGTGACAAAAGTCAAAGGATATAGTATACCTTGGATGCTATTAAGTTTATTTCCATCGGGATAAGGATAAAATGCACAAATATCTGTGGGCACAAAAAACTTAATGATATAAGAAACAAATCCATAGGATGCAAACTGAAATCGTTGCCAATAATTAAATATCTCGGTATCTGCTATAGCATTAGATTTTTCGCCGACTAAGGTAAGTAATCCACCAAAATCGCCTCCATTCTGTACACTAACAGCCATCAATCCGAAAAACATCGAAACACCCAAAAATGGTATTTTTTCGATCCAAACTTTCATGTCTTTAAAATCCTTACCTTTCCAATAATCCAAAAGCAGCAAAACGATAGGTAAAACAACGGCCATTGCTTTAGACAAGACACTGAGCAAGAAGCAGAAAAAGGTCAGAAGAAGCCAGTATTTTTTATTATTACTTAAATATTGCCAATAAGCTATCAGCGAGAGTAGAAAAAAGAAAGTATAAAGTACATCTTTGCGCTCCGATACCCACACGACTGACTCCACATGCATAGGATGTAGCGCAAATATAGCCGCTGTAAAAAGTGCTACCAACCATTTTTTATCATTGAGCATCCATAGCAATAGAAAAACAAGCGCACTATTAAAAATGTGGAGCCAGACATTCATACGTATGAATGGTTTTGCTGTGAGCTTTTTTAAATCTTTTGGTACCTGCATCGCAAATGAAATCATAGTCACAGGATGATAGTTAAGCGATACGGGTGTCTTCCAAAGTTGCACATATTCTTTTTTTAGCACTAAAGGTTGTTCCTCTACATATACCTGATCATCCCAATTGACAAACTGATTATCGGTGGCACTACTATAAACAAAATAAGTCAGAATCGTCAATAACAATATACTGAGCAAAAATGGAATCTTCATTGATTTTTCCTTTGATGGCTCTGATTTCAAATCAGGTTTTTGTTTATTTCTATTGGACATAGGTATTACTCTTTTGTTATTAAGGCAAATTTAGTTACAATTTTCCATTTGGAATGGCATTAGCTTTTAAAAAAAAGAAACCCCTTCATAAAAGCTCCCGTAAATTCTAAAACTCATAAAAATCACAAAAGTTTTAGACTCTAATCACATACGCTATTCAAAGTATTTTACCATATTTGCAGCCCTAATCAAAATGTAAATATGGCCACTTTCCCTAGCGATATAGAAATCGCACAAAATGCAAAGATTCAACATATCAAACACATAGCTTCAAAACTAAATATCGAAGAAGACGATTTAGAATATTATGGTAAATACAAAGCTAAGCTCCCTTTGAGTTTGCAAAAAGAAAAACCAATTGGCAAGCTCATACTCGTTACCGCGCTATCTCCCACCAAATATGGTGAAGGGAAAACAACCACCACCATTGGACTTACTGACGGACTCAATTATAATGGTAGTAAAGCCATCGCTGTATTGCGTGAACCATCACTAGGGCCTGTATTCGGGTTTAAAGGTGGAGCAGCTGGTGGTGGATATGCCCAAGTCATTCCGATGGAAGATATCAATTTACATTTTACGGGTGACTTTTCGGCCATCGAAAAAGCCAACAACCTACTTTCTGCCTTAATAGATAATAATATTCAGAGCAAACAAAACAACCTAAATATCGACCCGCGTACGGTAGCATGGAAACGAGTTATGGATATGAATGATCGGTCACTCAGACAAATCATAATAGGCATTGGTGGCAAAGGGAACGGTATCATGCGTGAGGATGGTTTCAATATCACTCCGGCATCAGAAGTCATGGCTATCTTGTGTTTGTCCAATGATTTGAAAGACCTAAAATACAGATTGGGAAATATTTATGTTGGTCAGACATACGACGGAAAAGCTATATTTGCAAGTGATCTAAAAGCAGTAGGATCAATGGCAGTATTATTAAAAGATGCCATCAAGCCCAATTTAGTACAGACACTCGAAGGTAATGCAGCCATCCTTCACGGTGGGCCTTTTGCTAGTATTGCCCAAGGAACCAATACCGTCATAGCTACGAGAATGGGGCTATCTCTAGGTGACTATGTGGTAACGGAAGCTGGTTTTGGCGCAGATTTAGGTGCAGAAAAATTTCTACACATCAAGTGTGTTGCATCAGGACTAAAACCAGATGGTGTAGTAGTGGTGGCAACAGTAAGAGCCTTAAAACATCATGGCGGTATCCACAAAGATTTATTGACCCAATCAGATCCTGATGCTGTCAGAAAAGGATTTTGCAATCTAGAAAAACACATAGAAAACATACAAAAATTCGGTCTTAATCCTGTAATAGCCATCAATGCATTCCCTACTGATACCACAGAAGAATATGAAGTTGTCAAAGAATTGTGTACAGCAAAAGGTGTAAAAGCTGTGATAAGCACAGCATTTGCAAATGGTGGAGCAGGTGCTTCCCAACTCGCTGCCGCTGTGGTAGATAGTATAAATGAAGGTAAAAATAATTTTAAACCATTGTATCAACTTTCTGATAGTATTGAACACAAAATAAAAACCATAGCCACAGAGATATACGGTGCAAATGATGTGGAATATACATCAAAAGCTAAGTCACAACTATCTCAAATAACAAAATTGGGCTATGAGCAATTACCAATTTGTATGGTCAAGACCCCTGCTAGTTTCTCGGATGACGAAAAGAAAATAGGACGACCGACTGGTTTTAATGTGACGGTACGGGAATTTGATTATGCAGGTGGTGCAGGCTTTGTCATTCCAATATTAGGAGATGTGATGAGGATGCCAGGACTTCCAGCCATACCAAGTGCCGAACATATTGATATAGATGATGATGGTAAGATAATTGGTTTATCCTAATATAGTCTTAGAATTACAAGTGATAGTTATCTTCTATCAAAAGAGATTTTAAGTCAGTAGTATTAATAATGTCTGCAATTTCATATCCTAGCCTCAAACCTTCATCACAATCCTGTTTATAATGTACGCCCATGATCATTCTGGAGTAAGCATTTTCCTGAGCCATTTCCTTAAATGAATTGTAAGTCCTTTCCTTTCCAACGAACTCAATTCTTTGCGCATGACTCATATCAGTCATTTTGTAATTATTGCCAAAACTAGCTTCCAATATCCTAGAGCCTACCGCTCCAAATACGGCATGTCCAGAAGGATATGCTGGAAACTCAGGATTATTATGAAATGGCTCCCAATTACTATCAATATTGTTTTGAATAAAATCGGATGGCCTTTGTAAATTATGGGTATACTTGTTTTTCCAACAAATGATAGCTGCATCATAAAGACCAATTCCCATCTTGAGGTATAGTTCCATAATCTCAAAAGTAGTGACATCTTCCTTCTGTATGATTTGATTAAGGATAGAAACCCATCGTGCAGGTGGAGAAAAAGTCAGGCCGCTTACATCATCACTCCAAAACTCTGCCACCCAAACATCCTCCTTCGTTAGATTTTGTGATATCGAATAAATCTCTAATGCATCTGAATAAAGTGATTTATTGAACGATTTACCTTCTAAATATGGTTTTGGACAAAATACCTCTTTTTTGTTAACTACAATTGTCTTTTTTTGCCCCCATTTTGGCAAGATAGGATTATCAGATCTGAAAGCATACTTTGATCCATTACTTTCTGGTGCTTTATCAGCTTGAATCTCAACCACTTCACAGAAATTTTCAGCATGGCTTTCAAAAAATTCTGGTATACTACGTTTAATATCTTCACTTGCATTTAACACTAAATCTTCACTACCATCAGTAATATCTATGGTTGAAGAAATAGAATTTTCTAAGTCCTTTATATTTTCAAATGAATTTATATTGGTGTTTGTGTAATATTTAGCTAAAGAATTGCTGTAAACTTTATTGAGAAGCGCCATCGTCTCATTATCAGATAGAGACATAGTTTTTTGGTAATCTATGGTCATATATCCGCAAATACCTAAATCAGCTAATCTTTGTGCCGACCTTGGAGGGTATGCTGTAGTATCTTTACTTTCCAAATAAAGGAACAGATTATACCACTGCAAAACTATAGATTTTGTCTGCTGGTCTTTAAGTTTCTGGTTATCTAATTTTGGATTAAAAAAAGAAAAAACAATGACCGTGCTTAGTAACGCCAACAGACGAAACCAACTCTTTAATTTACCAAATATTGCCTGATTAGGCTTTGATTTTTCTATATCCACACCACAAAATTACAACAATTTAATAAGCTACAAATTAGAATTTTATTAGAATTTTTTTTATCTACTTTAAGTTTCATTTATTTGGAACCTTATTGTAAAAGTATTTCCTACATCTGCACCGTAATCTGATATTTTAAGATCCGCATTATGAATATTAACAATACTAGCAACTAATGACAACCCTATGCCCGAACCTTTGATTTTATTGGTTGCATTGCTTCTATAAAATGGCTTAAAAATTAGTTCTTTTTCTTCACTCAAAATCTTAGGTGCAGAGTCTTTGATATCAATGG
>Ga0105045_10002912_pt1 | contig 14535 bp, 13 predicted proteins | sample MAT02_FD_78089 | JGI IMG/M metagenome (GOLD analysis project Ga0105045, IMG submission 78089) | Freshwater microbial communities from Lake Fryxell liftoff mats and glacier meltwater in Antarctica - MAT-02 (megahit assembly) | ecosystem: Environmental > Aquatic > Freshwater > Ice > Liftoff...
CAGCGCCTTCGCCGTGCAGGGCGCATTGCTGGCGCTGGCCGCGGCCTGGCAGGGCTATGTGCAGGGGCATGCGGGGCTGTACGTCACGGCCGCCATCGCCTTCACCGCCAAAGCCGTGCTGATCCCGCTGGCACTGCGCATGCTGGTGGCGCGGCTTGGCCTGCATCGCTCGGTCGAGGCGGCGCTGGGCATCGGCGCCTCGCTGCTCGCGGCCATCGCGCTGGTGGGGCTTTCGGTGCTGGTGGTGCTGCCGATCACGGCGGGGCAGGCGCAGGCGCTGACGCGGGAAAATCTGGCGCTGGCACTCTCCGTCGTGCTGCTGGGGATGCTGATGATGATCACGCGGCGCAATGCGCTGAGCCAGGTGATCGGCCTGCTGAGCCTGGAGAACGGCTTGATCCTGGCGGCGATCGGCGTGGCCGGCATGCCGCTGGTGGTGGAGCTCTCCACCGCCGCGCTGGTGCTGATGGTGGCGCTGGTGGCGGGCGTGGTGGTGATGCAGATCCGCGGCAGCCTGGATACGCTCGACACCGAGACCCTCGACCGGCGGCGCGGCGAGGGGAGCGATCCATGAGCCGAATCCAGCGGGTCCGCGACCACGGCAAGCCGCGCCCCTTGCGTGGCTTGAGCGGCCAAACGGCCGCCGCCGGAAATCCGGCGAGCCAAGCCCGCGGAGCAGGCGCCCGGCGCTTGAGGGCACCACAAGGATGATGCCTCTCCCGTGGATCCTCGTGTTTTTTCCCTGGGTCGGCGCGGTGTTGTTGGCGGCGCTGCCGCCGCAGGGCCGCATCGCGCCCTTCGTGAACATCGCCGTCTCCGCCGTGTCGCTGCTGATCGCGCTGATGCTGCTGGGCTATCCGCAGGGCGAGCAGGGCTGGACGCGGATCGACGCGCTGAACCTGCCGCTGGTCGCCGTTTCGGCGCTGATCGGGCTGACCACGGCGATCTTCTCCGCCGCCACCGTCGCGGCCGAGCGCTTCGACGCGCTACGCGGCCGTGCCTACCACGCCGTCTTCCAGATCTTCATGGGCGCCCAATTCCTGGCGCTGGTGTCCGACAATCTCGGCGTCATGTGGGTGGCGATCGAGATCGCGACGCTGGCCTCGGTGCTGATCGTCGCCATCCATGGCACGCCGGCGGCGATCGAGGCGGCGTGGAAGTTCTTCATCCTGTGCGGCGTGGGCATCGCACTCGCCCTGTTCGGCACGATCCTTTTGTATCTGGCGGCGCAGCCGGTGATCGGCGGCGGCGACCCGGGATTGTCCTGGGCGGCGCTGCGCGCGGTGGCGGCGCGCTGCGATCCGGGGCTGCTCTCGCTCGCCTTCGTCTTTCTGCTGGTGGGCTACGGCACCAAGGCGGGGCTCGTGCCGCTGCATGCCTGGCTGCCGGATGCCGAGGCCGAGGGGCCGTTGCCGATCTGCGCCGTGCTCTCGGGGCTGCTGCTGAACGCGGCCCTGCTCGCCGTGCTGCGCGCCAAGACCATCGTGGGCGCGCATCCCGACGCGCTCGCCCCCGGGCCTTTCCTGATGACGCTCGGCCTCGCCTCGCTGCTGCTGGCCTCACTCGCGCTATGGCGGCGGCGCGATGCGCGGCGGCTGTTTGCCTGGAGCAGCATCGAACACATGGGCCTCGCCGCCTTCGCCTTCGGGCTCGGCGGGCCGATGGCGAGCCTGGCGGGGCTGATCCACCTGCTCGGCCATTCGCTGGTGAAAAGCGCGGTGTTCTTTGGCGTGGGTGCGGCGAGCCAGCTCAAGGGCAGCCAGAAAATGGCGGATATCAGCGGACTCACGGCCTCCCACCCGGCGCTCGGCTGGGGGCTGGGCTTGGGCATCGCGGCCCTGGCGGGGATGCCGCCCTTCGCGCTGTTCGCCTCGGAGTTCCGGCTGGTGAGTGAGGCCGCGGCGCGCAACGCCTGGCTGATTCTGCCGCTCGGACTCGGGCTGCTGACGGCCGCGGCGGCGCTGGTGCGAGCCTTGCAGAATTTGTGCCTCGGCCCGCCGACGCCGGACCGGCCGGTGCCGGGCGCCTTCGGGCTGCCAGGCGGGCTGGCCTGGGCCGTCGGGCCGATCTGGCTGCATCTGGTGCTGGCGGCGGTTCTGGCGCTGGCGCTGCCGGGCTTCTTCGCGACGCTGCTGCGCGACGGCGCGGGGATCCTTTCATGAGCGCGGCCTCCAGCTGGATTCGCCGCGGCGCGGCACAGGGCGCGCAGCCCTTCGAGCGCTACCTGCTCACCCCGCTCGACTTCGCCGCCCTGCCCGAGGCGCTGATGGCCGAGCCCACGCTCGCGCTGCTGTCGCTCTGGGCCGAGCCCGGCATCGTGCATGCGGCCTTCCTCGATGAGGCGGCGGGCGGGCTGCTGCTCGCCTCCTGCCCGGCGGTCGAAGGTCGCTACCCGGCGCTGTCGCTTGCCCGGCCGGGCGCGGTGCGCTTCGAACGCATGATCCGCGATCTTTGGGGCCTCACCGCCGAGGGCGGGCTCGACCTCCGCCCCTGGCTCGACCACGGCGCCTGGGCCATCACCACGCCGATGGCGACCCGCCCGATGAGCCGCACCCATGCCGCCCCGGCCCCAACCTTCCTGCCCATCGAGGGCGAAGGCTGGCACCAGATTGCCGTCGGCCCGGTCCATGCCGGCATCATCGAGCCCGGGCATTTCCGCTTCACCGTGCAGGGCGAGCTGGTGGTGCGGCTCGAACAGCTTCTCGGCTACGCGCATAAGGGCACGCTTGGGCTGATGCTCGGCAAGTCGCCGCGCACCGCCGCGCGGTTCGCCGCGCGCATTTCGGGCGACAGCACGGTGGCGCACTCGCTCGCCTTCGCCCTGGCCGCCGAGGCCGCGACAGGTGCTACCGCCCCACCCCGCGCCGCTTCACTCCGCGCCGTGATGCTGGAGCAGGAGCGCATCGCCAACCACCTCGGCGATTGGGGAGCGATCTGCAACGACGCCGCCTTCGCCTGGCCGCATGCGCGGCTGGGTCTGCTGCGAGAAGGCGTGCAGCGCGCCTCGGCCCTGGCCTTTGGGCACCGGCTGATGATGGACCGCGTGGTGCCTGGCGGCGTGGCGCTCGACCTCGGCCCCGGCGGCGCCGCGCCGATCCTGCGCGCGCTGGCGGCGGTGGAGGCCGAGATGCCGGAACTGATCCGCATCTATGAGGACCACGCCAGCCTGCAGGACCGCGTGATCGGCACCGGCCATCTGCGCCCCGACCTCGCCGCGCGCTTCGCCGCGGGCGGTTTTGTGGGCCGTGCGTCAGGGCGTGCCTTCGATGCGCGGCGCGCCCTGCCGCACGCGCCCTATGCGGAATTGGCCTTCGAGGTGCCGGTGCTGGCCGAGGGCGACGTCGATGCCCGCCTGCGCATTCGCGTGGGCGAGCTGCGCCAATCCATCGCGCTTATCCGTAGCCTGCTCGCCGGGTTGCCTTCAGGCGAGCTCCACGCCGCCCTGCCGCAGCGCGGCGGCGAAGGCATCGCGGCGGTCGAGGGGTTCCGGGGCGAGATTCTCACCTGGATGGCGCTCGACGATGGCGGGCTGATTCGCGCCGTCTTCCCGCGCGATCCCTCCTGGCTGCAATGGCCGCTGCTGGAAGCGGCCGTCGAGGGCAACATCGTGGCCGATTTTCCGCTGTGCAATAAGTCGTTCAACTGTTCCTACAGCGGAGTTGACCTGTGAAGGGCGGAGGAGTTTGGCGATTCAGGCGGCCGGTGCAAGCGGCCGAGGCGCCGAATGGCGCCCGCCGCCAATGCGGCGAGCCAAGCGGCCGGAGGCCGCGCCCGGCACTTGAGGGCACCAAAAAATGAGTGGGCGGTATCCCTCGAAGGCCGGCGCGGCCGCCGGGGCCTCCGGCCTGTTCACCGTCACGCTGCTCAAGCCCGGCTCGGCGCGCGGCGTGATGGAGCATTGGGGCTATGATGACCGCGCGCATGCGCTGGACGACCTCGGCTGGCTGCTGGAACGCGTCGCACCCGGCACCGAAGTCGTGGTGAAGGACCCCGAAGGCACCGAGCTGTTCCGCGTCGCCCGCACCGCGTAGCTCACTTCAACGCGGGCTGATCCGGCCATCCAGGCTGGGCGCGATCCGGCCCGCCTTGCCCATGAACGCCGCCAGCGAATCCTCAAGCGGCGGGCCGCCATCATACGCCTCCAGCGCCCGGTCGCGCAGCATGGCGTAGCCATCGCCGCCGCCGCGCAGGAAGTTGTTGGTCACCAGCAGGTAGTCGCCCTCCGGCCGAACCGGACCCGCCTTTGCCCCCTGGGTGATCCGCGCGCCGAGCAGGCGGCTGCCGGCCGGGGCCTGGGGCGCCCAATCCAGCGCGATTCCCGCCACCTGCGGAAAGGCGCCGCCGCCGCGGCTCAGCCCGTGCTCCAGCGCCGCCAGCAAATCCACGCCGCGCAACCGCGCCGTGGCGACGGTGTTGGAGAAAGGCAGCACGTTGAGCACATCGCCGAAGGTCACCTGCCCGGCAGGCAGGCCGGTGCGTATGCCGCCGGCATTGGTCATCGCCACATCGGCGCCCGGCACCGCCGCCAGCAGCGCCTCGGCCAGCAGATTGCCGATCGCGCATTCGCCGGCCCGGCAGGTGGCGAGGTCGAAGCCCGGCGCGGCTTCCGTCACCGGCCTTGCGCGCAGCGCGATGAGCGGGCGGGCCAACTCGTCGATCAGCGCCGCCGTGCGCGGATCCTCCGGCGTCTCCGGCGTGATTTCGCGCGCCCCGCCGGCATGGGCCAGCACCTGCCCCGCCGCGCCGAGATCGAGGTCGAGCCGCCCGGCCCAGCGCCCGAGCGCGCCTACCTGCACGATCCGCACGGCGCGCTCGCGCCCCGCCACCAACTCCGGCTCGGCCAGCAGCGTGTGCGAATGCCCGCCGATGATGACGTCGATCCCCGGCACCGCCTCGGCCATCGCCCGGTCCGCCGCCACCCCGCGATGGGAGAGCATGACGATGGTGGCGGGCCCACTGGCGCGCAGTTCCGCGATGGCGCGCAGCGCGGCCTCCTCGGCCGAGCCGAAGCGCAGATTCGGCCCCGGGGAGGAGACCTGCGGCGTCGATTCGAGCGCGAGGCCGACCACGCCGATCCGCGCGCCCCCGGCCATGAACACGGCATAGGGCGCGACCAGGCCATCGAGCGCCGGCTCGGCCCGCGTGTCCAGGTTGGCGGCGAGCAGCGGTGCGCCGAGCGCGCGCAGGTAGCGCGCCAGGCTCGCCGGGCCGAGGTTGAACTCGTGGTTGCCCGGCGCCATCGCCTGCACGCCCCAGGCGCGCTGCACGGCGGCCTCGGCCAGGCCCCGGTGCTGGGTGTAGAAAAGACTGCCGAGCGCCTGGTCCCCGGCATCGAGTGCGAGCGTGGCACGCCCCTCGGCCTGCGCCGCCTGGCGTGCCGCGAGCATCGCGCCGACCAGCCGCGCCGAGCCGCCGGCGCAGGGCGCGCCCACTCGGCAGACGGCGCCGGCGGGCTGCGCGCCCTCATGCCGGCTGTGAAAGTCGTTCAGGTGCAGCAGCGCGACCCGCGCCGAGGCTGCCTGCGCCTGCACGTGCAGCGCCGGCAGCGCGAGACACGAGGCACCCGCGAGAATCTGGCGGCGGCTGAGGGAAAGTCTCATCGGCGGGCTCCCTGGGACCGTCACCACATAGCGCATCCGCCTGAGTGCGTCATGCTTGTTGCGAAACCTTCACACGATGGCTTGCCGCGCTGCGCCTGCGGGTCGATACCGCCGCATTCCCGCCACGGGCGGGGTCCAGGGTCAGTGTCGCAATGCAGGTCTATCTGCCGATCGCCGAGATGTCGGTCGATGCCCTGCTGCTGCTGGGCATCGGCTTTGGCGTGGGCTGGCTGTCGGGCCTGTTCGGCGTCGGCGGGGGCTTCCTGCTGACGCCCATCCTGATCCTGATCGGCATCCCCTCGGCCGTTGCCGTCGGTTCGGGGGCGAACCAGACGCTCGGCGCCTCGGTCTCGGGCCTGATGGCGCAGTGGCGACGCGGCAATGTCGATTTCCGCATGGGCGCGGTGCTGGTGGTGGGCGGCTTTCTCGGCTCCTTGGTCGGCGTGCAGCTTTTTGCCTGGCTGCGGCGCGCCGGACAGGTCGATCTGGCGGTGGCGCTGTTCTACGTCGTCGTGCTCGGTACGGTGGGGGCGCTGATGGTGCGCGAAAGCGTCACCGCCATCCTGCGCCGCCGCCGGGCGCGGCCGGCGCGGCTGCATGAGCACCTGTGGGCGCATGGGCTGCCGCTGAAGATCCGCTTCCGCAAGTCGCGGCTCTACATCTCGGTCCTGCCGCCGCTGCTGATCGGCTTCGCCATCGGCCTGCTCTCGGCGGTGATGGGCGTGGGCGGCGGCTTCATGCTGGTCCCCGCCATGATCTACCTGCTGGGGATGCCGACTGCGGTGGTGATCGGCACCTCCCTGTTCCAGGTGGTTTTTGTCACCGCAAACGTCACTTTTCTCCAGGCCATCCAGGTCGGCAGCGTGGACATCGTGCTGACGCTGCTGCTGCTTACCGGCGGCGTGGTCGGCGCGCAATTCGGCGCGGCGATGGGCACCAAGCTGCGCGGCGAGGAAATGCGCGCGCTGCTCGGCGCGCTGGTACTTTCGGTCGCGCTGGCGCTGCTGTGGGATCTGCTGCGCGAGCCCACGGCGCTGTTCACCATCGGCCCCGTGCCGTGAGGAAATGGCTGGCTCTGCTGATGCTGGTCGCCCTGCCGGCTCACGCGCAACCCATGGCGCCGCCCGTGCTGGCGGCCGAGCTTTCAGCCCGGCGTATCGAGGTCACCACGGCCTTCACCGGCGGCGAGATCCTCGTCTTCGGCGCCACGGAACGCCTCATCGGCTCGCCCGAGATGGCCGGGAGCGACCAGGTGCTGGTGCTCGCCACCGGCCCGGACCGGCCCCTGGTGGTGCGCGAGAAGGTGCAGTCACTTGGCATCTGGATGAACGGTCCCTCGGCGCGCTTCAACCGCGTGCCGGCCTATTGGGCCATCGCCGGCACCGGAAGGGTGGCGGAGCTGCTGAGCCCGGACGAGCGCGCCGATCTGCGCCTGGGGCTCGACCTGCTGCCGCTGGTCCAGCTGGGCGCCCGCGGCGCGCAGTTTCGCCCGGCGCTGGTCGAACTCAAGCAAAAGGCCGGCCTGTGGGTGGATGAGGCCGTGCCCGTGCAGGTCTCTGGCGGGCGGCTGTTCCATGCGCGGCTGCCGGTGCCTTCCACCGTCGTGACCGGCGAGTACCGCGTGCAGGTACTGCTGGTGCGTGCCGGGCGCGTGGTGGCGCGCCAGGAGCTGCGGCTCGATGTGGTGCGCAGCGGCACGGCCGCCTGGATCGCCGATATCGCGCGCGGCATGCCGGTGCTGTATGGCTTGGCCTGCATCGTGCTCGCGGCCTTTGCCGGCTGGCTGGGCAGCGTGCTGTTCCGTAGGGGCTGAGCATGACCGAAACCGCAGAAGCCGCCCAGGCCCGGCGCGACCGGGTGTTCCTGGTGGTGGTCGATGACAGCGCCGAGCAAAGCGTCGCACTGCGCTACGCAGCGCTGCGCGTGCGCAAATCCGGCGGCCGGGTCGCGCTGCTGCGGGTGATCGAGCCGGCGGGCCAGGTGGAATGGGCGGGGGTCGGCGCCATGCTCGCCGAGGAACGCCGCGAGGAGGCAGAGCGCCTGCTCAGCGGCCTCGCCGCGCAGGTGCATGAGATCACCGGCGGCATCCCGATCCTGCTGATCCGCGAGGGCGAGGCGCGCGACGAGCTGCTGGCGTTGATGGTGGAGGATCCGCGCATCTCCATCCTGGTGCTGGCGAGTGCGACGGGTGGCTCCGGCCCGGGGCCGCTGATCCAGGCGCTGACCGGGCGCTACGCCTCGAAGCTCGCCGTGCCGATGACCATCGTGCCCGGTGCGATGAGCGATGCGGAGCTTGAGCGGGTAACCTGACGGCCCCCGGTTGCAGCCGCCGTGAATAAGGACCACCTTGGTCCGGTATCGCCAAATCACCGGAGACCATCAAAAATGTTCATCGAGACCGAAGCCACGCCGAACCCGGCGACCTTGAAGTTCCTGCCCGGCCGCGACGTGATGGGCGGCGGCGCCACCGCCGACTTCACCAATGCCGGGGACGCCACGGGCCGCAGCCCGCTCGCCGCACGGATTTTCGCCGTAGGCGATGTCGCGCGGGTTTTCCTCGGCACGGATTTCGTGACCGTCACCAAATCCGACGAGACCGAATGGCAGATGCTGCGCCCGCGCGTGCTGGGCGCCGTGATGGAGCATTTCCTCACTGGCCTGCCCGTGGTGGAAGGCGACGAGGAGCCTGCCGAGGCCGAGGATTTCGAGCCTGCGGATGGCGAGATCGTCGCCCAGATCAAGGAATTGCTCGACACGCGCGTGCGCCCGGCGGTGGCCAGCGATGGCGGTGACATCATCTTCCGCGGCTTCCGCGAGGGCGTGGTGCAGCTACGCATGCAAGGTGCTTGCAGCGGCTGCCCGAGTTCCCGCGCCACGCTCAAGCATGGCGTCGAGACCATGCTGCGGCACTACGTGCCCGAAGTTTTGCGGGTCGAGCAGGTGGAGGCGTAAGCTTTTGTGCGCCCTCAGACGGCGGGCGCGCGCTCCGCGCGCTTGCCTTCGCGGCATAAGCCGCGGCGCCCATTCGGGCGCTCGGCCCACCTGAAGTGCGGTGGGCCGCCCTATCGGCGCGCTGAGTCCAGAATCGCGCGCATTTTGTCAACCGCCCCGGGCAGGCTGTCGAACACCGCCTGACCCACGAGGAAGTGCCCGATGGAAACCTCGGTCACTTCCGGCATCGCGGCGATCGGCGGCACGTTGTCATAGGTCAGCCCGTGGCCGGCATGGCAGAGCAGGCCCTCGGCCACCGCCACGCGCGCACCTTCCCTCAGTCTGGCCAGCAACGGGCCGCGCGCCTCGGGCGCAGCGTCGGCATAGGTGCCGGTGTGCAGTTCGACCGCCGCGGCGCCGATGCGCGCGCAGGCCACGATCTGCGCCGGATCGGCCTCGACGAAGACGGATACGCGGATGCCTGCATCGCGAAGCGCGCGCACCTTCGCCGCGAATTCCTCGCCGGCGCGGATTACATCCAGCCCGCCCTCCGTCGTCAGCTCCGCGCGCTTTTCCGGCACCAGGCAGCAATAGGGGGGCGCCAGGCGCCGCGCGATCGCGACCATCTCCTCCGTCGCGGCCATCTCGAAGTTCAATGGCGCGGCGACCTCGGCGCGGATGCGTTCCACGTCGCGGTCGCGGATGTGGCGGCGGTCCTCGCGCAGATGCACGGTGATGCCATCGGCCCCGGCCGCGATGCAGGCGAGCGCCGCCTCGGTCGGGTCGGGAAAGCTGCCGCCGCGTGCATTGCGCAGCGTCGCCACGTGATCGACGTTGATCGAGAGATCGAGGTGCTTCACGCCAAGAATCCTTTCGCGCGGGTGGCGGCGATATCGGCGGCCATGCGGAGTGCCGCGATCAGGCTGCCGGGGTCGGCGCGGTCCTGCCCCGCGATGTCGAGCGCCGTGCCGTGGTCCGGGCTGGTGCGCACGATGGACAGGCCGAGCGTGACGTTCACGCCGCCATCCATGTCGATGGTCTTCACCGGGATCAGCGCCTGATCGTGATACATGCAAAGAGCACAATCGTAAGTGGATCTGGCGCGCGGCGTGAACATCGTATCCGCCGGCAATGGCCCGCGCGCCGCGATGCCGCGGGCGACCAGCGCGGCGACGGCGGGGGCGACGATCGTGTCATCCTCCTGCCCCATCGTCCCGGCCTCCCCGGCATGCGGGTTGAGACCAGCGATGGCGAGGCGCGGGGCCGCGATGCCGAAATCGCGGCGCAGCGCCTCGGCCACGATCTCCCCATGCTCGATGATGCGCGCGGCGTCGAGCTGGCGGATGGCGTCCCGCAGCGCGAGATGCACCGTCACCGGCACCACGCGCAGCCCCGGACAGGCCAGCAGCATCACCGGCGGGCGGCCGAGGCCCGCGAGCGCGCCGAGAAACTCGGTATGTCCCGGATGCGGGAAGCCGATGGCGGTTAGCACCGATTTCTGGATCGGGTTCGTCACCACCGCCCCCGCGCGCCCGACCTTGGCTAGGGCCACCGCCTGCTCGATGGAGGCGATGACGGCCGGCGCGTTGCGCGGGTCGAGGCGCCCAGGGGTGACGGGCGCGGGCAGCGCCAATTTCAGCACCGGCAGATGCGTGGCGAAGGCAGCGGCGGCCTGCTCCGGCGCGTCGATCTCGGCGATGGGCACGCCCTGGATCTGCGCGGGATCGCCGATCAGGAAGAAGGCCGGGCCGGCGCGGTGCACGGTGCGCCACGCCTTGGCGGCGATTTCGGCGCCGATGCCGGCAGGCTCGCCCATTGTCAGCGCAAGGGGGGTGAGCGCGAGGGGAAGCGTCATGCGCCCCCGTTAAACCAAATCTCACCGCGCACAACCTGCGCCCGCCTTAGGCGGGCGAGCGGCCGCCGCGCCAAGTGGCGCGTTGCCAAGCGAAGCGCCGGCGACCGGGGGCGGATCGACTTCGCTCCGCAAGCCCAGGCGTCAGCCCTTCGCGGCCAGCGCCGCCAGCCGGGCCAGCAGCGCGTCCACCTCCTCGGTGGTCTGGTAGAGCCCGAAGCCGAAACGCAGCCGCGTGCCACGCCGGTCGGTGATGATCCGCGCTGCCTCCAGCCGCGCCTGCCAGGCCTCGGCGTCGGGGATGTCGAAGGTAAGGAAGTTGCCGCGGTTCGGCTCGCGCAGCGGTACCACCAGCGAGGCCTCGTCTAGCCTTGTGCCTTCCAGCCCTGCGACAAACCGCGCCTGAAGCGCATGCGCGTGGTCGCGCACCATGGCGGTCGTCAGGCCGAGTTCCTCGAACCAGCGCAGCGCGGCGTTCAGCCGGAAGATCGCGGTGGGATCGAAGGTGGCGCCCATGAAGCGGTTGCCGTCCGCGGCATACCCCACGCCGCCGCCGGGGCCCGCCAGCGCGCCGAAGGCGGCGTACCAGCCCGTTGCGCGCGGGCGCGGCAGCCAGCCGGGCGGGCAATGCAGGAAGCAGCATCCCTCGCCCCCCATCGCGTATTTATAGCCGCCCGAGGGGTAGAAGGCGCGCGCCGCGACGGGGCCGAGGTCGACCGGCCGCGCCATGAAGCCGTGATAGCCATCGATCACCAGCACCGCCTCCCCGGCCGCGGCAGCGAGCGGGGTGAAATCGGGCTGGGCGTAGCCGGAATTGAAGAACACCTCCGACACCCAGATCAGGTCGAAATTTTCTCGAGCCGCCTCCACCAGCCGCGCCATGCAGGCCGCGCCCGGTTCGGCGGGGATGCGCGTGACCTGGACCAGGCCATCTTCCTCCAGCCGCGCCATCTGCCGCGTCAGGCTGTGGAACTCGCCATCCGTGGTCAGCACGCGTATCGGCCGGCCAACATCGAACGCCGAGAGGATGCGCAGCAGGAAATCATGCGTATTGGCCGAAAAAACCAGCGTCGCCGGGTCCGGCAGGCCAAGCTGACCTGCCACGCGTGCGCGGCACTCGGCCAGCACCTCGCCCAGCACGGTGCCCCATTTCGCATCCTGCTCCCGTGCCGCGAGGTCCCAGGCGGCGAGCTGCGCGTCGCGCGTCGCATCCGGCCAGGGGTGGTGGCTGTGCGCGGCGAAATGCAGCCTTTCGGGCTCGGCCGAGAGGAAGCGCGAAAAATGCGGGCGGAGGTCGAACATCATGCCCTTGGATGTGGTTGCGCCGCCGCCGCGTCACCAGATGCCAGCCATCAAGCAGGAGTGGCGTGATGGTCGAAGGGGCCGAGACCGATTTCTCGAAGAAGATGGACTATGCCGACTACCTCGGCCTGGACCGCCTTCTGGACGCGCAGAAGCCGCGCTCCGGCCAGCATGACGAAATGCTGTTCATCGTCATCCACCAGGTGCAGGAGTTGTGGATGAAGCTGATGGGCCATGAGCTCTCGCTCGCCATGGCCAATATCCGCGCCGACTCGCTGCCCCCCGCCTTCAAGGCCATGGCCCGCATCAGCCGCATCCAGCGCCAGCTTGTCGAGGCCTGGGATGTGCTGACCACCCTCACCCCGCATGACTATCTGGCCTTCCGCGATAGCCTCGGTTCCTCCTCCGGCTTCCAATCCTGGCAATACCGGATGCTGGAATTCCGCATGGGCCAGCGGGACGCCTTCATGTTGCGCCCGCACGCCCATCGCCCAACCATCCAGGCCGAGCTGCGCGTCGCCTTCGAAGCACCCTCCCTGTATGACGAGGCGCTGCGCCTGCTGGCCCGCCGCGGCCTGCCGGTGCCCGAAGCGGTGCTGACACGCGACGTCACCCGCACCCACCAGGCCGATCCGGGGGTCGAGGCCGTCTGGGGCGAGGTCTATCGCCACGCCGATCGCTATTTCGACCTCTACGAACTGGCCGAGGAGCTCGTAGACCTCGAGGATTCCTTCCAGACCTGGCGCTTCCGGCATCTGAAAACCGTGGAGCGGATCATCGGCGGGCGCATGGGCACCGGCGGCAGTTCCGGCGTTTCCTACCTCAAGGGTGTGCTGGATAAGCGCTTTTTCCCGGAACTGTTTTCGGTGCGCACGACGCTGTAATTGATCTGGGTCATTGATCTGGCGCATGGACGGCGACGCCCCACGCCGGCATCCTGCCTCGCATGCTGGCGAATTGTCTTCATGACCTGGCGGCCATCGGGCCGGGCGGGTTGGCCGCAGTGGCGGGGGCGCTGTTCCTCGCCGGGCTCGCCGGCGGCTTTACCCATTGCGCGGGGATGTGCGCGCCCTTCGTGCTGGCCCAGGCTGGCGCCACGGCCGATCGCAGCGCCGGCGGCGGGACCTTCCGGCGCCTCGCGGGGGCGGCGCTTGTTCCATACCACACCGGGCGGATGCTCGGTTACGCGACGCTCGGCGCGCTGGCCGGCGGCACGGCGGGGTTGCTGACCCAGCTCAGCGGGCTGCGCCAGGTGCTGGCGGCACTGCTGCTGGCGGCGGCGATCCTCATGGTGTTGCAGGCCTCCGCCCGGCTGCCGGCGCGATGGCGCCCGCGCCTGCCCGGCGCCGCGCAACCGCTCGGGGCGGGCCTGGCCGAGGCGCTGGCCCGGCGAATCGCACCCCTGCTGGCCGCACCGACCGGCGGGCGCGGCGTGCTGCTCGGCCTGCTGCTCTCGGCGCTGCCCTGCGGGTTGCTCTACGCCGCACTGGCCGGGGCGGCGGCAACGGGGAGTGCCTTGGCCGGCGCCATCGCCATGGCGGCCTTCGTGTTGGGCACCACCCCCGCCCTGTTCGGCGTGGCGCTGCTCGGCCGCTTCTTCCTGCGCGGCCAGGGCGCCCTGACCCAGGCCATCGCCGTCGGCCTTTTCGCGCTCAACGGCATCGTGCTCGGCGCGATGGCGGTGCGCCTCGCGATCTGAGCCCGTTGGGGCGGCGTTAAGGCAAGCTGGCGTTCTGTGGTCCCGCACCAGAACGGGGCACTATCCTATGTCTATCCAGGTCGGCGGCACACCGCCCACCGTGATCCATGAGAACGCCACGGCGGCCGATTGGGTCGCCCGCTTCGCCCTGCCCACCTCAGTGCTGGAGGTGGAGCTGATCGGCCCCCACGCCGCGCTGTTCTTCCCCTTCTACACCCCCGCCAACGGCGCGCTGCGCGTGCGCACCGTGGGGCTGCTTGATGCCGAGGAATTCGGCACCAACGCCGAGCTCGGCTACGCGCTGCGCGTGCGCACCGCCGCCGGCTGGCAGGACCTGCCCACGGTCTATCGCGTTACCCTGCTCGGCGTGGACGACACGCCGCCTGAGCGCCTGCGTTTCGTCTCCGGCGGCGTGGTATTGGCGAATGACCGCGGTGCCGCCATCGGCGACCTCATCGCCGACGACCCCGATACGGCGGGCCCCTTGGAATATACCGTCGCCTGGCCGAGCAGCGCCTGGTTCGAGATGCAGGGCAGCACGCTGCGCCTGCGCGACGGCGTGGACCTGCTCACCCAGGCCGGCACGACGATCGAGGTGCTGATCGAGGTCTCGGACGGCCGCAACCTCGCCGCCCATGTGGTGGAGGTGGTGGTGCTGCTGCCCGGCCCACTGCCGAATGGTTCGATCCAGGACGGCACCTTCTTCGCCGATACGCTGACCGGCACGCCGGGCGAGGATTCGCTCTACGGCTATGCCGGCCCCGACCTGCTGAGCGGCGAGGCCGGCAATGATGTGCTGGAAGGCGGCAGCGGCAATGACACGCTGCGCGGCCTGGCCGGCGACGACACGCTGCGCGGCGATGACGGCGCCGACAACCTCGATGGCGGCGCCGGGCGTGACCTGCTGGAGGGCGGCGAAGGCAACGACATCATGCTCGGCAACAGCCATGCCGATACGCTGCGCGGCGGCGGCGGCGACGATTCCCTGCGCGGCTGGACCGACCACGACCTGCTCGAGGGCGGCGATGGCAACGACACGCTGCGCGGCGAGGCAGGTAACGACACGCTGCGCGGCGGCGCCGGAAATGATTCCCTGTCCGGCGGTGACGGCGCCGATACGCTGGAAGGCGGCGAAGGCGCCGATACGCTCG
>Ga0105045_10002913_pt1 | contig 14532 bp, 13 predicted proteins | sample MAT02_FD_78089 | JGI IMG/M metagenome (GOLD analysis project Ga0105045, IMG submission 78089) | Freshwater microbial communities from Lake Fryxell liftoff mats and glacier meltwater in Antarctica - MAT-02 (megahit assembly) | ecosystem: Environmental > Aquatic > Freshwater > Ice > Liftoff...
ATGGTATCGAGCGTTCACCCTCACCGTGATCATCGCGATTTCGGCACCGCGTCACCATCAGGAACATCAGGGAAAGCATGTCAGGCTATCCCTGACACGCCGTTGTGTAAGCAGCGTTGTCCATAGCCCCAACCGATCGCATTATTCAGCGGCTCTGCCGCAGCCTCTCATTGCGGACAGCACGTCCACGTCGGCCACTCCGCCATTATGCCCACCGGTTCATGACTCGTTTTCCACGTACGGTCCGCTGGCTCCCCGCACTCGTTGGAGTTCTCGGCGCGGCCACGACGGCTCCCTTGGTGGCGCAGGACGCGCCCAAGCCGCCCTACGAGTTCGTGGGGGACTTCTCCCTCGCGGCCAGCCAAGGCAATCAGCAAATCACCACCTTGGCCCTTGGCCAGCGCTATAGCTACCAATTCGCCCGCTGGAAATTCTCGCAGACAGCGTCAGCGGTACGAGGTACGGCCAACGGGGTGCGAAACGCCGAGCTGTTTCAGGCAAGCGTGCGCACCGACCACGAGATCACCAAAAAGCTCACTGCCTATCTGAGCGCCAACGGGCTCCGCAATATTCCCGCCGGTATCAACAGCCAGATCCAGGAAGGGGTGGGACTCGCCTACCAATTCCTCGACACCGACACCGACAAGGTCCAGCTCTCGGCGGGCGTCGGCGCGCTGCAGCGCACCTTTGTTGGCGGTGTGGACGGTGAGAACGACTTTGTCGGGAACGTGAGCGGACTGTTCCGTCACGCCTTCTCCAAAACCGCCTACTTTGAGCAAACCGCGGCACTGACACCCAACTTCACCACGACGGATGCGTGGCTGCTCACCGCGAAGTCCGCACTGGTGGCCCCGCTATCGGCCCGCATCGGCATCAAGGTGGGGTATCTCGTGAACGTGAACAACGCGCCACCACTGTTGCCCCCGGTCAACGGCGTGGTGCAGACGGACCGGTTCAAAAAGTTCGACGGCCTGCTGACGACGGGGCTGCAGTTTACCTACTGAGAGAGTTTAGAGCTAAGAGCTAAGAGCTCAGAGCTAAGAGCTTACTGCTGTAGCTCTGAGCTCTGAGCTCTGAGCTCTTAGCTCTTAACCCTTTCTCAAGATCCTGCCAAATATCACGCGGATCCTCCAGGCCCACGCTCAGCCGCAGCAACCCACCGGCGATACCAGCGGCGCGGCGCGCGCTTTCATCCACCACGCGGTGCGTCAGGAGCGCCGGTGGCTGAATCAGGGTGTCGGTGGAGCCCAGACTCACCGCCGGCGTAATCAGTTGCAGCGCTGACACAAACGCACGCAGCGCTGCGGGGTCGTCGTTGGCGAGCTCGAAACTCAAAATGCTGCCTGGCCCGTGCATCTGCGTGCCGAGGAGGCCGCGCGGGTCCTGCCCTGGCAGTGCCGGATAGTGCACCGTTGCAATGCGATCATCGTCGAGCAGTTGCTGAGCCAACACACCCGCCGACGCTTGGGCCCGCTCCACCCGCAACGTCAGCGTCGGCAAGCCACGATGCAACAGGTAGCTGCCCATCGGATGCAGCAGGCCACCGGTTGCCGCGCGTACATGTTTGATCTCGCGCACCAGTGCATGGGAGCCGACAACCACCCCAGCCAGCACGTCCCCGTGGCCACCGAGAAACTTGGTGGCGCTGTGAATGACCAGCGCCGCCCCTTGTTCGAGTGGTCGCTGCAGCACTGGGGTCGCGAACGTTGAGTCCACCAGCACAGGCACCGCACCGGCCTGCCGCGCTACGTGTGCGATATCCACGAGCGCGAGTGTGGGGTTGGCAGGGGTTTCGATGATCACCAGCCCCGTGTCCGGCTGGATCGCCGCCGCCACCGCGTCTTGCGTGGTCCAGGTGACGGTCATGCCGAGCATGCCCGACGTGATCAGGTGGTCGGCCGTGCCGTACATCGGGCGCACCGCCACCACATGCGCGCCGCGCGACTTGGCGGCGAGCAGCGTGGCGGTCAGCGCGGCCATGCCCGAACCGAACGCCGCCGCATCCTCGGCGCCTTCCAGCGCTGCCAATCCTCGCTCGAAGCGATCCGTGGTGGGATTGAAGAGCCGCTGATACACAAAGCTGCCCTGCGGCTCGTCGCCCATCACCAGAGCATCGAAGGAACGCGCCGCCGCATCGAGATCGGGCGTCGGATACGTCGAACTCAGATCGAGCGGCGGGGCGTGCACACCCAGCGCGACAAAGTCTTCGCGGCCGGCATGGACGGCGCGGGTCGCAAAGTACGGTTTAATTGACTCGTCCATCGGATGCTCCAGATGCAGGAAGGAAGCTGTAGATTATCCATTTCCACGCTCAGGAGACACCTCTGCCGAATTCTATTCGGAAAACGCGCGCTGCACCCGTGGTCGACCGCATAGACCGCGAGATCCTGGGCCATTTACAGCACGATGCGCGGATTCCCAACAAAGTGCTCGCCGCCCGAGTCGGCCTCGCGCCGTCCAGTTGCCTCGCCCGCGTGCGTCGGCTGGAGGAAAGCGGCGCCATTCTCGGCTACCATGCCCATGTCGATCCGCGCGTCCATGGCGTCACACTCGAGGCGCTGGTGGCCGTACGGCTCGCCCAGCACACACGCACCGCAATCGGACGCTTCGAGCAGCACGTGGTCACGCTGCCCGAGGTGCGCGGAATTTTTCATCTCACTGGCGCCAATGACTACCTGGTGCACGTCGCCGTCCGCGACGCCGAGCATTTACGGGAATTTGTACTAAGCGCCTTCGCCTCACGCCCCGAAGTCGGCCACCTCGAGACGTCGCTGATTTTCTCGCACCGGAGTAATCCGGGGTTTGGAGCTAAGAGCTAAGAGCTCAGAGCTAAGAGCTACAGCAGTAAGCTCTGAGCTCTGAGCTCTGAGCTCTGAGCTCTTAGCTCTTAGCTCTTAGCTCTTAGCTCTTAGCTCTGAGCTCTGAGCTCTTCCCGCCCCTTCCCCTGCCGCGCGCCCCGTCGACCACGCCCACAGAAAATTGTAGCCGCCGATTGGGCCGAAGGCATCGAGGACTTCCCCGCACAGAAACAGCCCCGGATAACGGCGGCTTTCCATTGTGCGCGGGTGGACCTCACTCAGGGCCACACCGCCTCCGGTGACTTCGGCCTTCTTGTAGCCTTCGTCGCCATTCCATGGCAGTGTCCCGCGCACCAGCACGTCTATCAAGCGCCGACGCTCTTCGCGACGCAGTTCCGACAGCGGGCGATGCGGCTCGACATCGGCTTCCGCGAGCAACACGGCCGCCAGGCGGTCGGGGAGCTCGTTGCGCAGCGCACCAGTGACGGTGCGCGCACCATGTGGCTTGAGTGCCGCTTCCCACTCGGGCTCACCAAGCGCGGTCCACTGCACCTGCACCGTAGCGCGAGACTGCAGCCCTGCACGCGCACGCACCACGACATGCGACACGTCGAGCACCGATGGTCCGCTATAGCCGAGATGGGTGAACAAAAACCCACCGCGCGCCTCGGCAGATTGCTCCTCACTGCGCGCCGTCAGCGACACCGTGAGCGACACGCCAGACAACTCCGTATACGGCGAGGTCGCGGCCGTGAGTGGCGTGAGGGCGGCGTAGGTGGGGTGCATGGTGTGCCCGAGCTGCGCAAGCATACCCAGCCCGGCGCCGTCACTGCCGGTGTTCGGCACCGACAATCCACCCGTGGCCACAATCACCGCGTCGGCGTGCATCGGCAGATCGTTTTCGATGCGCACCTCCCACCCCTCGGCCGTGGGAGCGAGCCCCGTCACGCGCGTGTCCATGCGCAGCTGCACACCCACCTGTCGCGCGTACACGATCAGGCCATCTCGCACGTCGCGCGCCCGGTGCGACGCCGGAAACAGCTTGGCCGTCTCTACCTCTTCCTCGAGCGCGATACCGAGCGTCTCCTCGAAGAAGGCCCGTTGCTCAGCCAGCGGCCACGCGCGCACCATCTTGCGCAGCAGATTCGGCGAGGAGTTCGTGACGAAGCGGCTTTCGTCCACCCGCGACGGCAGCACGTTACAGCGCCCGCCCCCGCTGATGAGAATTTTGCGACCGCCGTCCCGCGTACGCTCCAGCAGGATCGTCTCCGCGCCGGCCTTCGCCGCGAATATGGCCGCCATAGTACCCGCGGCACCGGCGCCGATCACGACCACCCGTCGTGGCCGCGATACGGTGGCAGAAGCTGCAGCAGACGACGGGACGATCATGATCACGGAAAACCTCGGGCAGAGAAGAGAGAACCGTGAAAGCTAACGGCCTCTCCCCCTATTTCCACACGCTGATCGACTCCAGCGGCTTACGCGCGATATCCGGCACCGACGCATCGGCCGCCGGATAGCCCACCGGCATCACCAGCATCGCCTTCTCGTTCGCCGGCCGTTCCAGCAACTCGGACAGAAACGCCATCGGGCTCGGTGTGTGAGTCAGCGTCACCAACCCCATCGTGTGCACCGCGGCGATAAAAAGACCTGCGGCAATACCGCACGACTCCTGCGCGTAATAGTGCGTTTGCTTTTTACCGTTCTCGCGCAGCCCGTATGATTGCCGGAACAGCACCACCACCCACGGCGCTTCGGTGAGATGCGGCTTCTGGTCGTCGGTGCCGAGCGGCGCCAGCGTGTCCAGCCACTCCGGTGTGGCCCGCTCGGCGTAGAACGCGCGCTCTTCTGCCTCCGCCGCCTCGCGCATGGCCAATTTGCGCGCAGGTTCCGCGACAGCCACAAACGTCCACGGCTGCTGATGGGCGCCGCTGGGTGCGGTGCCTGCGGTACGAATCGCCAACTCGATCAAGGCACGTGGTACTGGATCGGTGGCAAACTGTCGCGTGGTACGCCGTCGCTGCATCGTGGCGTAAAACGACTGCGCACGCGCCAGCGACTCGCCGGGCGTGAGCCGCGTGTATGCGAGCGGAACAGAGGGATGGGTAGCGGACACCGGCGTGCTCGGTGATGGGTGGGGCGGATCGGCGATGGAAGGGCTTAGCGAGGGCGCAACGTCAGCCAGAGTGCCGCGCTGGCAGCCAGTAGACCCAGTATGAGGAGCAGGCGCGGCACACCGCCCGCCCAGCGCTGCCCACCGCGCCACATCATCCACGTGGTGATCACCGCGGCGCTCACGCCAATCGCGACGCTGACGGTGGTGGGATTGCCTGCGTCGGCCATCCCGCCCGTGACCAGCCGCGTGCCGAACGTCGCCGCCATATACGCGGCGGCTCCGGCGAGCAGGGCCACGAGGAACTGAATCATGGTCAAAGTATAACGGCGGGCCGACCGTCGTCCGAGATGCCCCGTCACCCCATATTCCACAGATCCTGCTCGCCAGGCAGTTCTCGGTTGTCCTTCGAATCCCTGTCATGTCGGCATTGTTCACGCCCCTTACCCTGCGCCGCCTGACCCTTCGCAATCGCGTCGGTGTCTCACCGATGTGTCAGTATTCGGCGCAGCACGGCCACGCGAACGAGTGGCACCTCGTGCATCTCGGCAGTCTCGCTACGGGTGGCGCCGGCCTGGTGTTCACCGAGGCGGTCGCGGTGACGCCTGAAGGACGGATCAGCCCGCAGGATCTGGGCCTCTGGGACGATGCGCAGATTCCGATGCTGCGGCGCATCACCGACTACGTACGGGCCCAAGGGGCGGCGGCGGGCATCCAGCTCGCGCACGCGGGGCGGAAAGCCAGTACGCACCGTCCGTGGGACGGCTTGGGCACCGTGCTTCCGGCAGACGGCGGTTGGGAACGCGTGGTGGCCCCAAGTGCGCTCGCATTTTCGAGCACGTATCCATCGCCGCAGGCGCTCTCGCTCCACAAGATCGCCGACGTCGTGTCAGCATTCGCGGCGGCCGCTACGCGAGCGCTGAGCGCTGGATTTCAGATTGCCGAAATCCATGCCGCGCACGGCTACCTGCTGCACGAGTTTCTGTCGCCGCTCGCCAACCTGCGTACCGATGCATATGGCGGCTCGTTCGAAAATCGCGTGCGTCTGCTGCACGAAGTGAGTGTCGCGGTTCGCGCGGTGTGGCCGGATGATCTGCCGGTGTTCGTGCGCATTTCGGCCACCGATTGGGCCGATGGCGGCTGGACGATCGAAGAATCAGTGCGGATCGCCGCGCAGCTGCGGACCTCGGGTATCGATGTGATCGACTGCTCTTCCGGTGGTCTGACCACCGCGCAGCAGATTGCGCTCGCGCCCGAATATCAGGTGCCATTCGCCCGTCGCATTAAACACGAGGCAGGCATCGCCACGGCCGCGGTGGGGCTGATCACCGAGCCTGCGCAGGCCGAGCGTATCGTGGTCGATGGCGACGCCGATCTGGTGCTGCTGGCCCGCGAGCTGTTGCGCAACCCGCACTGGCCGCTCCTCGCCGCGCATGCACTCGGTGCGCACATTCCGTGGCCGTCGCAATATGAACGCGCGCGGCCACGGTAGATGGCGGGGGAGGAAGGTACCAAATCCCGCGTATCACGCACGACCTGTCTGTCTATCGCCGACCGCGTCGGCCTGCGATACAGTAAGTTCATCGCATGATACAGGCCGTATGGTTCGTCGCTGGGCTGATAGGCCTGGTGGGTGGCGCTGAGCTCTTGGTACGCGGGGCCTCAAAGCTGGCCCTCTCGTTTGGCATCTCACCGCTGGTCGTCGGCCTCACCGTGGTGGCCATGGGTACCAGTGCACCCGAGATGACCGTGTCGGTGGGCGCGGTGCTCAATGGCCAGTCCGGCTTGGCGGTGGGCAACGTCATCGGCAGTAACATCTTCAACGTGCTCGGCATCCTCGGTATTTCCGCCGTGATTACGCCGCTGGCAGTGCACCTGCAAGTGATCCGGCAGGAAATGCCGATCATGGTTGGTATTGCGCTGCTGGTCATCGTGGTCACCCTGGACGGGGTGATCGGCCTGACTGACGCCCTGTTGCTCACTGGCCTGCTGGTGGCGTACACCGTGTTCCTCGTCGTGCAGTCCCGCGCCCAAGGCGCCGCCACCGGGGACTCCGGCGACCAGTCGTCACCGGCCGGTGGCCGCCTCTGGCTGCAGGCGCTGATGGTGTTGAGTGGCCTCGGCTTGCTGGTGGCCGGTTCAGAACTGATGGTGAATGCGTCGGTGTTCTTCGCACGCCAGTTAGGCGTCACTGAAGTGGTCATTGGGCTGACCATCGTAGCGATCGGCACGTCGCTGCCCGAGGTGGCCGCGTCGGTGACCGCAGCGCTCAAGGGTGAGCGTGATATCGCAGTCGGCAACGTGGTCGGCAGTTGTGTCTTCAATATGCTCGGCGTGCTCGGCCTAGGCGGACTAGCGGCCGCGTTCAGCCCCGACCTGAGTGGGCTGCCGGTGCCCAAATCCGTGTTGAACTTCGACCTCTGGGTAATGCTGGCCGCGCTGGCCGCTTGCCTGCCGATCTTCGTCACTGGCCGAGTAGCACGCTGGCAGGGCTGGCTCTTCATGCTGCACTACGTGGCCTACAGCGCCTACCTCATCTTGGCTTCCCAGCAGCACGACGCGCTCCCGGCGTTCAGCACCGCGATGCTCAGCTTCGTCCTGCCCCTGACCGTGCTGACGCTAGTGGTCTCCAGCGTGCGCGCGCGGGCCGAGCCCTGACTGGTTGGTTTCCTCGTGCGCCGAGTTAGCGCTCGCCGCCCAAATGCATGATGGTCGCCCACTCCTCAGGCATTACCGGCACCACCGAAAGCCGCCCCACGCGCACCAGCGCCATGTTGGCGAGGGCCGCGTTCTCCTTGACTTCCTGCAGCGTAATCGGCCGTCGCAACGTGGATACATAGCGCACGTCCACCATGAACCACGTAGGGGTCTCCTCGCGCGAATCCGCATCGTAGTACGCGTTGGCCGGATCGAACGCGCCAGGGTCGGGATATCCTTCGCGCACCACTTCACACACGCCAACAATCGCCGAGGGGGTGGCGTTGGAGTGGTAATACAGCACTTGGTCGCCCACTTTCATGCCGTCACGCAGGAAGTTGCGCGCGCCACTGTTGCGTACGTTGTCCCAGCAGGTGGTCTGTGTGGACGCGGCCTGCAGATCATCCAGCGAAAAGACGTCCGGCTCCGACTTGATCAGCCAGTAACGGCGCTCACCGGGCGCGCGCGGAGCGAACACATGCGCCCACGGGCCTTGGTCGTACGGTTTGGACTGCGGGGGTTTCTTGGCCGGCATGGTTTCGGATGCGGGAGAATGCGCCATCAGCTCGGTGTGCATGGACGAGTATTCCGCAGACCATCGCCATAATCCGAGCATCGCGAAGAGTACTCCGTAGTACGTTAGCTATTCTCCGCTGCAATATGCACGCGCGCGGCCACGGTAGGATGTGAGGTCGAGGAAGGCGTCATTCTTGCCAATGTTTGCCATGAGTTACAATTTTCCTTCCACGAACGCTGTGATATCTCCCTGCCCTCGGCCCTGAAGTCCTTTGTGGACGAACAGGTGAACCAACGTGGTACAGCACGAGCAGTGAATACGTCCGGGCGTTGATCCGCAGAGACCAGGATCGCCTGCAGCTGCGCGGGCTGTTGCTGGCAGGCCCGGATTGCCCTTGACCCGTGCACCATTGGTACGTCACGCTGTCGCAACAGCCCGGTGGTGTCGCCGAATTCGCCGACAAACGCCGGCATGCGGCAGTCGCCGGGACCCGAGCCCTTGCGGACCATCAGCCTGACGTTGCCGCTGCTGTCCAGGACCCACACGCGGGGTATGAGCGCGTCGAAGAACACGACGCGGCTATCGGACATCAGCTGAACTTTGCCCACCGCACTGATGGGTTGACGACCGTCGCCATACCCCGAGCATCACGAGGAGTACTCCGTGGTGCGTTAGCTTTTCCAGTGTGCGTATCATCCGTTCTCGTTGCGTCGTGGCTCATCACGTTCCTCGCGAACCGGATGCCTTCCTTAACGCGCCGCCCTCGGCGGTCGTCATCGGGGTGTTCAGAACATGAGCGACTGGATGCAGGACCTGTGGGCGCGGATTACCGGCGCACCAGACATCGCGCGCTACGCGCTCCATGGCATTCCCGTGGAGATCATCAACACACGCGAGGACATCACCACCTCCGCCGTCGTGGAGCGACTGGACGACGCACTGGGGCTGATTGCGACCTATCAGCCATGGCGCCTGCGCCACCTGCAGCGTGATGTACGGGCCATTCGGGTGGAGCGCTTCGCCTGCCGCGGTGCATTTATCCCGAATGAACGCACGATCATCACCGAATTGACGTTCCTCAACCGGCGCGATATCTCCGCCGCCCCCGTGGCGTCGTCGATCGTGCACGAAGGCATTCACGCTCGCGTCCACGCCATGGGCGTCTCACGAACAGCTCAGGACCTGCCGCGCGAAGAGCGCCTCTGCCGCCGCGCGGAATTGGCGTTCGGCGAAGCGCTGCCACCGCCACTCGGCGCACCAGTGATTGAACGGGCGCTGGCGAGCTTGTCACTGGACGATCAGAGCGTCGCGCCCATCGTGGACTGGGGCGAAGCCCAGCGCCGCATCGACGAGACCGACCAGCGCGCGTAGACGCGCCGACCGGACAGAGGCAGCACTATGGTCGCTCCGCCAATGCGCGGCGAATCGCCGGCTCGAGCGACAACGGCCCGATCGGCCCCATCACACGGTGACGGATCACCCCGTCACGGCCAATCAGCACCGACGTCGGATAGCCGTCCACGCCGCCAAGGGCGCTGATCACGTCCCCTCCGACAATGGCGATTGGGTAGGTAATCCCACGCTCCGTCACGAAGGCCCGCACCGCGGCCGGATCCCCCTGATCCACCGAGGCGCCGAGCAACACGAGTCCCGCCGCCCGATGTCGATTCCAGGTCGCCTCAAGCAGCGGCATCTCCACCCGGCACGGCGCGCACCAGGTCGCCCAGATATTCACCAGCACCACCTGCCCCCGCAGATCGGCGAGCCGAAGCGTTTGTCCATCGAGCGTGGCAACCTGGAATGCCGGACGGCTCGCCGCGCGGTCCGTGAAATTCACCAACGCCCCCACATGCGGCAGCAGTCGCGGCAGCGTCCAGAGGAACACCACCACGAAAAGCACCGTCGACCAAGGGAACGCACGGAGGCGGCGGAGGCGAGACAGGGACATAGGGGGAAAGCTAAGAGCTAAGAGCTAAGAGCTAAGAGCTCAAAGCCTTTATCTCTTAGCTCTTAGCTCTTAGCTCTTAGCTCTCCTCATTGACTCCGCCGACTCCCCGTGCCACATCATGCCTATGCGCCTTTCACTTCTCTCCGCCGCCTGCGCGTTCGTCGCGCTCGCCAGCGTTGCCCCGCCCGCGCTCCGCGCGCAGTCGAGCCTGGCCCCTGCGCCACGGTTTACCGATCCGGATCGCCTCGCCAAGCTCCAACGCGCCCTGCCCGCCGTGGACAGCCTGATGCAGGCATTTGCCACCCGTGCTCGCGTGCCGGCGATTGCCTATGGCGTGATTGTTGATGGGCAGCTGCTGCATGTGGCCGCGCGTGGACTGCGCGACGTGCCCTCGAAGGCCAGCGTCGATACCAGCAGCGTGTTTCGCATCGCGTCGATGACCAAAAGCTTCACCGCGCTCGCTATCCTGCAACTGCGAGACGCCGGCCAGCTGTCGCTCGACGATCCCGCGGAGCGTTACGTACCAGAACTCAAAGCGCTCCGCTATCCCACGAGTGATACGCCACGGATTACCGTCCGCCATCTGCTCTCGCATTCCGCCGGATTCCCCGAAGACAATCCGTGGGGCGACCAGCAGCTCTCGGCCACCGACGATGACCTTTCGCAGATGATCCGACGCGGCATTCCATTTTCGAATGCGCCCGGCACGGCCTATGAGTACTCGAACTTCGGCTTCGCGATCCTTGGCCGCATCGTGCAAAACGTGGGCGGCATGCCATACGCCCGCTATGCGCAGGAGCGAATCCTGCTCCCGCTGGGTATGACCTCCACCACCATGGAAGCTCGCAACGTACCTGCCGGTCGACTCGCGCACGGGTACCGCCTGCGCGACGGGGCGTGGCTGGAAGAGCCGCCATTGCCCGACGGTTCATTCGGCGCCATGGGCGGCATGCTCACGTCGAGCGCCGATCTGAGTCGATGGGTTGCTCTGATGCTCGACGCCTGGCCGGCGCGCGATGGCGCCGAATCCCCGGTGCTCAAGCGATCGTCGCTTCGCGAGATGCAGCAGATCGCGCGCTACAGCGGCGCCACGGCGGTTGCCAACACCACCACCGGTGCGCTGACCATGACCAGCGGCGGCTACGCGTACGGACTCCGCGTGTCGCAGAACTGCCTCTTTGGTCACATCGTCGCGCACTCGGGCGGACTGCCCGGCTATGGATCGCAGATGCGCTGGCTCCCCGAGTATGGCGTGGGCATCGTGGCGCTTGGTAATCTCACGTATACCGGATGGGGCCCGGTGCTGGATCAGGCGTTCGATGTGCTCGCGCGGAGCGGAGGGTTACAGCCACGCACACCGCAGCCGGCACCGGTGCTGCGTGGTATGCAGGAGCAGGTCACGCGTCTCGTGCAGCAGTGGCAGCAGCCGCTGGCCGACAGCATCGCGGCCATGAATCTCTTCCGCGACGAACCCGCACCGCGCCGAGCAGCGGCCATTGCCGCGCTTCGCACGGCGGCGGGTGACGACTGTCGTGCCGTTGGATCGTTGGTCGCGGAGAATGCCCTGCGCGGTGAGTGGCGCATGCAGTGCGCATCGGGCGTGCTGCGCATAAGCATTACGCTCGCCCCAACGGAGCCGGCGCGCGTGCAGGCGCTGACGGTCTCCGCGATCGCACCCGATGCGGTCCTCGGACCATCACCGGTCTGTCGGACGCTCGCGCCCACGTCGTCCGCGAACGGTCCCGCGCGCGGCGAACAAGCGTCCGATCCGCGCTTTGGTCGCTGGCTCCTCAAGTCCGACGCCCCGGCACCTACCAGCAACATCATGACCTACGAACCGTTCGGCGCGGCAGGAATGAGGGTCGCCATACAGGCAGTGAACGCACGCAGCGATACCACCCGCTGGTGGTACACCACCGCCTTCGACGGGCAGGACATGCCAGTCACCGGTAACGCGGGACAGAGCCACGCCGCGGTGCGCCGCGTGAACGCCCAGATCAACGAAATCGTCAATTCAAAAGACGGGCGCGTGACCACACGACTCACCAATGTGCTGTCACCCGACCAACAAACCATCGCCGTGATGTACATGCGCGACGATGGCACGGGCCGCACCACGGGCGTCACGTTTGCCACGTACGTGCGCCTGCCATGAACGCACGTACGTAGAGCAGTCGTACTACGCAGACGCCACGCGTGTGACGTAGTTCCACACCTTGGCTTTGGTGCTACTCAGATCTTTGGCGTGGAAGCTCCGGCTGATCGGTTCGCCGTCCACGTTGTCGTTCTTGATAGATCCAGCCGAGAACTGCAAAAGCTGCCCAACCAAATCGTCTGAGCTCTTGAAGCTGAAGCCCGCATTCTGTAAGTACGTGGCACCCCAGATTTTGAGTGAATCCAGATGTTTGGCGCCGGCGAGGAACGCGTCTGACGAAATGGGCTCCGCGCTGTCCCGGAACATCGAGAGAAACGACATTTTACTGCCGCAGATTCCACTGTTGAGCGTCAGCACGCCGAGCGCCGGCGTGTTCAGTACATACTTGCGATAGAATTTGCCGAAGGCAAACGGCCGCTTGTGCAGGGCCTCGGCTGAGTGGCGATTCGCCCAATGTTCACTCGCCTTGTCGAAGAACTTCTTCATGTGCGTCACTTCGTATAACCGATAAATGATCTTCGCGATCAGCTCGGCGGCGGCGACCACAATGCCCAGAATCAGGCCGGCGCCTGCCGTTCCGAACGCAACGCCAATGTTCCCCACGCCTTTAAGAAGCTTCCAGAGCCCCTCACCGATACTCATGTTCATGCCGCGCAAGATCGACTCCACCATCGCGGTTGGGTGCCCCGAGACGAACTCCACGTTCTGTCCCGACTTCCACGCTCTGACACGATTGAGGACCGCATCGGCGGTCAGCACGGCCCCCTTGGCCGTATCGATGGCACCCGAGACGATGCCGGCCTGCGTGGCACTGAGTACCGCCGAACACACGGTATTCGTGACACCAAAAACGGCCGAGGCCGGAAGCTCACAGTTCCATTTCTCGCGTAAGTTCGCCACGAGCCCTCTCACGAACTCCTTGAACCAATTTCTGATCGTGATGGCAAACGTTTCAAGCTTGGTACGAGCGTTCGCGGGCACCGTCGTGGAGTGACCGGCCTGCCACGCCCCGTCGATCAGTGGCCCGCCCACCACCATCACCGTTGGCGTAGCCGCCGAAAGCTGCGAGGCGCTGGCAATACCCAGCCCGCCATCGGCAGTACTCAAGCCATGGAAGGTCACGATGTTGCTGGAGATCGCCAGGCCGCCCTCGAGAATCACGTTAAACAGCTTCGGATCGACCTTCACGTGATTGAACAGATACAGCACTCCCAGCCGGGCGTGAACGAGCTCATCGTGCATGAAGTTGGGGACAAGCCCCCACGCGGAATCCGTATCACCACCGTTCAATTTCAGCTTGGTGGTGAGCAAATCCACGTAGCCACCCTTGTTCCGGGTCGACTTCTTCCACGCGTCATTGAGACCCTGCGTGTGTTTCCAGTCCGCAAGCCGCGTGCGCACGGTGTCCAGCAATGCCGTCGTGGCGCCACGCGCTTTGTATACGAGGATCGCGTCATCGAGAGCTTTGAGTTCTGGACTACGCTTGCGACCAACGGATGACGTTTTATCCATCCACTCCTTGTACGAAATGCTCGGTCCGGGCAACGTGCACTCCAGTGGTAGGGGATGTGGGACATAGCAGCGGTTGAATGGCCGTTGTATTCGCCTCTCGCGTAATCCGGCGCAACGTGTGGTCGCTCCGCACACAACAACGGGCCCCGGCGAATAGCGCCGGGACCCGTTCATGAAGCAGCCTCCACCAACATCAGCTCAGTTGCGGCGTCCCTGCAATCGGGACAGCAACCTCAGCAGTTCGAGGTACAACCAGATCAGCGTGACCATCAAACCAAACGCCGCAAACCACTCCATCGCCTTCGGTGCACCGGCGCGTACTCCGTCTTCGATGCGATCAAAGTCGAGCACCAGATTCAGCGCGGCCACCCCGGCAATCGCGAGGTTGATGCCGATGGCCAGCGGGCTCGACGAGGTGAAGTACCCGATCGTGACCCCGAACAGTGACAGCACCAGCGAGCCCACATAGAACAGGCCAATACCGATCATGGCGGCCATCATCATGCGCTTGAACCCTTCCGTCGCGCGCAGAATGTTGAAGCGATACAGTACAAACACGCCGCCCGCGACACCGAAGGTGAGCATCACCGCCTGCTGCGGGAGTCCGGCAAAGCGCTGGTTGTACATGGCCGAGATGGCGCCCAGAAAAATGCCCTGCAGCGACGCATAGATCGGCGCGCTCCACGGGGCACTCTGCGGGCGGAAGCTGGTAAGCAGCGCCATCACGAAGCCGCCCAGCCCGCCTACCACCATGGCCGGCATGAGGAGTTCCGGCCGGCCGGTGGCGACCTG
>Ga0105045_10002914_pt1 | contig 14531 bp, 18 predicted proteins | sample MAT02_FD_78089 | JGI IMG/M metagenome (GOLD analysis project Ga0105045, IMG submission 78089) | Freshwater microbial communities from Lake Fryxell liftoff mats and glacier meltwater in Antarctica - MAT-02 (megahit assembly) | ecosystem: Environmental > Aquatic > Freshwater > Ice > Liftoff...
CCTTGCGCAGCGCCTCGCGTGCCCCCGCCAGCCTGGCCCTGGCGCTGCTGCTGGCCCTGGTCGGCGGACTGGTGCTCAACCTGATGCCGTGCGTGCTGCCGGTACTCTCGCTCAAGGCGCTGTCGCTGGCCGACAGCGGACGCAGCGGCGGCCACGCGCGGGCCAGTGCGCTCTGGTACACCGCCGGGGTACTGCTCACCTTCGTGGCCATCGGCGCGGTGGCGATCGCGCTGCGCGCGGCGGGCCAGGCGCTGGGTTGGGGATTCCAGCTGCAGCAGCCGCTGGTGATCGGCGCCCTGGCCTACCTGATGTTCGCGGTGGGCCTGAGCCTTTCAGGGGTGTTCGCCCTGGGCCACCGCTTTGCCGGTACCGGGCACACGCTCACCGGGCAGACCGGACCGGCCGGGGATTTCTTCACCGGCGTGCTGGCGGTGGTGATCGCCAGCCCGTGCACGGCGCCGTTCATGGGCGCGGCGCTGGCCTTCGCGTTCACCGCGTCCACCGCGGTCGCGCTGCTGGTGTTCATGGTGCTGGGGCTGGGCCTGGCGCTTCCGTTCCTGCTGATCGGCTTCATCCCGGCGCTGGCCCGGCGCCTGCCCCAGCCGGGGCCGTGGATGGAGTCGCTCAAGCAGTTCCTGGCCTTCCCCATGTACCTCACGGCGGTGTGGTTGCTGTGGGTGCTGGGCCGGCAGCGTGGCATCGATGCGGCCGGGCTGGCGCTGGCGGGCATGGTGGTGCTGGCACTGGGGCTGTGGTGGTACCAGCGGCTGCGCTTGCAGGTGGCGCCACTGCGGCGGGTGCTGGCCCTGGCGGTGCTGTTGCTCGCGCTGGTGCCGTTGCTGCTGGCGCAACGCCTGCAAGCGCCCGCCTCGCAGGTGGCCTCGCGCACCAGCAGCCTGCAGGCTCAACCCTACTCGGCCCAGGCGCTGGCCACCCTGCGCATGCAGGGCCGCGTGGTGTTCGTCGAAATGACCGCCGACTGGTGTGTCACCTGCAAGGCCAACGAGCGCGCTGTGCTGGACCGCGACGAGTTCCGCGCCAGCCTGGCGGGTGTCGATGCGGTGTTCATGCGCGGCGACTGGACCACCGTGGACCCGCACATCACCGCTTTCCTGGAGGCCCACCAGGCGGTGGGCGTGCCGCTGTACGTGGTGTTCCCCTCCGACGGCGGCCAGGGCGAGGTGCTGCCCACGGTGCTGACCCAGCGCCTGGTCGGCGCGGCGCTCGAGCGGGCCGCGCGATGAAGGTCACCCCCGCGCGCGTGGTAGTGGTGGCCGTTGCCGCCGGCGTGCTCGGCGTGCTCGCCAGCCTCTGGTACGGCGGCAGCCCGCTGCTGCGCACCGAGAGCGGCCAGCGCGCGCTGCAGGCCGCGCTCGAGGCCAGCGCGCCCGCGCCACCGGCGGGGGTGGTGCCTGCCGGTATCGGCGACCCGATGCCGCCGATCGCACTGCCCGATCTCGACGGCAACGTGCTCGACCTGGCCCGGCGCTACCCCGGCCGGGCGCTGCTGATCAATGTCTGGGCCAGCTGGTGCGGCCCCTGCATCGAGGAAATGCCCGAACTGGACCGCTTCGCCCGTTCGCAGCCGGCTGACGGCGTGCAGGTGATCGGCCTGGCCCTGGACACGCCCGAAGGGGTGCGCTGGTTCCTGGACCAGGTGCCGGTGGCCTACCCCATCGTCCTGGATACCCCCGGCCCGGCCGATGCCAGCGTGTGGCTGGGCAACACCCGCGGCGTGCTGCCGTACACCGTGCTGGTGGATGCGCAAGGGCGCATTGCCAAGCGCAAGGTGGGGCCGTTCCAGCATGGCGAGATCAGTAGCTGGGTCGAGGCCGGCAACTGAGTCACGAGAATCCGGGTACTCATGGCAACCGCCAAACAGCGGCGGCCCTGATTCGAACAAGCGATTGAAACGCGGCGAACTTCGGCGATCTGGACACCATCGGCAGCTTCAAGCAGACTGCCGCCCTTCCTCCGGAGTGCCCGATGGCAAACCTGCTGGTCCTGCACGGCCCCAATCTCAACCTGCTCGGCACGCGCGAACCCGAAGTCTACGGGCGCGCAACCCTGGCTGACATCGATGCCGCCTTGCTGGCCCAGGCGCAGGCAGCCGGGCATGCCTTGCTGAGCCTGCAGTCCAATGCCGAACACGTGCTGGTCGAGCGGGTGCAGGCCGCCGCCGCCGACGGTACCGACTTCATCCTGGTCAATCCCGCCGCCTTCACCCACACCTCGGTGGCCTTGCGCGATGCGCTGGCGGCGGTGGCCGTGCCCTTCATCGAGATCCACCTGTCCAACCCGCATGCGCGCGAGCCGTTCCGCCAGCACAGCTACCTGAGCGACCTGGCCGTGGGCGTGGTGTGCGGGTTCGGTGCCGACAGCTATCGCTACGCGCTGGACGCGGCGATCCGGCGCCTGGATGCACGCGCATGAGGCTGGCCCACGCCATCCAGGCCGGCTGCCTGCGCGGCCACGCCGCCGAGCGCACCGCCTCGCTCGGGCGACAGCACGAAACCGACCGCTAGCCATCGCCGGACACGCTCCGACCCATTCCGCCATCCACGATTCCACTACGAGGCTCCGCATGGACCTGCGCAAGATCAAGAAACTCATCGACCTGCTGGAAGAATCCAACCTCGCCGAAATCGAGATCAAGGAGGGCGAGGAGAGCGTGCGCCTGGCGCGCGTGCCCAGGGGCCAGTACGCGCCCGCGCCGCAGTACGCCGCCGCGCCCGAGCCGCGCCAGGCGCCCATGCCGATGTCTTCGCCCACCGAATCGGCCACCGGCGGCAGCGCCAAGCAGCCTTCCGACCAGCCCGAGGGCCACGTGCTGCGCGCGCCGATGGTCGGCACCTTCTACACCTCGCCCTCGCCGGACAAGCCGGCGTTCGTCAGCGTGGGCCAGGCAGTCAAGGCCGGCGAGACCCTGGCCGTCATCGAGGCGATGAAGATGTTCAACCCGATCGAGGCCGACGTGTCAGGCACTATCGTGGCGGTGCTGACCGAAAGCGGCTCGCCGGTCGAGTTCGACCAGCCCCTGTTCGTGATCGCCTGAGCCATGGCCAAGCTAGACAAGGTGGTCATCGCCAACCGCGGCGAAATCGCGCTGCGCATCCTGCGTGCGTGCCACACCATGGGCATCCGCACCGTGGCCGTGCATTCCACCGTGGATCGCAACCTCAAGCACGTGGCCATGGCCGACGAGTCGGTGTGCATCGGCCCGGCGCCCTCCGGCGACAGCTACCTCAACGTGCCGGCGCTGATCGCCGCGGCCGAGGTCACCGACGCCCAGGCCATCCACCCCGGCTACGGCTTCCTCAGCGAGAACGCGGATTTTGCCGAACGCGTGGAGCAGTCCGGCTTCATCTTCATCGGTCCCAGGCCGGACACCATCCGCCTGATGGGTGACAAGGTCGAGGCCATCCGCGCGATGAAGGCCGCAGGCGTGCCCTGCGTGCCGGGTTCGGGTGGCCCGCTGGGCGATGACATCGTGGCCAACACCAGGGTGGCGCGCGAGATCGGCTTCCCGGTGATCATCAAGGCCGCCGGTGGCGGCGGCGGCCGCGGCATGCGCGTGGTCCACGCCGAGGCCGCGCTCAACAGCGCGATCGCCACCACCAGGGCCGAGGCCAAGGCGGCGTTCAACAACGACCAGGTGTACATGGAAAAATTCCTGGAGAATCCGCGCCACGTGGAGATCCAGGTGCTGGCCGACGGCCAGGGCAACGCCATCCACCTGGGCGAGCGCGACTGCTCGATGCAGCGCCGCCACCAGAAAGTGGTGGAGGAAGCGCCGGCCCCGGGCATCAGCGAAGACCAGCGCGCGCAGATCGGCAAGGTGTGCGTGGAGGCCTGCCTGCGCATCGGCTACCGCGGCGCGGGCACGTTCGAGTTCCTGTACGAAGACGGACGCTTCTACTTCATCGAGATGAACACCCGCATCCAGGTGGAGCACCCGGTCACCGAACTCATCACCGGCATCGACCTGGTGTGCGAGCAACTCAAGATCGCGGCCGGCGAGAAACTCTCGATCAAGCAGTCCGACATCGTGTTGCATGGCCATGCCATCGAGTGCCGGATCAACGCCGAGGACCCGGACACCTTCGCACCCAGTCCTGGCCAGATCACCGGCTTCTATCCGCCGGGCGGCCCTGGCGTGCGCGTGGACACCCACATCTACACCGGCTACCGCGTGCCGCCCAACTACGACTCGATGATCGGCAAGCTGATCGTGCACGGCCCCGACCGCCACACCGCGATCTGCCGCATGCGCGTGGCCTTGAGCGAAATGGTGGTGGATGGCATCAAGACCAACATCCCGCTGCAGCAGGACATCCTGCGCGACCTGGGCTTCCAGGCCGGCGGGCAGAACATCCACTACCTGGAAAAGCGGCTGGCCGAGCGCAAGCACAAGTCGATAGCGCTGGGGTGATGGGCGCATATTCCGGACCATGAGACATTCCAACCGCTGTGCACACTGAAGGAGTTGAACAATGAAATACCCATTGGTCGTCGTGTCGGTCCTGCTGTCCCTCTCGCTGGGCGCCTGCAAGGATGAGTCCGCCAGCGAGGCTGCGACGGAGGCTGTGCCTGCGGCCGATGCGTCGGCATCGGCTGATCCTGCTCCCGCAGCAGAAGTTCCTGCCGAGGAATTGACGGAAGAAGCCATCGCCCGCGCCCAACAGCAGGCCAGGCTGGATTACGCCACCATGGAAGACACTTACATCAACGATCCCGATGGCCAGTGGGCCACGGCCGCCAAGGCCAGCTCCTCGTTCGGCAGCGCCAACGAAGCGGCTGCGGATTCGCAGTCCAGCTCTACCCCCTGGCAAGCAACCGGCGCACCCAATGGCGACAGCTGGAACAACAACAGCCAGGATATCGGCTTCGACTGGCTCGAGCTGAGCTTTGCAACACCCGTAACCGCAACCGAAGTACGCGTAGTGACGCCGGGCGCGGAAGCTGCGGAGTCGATCAGCAAGATAGAACTCATCGATACCGATGGCGCCGCTCACACAGCCTGGTCGGGCCTCAGCGACACCCAGAGGGACGTGCGCGGCAACCGCACCTGGATCGCGCGCAAGTTCGAGCCGACGCCCTACCGGGTCAAGTCGGTGAAAATCACATTTGCCAACAATGTCGCCAGTGGCTACAAGCGGGTCGATGCGGTGCAGCTGGTCGGCAACCAGTGAAGACAGCCTTGCCTGCCGGTAACCCGCACCCCGCTGCGCGCTAGGCAACCATGCCCTATCTCGAGATCTCCCTGCGCTGCAGTGAGTCGGACCAGCCGCGTTACGAAGCCGCGCTGGAAGCGGTCGACGCGCTGGCGGTGACCCTGCTCGACGCCGACGCCGACACCGCCAACGAGCACGCCATCCTGGAGCCGGGCGTGGGGAAGACGCCGTTGTGGGAGGCGATGGTGCTGACCGCGCTGTTCCCCGGCGATGCCGATGCACTGGCGCTGCTGGCCGGGCTCGAGGCTTTCGACCCGGCACTCGAATGGCGCGGCGCCAGCTTCCGCCAGGTCGACGACCAGGACTGGGAACGCGCCTGGATGGACCAGTTCAAGCCGATGCAGTTCGGCCAGCGCACTTTCATCGTGCCCTGGGAACATGCATTGCCCGAACAAGCCGCACGTGCGGACGCGGCAGTGATACGCCTGGATCCGGGCCTGGCCTTCGGCTCGGGCACCCACCCCACCACCGCTCTGTGCCTGCGCTGGCTGGACGGGTTGGCAGGCGAGGGCCGGCTGGACGGTGCCGGCGTGCTCGACTTCGGCTGCGGCTCGGGCATCCTCGCGCTGGCCGCGTTGAAGCTGGGTGCTGGGCGCGCGGTGGGCGTGGACAACGATCCGCAGGCGCTCACCGCCAGCCTGGACAATGCGCAGCGCAATGAGGTGGGTGATCGCTTCCGCGTGCACCTGCCGGAGCACGAGCCGGTGGCCACCTACCCGGTGGTGGTTGCCAACATACTGGCCTCGGCGCTGGACGCGCTGGCCCCCACCCTGGCAACGCGCGTGGCCACGGGCGGACGCATCGCGCTGTCGGGCATCCTGCATGGACAGGAAGATGAACTGCTGGCGCAATACACGCAGTGGTTCGACGCACTGAGCGCCACCCGCGATGGGGACTGGATGCGCATCGACGGCGTGCGCCGTTGAAGCGTCCGTCGCGGCGCGCGGCCGCTGCACGTGCAAGTTCCACCCAGGTGTGGCCTGGCCTGCCTTCTCGCACTGCCCTGCGCGTGCTTGAATAAGCCATGTTCCAGTCCTGCCCCCACTGCCACGAGCTGGTCTCGATCGGTCTACCGAACACGGCACAGGACACCCTGTGTCCGCGTTGCGGCGGGGTGGTGCAGGCGGCAACGCCCGCAGCCGAGCCGGAGACCCCGCCTGCTGCAGGCGGGCGAGGCGCGCCGAGCCTGGCCAGCTTCCTGCAGCCTCGCGCCGAGCCAGCGACCGTGCCTGCCGATGAAGCGCGAATCGAAGTGGCGCCTGCACCGATCGGGACAGCGCAGGCAGCCGATACCGACACCGACCCGGAGCCGACCCTCGGTGACGATGTCGCCACCTCGCCGATTGCGGCTGTCGACCCTGCCGCATCGCAAAGCGAGCCACCGCTGGCGGCCGAATCGACGACGCCCGCAACACAGGAGCCAGCGCAGCCGGTTGCCGACCTTGCCATCGGGGCAGAGGCAGATGACCATGCATCGAATACCGCCCACCTTGCCCCGCCTGCTGTCGCTGCCGCCGAACTCCAGGCACCTCATGCAGCCGATCAGGCCGTGCCCAGCTTCACCCAAGGAACCCCGGTGGTGCAGCCCGGCCCTGCACCGTGGCAGTGGCTGGCCATGCTGGTGCTTGCCGTCGCGCTGTTGCTGCAGGTGATCCTGGCCGATCGTGCGCGCCTGGCCGGTGATCCGGCCTGGCGCCCGCTGCTGCTCAACCTGTGCGGCATCCTGGGCTGCACCCTTCCGCCCTGGCGCGAGCCTGGCGCGTTCACCATGCTCAGCCGCGACGTGCGTCCGCTGGCCGGCGTACCCGGCGCGTTGCAGGCACAGGCCACGTTCCGCAACGAGGCGCGCTGGACCCAGGCCTGGCCGTTGCTGCTGGTTTCGCTGTCCGATGCCGACGGCCGCGTGGTCGGCGCACGCGTGTTCAGGCCCGACGAGTACCTGGCCGAGGCGACCCAGGCAGGGCTCGCACCAGGACAAAGCGCCCAGGTCGTGCTGCAACTGCGAGAACCCGACGCCAGCGTGGTGGCATTCGCCTTCGATTTCCGCTGACGGCGGGCCGACAGGCAACAAACGGATGCACGCGCGCGCATCCCGCGCTAGACTCCTCCCCCCGCCGGCGTCCAGCCATGCCGCCGGGCATTCGATCCAGCGCACCACGGGGATATCTTGAACGCTGCAGCCGCTCGCCAGGACGCCAGTCGTGGCCACCCCAAGCCACCCCTGCGCGAACACGTGGCCCAGTCCGTGCGCCGCTACCTGCGCGACCTCGATGGTTGCGACACCGACGACGTGTACGAGATTGTCCTGCGCGAAATGGAAATCCCGTTGTTCGTCGAAGTGCTCAACCACTGCGAAGGCAACCAGAGCCGCGCCGCGGCCATGCTCGGCATCCATCGGGCCACGCTGCGCAAGAAGCTGAAGGATTACGGACTGGTGTAGGCCCCGCAGGCTGCATCCGGCACCGTAGGAGCGGCCCACGGCCGCGATGCTTTTCGTGCACACCCCGCACGTCCGTTATCGCCCAAGCCGATTTGCGTGCCAGATTCGTGCGGCGCCCCGGCGATGGTGACCTGCGCCAAAGGCATCGCGGCCATGGGCCGCTCCTACGGACAGCCGCGGGGCTGCGCATGCGGGCCGCTATAATTCGCGCACCTTGTCCTGATCGCACCCAATGACTTCCGCCTTCGAAAACGGTCCTTCCGTCGCCCTGCGCCGCGCCCTGCTGTCGGTATCCGACAAGACCGGCCTGCTGGAATTGGCGCGCGTACTGGCTTCGCGCGGGGTCGAACTGCTGTCAACCGGTGGCACCGCACGTGCGCTGCGCGAAGCCGGCCTGGCAGTGACCGACGTGGCCGAGGTGACCGGCTTCCCGGAGATCATGGACGGGCGCGTCAAGACCCTGCACCCGATGGTGCACGGCGGCCTGCTGGGCCGCCCCGGCGTGGACGAAGGGGTGATGACAGAACACGGCATCGCACCGATCGACCTGCTGGTGCTCAACCTGTACCCGTTCGAACGCGTGGCCGCCGATGCATCCAGCAGCCTCGAGGCGCTGGTGGAGAACATCGACATCGGCGGGCCGGCGATGCTGCGCGCCGCGGCCAAGAACTTCGCCCGGGTCACGGTGTGCACCGACCCGTCGCAATACGCGGATCTGCTGGGTGAGCTGGCGCGCAACGAGGGCGCTGTGTCGGCGACAATGCGATTCGCGTTCTCGGTGGCCGCATTCAATCGCGTGGCCCAGTACGACGCCTGCATCAGCAACACGCTCTCTTCGATCGGCAGCGATGGCCAGCGCGCCGCGTTCCCCGACCAGCACAACGCCAGCTTCACCAAGGTAATGGACCTGCGCTACGGCGAGAACCCGCACCAGCAAGCGGCTTTCTATCGCGACCTGGCGCCGGCACCTGGCACCCTGGCCACCTTCACCCAGTTGCAGGGCAAGGCGCTGAGCTACAACAACCTGGCCGATGCCGACGCCGCTTGGGAGTGCGTTCGCCAGTTCGAGCCACCGGCCTGCGTCATCGTCAAGCATGCCAACCCGTGCGGTGCCGCGCTCGGCAGCGGTTGCGGCGATGCCTACGAGCGCGCCCATGCCACCGATCCCACTTCGGCCTTCGGCGGCATCCTGGCGTTCAACACCACGCTCGATGCCGCTACCGCACAGGCCATCCTGGACCGGCAGTTCGTCGAGGTGCTGATCGCGCCCGACTACGCGCCGGAAGCCCTGGCGGTGTGCGCCCGCAAGGCCAACGTGCGGGTGCTGCGCATACCGCACGGCGAGGGCGCCAATGCCCATGACTTCAAGCGCGTGGGTTCGGGCCTGCTGGTGCAGGGCGCCGACGACCGCGTCGTGTCACGCGACGAACTGAAGGTGGTGACCCGCCGCGCGCCCGATGCCGCGCAACTTGACGACCTGATGTTCGCCTGGCAGCTGGCCAAGTTCGTCAAGTCCAACGCCATCGTGTACGTGCGCGGGCGCAGCAGCGTCGGCATCGGCGCCGGGCAGATGAGCCGGGTGGTATCGGCGCGCATCGCCGGGCTCAAGGCCGAGGAGGCCGGCCTGGCGGTGCCGGGTTCGGTGATGGCCTCCGATGCCTTCTTCCCGTTCCGCGATGGCATCGACGCGGCCGCGGCAGCTGGCATCGCCGCAGTGATCCAGCCGGGTGGTTCAATGCGCGACCAGGAAGTCATCGACGCGGCCGACGAGCATGGCCTGGCGATGGTGTTCACCGGCCTGCGCCACTTCCGTCACTAGTGTTTGCCCTGGAGGCAGGAAGCACCAGCGTCTTCAAGGCAGCACTCTTACCCGCACCGACCTGCAAGGAGTGACCGCAGATGAAAGTACTCGTCATTGGCGCCGGTGGCCGCGAACACGCGCTGGCGTGGAAGCTGGCGCAGTCGCCACGGGTGGACGAAGTGCTGGTGGCACCCGGCAACGCGGGGACCGCGCAAGAGCCCGGCTGCCGCAACGTGGCGGTCGCCATCGATGATCTCGAAGCACTGCTGGCACTGGCCCGCGAGAACGACGTCGGCATGACCGTGGTGGGGCCCGAGGTCCCGCTGGTGGCCGGCGTGGTCGATCGTTTCCGTGCGGCGGGGCTGCGCATCTTCGGGCCCACCGCCGCGGCGGCGCAGCTCGAAGGCAGCAAGGCCTACGCCAAGGCATTCCTGGTTCGCCACGGCATTCCCACGGCCTTCCATGCGGTGTTCGGGGAGCTGCAGCCAGCGCTGGATTACCTGCGCGACCAGGGCGCGCCCATCGTGGTCAAGGCCGATGGCCTGGCCGCGGGCAAGGGCGTGGTGGTGGCCATGAACCTGGAGGAGGCCGAAGCAGCAGTGACCGACATGCTCTCGGGCAATGCCTTCGGCCAGGCCGGCGCGCGCGTGGTTATCGAGGAATTCCTGGAGGGCGAAGAGGCCAGCTTCATCAGCATGGTCGATGGCAACACCGCGTTGCCGATGGCCACTTCGCAGGACCACAAGCGGGTCGGCGACGGCGACAGCGGCCCCAACACCGGCGGCATGGGCGCTTACTCACCCGCGCCGGTGGTCACGCCTGCGGTGCACGAGCGGATCATGCGCGAGGTGGTGCAGCCCACCGTGCAGGGCATGCTGGCCGACGGGATTCCATTCACGGGCTTCCTTTACGCAGGCGTGATGATCGATGCACACGGCGCACCCAAGGTGATCGAATTCAACGTGCGCTTCGGTGACCCGGAAACCCAGCCGGTGATGATGCGCCTGCAGTCGGACCTGCTGGACCTGGTCGAGGCCGCGATCGACCAGCGCCTGCACGAGGTGAGCGCGCAATGGGATCCGCGCCCGGCGCTCGGCGTGGTGATGGCCGCAGCCAACTACCCCGGCACGCCGCAGCTGGGTGACGCCATCAGCTCGTGGGACGTACCCGATGTGGCCGACACCAAGGTGTTCCACGCAGGCACGCGGATCGAAGGTGACCACGTGGTGACCTCGGGCGGGAGAGTGCTGTGCGTGTGCGCGCTGGGTGACACCGTGGCGCAGGCGCAGGGCCGCGCCTATGCCGAGCTGGCGGGGATTTCCTGGCACGGCGAGTTCCATCGCCACGACATCGGCTGGCGCGCGATCGAGCGGGAGCAGTCGGAGTAGGCGTAGTTCCGTGTAGGAGCGCCGCATAGGCGCGATGCTTTTCGCGCATGGGTTGTTCCAAGACCGGGAAGTGGGCTTCGGAGGGACGCCGCGTTCGGCTGGCCGGAATTCGCTTGCCCTCAGTGGGGGATCCTGCCCTGAAGCAGAAGCATCGCGCCCGTGGGGCGCTCCTACAGGCGCGCGCCATCCATGGCGCGCTTGTCGCGATCCCGGCTGGCGGTGCACGGCTGTCGGCCACTGATTGAAAGCATTGCGACCATGGGGCGCTCCTACGGACATCACGTGAACTGCCGGCGAAGATCGACGAGGGACTCATGCAGCCCAAGGGCGTTGCCTAACGGGCCGGGAATGGCGTTGTAGGAGCGCCCCATGGGCGCGATGCTCTTGCCCCAAGCCACATGTAAAGCAGCGCCGCCGCCCATTACACGGCATAGGGATCGCGCACGACGATCCAGGACGCCAGGCGTCGCCCACCGGCCTGGGTTTGCGGAGCCCGCATAAAGGAACAGCGGGTGGAGCAAGCCCGGGCCGGTGGGCGACGCCGGACCGCCAGCCGGCACGCGAACAAGCCGTCAAGCCGCCACGCCGCCACGCCGCCACGCCGCCACGCCAAGAGCATCGCGGCCATGGACCGCTCCTGCGCAGGTGCTGGCGCGTGTGCTCCTGGCATGCCTGTGCCCACTCGACGAGGCGCAAGGGTGATCTGCTAGGCTCCGCGCAGTCGACGGAGTGCCCATGGCCAGCCACAGTCAGTTCTCGTTGCTCGTGCAGCGGCGCTTCCTGCCCTTCTTCACCGTCCAGTCGCTGGGCGCGTTCAACGACAACGTCTACCGGCAGGCGCTGATCGGCCTGCTGTTCTTCATCGGCATCAGCGGCGAGGAGCGCACCCTCTACACCAACCTGGCGCCGGCACTGTTCATCCTGCCCTACTTCCTGTTTTCCGCACTGGCAGGTCAAGTGGCGGAAAAACTGGAGAAGTCGCGCCTGATCCGCATCACCACGGCGATGGAGATCGGCATCATGTCGCTGGCCGCGGTCGGCTTCATGCTGCAGAGCATGCCGGTGCTGCTGGTGGCGCTGTTCGCCACCGGCGTGCAATCCACCCTGTTCGGACCGGTCAAGTATTCCATCATGCCCTCGGTGCTCAGGCCGGAGGAACTCACCGGCGGCAACGGCCTGGTGGAGATGGGCACCTCGATGTCGATCCTGGTCGGCATGATCTTTGGCGGGCTGATCTTCCAGCTGGCCGGCGAACACGGTCCGGTGGTGGCTGCCGTGTCGGTGGTGGCCCTGGCGATCATCGGCAACCTGGTCAGCCGCGCGATCCCGCCGGTGGCGGCCAGCGCCCCGGACCTGCGTATCCGCTGGAACCTGCTGGCCGAGTCGCTGTCGATCTGGCGCCTGGCGCGCCGGCAACTGGCGGTACGCAACGCGATCCTCGGGGTGTCCTGGTTCTGGTTCATCGGCACCGTGCTGACCGCGCAGTTGCCCACCTACGCCGAGATCAACCTAGGCGCACCCGAACGCACCACCGCCCTCTACATCTTCGCCCTTGCGCTGTTCTCGATCGGCGTGGGCATCGGCTCGCTGCTATGCGAGAAGCTGTCCGGGCGGACGGTGGAGATCGGCTTGGTGCCGCTGGGTGCCTTCGGGATCAGCGCTTTCCTGCTTGACCTTTATCTGGCACGCAGCGGGGCCGCTCCCGCCACCGGCCTGGGTGTTGCCCAGTTCCTGTCGAGTCCGGGCGGGCTGCGGGTGTCCTTCGACCTGACCGCGATCGGCTTCTTCGCCGGGTTGTTCATCGTGCCGCTGTTCGCGCTGATCCAGAGCCGCACCCCGCGTGAGGAACTGTCGCGGGTGATCGCCGGGCTCAACATCCAGAACGCCGCCTTCATCGTGGCCGCGGCGGTGATCGGCATCGCGGTGCAGCGCCTGCTGGGCTGGACCATCCCGCAGGTGTTCCTGGCGCTGGCCATCGCCAACACGCTGGTTGCGCTGTGGATCTTCACCATCGTGCCCGAGTTCCTGATGCGCCTGCTCAGCTGGATGCTGGTGCGGCTGCTGTACCGGCTGCGCCTGCACGGCATCGAGGACAATGTGCCCGACGAGGGCCCGGCGCTGCTGGTGTGCAACCACGTCAGCTACATGGACGCGCTGATCCTGGCTGCGTGCGTGCCGCGCCCGGTGCGCTTCGTCATGTACCACCGCATCTTCAACATCCCGGTGATGAGCTGGATCTTCCGCACCGCCAAGGCCATTCCCATCGCCGGCGCACGCGAGGACCCCGCGCTGATGCAGCGCGCCTTCGACCAGGTCGACGAGGCCTTGGCAGATGGGCAGCTGGTGTGCATCTTCCCCGAAGGCGCGCTGACCCGGGATGGGCAGATGGCGGCGTTCAAATCCGGGGTGGAAAAGATCCTGGCGCGGCGCCCGGTGCCGGTGGTGCCGATGGCGCTGCGCGGCATGTGGACCAGCATGTGGAGCCATCGCGATGGGCGCATGGGTCGCCTGCGGATCCCGCGCCGGCTGCGCGCGCATGTCGAGGTGATGGCAGGCCCGGCCCTCGATGGCGCAGGGGTGGATGCGCCGATGCTCGAGCAACGGGTTCGCGCCCTCCGCGGCGAGAACGCCTGAGCCCTGCCAACCGGCACGCGCCGACTAGGCGCGGCAAGTGCTTTGGGCTACCCTCGTCTCGGGGACGATCAATGAGATTGCAGCTGCAAGGCACCGGCGCACATGGCGCCGCCGCAAGGCCTGCCTCCGATCGACGACTGGCAAGCTGCCTGGGGATAGCGGGCCGGCTGGCCGGCCGCCACCAGAACGCCACATCCACCGCGACCGCTTCTTCAACCAGCCCTTCCGGAGACCATCATGAGCACCTTGCCACCCACTGCCACCGCGCCCGGCGCCATCCCCAACCACCTGGCCTGGGCGATCGTGTCGACCATCCTGGCCACCTGCCTGTGCTGTCCGCTGGGCCTGCTGGGCATCGTGGCGATCGTGTTCTCCAGCAAGGTCAACAACCTGCTGGCCCAGGGTGACTTCGCCGGCGCGCAGCGCGCCTCCGACACCGCCAGGACCTGGTGCTGGGTGGCCACCGCACTGGCCATCGTCGGCCTGATCTTCAGCGTCTGGTTCTTCGCCACCGGCGGCGCGGCCACGTACATGGAAATGATGCAGCAGTTCCAGTGATGCAGATGCCGGCCGACCACTCCGTGCTGTTCCGGCCTTGGCCAATGCTTGCCCTGGCGACCGCTGCATTCGCAGCCGCCGCCGGGTTCTGGGTCCTGCGCAACTTCGATCCTGCGGCTCCCGGCAGCCTGTTCCCACAGTGTCTGTTCCGCGCCTTCACCGGCTGGCACTGCGTCAGCTGCGGCCTGACCCGCGCTTTGCATGCGCTGGCCCACGGTGAGGTTGCGCGTGCGTTCTCGCTGAACCCGTTGGCGATGGCACTGTTGGCGCTGAGCCCGCTGCTGGCGGCGTGGAGACTGGGCTGGAAGCCTGCCGTCCTGGCGCCACTGGTGAGGGTGCTGGCCGAACCTAAATTGTGGCTGGTTTTATTGCCGGGGTATTGGATCGCCCGCAACCTCCCGTGGTTCCCCTTCACCCTGCTCGCGCCGGGCTGAGAAGCGTCGCCTGCCGCGGCAGGCAATGGACGCGCTGCGGCG
>Ga0105045_10002916_pt1 | contig 14526 bp, 15 predicted proteins | sample MAT02_FD_78089 | JGI IMG/M metagenome (GOLD analysis project Ga0105045, IMG submission 78089) | Freshwater microbial communities from Lake Fryxell liftoff mats and glacier meltwater in Antarctica - MAT-02 (megahit assembly) | ecosystem: Environmental > Aquatic > Freshwater > Ice > Liftoff...
CACCGGGCCAATCGTGAATTCCCATCCGGCCACGATCACCCGCATGGCCGAGCCGGCTTCCGATAGCATCCCCGCGCCAAGTCCCAGGGCGGCAACGACCGCCACGAACAGAACGACCATGGTCAGCGACCACAGCATTACATCGCCCCTGCAAGTGCGGCATCGACACCAAGCCGGGCACGGGCTGGTGCAATCCAACCTTCCATCTGCGCCCTGACCGTTGAATCAAGTGTGTCAAGCTCGGCAAGGGCATCGGCCAGCCTCCCCTCGCGCAAGGCGAAGTCCGCGCGCGACAGGACCGCTTCCGGCCCATCGCCTTCTTGCGGGGTCAGCGGCCGCGCACCCGTCTGCGCCGCCAGAAAATCGACAACCCGCGTGCCCCAACCATCGTCGGTGGTGATGTCTCGCGAAGCCTGTAGCGCCGTGCGGGCTGCTTCCGGGAAGGTGTCTTGCAGTTCGGCCAGCGGCATCACGCCCGCGACATGCGGGGTCAATGCAGCCTGCAGCTCCTGGTCGGTAACCGCCGCCAGTTCCGCCTCGAAGGCCGCACCCGAGGCTGCGGCTGCCGCCAGGGCATCCAACGCCTGCGCCTGTGCCAAGTCATCCGCCTGAGCTGCAGCCTGCGCCTCGGCCTCTGCTGCCCGGGCCATGGCTGCCGCTTCTGCGTCGGCCAGCCGGGCCAGTGCCGCATCAACCTCGGTCTGATCAACACCGCCGCTTGGTTGTGAGGCAAGCCGCTGCTCAAGCTCGTCCAGTCGAGCTGCCAGCGCCAGGGTTGAGGTATCGTCGCCGGGGGGCAAGGCCTCGATCGCCTGAAGCCGCTGGTCCAGCGCCGCCAAACCGGATTGATCTGCCACTGGTATAGTCTCAAGCGTCTCAACCCGCGCCGACAAAGCGTCCAGCCGTTGCCGCACCGCGATTTCAAGATCGGCCTGCTGCGCTGTCAAGTTTGGCACCGTGTCATCCAGCCGCTGTGCGACCGCCGCAATCTCGGCCGACTGGTCCGGGGGTGCCCATCCAAAGACGTCGAAATGTGACAGTCCAAAGCCGGCAACCGCTGCGATGGCCCCACCAAGAAGCGGCCCGACCACGCCAGTCGGCCTTGCGGTCGCGGGCACTGGCACTGGCACTGGCACGGGGCTTTCGGGAACCGGGGGTTCGGCCGCAACAGTCTGCTCGGGCACCGGTAGCTCAGCCGCATCCGTCTCGACACCGTTGGCCGGGGCCTCGCTGGCAATGGGGGTATCGGTTCCCGGGTGCTTGCGTGTTGTCATGGCAGCTCCCTTTCACACACTTGTTCCACCTAAGCACTGGCCGCCCCAGGGTTCAAGGCAGGGGTTGCAAATCCGCCAGCCGTGCCACCGCCTCAAGCATCGCGTCGGCGTCCGGCCGCCGGGCAACCTCAAGGCAGTAGTGTGCAAGACCATCGACGGCTTCGGCCACCGCGGCGCTCATGACGACAAGTTGGAGCCTTGCGCCAAAGGTCTGAGGCAAGGCCTGACGGAACAGTGTCGCCGTCCGGGGGGAAAACAGCGGTACGATAAGTGTATCAGCCGAAGCGAGCAGGTCCAGCGCTTCATCGGTCAAGGGCTGCGGGTCCTGACGATATACGACCAGCGAAAGTGTATCTGTTCCTGCGGAATTGAGCTGTTCTGCCACATCACCCCGCGTGTCTTGCCCTCGCAGGTGCAAAAGCCTACCGGCCGGCGGGTAAGCCAGAACAGCCGCAACCAGCGCCCCGGCATCGCCATCTGCCGATACCGTCTGAAATCCTGCTGATAGCGCCGCGGCGGCCGTCTGCGCGCCCACGCAAAAGGCTCGTGGCGGCAAAGGCAGCCCCTTGGCCGCCCTTACCCCGGTAGACGAGGTGAAAATGACCGCTGCAAAGGGCCCGTCGGGCAGATCAGGCGTCAAGAAAACGGGCGCCATGATCGGCGAGAGGATCGGCCGCAGCCTTTGCCCGAACCGTTCTACCAAAGCTGCCCCAAAGGCGCGTGATTGCGCCTCGGGCCGCGTCAACAGCACCGGTGTCGCGGTTCCTGTGGATTGTCTCGCCATGCCCATGGTGTTACCTGCCGTGCATCCTTCACGCAACGGCGGCAATGGACCGGACCCTCACCCTTCTTGGCATCGAGAGCAGTTGCGACGATACCGCCGCTGCTGTCGTGCGCCTGTCCTCCGGTCAGGCCCCGGAAATCCTGTCGTCCGAAGTGCTGGGCCAGACGGCCTTGCACGCAGCCTTTGGCGGTGTGGTGCCTGAAATTGCCGCCCGTGCCCATGCCGAACGGTTGGATGGCTGCGTGGATGATGCCCTGACCAGTGCCGGCATCACATTGGATGCGCTTGACGGTATCGCCGTCACCGCTGGCCCCGGCCTGATCGGCGGGGTTCTTTCCGGCGTTATGCTGGCACGCGGGCTGGCGGCGGCGCGGGGCTTGCCGCTGATGGCGGTGAATCACCTCGCAGGCCATGCTCTGACGCCACGGTTGACGGATGGAATCGCCTTTCCCTACCTGATGCTTCTGGTGTCGGGCGGGCACAGCCAGTTTCTGATGGTTGAGGGAGTGGACCGCTTCTGCCGCCTTGGTGGCACCATCGACGACGCCCCGGGCGAGGCGTTCGACAAGACGGCCAAGCTTCTTGGCCTGCCCCAGCCCGGAGGCCCGGCGGTGGAGGGTGAGGCTGCCCTGGGCGACCCAAAACGCTTTGCCTTTCCGCGTCCGCTGCTGGACCGGACGGGCTGCGACATGTCCTTCTCGGGCCTGAAAACCGCACTTCTGCGGGCACGCGATGCGCTGATTGCCGAAAAGGGCGGGATCACGCTGCAAGACCGCCGCGACCTTTGCGCAGGGTTTCAGGCGGCGGTGGCCGAGGTGCTGGCCATCAAGACCGGCCGGGCGCTGGCGATGGTTGCCGATGCCCGACCCACCGCCCTTGCCGTCGCCGGTGGGGTTGCGGCAAATACTACCATTCGCGCGGTGCTAAAGACTGTTTCTGAGCGTGCCGGTGTTCCATTCCTTGCGCCCCCGCTGCGGCTTTGCACCGACAACGCGGCAATGATCGCCTGGGCGGGGATTGAGCGCTTGCGGGCTGGCATTGCCCCATCCTCGGCCTTCGCGGCCCGCCCACGCTGGCCGCTGGACGATACGGCACCTGCATTGCTCGGGTCCGGCAAGAAGGGGGCCAAGTCATGATCGGGATCGTCGGAGCAGGCGCGTTTGGCACTGCGCTGGCCATTGCCCTGGCCAAGGGCGGGCGAGAGGTGCGGCTTTGGGCCCGCGATCGGGGGCAGGTTCTGGCGATGCAATCGACGCGCCGGAATGACGGGGCGTTGCCAGCGGTCGAACTGCCTGAAAATGTTTCCATCCACGCTGAAATCGACGAGGTTTGTGGCGGGCAGGCCCTCCTCCTCGCAACTCCGATGCAAAGCCTTGGTGGCCTGCTGGACGCTTGGCCAGAGGTCGATGCCCGCCAGACGCTGGTAGCTTGTTGCAAGGGAATCGACCTTGCCACACTCCTCGGCCCCGTGGCCTTGATCGAAGGCCGACGTCCGGGGGCAAACGCCGCCATCCTCACTGGCCCCAGCTTTGCCGCCGACATTGCCCGGGGTTTGCCGACCGCTCTGACGCTGGCAACAGCGGCCGACGGGGCAGCCTTGCAAGAGCTGCTTTCTACCCCCACCCTCCGGCTTTACCGGACCGATGACGTGCGCGGGGCCGAACTTGGCGGCGCGCTGAAGAACGTGGTTGCCATTGCCGCCGGAACCGTGATCGGCGCGGGGCTTGGCGACAGCGCCCGCGCCGCGTTGATGACCCGGGGGTACGCCGAGATGGTTCGCCTGGCCGAGGTGCTGGGTGCCCGGGCCGAGACGCTGGCAGGACTTTCCGGGTTTGGCGATCTGGTGCTGACCTGCACCTCGGCCCAGTCGCGCAACTTTCGGTTTGGCCTTTCCCTTGGCAAGGGTGAAGGCTTTGATCCCACGATTACTGTCGAGGGCGCCGCCACCGCCCGCGCCGTGGTAACGCTGGCGGGCGAAATGGGCATCGACATGCCGGTGACAAAGATGGTGGACGCCCTTGCCCTTGGCCGGATCACCTTGAATGATGCCGTCGGCCAGCTGATGAACCGGCCCCTCAAAGAGGAATGACCATGCGCTTTGCCCTGATCTGCCTTGACCGCCCCAACGCCCTGCAAACCCGCGTTGAAAGCCGCGCGGCCCATTTGGAGCACCTCCAGTCCTCGGGCGTGGTCGAACAGGCCGGGCCCTTCATCGACGCGGCCGGGCAGATGTGCGGCAGCCTTATCGTGCTGGGCGTCGGCACGCGGGCCGAGGCAGAGGCGTGGGCGGCGGCCGACCCTTACGCGAAAGCCGGGCTCTTCGCCTCGGTGATGATCCAGGAATGGAAGCGGGTGATCGGATGAACCACTGGCTTTTCAAGTCCGAACCCGATGTCTGGGGCTGGGATCATCAGGTCGCGAAGGGCGAGGAGGGTGAGGAATGGAACGGCGTTCGCAACTATCAGGCCCGTAACAACATGCGGGCGATGAAGGTGGGGGACCTCGGGTTCTTCTACCATTCCAACATCGGGAAAGAGGTTGTCGGCATCGTTGAGGTCTGTCGCGAAAGCAGCCCCGATTCCACCACCGATGACCCGCGCTGGGACTGTGTGTGGATCAAGGCAGTGCGGCCGTTCAAACGGGCGGTCACGCTGGAAGACTGCAAGGTTCAACCGGGGCTGGAGCGGATGGTGCTGGTCAACAACACCCGGCTTTCGGTACAGCCGGTTTCGGCGGAGGAATGGGAAATCGTCTGCCAGATGGGGGGCGTGGAGCCCTGACTGCCCACAATGAGCGAGCCGCCGGGCCATGGAAAATAAGTGGCTTTTGCACGGAGTTCTTCCTTTCAATGCCACAGTCCATGCGACAGTCACCGAGTTCCGGTAGATCCTTGAAGGGCAAGATGAAATCTGGCGACAGGACGCAAGCGCCGAGCGTATCACGACACTTCTTCCCGGGGTGTTGCGCGGGCTGGGGGAAAAAAGAACAGAAGGCCCCACACCCCTGCGGGACCCTCTATCCAACCCACGCGCACACCCCAAGCACCGCACGTGATCTGTAAAGGGCCCCGGGCGTACTGCCCTGACCAATTGGTGATGCCCCGAATCCCTCTGCCCTGGCAATGGGCGAGTGGGAAGGGTTTGTTTCAAATGCTGCAGGACGTGGAGAGGGCGCGCGCATTCGGGCCGGTGTGATAAAATCCGGTTCCCCGCCCACCCCATCCCTTCCCCCACAAAAGGGGGGAAGAAGGGGCCTTGGTGTGGCGGGGGGTATTACTTGTAAACGGCTTCGCGGCCAAAATGCTTGACCAGCAGGTAATAGAACACGGCGCGGAACTTGTTGCGCTCCGACTTCCCATAGGTTTCAACAGCAGCAGCAAGACCCTCGGTCAGGCTGGGGCCATCCTTCAGACCCAGCTTCTTGACCAGAAAGTTCGCCTTGATCCGCGCCATCTCGTCCGGGGCGGAGGCGGCGACGGTTTGAGCATCATTGTCATAAATTGAGGGACCGCAGCCGATGGTGACCTTGGTCAGAAGTGCCATATCCGGCGTAAGCTTGCACTTGTTTTTCAGGTCATCGGCATACTTGGCGATCAGATCGTCGCGCTTTCCCATGTGTTCCCTCGTTCCGTTACCTGTCCCCCATTGTGGCAGGACTAAGGCAACTTACGAAACAAGACCCAAACTGCAACGGGAAAGATCAGAAAGGTTTCCCCGCAAGTCAATGCCTGCGGGGAAAAAGGATCAGTAGCGGTAGTGATCCGATTTGAATGGACCGTCCACCTTGACGCCGATGTAATCGGCCTGGTCGCGGCGCAGTTCGGTCAGCTTCACGCCGATCTTCTTGAGGTGCAGCCGGGCAACCTTTTCATCCAACGCCTTGGGCAGGATGTAGACGCCGGGGGCATAGTCACCGCCCTTGGTCCAGAGTTCGATCTGCGCGAGGACCTGATTGGTGAACGAGGCCGACATCACGAACGACGGGTGGCCGGTGGCGTTGCCGAGGTTCAGAAGCCGACCCTCGGACAGAAGGATGATCCGGTTGCCCGAGGGCATTTCGATCAGGTCGACCTGATCCTTGATGTTGGTCCACTTGTGGTTCTTCAGGGCCGCGACCTGAATTTCGTTGTCGAAGTGGCCGATGTTTCCGACTATGGCCATATCCTTCATTTCGCGAAGATGCTCGATCCGGATCACGTCGCGGTTGCCGGTGGTGGTGATGAAGATGTCGGCCGCGGCGACAACGTCTTCCAGCAGTACAACCTCGAACCCGTCCATCGCGGCCTGCAGGGCGCAGATCGGGTCGACCTCGGTCACTTTCACGCGTGCGCCTGCGCCTTGCAACGACGCGGCAGAGCCTTTGCCGACGTCGCCGTAGCCGCAGACGACTGCGACCTTGCCGGCCATCATCGTGTCGGTGGCGCGGCGGATGCCGTCGACGAGCGATTCCTTGCAGCCGTACTTGTTGTCGAACTTCGATTTGGTGACAGAGTCATTGACGTTGATCGCCGCAAAGGGCAGTTCGCCCTTCTTGTGCAGATCATACAGGCGATGTACGCCGGTGGTGGTTTCTTCCGACACACCCTTGATCGCGGCCCTGGTCTTGGTGAACCAGCCCGGGCTTTCCTTCATGCGCTTGTGGATCTGAAGTTTGATGACTTCTTCTTCTTCCGAGGCGGGGACGGGGATGATCTCTTCGCCCGCTTCGGCACGCGCGCCAAGAAGGACGTAAAGCGTCGCATCGCCGCCATCATCAAGGATCATGTTCGCGCCGACACCGTCTGCACTGGTCGGGAACATGAAGGACCGGTCAAGATAATCCCAATGTTCGGTCAGGGTCTGGCCCTTGACCGCGAACACCGGCGTGCCACCAGCGGCAATGGCGGCGGCGGCATGATCTTGCGTCGAAAAGATATTGCACGAGGCCCAGCGCACATCGGCACCAAGGGCCGTGAGGGTTTCGATCAGCACGGCGGTCTGGATCGTCATGTGCAATGAACCGACGATGCGCGCGCCCTTCAGGGGTTGCGTGGGGCCGAATTCCTCGCGGCAGGCCATCAGGCCGGGCATTTCGGTTTCCGCGATGGTCAGTTCCTTGCGGCCGTAGTCGGCCAGTGCGATGTCCTTGACGATGTAATCCATGGCGTCCTGTCGTTCATTGTGCCTGCGCAGTGCCGCAAGCCGGTTTCGGGTCTGGAGCGGGCCATAGCAAATGCAGCCGCGCAAGACAACGCGACAGAGGTGCGCTTGCCAAAACGCGGCCGGTGTGGAGAGTGCAAGGTGCAACAAAAGGAACGCCGATGACCGCCCCCCAACGTCATGACCGCGCTGTCGCCTTCTGCTGTGACCGAAATTATTTCCGCTTGGCCCTTTTCATGGTTCGGCAGATCGCGTTTCACAACCCGCATCGCGTCTTTGATTTCGTGATCGCATCGCGCGATGATCTGGAAGTGCCGGATTGGGCAAAGCCGCTGGGGATCGTGATCCACCGTATCGGGGCCTTTCCGGACGGGGTGCCAATTTCACGTTGCAAAGGATCGGTCGCACCCTTGGTCCGTCTTATGATGGTGCGGGAACTTGCCGGGCGCTATCGGCGCATCCTGTACCTGGATTGCGACATGTTTGTCGAAGGGGGCGATTTCAACCGACTTCTGGACGTGGACATCGGGCCGCATCCGATCGGCGCGGTTCTGGACGCACCGTTTTTCTACGAAAACTCGTATCTTGCCAAGGAATTCTACAAGGCTGGCCTGCCGCCGATGCCCTATGCCAACACCGGGATGCAATTGATAGACTCGATTGCCTATGCCGAGCAGGAGGTCGAGAGGCGGTCGTTTGATGTGTGCATCACGCATCCCGAAACCATCATCTACACAGACCAGTCCCTGACCAACATGGCGCTGCGAGGAAAGTTCGCACAGCTGGCCCCATGCTGGAACTGGCAGTGTAACTCCAGACTGCTTTTGGTACCCTTTCGGTATCCGGTCTTTCTGCGGCATTTCATCGGTGGGAATAAGCCCGACCGTCATTCGGGCCGGATGCTTGAGGCGCGCTTCAATTTGGCCTACCGGGAGTTCCTGACACAACTGATGCCAGAATATCTGCCGGATCTTGCCCCACAAGGAGACCCAAGCCCGCTGAAGCCGCGTGAAATAGGCAAGCTGGTGATGGAGCATGTGCTGGCACGCAAGGTCATGGCGGCGGCCATTGATCGGCATGGCGACCCCTATCTGGCGATTGTCTGACAGCAATGAAGGGGCGGGCTTGGCAAAGGATGCTATCAGGGCGCAGGCTGGATCTGCTGGATCCTACCCCGATGGATATCGAGGTTGAGGATATCGCCCATGGCCTTGCCTTTGTCGCGCGCTGGAACGGGCAGACCCGGGGCGACTGGCCATATTCGGTGGCCGAACATTCGCTCTTGGTGGAGCAGATCTTTACCCGTGCCAATCCCGGCATCGCGCCGCGCTGGCAACTGGCGGCCGTGCTGCATGACGCGCCGGAATATGTGATTGGTGACATGATCAGCCCGGTCAAGGCTGCTGTGGGGCCGGGCTATGGCGAGCTTGACCTGCGGCTGACGGCGGCGATCCATTTGCGTTTTGGCCTGCCGACAGTGCTGCCCGCCCCGATCAAGAAGGCGATCAAGGTGGCGGACAAGGTCAGTGCCTGGCTGGAAGCAGTGCGGATTGCGGGGTTTCAACAGGCAGAGGCCGACAAGCTGTTCGGCAAGCCCGCGCCCGAGGCGATCTGCGGCCTCGAAATCAGGTTGCGTCCGCCCGCGGCGGTGCGGGCAGATTATGTCTTGCGAGTGCAGTCCTTGCTGGAAGCCTGCAGCTGACAGGCCGGACAGCCCACCTAAGCGCCCGGTGTTGCGCAGCGGGTCAGACTGACCTTCGTTGTCCTTAAACTCACGCGGGGCGCTGCGGCCGGGTGCGGTTTTCATCGCCCGAGATGTAGCCGAAGCGGGTTTCGCCATTCCAAAGAAACTTCTGTACACCGTAAGAGCGGATGGATCTGGCGAACCCTTATGGAGATGGCAATTGGCCGGGGGTGAAGGCGCATTGTCTGGCCTCGGCCCGGCTGATGGTGGCGGGCGCTCCGGTGCTGATATCGGCAAAGCGAAGGAGAGGCTGCCGGCTTACTTTGTTGTGACTTTGCCCGGGCCATATCGGGCCGCGGTCCGGGCATTTATGAAATAGCTGGGGTCACAAGCCAGGGGCATGTGACCCATGTTGTCAGATCGCCATGTCGTCTGGCATCTTGCCCTTTGACAGCGCTTCGCTGAACCAGCGCGGCTTGCGGCCACGGCCCGACCAGGTATCAGCGGAATTGGCCGGATTGGCGTACTTTGCCGTTGCTGGCGACCGTTTGCGTGGCGTGGAAGCCCCCATCAGTTCGGCCAGCGAAAAGCCCATTGCACGGGCCTTTTCTTCCAGTTCGACCAAAGCTTCACGCTTGCGTCGATCTTCATAGCCAGAAATCGCCTTGGCCACCTGCGATTGCAAGTCCTTCAGCTCTTTCAACGAAAATTTTGTCAGGTCAATGTTCAAAGTCCGATCCCCCTTAGGATTTAGACCCCAAGGGATAGGCGTTTAGATCCGTGATGGCAACAATTGTAATTTATCTAGGGCTGCGTTTCGCAAGAATTCGCTGAAGCGTGCGGCGGTGCATGGAAAGGCGGCGCGCCGTTTCCGAAACGTTGCGGTCGCACATCTCATAAACCCGCTGGATATGTTCCCAGCGAACGCGGTCAGCCGACATGGGGTTTTCGGGCGGCTGGGGCAAGGTTTCGCCCCGGGCCAGAAGCGCATTGGTCACGTCATTTGCATCAGCCGGTTTCGAAAGATAGTCTATGGCGCCGATCTTGACTGCAGCAACGGCCGTGGCAATTGCGCCATAGCCTGTCAGCACGACAATCCGGCAATCCGGGCGCTTTTCGCGCAGAGCCTCGATCACATCGAGGCCATTGCCGTCTTCCAGACGCAGATCGACCACGGCGTAGGCCGGCGGGTGCGCAATTGCCTTGGCTCTGCCTTCGGCGACGCTTTGCGCGGTATCGGGCAGAAAGCCGCGTTTTTCCATGGCCTTGGCAAGACGTTTCACGAAGGGCTCGTCATCGTCAACCAGCAAAAGGGTGCGATCCGTTCCGAGGTCTGCGTGAGGGTCTTCAGACATTGGTCTTCCTTTCCTGGGCGCGCGGGGGTCGGTTCAACCCTGCGCTGGCCTGCACAAAACAGGCCACCCCGTCTGCTATTTGCTGAGAAGTAACCTCGCGGCGGAAAAAATCCACAAAGCCCGCTCCGGGAAGCATCAGATAGGTGAAAGTGGAATGGTCGACCAGATAGAATTCGTCGTCAGATTCCTGCCGGCTGTAGAAGGTCTTGTAAGCCTGCGATGCGGCTTTTACCTGATCCGGCGATCCGGTCAGCGCAATCAGCTTGGGGTGCAAGTTCGCAACGTAATCGCCAAGGGCTTCGGGAGTGTCACGCTCGGGGTCGATCGAGATGAAGACTGGCGTCACGTCAAGTCCACGCTCATCGAGAATATCGACCGCCTCGACATTGCGGGCCATGTCGAACGGGCAGACGTCCGGGCAGAAAGTATAGCCGAAATAGATCAGTGTCGGCTTGGTGATGACATCGGTGTCAGTCACCGTTTCGCCGGCCGGATTGATCAGGGCGAACGGCCCGCCAATATCACCCCCGGCGATCTGGCCCTGCCGGCATTGCGCAAACGCGTCATCAGGGCGGCCCAAGAACGCGTACCAGGCCGAGACCCCAAGCAAGGCCGCAACCGCGGCTGCGGCCACCCCGGCGTAAAGTCTTGTCATGGATTGCCCTCCATCCCGGTGAACCCGCCGCATTGATCCCAGATGTAGGCCGCCATAACAATGGCAAACGCGGCGAAAGGTACAACCGGTCACAGCATGATCACAGCGGGCATCATACTTCCCGAACGCAGGACGCACAGCGACTGGGTCCGCCTGCGGACGCTGATCCTGCTGCGCTGGATGGCGATTGCCGGGCAATTGGCGGCGATTCTGGTAGCGGATCGGATTTACGGCCTGCAACTTCCGCTAGGCCTTTGCTACATGGCGGTTGGCGCCTCGGTTCTGGCCAATCTGTTTTCCATCACGCTCTTTCCGGAAAACAAGCGCCTGAACGAGGTTGAATCCTTTTTCACCCTGCTGTTCGATCTGGCGCAGCTGGCTTTCCTGATCTTTCTGACCGGGGGCCTGACCAACCCCTTTGCGCTTCTGGTTCTTGCACCGGTCACGATTTCCGCCAGTGCTTTGCGTCTGCGGTCTACTGTTCTTCTGGGCACGACTGCGATTGTGCTGATCTCGGTTGTGGTCTTCTGGCATGCGCCCCTGCGTTTTGCCGACGGACGCGAGTTGCTGATCCCACGGCTGTTCGAATTCGGCTTCTGGCTGTCGATTGTGATCGGGATCCTGTTCATCGGGCTTTATTCGCGTCGGGTTGCGACCGAGATCCGATCAATGTCCGAAGCCCTGCTGGCGACACAGATGGCCTTGGCGCGAGAACAGAAGTTGACCGATCTTGGCGGCGTGGTCGCAGCAGCGGCGCATGAGCTTGGCACGCCGCTGGCGACGATAAAGCTGGTCAGCACCGAGTTGATGGAAGAGTTGAAGGATCATCCCGAACTGCTGGAAGACGCCCGGCTGATCGGCCAACAGGCCGACCGTTGCCGCGATATCCTGCGCGACATGGGCCGTGCGGGGAAGGATGATCTGCACCTGCGGCTTGCCCCGCTTAGTGCAGCACTGCGCGAGGCGGCCGAGCCGCACATGTCTCGGGGAAAGCGGATCGAGTTCGGCTTTGCCCCGGTTGATGGCGGCCCTGACCGTCAGCCTACCATTCTGCGGCGGCCGGAAATTATTCACGGTCTGCGCAACCTGGTGCAGAACGCGGTGGATTTTGCCCGGACGACCGTCTGGATCGAAGGGGAGTGGACGGACCGGACGGTAACCGTGCGGATCATTGATGATGGCGACGGCTTTCCTCCCAACGTTATCGGCCGGATCGGCGATCCCTTCGTCCGGTTCCGCCGAGACATGCCACAATCAAGCCAACGCCCCGGCTATGAGGGGATGGGTCTGGGGCTTTTCATCGCCAAGACCCTTTTGGAGCGATCGGGGGCCGAACTGACATTCGCCAATGCGACTGATCCCTTCCTCCCCCCAGAAGACCGCCCTGAACGCTGCGGTGCAGTGGTCGAGGCGGTCTGGCCGATGGAAGATATCTCTGCGCCGGCCGGAGTTGCGCTGGGCGAGAATCAGCGGATCGAGGGTTAGTCGCCTGCCAGCGCTCATCAGCATCAGCCTTAACCGGCGGTTAAGGAATTTCGCTCAATGCTGGGACTGCCTTTACAGATGGTGGCCTGTCATGTTCGCAGATTGGATTGCTGCATTGGGAATCGTGCTCAGTGCTGCCTTCGTTGTGCTTGCCAGTCTCGGGCTGCTTGCCGCATGGCAGGCCCACCTGCCGGACCGGCGGAAAAGCCTGTTTGCGCCAGATCAGCCGGCCACAGTCTTTCTTTTCGATGGGGAGCGGTTGGTGGATGCCACGCCTGCAGCCCGGTCGATCCTGCCTGAGGGTGAGGACAATCACACCTGGTCCCGGCTGCTCACTCGGCTGGGGCCAATGTTTCCCGGCGTTTCGCAGTTGGCCGACAGCCTGCCGCGGGCCGGCCAGATCTTGATCCCCTCGGCCCCCGGGGTTGTGCCGCCGGTGGTTTTGAAGGGTGAACACATGACCGGTCTCACCCGTCTGACCATGATCGACACCGCAGCCGAGCAACGGCTTGGGTCGGGCGACAGCGCGGCCACGGCGGCACTTCAGCATGAGGTGCATGCGCAGCGGGCCGTTCTTGCGCGGGCCCCCGTGCTCATCTGGCGCGAAGATGGGGCGGGCGCTGTGATCTGGGCCAATCATGCCTACCTGATCCGCGCGGCAGAACTTCTTCCCGACGGCGATGATCTGTCCTGGCCCCTGCCAAGGCTGTTCCACACGCCACCGGCCGACGGCAGTCGTTCAACCCGAAGCAAATTGCAGATGCGGGGCGGCGCGGAATGGTTCGATCTGGTCCACGTGCCCTTGGGCGATGAATTGCTGTGCTATGCAATGGCCGCCAATACAGCCGTGCAGGCCGAAACCTCGCTGCGCGAATTCATGCAGACCTTGACCAAGACGTTCGCAGATCTGCCGATCGGGCTTGCCATCTTTGACCGGTCTCGGGTGCTGCAAATGTTCAACCCGGCGCTGGCCGATCTGACCAGCCTCGCTCCGGATTTCCTGATCTCGCGGCCGACGCTGTCATCAGTGCTTGATGCAATGCGCGCCAAGGCAATGATCCCTGAACCAAGGGATTACCGCAGTTGGCGCAGACAGCTGAGCAAGCTTGAGGAAGAGGCCTCTATGGGCCTGTTCGAAGAGACCTGGAGCTTGCCGGGTGGACAGACCTACCGGGTGATCGGACGGCCGCATCCGAACGGGGCGCTGGCCTTCATGTTCGAGGATATCAGCCATGAGATGACCCAGACCCGCCGCTACCGGGCAGATCTGGAGTTGGGCCAGTCAGTCATCGACGCGGTCGATGAAGCGGTGGCGGTCTTCTCGCAAGGCGGTCAGCTGGTCATGACGAATCTGGCTTACGCCCAACTTTGGAACCACGACCCGGCGGTGCTTTTGTCCGATGCCGGGATCGGTACGCTTTGCGCCTGGTGGCGTGAGCATTCAGCGCCCAGCCTTCTGTGGGACGACGCCACCGATTTCGTGGCGACGATCGGCGACCGAACCCCCTGGGATGGCGAGGTGCGCCTGCTGGACGGCCGGCTGGTCACCTGTCGATTCCGCCCGCTGACCGGGAGGGCGACGCTGATAACCTTCTGCACCCGCGGGGCCGAGGCAGCAGGCGCAGCGCTTGAACCGGTGGCTCTTGGTCTGCGGATGGCCTGATCCTTCCGAATGCGGTCTTGCGGTGGCGCCGGCCGCAGATAGACTCGGGCGTATGACTGATATCGATGCATCCCCGTTGGCCCTGATCCTGCCGACCGAGGCTGACACCGCTGCCTTGGGGGCGCGGCTGGCGGCAGAGGCATGCGCCGGGGATTGCATCTTGCTGGAAGGGCCAATCGGTGCCGGGAAAAGCAGCCTTGCCCGCGCGTTCATCCGCGCCCGCCTGGGGCGGGAAGAGGAGGTACCGTCACCCACCTTTACCCTTGTGCAGGTTTATGAAGCCGGCGGGGATGCGGTCGACGTCGAGATCTGGCATGCCGACCTCTACCGGCTGACCCACCCGGACGAGGTTTGGGAACTGGGGTTGGACGACGCGTTTCAGGCTGCGATATGTCTGGTGGAATGGCCCGACCGGCTGGGTGGGCATGCACCGAAGGATGCATTGCGACTGCGGCTGGAGGCTTGGGGCGAAGGCCGGCGTGCGGTGA
>Ga0105045_10002917_pt1 | contig 14521 bp, 13 predicted proteins | sample MAT02_FD_78089 | JGI IMG/M metagenome (GOLD analysis project Ga0105045, IMG submission 78089) | Freshwater microbial communities from Lake Fryxell liftoff mats and glacier meltwater in Antarctica - MAT-02 (megahit assembly) | ecosystem: Environmental > Aquatic > Freshwater > Ice > Liftoff...
AACTCGGACTGTCACAGTAGATAATTCTTAATTCGTGTAATTAGTGCCTAAATACGTGTTATCACTTTTTAGCCTTAACATAACACTAATATCCAACTAACTTTTCATATTTGTTTGCTGCAAAGCGATGCCGATATTAAAGCTTTTAGACAACTGGATTACATCCTGCAAATCATCAATCTTTTTTCCGGTTACCCGGATGATATCATCCATAATGGCAACCTGAACCTTCAAACCGCTGTCTTTTATCAGCTTTACAATTTTTTTGGCATCTTCCTGTTTGATCCCGTTTCTTACCGTTACTTCCTTTTTCACCACTTTACCACTTTGATGATGTTCTTTGGTTAAATCATAAATTTCAGCAGGCAAGCCCTGTTTCGCACTCCGGCTGATGAGGACGTCAATGATCTGGTTGAGTTTCATCTCACTATCAGCTTCAAGGTTTACCTTAAAATCCTTTTTACTTAACTCAATCACTACATGCGATCCCTTAAAATCGAAACGATTCGTTACTTCTTTACTTACAGTATTGATTGCATTATCAAGGGTTTGCAAATCAACTTTACTGGCAAAATCGAATGATGGCATAAAACAACTATTATTGGTGAGATATATGCAAATATAAAAAACACAGCCCAATATTGAGCTGTGTTTAAATATGTAGTTCATTTAAATTTAGTTACCGCCTTTAACCCTGTTTTGTTCGGTGCCTGCACCGCCGGTTTTTCTTTTTTGCTAGCCATTGATTGGATTTCCAAAACGATATCCTAAGCTAAGCGTAGCCACTCTGGAATCTCTTTGCTGTTGGAAGGTGGCTTCCGTGGGTTGAAAGTTGATTTCCCCCATTGGCCTGCATGCTATACAAGATATCACGGACATTTAATTTCAAAGTCCCTTTGTTTTTCAACACCTGCTTCTTCACACCTGCATTTAACTGTCCCATCTACTTTATCATAATCTGTCCTTCGATACCTTTTGTCCAATAAAAGCCCGATAGTTCTGAACTCCAGCCGTTTTTTGAAACTTAAAGTGGTTATTAATATTTACCAGGAAATTACCCAGCTTTAAACGTACATCTTCACCATTCAGGTAGCCTTTGTAATCATTGTAATTGTATTCGGTATAAACAATTGCTGTCCACCATTTTACTATTGGCTTTTGTGCGCTCAATGAAATGCTGGCTTTGTTTACAGATCCAAAATTCCCTCTTTTAACAATGGTGGAAAATCCTTTCTGTTCGAATATTTCAGCAAATAAATCTTTGGTAGCTGTATAGTTGACTGTGGTAGTTAAAAACTGATTGTAAGTGTGCGACAATTAAAATGTATGCGCATAAGATGGCTTTAAAAATGGATACCCTGAGCCATAGGTATATTTATCCAGGAAGAATAAAAATGGATTTTATATTTTCTTTATAAACAAACTGATTGACTTGTATATAACAAAGTAGGTACTTTGCATAGTAAGGAACATTGGTTTACACAGACGATTTTAAAGAACCTACTACTCGTAGTGCCTTGTAATACCCAATACGAGGCATGATTTAAAAAGTCTATTTTCTAAAAAACAGCATTAAAAGTGGAGATGTAGCGATTAGGATTTTTTTGCTGCTTTCAGTTGAACAGCTATTATTACAACGATACCGATCAGGATTAGAAAGAACGAAATGATTTCTGCCTGACTGGGATTGATACCCCAAAAGTGATATTGATTGTTGACACGTATTTTTTCAATCAGGAATCTTTCTACCCCATTTAAGATAAAATAGATACCAGTAACGGTACCAGCAACTTTGATCCTTTTTCTAAAGGCCCATACAATCAGGAATAAAAGTGTGCAGACGACTGTTTCATAAAAAGGAGTTGGAAATACAGGGTTTGGCAGTACCCGGTTATGATCGTCGGTATTGCCTGGAATCAATATTCCATCATTGTTTACGTTTTGGGGATAGTTGTATGCAACCATCCAAACAGGCATAAAAGACAAAGCCTTTACATATTTGTGCGGTACGGTTTCAAGGGTGCTGCTTTTTCTGTCGGTAACGTAAACAGGTGTAGACTTACCGGAGTCTGTCACTGCACCTTCTAAAAAATAGGTTTTGTTTAATTCAAGCCGGGCCATAAATTCGCCGGGCTTTGCTTCTGCAATTTTGCCGGATGCGTCCGTTATATAGGCACTGTTGTAAATCCCCCAATCGCCGTCGCCGGAAACCTGGCAACCAATTCTGCCAACTGCATAAGCCAGCAACATTGCCAACGAAATGGCATCTACCAGATGTATCAATTTGATACCCTTCTTTTTGGCATAAACTGCCAGTGCGATGGCTACTGTTATTAATCCGCCATAAAAAGTTAATCCGCCCGCAGAAAAAATTCGTTCGATCGGATTTTGAATAAAATCATCCCAGTTTTCAAGGTTATCAAAAAGCTTGGCACCTAAAATACCAAACACCAGCGAGATGATCACGATATCGCCTACCCTATCATGCGGCCAGATGCGAATGCCTCTTTGCTCAGGATTTTTTAATTTTTGCTTATCCTTTTCCCACCATTTCAATCCGGTTAAAACAACGGCCAGCAGTAAACCGCCGACTATACTTCCTTCTGAAGAAAAAACATAATTTTGAGGTGTCATATCTTCGGGCTTATTAAAAATAAGACCAAATAATTTAAAGCCAAATGCAAAGCCCACCAGAAAATTAACCAGTAAGTCTATCATAGATGCAGGCTTTCCCACGGTGATAAACTCTTCTCTTGGTAACAATAAACCCTGCTTTTCTTTACGCCTCAACTCGCTCGTAATTACTATGGCGGCTACCACAAAACCCATTGCTACCATTAAACCGAACGTATTTAACACTTTCAATACTTCCCACTCAACACCAAACCAGTCTTTAAAAACGTAATATAAATTGGGATACATTGTTGTATAAATTAAAATTTGTGTGGTGCAAGATATTCAATTATCATCATTCAACATTTTAGTTTAAAGAATCAATTGAAACGGTTGTACGTGTAAATCATGAAATAACCGATATGGTTATAGCAGTATAATTATTAAGCAGTTTTAAAGTAAGCAGGAATTACTGACGTAAAATAAAATGCCTGTAGTTGATTCTTAATTTTTTAAAAAGCCAACATCCATACATAAAAGTATCAAGCGTTTGTCTGTATAAACTTCAGCAGATTTCGCCTGGCCTGGTTTTTTATTTTACGCTGAAAAAAAGAATTCCAGCCAAACAATTCGCCGGTTAAACCCAGCGCCTGTTTGCTCCATTTATGTAAACTGAAGGCATCACTGTGTTCAATGATTTTTCCATTGGCAAAACGCATATTTGCTTTTACTTTATTGACTACTTTTCTGCCTGTTTTTGAAAAAGTGTAGGTTGCAACCCAATCAATAGTACAATACTCATTATCCAATTCGATGATATTATCATAGGTTAGAGAGAAATCCTTCGCATTTTTACACAGCATTTGCCACATACATTTTGCTTCATCGCCTCTAAGCAAACTAAAGACAGGATCAAAAAATACAATATCATCGCTATAGCAGCTATTCATGCCTGTATGATCCAATTGTTGAAAGGCATTGTAAAATTTATTGATCAATTCTTTATTGGTATTCATCCCATGAGTGATTTAGTTTGATTAAATTGAGCGATCTAAAAAAACATACATGATAAAATATTATTTTCTGTTTGCATTCTCCCTTGTTCAGACTTCTTTACTTGCGCAAAATGAAGATAGTGCCTGGTTTGTAAACAATTATACAAAAATAGAACGACAAATTCCCATGAGAGATGGTATTAAATTATTTACCTCCATTTACATCCCTAAAGATAAATCGGAAAAACATCCGTTTTTAATGACAAGAACGCCCTACTCCTGTGCGCCTTATGGCGAAAAGAATTTCTCTGCACTTTGGTACAGTTATAAAATGGCCTACCTGAAAGAAAACTATATCATCGTAACGCAGGATGTTCGTGGCCGCTATATGAGTGAAGGAGAATTTATGGATGTGCGTCCGTTTAATAAAAATAAAAAAACTGTAAAAGATATTGATGAAGCAAGCGATACCTATGATGCCATAGAATGGCTGATTAAAAACATTGACAACAACAATGAAAGGGTCGGTGTATTTGGCACTTCCTACCCTGGGTTTTATTCTACGGAAGCTGCGCTAAGCAGACATCCTGCTTTAAAAGCTGTAAGCCCTCAGGCACCCGTTACCGATTGGTTTATGGGCGATGACTTTCACCACAATGGCGCATTTTTTGCCCTCGACGGATTTTCGTTTTATTCAACTTTTGGCAAACCACATCCAAAGCCAACCATGAATTATGGAAGTGGGTTTACCACACCGGTTAAAGACAATTATAAATTCTATTTACAAACCGGTGCGGTAAAAAACTTAGCAGCTTTAATCGGTGACAGCATCAAATTCTGGCATGAGATGTACCAGCATCCTAATTATGATGCATGGTGGCAGGCAAGAAATGCCAGGGTTGGATTGTACGATGTAAAGCCCGCCATGCTTTGGGTGGGTGGCTTATTTGATGCAGAAGATTGCTGGGGCGCCTGGAATGCATACAAGGCATGTGAAACACAAAGTCCAAAAACAAACAGCAAAATTGTGATGGGCCCATGGTACCACGGACAATGGAGCAGGGAAGGCAGTTACCTCGGAAATGTGCGTTTTGCCAGCAATACGTCCGCCTACTTTCAAACCGAAATTGAAGTGCCCTTTTTTAATTATTACCTGAAAGAAAAAGGCAGCGTGGATGCAATTGCAGAAGCCAATATTTTTTTTAGCGGGGAAAACTCCTGGAAGAAGCTGGCGGCCTGGCCACCAAAGGAAGTGACTTACCAATCCGTTTACATTTCAGCCGATGGAAAATTATCTTTTGATAAGGTGACTGACAATGCCAAAGCAGCCAACTCACAAAAAAGGAAATCAAGGTTTAGTGAGTATATAAGCGACCCGGCTCACCCGGTTCCCTACACTGAAGATGTGCATGAAGGAAGAACAAGGGAATACATGACAGACGACCAGCGTTTTGCCTCCCGCCGACCAGATGTACTAAGCTTTGAAACAGACGTACTAACAGACGACCTTACACTGGCGGGCCCCGTGATGGCAAATTTGATTACCTCCATCAGTACAACAGATGCAGATTTCGTGGTGAAGGTAATTGACGTTTTCCCAGACGATTTTGCATACGATGCAACAATGAAAGGGAATGACAAGGATTACCCGATGGGCGGTTATCAAATGATGGTGAGAGGAGAAATAATGAGGGGAAAATTCAGGAACAGTTTTGAAAAACCAGCACCATTTATCCCCAATAAAATTACGACTGTAAAATATGAGCTGCCCGATGTGGCGCATACTTTTAAAAAAGGACATCGGCTAATGATACAAATTCAAAGCAGTTGGTTTCCATTGGCTGATCGTAATCCACAAAAGTTTACGAATATCTATACAGCCAATGACAGCGATTTTCAAAAGGCAACCATCAGGATTTACCATGATGTCATCAATCAAACCAGATTCATTCTTCCGGTTCTTAAATAAGCAACAAGTTGGATGGAAAAAAGGTTTTTTGGGGTATGGGCAAAAAAAAGGGCCAGAATAGAAATTCAGCCCGCTTTAAAATCCAATATCCTATGAAAAACCATACTTATAACGCAGGGTTTTCAAATAAATTGTATTTGGAGATAAAAAAGCAGCTTTTTTTTTATTTTTTTTCAATTTTTTTCATTTTTTCGGGTTTAGCTATGAATAATTTCTTTTTGAAGACTAATTAGATACTCCTTTCAGACAGAAATAATTTGAAAAATATTAAAAATGGAAACCATCAAGCGATAAAAATGATTAAACCTGAAGAGGATGCAAATCGTTTGAAAAGAAATTATTTTTAACGTACCTCATAAATTGAAGTCAAAAAGCAAAAATTTTAGAAAAATGAGAATGAACCCCGTCCATTTTGAACGGGTTTGTTAATTTATTGTAACAAGAAAATCTTCACTTGTTTCAACAAAACCAGTCTTTAGAAATATTACTACAAGACCATAGAAGTACGGCTAAAATTACTTAGGAAGATTACCTGACTTTTGTTGGTATAAGCTGAAAAGCTATTTTTTTGTTAACTCCTTACATTAAAAAATATGAAATATTACCTGGTTAATTTTATTTTATTGGATAATAGAATGATCACCTTAAATGAAAATATTGGCATTGGCCTACATTCCTATGCTAATATTGAAGAATTTAAAGAATCCATTGCCGCTATGAATCTGGCAGGAGTAGAAAAAGAAAAAGTGGTGATCAAATCATATAAACAAATATCTCAAGAGGCATTTAATTGCCTGAGCACAACCACTTGTTAAACTAAATTTTTGCAAGGTTTAATAATTTACCAGTTTTTAAACTGATTTAAGCAAACCGCCATCTATCGGAATATTGATGCCTGTTATATACGAAGCATAGTCAGACACCAGAAAGGCGACCAAATGCCCAAATTCTTCCGGCTGCCCAAACCTTTTCATCGGTATGTCCTTTTTCATCTCTTCTTTGTAAGCATCAAGCTGGATACCATTTTTTTCGGATTGCAACCGGTTGATCTCATCCAATCTTTCGGTATCAAAATAGCCAGTCAGGATATTATTGACTGTTATGCCTTTTGGTGCAATTTCCCTTGCCAGGGTTTTGGCCCAGCTAATCACAGCCGAGCGTATGCTGTTGGAAAGCACCAGGTTTTGCAACGGCTCTTTTACAGAGATGGAAGACAAATTGATGATGCGTCCATAATTTGAAATCTGCATACTTTTTAAGGCTTCCATTGTAAGAAAACAAACGGTCTTAAACAGCAAGTCAAATGACTGCTGGTAATCGTTGATTGTTTTCTCCAGCACCCCGCCTGCCGCAGGGCCGTTGGTATTATTAATCAAGATATCCACCTGGTGATGTTGAAACCAGGCAGCTATGATCAATTTAAATTGCTCAAAATCTGCAAAATCAACCACCAGGCAATTGTGTTGCTGCCCATCATTGGCAGGTAATTCAGCAAGTACAGCTTTTAACTTTTCGCTGTCTCTGGCCATCACCGTAACTTCTGCTCCACACCGGGCCAATTGTATTGCAATTGCTTTACCCAATCCCCTGCTTGCCCCTCCTACCAGGGCCTTTTTTCCTACTAATGAAATCTCCATGTTTTACAATTTATAATCTTCCCTAACCGGTGAAAACATATCCATTAATTTACAGTTGGTAATGGCCACTCCGCCATGTGGCACATTGGAAGGAATTACTACTACTCCACCCGGTTCATACACTTTTCGTTCTCCGTTTACCGTTAGTTCAAATTTACCTTCCAGCACCTGGCAAATTTGTTCATGTATATGCTGATGCACAGGAATGGTTGCTCCTGCTTCTACCTCCCAAAAAGCCATGGTCATGGTTTCGGTATGGATAAATTTTCCGTGGTATCCTTTTACGATTTCTTTTGGTTGAATTTGATCAAATGATATATGCATGGTTATTGAATTGTTTTATTGATGAATTGTTTTATTGATTTATTGATGTTGCTTGGTAAAAATTGATGGCTTAAAATTAAGTAGTAATCGGGGAATTGACAGATTGTTTTTTGAAGATTGTTTCTAACGTGTTTATGGGGCTTTTAATTGGTTGAAAGGTTGAAATTAATGGAACAGATTTTAATTGATCACAAGCAATAGAACATCCATTGCAGGAACAGGCCGCGGCTTGTTCTACAGAATTTTAGATTATTGTGAATTACAATATAAAAATATCAAATAACATTTCATTTTATCTATTGGATTTTCCGAAGTCATGTTTAAGTATCAGAAACGGGCAGGCCTATCCCATTCTGTTCTATTTTCAAAATCAAATCCCGGCGCATTAAAAAATCAACGTTTTTAAACCCTGCTGATAATTATACCTCCTATCTTGCAGCAAATCATTTACCAGATGAGTACCGCTATTTTATTATTCGCTGCCGGATTAATCATCGGCCTGATTGTGGTCTTTGCAATCAGGGCTATCAACCGGCAGCAATTGTCTGCTCTCAATGAACGTCTGCGGCAAGATCAACAAACCATCGCCCAATTGCAGCAGGAAAAATTACAACAGCAAACTGAAAAGGAAAGTCTATTCAGCCGTGTAGCCCAGTCAGAAAGTACCAACCGCTTTTTACAACAGGAATTTGATCAATACCACCTTTTACAAGGGCAACACGAGGCTATACAAAAACAAATGGCCATTTTACAAACAAAATTGGAAAATGCACATGAAAAACTATCGAACCAAAAAGAAGAGCTGGAATCAATTGGTGAAAAATTTCGCTTTGAATTTCGCAACCTGGCGCAGGGAATACTGGATGAAAAAACCGCTAAATTTACCCAGGTAAATGAAGAGAAAATGAAAGCGATCCTGGATCCTTTAAAAACAGAATTGGTAGATTTTAAGAAAAAAGTGGATGATACGTACGATAAGGAAAGCAAAGAACGTTTCACATTGGGCAAAGAAGTGCAGCGGTTGATTGAAATGAGCCAACTGGTAAGCCAGGAAGCCAATAACCTGACCACTGCACTAAAAGGAAACAATAAACAACAGGGCAATTGGGGCGAAATGATACTGGAAAGTATTTTAGAGTACAGCGGTCTTGTTAAAGGACGGGAATACCTGGCACAGGAGTTTATCCGGGACAATGCAGGTAATATAATCAAGGATGAAAATGGCAAAGGACTTCAGCCAGATATCACTGTTCTGTATCCTGACCAGCGGAAAATCATCATTGATTCCAAGGTTTCACTCGTGGCATGGGAACAATATGTTTCTGCTGAAAACGTTGATATACAGAGACAATTTATCAGAGAACATGTACAGTCTGTGAGAAGCCATATTGAAGGATTGAGCAGGAAAAATTATCCGTATTATGCACAGGCCCTGGATTATGTATTGCTCTTCATTCCGATAGAACCCGCATTTTTGGAAGCGGTTAAAACGGATCTGCAACTTTGGAAATTTGCTTACGATAAGCGAATTATGTTGGTAAGTCCAACCAACCTGCTAGCCGTGCTAAAAATCATTGCCGATCTGTGGCGGGTAGAGTTGCAAAACCAACACGCCATTGAAATTGCGGACAAAGCGGGTGCCTTATATGATAAATTTGTTGGTTTTATAGAAAACCTGGAACTGGTGGGCAAAAAAATACAGGATGCAAACCAATCCTATGAAATAGCATTCAAGCAATTGAGTAGTGGCAGGGGAAATATTATTGGCAGGGTTGAAGACTTAAAAAAGATGGGCGCCAATGCCCGCAAACAATTGGGAGATAAAATAATAAAACAAATAGAAACAGATGAATAGGGCTTCAGAATGAATGAGGATTGAGGCATGATTAATGATGAATGAAGAATGATGATTTATGAAGGGTGAAGGATGAATTATGAAGGATGAATTATGAATGGTCAGTTTTTCACCATCCACCATTCACCGATAGATACTTCATTTGATTTTTAAAGCAGCAATAGTAAAAGAATATTTAAACTACGATCACAATTTATTTTTCGTATAAATGAGCAACATCACCATAGCAAAACCGCAGGTTGAAATTGATGATGCCGTAAAAGATTTGCTCCATCATCAAACAGAGGAATGCACCATTGTACACTGCCGTTATTTTTCAACGGAACCAACGGGTGTTCGCATCTGGCCCAGTACTTTTTTAATTGAAGATGGCGGCAGACGATGTAAGCTGATTAAAAATTTCAATATTTCCATCACGCCTGAATGGACCTTTCATTTTGTTCAGAATGAATACATCCGATTTACGCTGGTGTTTGAGGGCCTAAGCAAGGAGTGCAATTTTTTTCTTCTGCTGGAAGATATCAAACAGCCTTATGCATTCTATAGCAATAAAATACTTAGAAACAAAAGCGGCGTGTACACGATTGAAATATTTTGCTAATTGCAAAACACCAATTTGATCCGAAGATTTAAAATTACCTAACTTACTTGTACATGGTAAAACCCTCCCTTCCAATACCATATTTTCACCTTAAAAACTGGAGCCAAAGAAATTTTCATCGGTACCATATATTTTGCTTAAATTTCGGTTGATTCCAGCAAAAAGATGCAGAAATACAACGATTGCTGCACTGCTCATTTTTCTCCATCGCAACTCAACCATTTTAATATGAATACTGTAATTGTTCCTGTTGATTTTTCGGCTACCTCTTTACACACAGCCCGTTATGCAGCGCAGCTTTTGGTAGGACGTCATGGCGTACATATTTTGCTTTACCATTCCTTTTCAAAGAAATCAGACGAAGCCGATGTTACGGCGAGCCTTGAAGACTTGAAAAAAGAATTGCAAGCCAGTTATATAGTCAAAATTGATATTCTGGCACATAACGATGACAACTTTGTTGAAGGGCTTGAGAGAGCTGTAAGGCATCGCAAAGCTGATATCGTGATCATGGGAATTACAGGAAAAACAGGGCTGGCCAAATTACTATTCGGAAGCAATACCCTGAAGATGGTTAAAACAAAAGTGTGTCCCGTTTTAATTGTGCCCGATAAAGCGCCCTTTGCTGAAATCAAAAATGTAATGCTGCCTTCAGATTTTAAGGACACCCTGCGTACAACGCCTTCTGCCCCCATTAAAGATTTTCTGGGGGTATTTAATCCCAAGTTGCACATCATCAATGTAGACAAGGATCATTATATTTCGCTGACCGATAAATATGAAAAAGAGAAACAACAGCTTATAAAGATGTTCGAATCCTATCATCCTGAATTTTACTTTATGCGCTTGTACGATATTGATGAAGCCATCACGCTTTTTGCAGAAGACAAGGATATCGACCTGATAATTTTGATACGGAAAAATGAATCATTTACGGAGAAATTTTTTAAAGGAAGTCATACTAAAACGCTTACTTACCACACTAAAGTGCCAATATTAGTAATGCATGAATAATTCAGCTTTCAAAATAGCTTTAGTGGTTAGCTTAATTGACAATGCTGGCTTCAATTAACATTTTAATTGAAGCCAGCATTTTATTTTCTTCAATTGGATCAGAACTCTACAATCAAACCGATTGAAGGTGTAACAAAAGGATCGTCATTTTTTACCCTTGTTGGCAAGGCATTGCTGCCATCCGCTTTAATAGCCAGGCCATCGGTAGTTGTAAAACCAGTGTTGGTGCTGTTTCGCCCAAAAGTATATTCTGGTACTGCGGGATTTTTACTGATGTACCAGTTGCTTACATCCAGGAACAAATCAATGGTAACGTTTTTCAAATTCCATTTCTTATCGATCCGTACATCACTGCTATTGAAACTACCCAGCCGTTGTGTATTCAATCTACTGAAATCCAATGTGCCGGTGCCTTGCGATAGAAAATTGATACGGGAAAGATTCTCATCAAATGGTGTGTAAGGTGATCCGCCCTGGTAGCGGAATTTCAACCCCAGCTCCCAATTTCTCGGAAATTTATAGCCCCATACAATGCTTAGCAAATGCTGGTTGTCCCAACTGCTGGCAATGTATTTTCCACTGGCACCTGAGTACAAACTTCTGTAGTAAGTGTAAGACAAAATAGCAAAGAATTTATTGGTCAGTTTCTTTTGAACAAAAAATTCGGCACCATAGGCTTTACCGCTGCCGTTGGTGTTGACGGCTTCATTGCCCAACAAAGTAAAATCAGTTCCGAGGTTAGCCAGCGAAATTCCATTTCGAACTGATACCGGCACATTGCTGTATTTTTTATAAAATCCTTCCAGCGTAAACCGCAGTCCATCATTTGGCAAATATTCAAACCCGGAAGTATAGTGGTTGCTTTGCTGGTACTTTGCGTTTTTATTCACCAGCATATTGTTGTTGTCCGCAAAACCTAAGATAGTATAAGTTGGCAGTTTATAGTAAACACCTACAGAGGAATTCCAGGTCCATTTATCCGCCATCACGTAACTGAAGGAAATTCTGGGAGAAAGCGTTTGCAAAGCATTCATGCCTTCATTGGTAAAGGTATTCATGTCCGTACGAATGCCGGCACTGATGCCCAGCCTTTCATCTGCAAAGCGCTTACCCGCTTGTGCAAAAGCACCCAAACGCACAAACGCTTTTAAAGGACTGGTAAAGTTTACACTCACCGCCGGCTGAGCTACCAGGTTGTTATCATCCCGGATTTCTTTTCGGATTACGCTAAAAGTAGTGTTCGAATAATCTGCTAACTGTGCCGACGCTCCGTAGGCAAATTTCCATCCGTTTAAATTTTTATTTACATCAAACCGTAGTTTGGTTTCAATTTCGTCACTTAACACATCCAGGGTTTTGTTGGCTGCTGTAGGGTTTTGATTGTCTTCGTACTTTTTAATATCATTGTTAAAGGAGGTACGGCTCAATGCCAGATTCCAGAAGCCGTTGTTTAAATTTCTTTTAAGTGAGGCACCAACAGTATAGTTCCATTGATTCACCAACACATTGGAATTGATTGAATATAATTTTTCGGGTGTGGATTCTTTGGGCGCCTCAAAACGGAATTCGTCAATGGCACCAATACCAATGAATGTGAGTGTTGTTTTTTGATTGATCTGGTGAGTAATTTTTGTTTGAAAATCCCAATAGTTGGGACGGATGGGCAAATCCAAAGTTTTAAACAACAGTTGCAGGTAAGACCGGCGGGCAGATGCCAGAAAAGTTGTTTTCTTATTTTTTGATAAAGGTCCTTCCAAAGTTAATGCAGCATCAGTAGCACTCAACCGGAAATTGCCCTGGAATTTATTGGGGTTGCCATTTTTTTGTTTGAATTGGAAGACCGAACTCAATGCATTATCATATCGGGCATCAAAGGCAGAAGAACTCAATTTTACTTCTTCAATAAAACTCACGTTTAAAATACCCTGCGGACCACCGCTACTGCCCTGTGTTTGAAAATGATTGATCACCGGAACTTCTATGCCATCCAAATAAAAAACATTTTCATTGGGCGCACCACCCCGTATGATGATATCATTTCGAAATGTGCCACCCTGCGGTCCACCGCCCACACCTGGTAAACTTTGTATCACCCTGCTAATATCAAAATTTCCACCGGGGTTACTTTTAATTTCTTCTGAGGTTAAACGTTGTACGCTTAATGGCGTTTCTAATGTAGCCGCCCTCACCGTTTTTCGATTCGATTTGATGACCACTTCCGACATGGCATCTACCGATGGTTCCAATTCAATAGTGTAGGTATTTTCATTACCCGAATTAATGATTGAATTAAAAATGGTAAACGATTTATATCCAACCCTCGATACCACTACATTGTAGGTTTTAACCGGAATGCCCAGCAACCGAAACCGTCCGACGGTATCCGTTGAGGTGCCCAATTGGGTATTTTGTATTTGAACAGAAACATCTGCTAAGGGAATCTGCGAATTCTTATCCAGCACGAGGCCGGTAATACTACCGGTTTGCTGGGCATTTAAAATGGAAGAAACGCCAACAGCAATTACTAGTAAAAACAAACGAAATTTCATGAATAGGTATTGAGTGATTGATTCAGATTTAACTTTTTTGAACAACATGATTGAATGTATTTTGTTTAACAAAACAGCAAAATAGCCATAAAATTATAAACCTTAAAGAGAAGCAACAGGGAATTAACGCCAATAATTAAGTAGTACCATCCTGTAATTTCGGTTACCAGAACCTATTATTTTATAGGATCAATCAGATCCTTCGAAAGCGCATTATTCGCCTAAAAAAACATTAATATAAATCAAATCATTTCTACAGCAATAGGGATTAAAAATAAGGCCAGTCTTTCAGGGGAGAGCCATCCGAATAAAATAATGAGAAAAAAGAGTTGAAAAAATTTGATGATTTAAAATACCCAGGTGCGTAAATATTTAAAAGAACAGGCTTTTGAAACTCCCGCTTCGCAATGTTTTTTTCTTCATCTCCAACAATCAAACTTTTAGCAGCGATTTAGGAATTTGGATAACAATGAAATATGCGCATATTTACAAGTTGAACCAACCCTGTTTCGTCAAATATCAAACGATAGAAAACTTTATTTTCATCCCGATATTTGATAAAGTATGAAAGTTGAAAAATGCAGTCTAAAATCGGATAATACACTTACTTATTTTGTTACCACCCAGATTGCATTACCTGCCAGAAAACCCCAAACACCATACGTGTCAACAGCTTGGTTACTTTTCATGTATTGAATAGTTGTTCATAGAATGAATGTGCTTTTAGAATTTTCGGTTTAAATATGGTCGTTAATTTCCTAATAAATTCCGACAATGATGGCTCAACGTTTTGACCAGCTATTGAGCTTGGATGCAATACTCAACAGCGATATAAAAATCCCCGCCAAAAGCAGTGACACAATGCCCCCAACGGTAAGAGTGCTTCAACCTATTTTTATTGCCCCACCGGTAAACGAAAAAGTATTCAAGCTGCTGGAAGAAAAAATTTATAGCAGTAAAAAAA
>Ga0105045_10002918_pt1 | contig 14520 bp, 14 predicted proteins | sample MAT02_FD_78089 | JGI IMG/M metagenome (GOLD analysis project Ga0105045, IMG submission 78089) | Freshwater microbial communities from Lake Fryxell liftoff mats and glacier meltwater in Antarctica - MAT-02 (megahit assembly) | ecosystem: Environmental > Aquatic > Freshwater > Ice > Liftoff...
GCTGGCAAAGCTCCGGGGCTTGAAGGGCGCTGCATCGGTTGCCTGGTCACGGATGGCTCCGACGCCGATATCCTGAAGCATCTCGCAGATGCTGCGAACGCGATCGGGGCGTCGATCAAGATCGTTGCCCCGAAAATCGGCGGCGTGACACTGAGCGACGGCAGCAATCTGCCGGCGGACGCGCAGCTCGCCGGCGGGCCTTCAAGCCTGTTCGATCATGTCGTGCTGCTCCCGTCGGCCGAAGGCGCGAAGACCTTGGCCGGAGAGGCTGCTGCGGTGGCATGGGTCCATGATGCCTGGCAGCATCTAAAGGTAATCGGGCACAGCGAGGCCGCGACAGCATTGCTGAAGAAGGCCGGAGCAGGCGCTGATGAAGGTGTCATCCAGGTTCAGGCTCCAGCGGATATCGACAGCTATCTGGCGACCGCTGAAAAAGGCCGTGTCTGGGCGCGGGAATCACAGGTCAGGGCCATTCCCTGATCCTGCCCGGCCCGGATATTTCCAGCTTCTGGCATTGAAGGGCCCGGCACAGGCTGCCGGGCCCATCCGCCTCCGAGCGCGCTTCGCTAAAGGGGTGCAGCAGGTTGCGATGGCAAGTTTACGACCCTCGTCCCATACCAACGCCCCCCGGCGACGACTTCCTCAGGCAAGCCTTGGTCAAATCGGCCGGTCGTTGCGCGCCAGCCAAAGCCCGAGCCCGGACTCGAGCTTTGCATCGAGACTGGCCTGGCGAAGATAGAGCCGAAGGTCGCGCACCATTCGGCCCATCGGGGACCTGCGGCTGTGGAGCGACGTGCCGGCTGCGCGTTCGCAAACCTCGATCGCGCGCACGGCAGCCTGCTCGACAGCTTCACGCGCGAGAAGCGTTACTTCTATCGCATTGTGTCGCGGTGCAGCCACGCGCAGTGCCGCAGCCGCCGCCCGGGACCATAGCATAGCCGTCTCTGCTGCCAGAACGACGTGGGCAAGTCGTTGGCGTTGCAGTGGATCGTCAATCTGGCCACGCGATTGCAGATGCTGGTGCAATCCAGCCGCCAGCGCGAGGATAGCGCCCGCCTGCGCGGCACAGATCCGCCACAACCCGCCATGAAACCAGGGTTCGGCAAACAGGGCGCCGGGTTTGCCGATCTGATAGTCAGCCGAAACGCGCATCGCATCCAGCGTGAACCCGCCAGACGCAGACCCCACCATGCCATCCATATCCCATAGAGCCGCATCCTGCCGGCTGGCCTCGGATGCGTCGACCAGAAGCATCCGGCAGCCACCATCGGCATCCGTTGCCGTGATGACCGCCAGCGAAACGAGCCCAACCCCGGATGCAAACAGTTTTGCGCCACTGAGCGTCAGGCATCCAGACAGGTCATCTGTCGCACGCACGGGCGCAGTCGGCGCATCCGCGCCCCACACCCCCAACAGCCCGCCACCGGCAACGGCGTCGCGGACCAACCGCCTCGTGGCAGCACCGCCATGGCGCCAAACCAGCCCGATGGCATCGACATGCCCTTCATAAAGCCGGGCCAGTGGAAGGCTCGCGCCGCCAAGAGCCACCAGCGTGTCAAACAACCACGGAGCAGCGCCCGCAGCCGCCCATCTGCCATCCACGCCTTCTGCATTCACAAGCGCGGCAAGCAAACCGGCCGTTTTCAGACGTCCGATCTCCTCGGCAAGGCTACGGCGGCCGCGATCGACATCCTCCGCTCCGCCGCGAATTTGCGCTAGCAATGCCTCCATCGCAGGATCGGTGCCGGGCAACGGCTGGGCAAACTCAGGCACGAGCAACCGTACTTGCGGCGCTTGCCCGTTCACGCGCCAGATGCTGTTCCAGGCAGGCCACTTCCCGCGCAAGGGCTCCGGGCAGCAGCGGCTTTGGCACAAGCGCCGGCAGACCGGCCTGCACGACGTCCCAAATGGCCGCAAAATCGTCCTGCGGCGCTGCCACGGCAGGCAACCCCAGCGCCTCCAGCGCCTGGGGAATCCGGCCCTTGGCGAATGCCCGCCGCAGCGTCGCCCGCCGCACCAGCCGGTCCACAAAAATATCCGCCATCTCGATATTGGTGTCGACTGTTGCCAACCCTTGCGCACGGGCGGCAAGGGCGCTCGCCATGCCGCCGGTGGCGCGCCCATCCAACCGTGCGGACACTGTGACGTGCGGCTCGGGCGCGTGCCGGATTGTCCCACCGGCGCGCACAATGGCGTTCACAAATGCCCGATCCTCTCCGCAAGAAAGGGGCGGGACACCGCCGACGGCAGCCCAATCGGCGCGGCCCACAGCAAAGTTCGCTCCCGATTCCAGGCGGTGCCTTGGCCATGGGTCATGCGGCAAAGGGTCCACCAGCCACTCGAGTTCCGCTGCCGCTGCCTGATATCGCCCTTCGAGCTCGCCGATGGCCAGCGCCGCAGACGGCAAATGCTGCAATTCAGCCCAGTCGCCACTCACGCGGCCAGCCACGGCTGTAACAGGCGCACGAAACGCTTCCACAAGGGAGGACAGCCAATCCGGGTCGGCCACGGCGTCGGCGTCCGTCGAAACCAGCATCGCATCCTCGGCGGCCAGTTCGGCTGCGCCCTCCATCGCCAGCCGTCGCGCCCAGCCCGCATTCGCCCGATCTGCGGGAAGGGCAAGCACATGGCATACGATCGGCATCGCCGACGACGCCGCCAGCGCAATCACCACATCTGCTGTTAGATCGGAACAATTGTTGGCAAGCACAAAAACACCAACCGACGCGCCGTTCAACCCGGTCTGGCGTTCTACAGCTTCTATGCAACGCGGCAGCAACGCCTCTTCGTCACGCGCCGGGATCGCCACCACGATGTCGAGCCCCCGGGCTTTCATGCTGTGCATTTCTGCAGCAAATCCAGCCGGAAGCCTGTATGACGCGCCTGTTGCAAGATTGTAAATCCAGGGCCGATGCACGCCAGCAGGGCTTCGGCGGATTCCTCACCCGTAAGCGCAGCTTCGGTTTCGCCCAGCCAACTCACCACAATCAACAATCCGCCAGGCAGTAGCCGGTCGCGGCAAAGAGCAGCCGCCTCGATCACGCCGTCCAGACCCAGATAGTACAGCATGTCGGACAGCAGGATAAGGTCGAACAGACCCTCAGGCGCATCTTGCGGCAATCGCATGCACCGCACATCTGCCCTGTCGCCGAGCCTTTCACGGGCAATCGCGGTCGCGCGCGGCGAGGCATCGGTCGCGACCAGCATTTCACACAACGGCAGCAGCCGCTCGGCCAGAGCGCCCCCGGCAGTCCCGGCCTCCCAGGCGCGTCGGAACCGTCGGTCGCCCAGCGCCGAAACGGTTTCGGCGTGCCGCCCCTGCTCATAACTGCTGCAGCCATAGTTCCACGGGTCCGGGTTTGCTGCAAACAGCCGGTCGAAATGGCCGGGCTCGTCTGCTGGCAGGGCGCCGGGCATGGCGTGCACAGGCCGGAACCGCTCGACCCCATCCAGAAAGGGCTTCAGCGCGCCGGTTGTCAGGTGAAACCCGGTCCCCGGTGGCAGCAGCGAGCCGGTCTGGCTGCGATGGGCCGAAAGCGCTGCCCGCTTGACGGACAATTCGGTGGCAACCGTCAGCAACTCGAACCGGGCAAGGTCGCCGCCTTCGAAACATTGGCTGACCGGAAAGGTAACAAGCCCGCGAACTGCGCCACAGGCGACCAGCCGGACCGCCAGCCGGAATGCCGCCCGGTGATCGGGGTGGCTGTCGGCCGGGTCGGTTACAAACACCGTCTCCGCGCCGCCAGTCGCGGCTATTTTCGCCACTGCATTGGTAAGGTCATCGGTTTCGGCAAGTTCACCATCGGGCTGCGCCAGCAAATGAAGCCGTGCGGCCGGCACACCCAGTGCTGCCATCGCCGCGCGCACTTCCAGCGCCCGGACCGCCGCAAGACGCCCGGCAGGCCACCCCGGTGCCGCATGGGATCGTGCACCATCGGTCAGCACGACCACATGGCCCTCGATGCCAAGCCGTGCAGTCCGGGCCAGAAGTCCGCCGCAGCCCAGCGTCTCGTCGTCCGGATGGGCTGCAAGCACCAGAAATGGCCGCATCCGCGTAAGGGACGCGATATCGGTCACCAGACCGTTCCGCACCGGACCGGGTGCATCAATGCCGATGCTCCGAATGGCAGGGGGCGCATTCACGATGCCACCTCTGCTTCCCGCGCCAGCCGATCCACCGTGCAGCCCAGCCAGCTGCGCGTTTCGGCCGTCATCGGCAGGTCCGGCGCCACGCACAAAAGCTCGGGGCGCGATACAGCCTCGATGATAATGCCGGACAGGTCCATCCGCTCGACAGGGGCAGCAGTTGTCTGCCGCCAGCTGTTGATCGACGCCCAGACACGAGCCCGGTCCGCAGCCCTCCGGCTACTATGATAACCGGTGTCGGCACCCACTGTGAGGCTGTCGGCCGATTCGAACTTGGTCAGCAGAGGTTCGTCGATCAGCCATATGTTCGCGCCGTGCATCAGCAGCCGGTTGCGCAGCTCGCGGTCTTCCTCGACCATGTCGGCATAGCCCCCCGCTTTCACCAGCGCGTCGCGGCGGAACAGGCCACTGTTGATCAGGATCCAGTCCCCCAGCGGCCCGGTGTTGAACTGTAGATTGGGAAAGAAATCGTCGACCAGGCTCAGCGCGCGGGCAATGTGCGCGCTCGATCCATCGGCCGCCACGTGCCGGTGCGCAGTCAGCACCAGCGACAAGGGCGCCACGGCTCCGGGCTGCTGCGAAGCGGGCCAGGGCAGGCATGGGTCCGCCACCAGGTCGGTGCGTGCCAGGGTGCGCGCCTGCCGCAGCAGCTTGTCACGGTCTGGCAGGTCATCGCTGTCATGGAAGGTCACGGCGTCGAACGGCAGCAGGGCCAGCGCCACGTTCTTTGCCTGTGCCGTACCGGCATTGCGGCCCAGCCGGATTGCGACAAAGCGTGGGTCCTGTGCAAACCGCGCACAGATGTCCGCACTGCCGTCCGTCGAGCCGTCGTCAATGACTGCAACCAGAAGATCGCCATGCGATTGGCCGAGCGCAGCCCCAATGGCAGCGCCCAAAGTCTCGGCACGGTTATAAGTCGGTATCGCCACGAGACATCGCATCGGCACCCATCCTTTCTGTTGAGGTTATCAACGCCCTGTCAACAGCCGCTGCTGCGGGCAACCCCAGCAGCGGCAGGAGCAACGCCAGCCCGGCCAACGGCGCGCCGGTTGTTCCAAGCACGATGGCGGCCAGGAACAGCATGAACCCGCCCCATTGCATATACGCCGGAAGGGAGCCACGACCCCCACCCGACTTGGGTGTGCGATGAAAGACGAATTGTCGTCCCCACATCAGCGGCAGCCAGGCAAGGCTGGATGTCCACAGCAACGCAAGCTTCACCTGCAAGGTCTCGGCCTGCCGTTTCATCAAGGCCTGCTCGAGGACCGTTGCCAGAACAGCACACAGCAGCGTGGCGGCCGCGACCGCTTCGACGAGCAGCCATATCGCTGATGGGGCACCGCCGAACCGAACCGCCGCAGCGGCCACCAGCGCCATTGCCGGAAACGCCGCAAAGGTGGGCCACGCCAGCAGCTGCGCCAGAACCGACAATCCACCGGGGAAGCCCTGCCGCCAGGCGAGGTCGCCGATCCCCCGTGCCAGCGTCTGCATGTTGCCGGCGACCCAACGATGCCGCTGGACCACCAACCCATTGAAATCCAGCGGCAACAGGCCATGGCCGACAATCCGGTTCACGAAGGCCCCCCGCGCGCCCCGCGCATAGAGGTTCAGCCCCAGGTCCGCATCTTCGGTGATGGTGTCGGTGGGCCATCCGCCAACCGCGCGCAGCCAGTCGATCGAAATGACCGACAGCGTGCCGGTCAGCAGCATCGAGCCGGTTGCATTGGCTGCGGGCGCATGCCCCCGAAAATAGTCCCCCAGCTCAGCCGAGACAGGATCAGCCTGCGGGCCATGCCGATAGGCCTGTGGAAACTGAACATAATCGGCGCCATGTTCCCCAAGGGCCTCGACCGCATGGTTCAGAAAGTCCGGCGTGACGATATAATCGGCATCAACAACAGCCACATGTGTCGTTCTTGGGTCCACCAGGTCCAGTGCGATGTCCAGCGCACCGGCTTTGGCACCGGCCACGCCCTGCCGGTGAATGAACCGGAACCGGGGCCCCAGAAGCGCGCAATGCCGCTCCACAGGCATCCACACCTTGGGATCAGGGGTGTTGTTGTCCAGGACGATGACCTCGTAGCTGGGGTAACGCAGGGCGACCAGTGCATCGATCGTGGCGATCAGCAGATGTGCAGGCTCATCATGGGCAGGCACATGAACAGACACGAATGGAACGGGAATGCGTAGAGCTGCGGCCAGCGGTGCGGCATATCGCGCAGGTGTACTGCGCAGACGAAGCAGGATCGCCATCAGGGCCACCATTGCATTGGGGACGAGCACGCCAAACGTCAGGACGCCAAAAAGGCTGACAAGAGCAACGCCCAGTGTATCTGCCGACACTGCCTTCTCCTGCTAAGCGTTGTTGATCACGCCCGTGGGCGACACAACTCCAAACCGGCTGTGGCGGCCGTTGTTCCGTTCGAAGCAGCATGGGGACCTGTCGAACGGGTGCACTTCAAGCAAAATTCAGGGTGTATCGTGCGTTCTTGACCATCCACACGGATGGTCTACAGATGGACGAATGAACAACCGCCCGGATAGCGAGAAGATCACGATCAACCTCGGCCATGTCGACCTGGGCCAGGTCGATCTGCTCGTGCGCGAAGGTTTCTACGGCAACCGGACCGACTTTATCCGGACTGCGATTCGCAACCAGTTGGCCCGGCACGAAAAGGCGCTCGAGCAGGCAGTCACCCGCCAGAAATTTCACACCGGGCTGCTGCGCCTGGACGCCGGCGATCTCACCGCTGCCGTCAACGACGGCCGGCGTCTCCAGCTCCACGTGATCGGGCTTCTGTCCATCGCGCGCGACGTGGAGCCCGCACTTATCATTGCGGCCATTTCGCGGGTGGAAGTGCTTGGGGGCATCGATGCCAGCCCGCAGGTCCGCGCTGCGCTTCTCTCTCTTGTTTCAGGATGAAAGCATGAAACTAGACCCCCGCATGGCCGACGCCATGGCATTGGTTCGCGCTGGCAACCCGATGGAGGCCACCCGCCTGATCCAGGCAATCACGGGCCGCATGCATGCGGCACCGGAACCGCCGGGACACACAGCAGATTGCCACGGCGATGTCATCGATATCGTGCCCGAAAGCGTCATAACGCACCCCGCAGGACCACAAACGCCGGCCGCGGCACTGATGCGGTTCCGTTGCCGTCACGGAGAGCTTGCCTACCGGCTGCACCGGCCTGCGCAGCTGCCGGCGGGGGCACCGCTGCTGATGATGCTGCACGGTTGCACACAGACAACGGCAGATTTCGCCACCGGAACACGCATGAACGCCTTGGCCGAACAGGCGGGAATGGCCGTGCTGTGGCCTGAACAATCAACCCGCGCCAATGCCAGGCGGTGCTGGCGCTGGTATGAAGCGGCCCATCAACGGATCGATCATGGCGAACCCGCCCTGTTGCTGGCGCTTGCAGAGGCCATCGCCGCCGAGCACCGGCTTGACCGGGCCGGGCTGTTCGTGGCCGGCCTGTCCGCCGGTGGCGCGATGGCGGCCATACTTGCAGATTGTGCGCCCGGCCATGTACGCGGCGTGGCAATTCATTCCGGGCTCCCGGCCGGCGCTGCCCGCTCCATGACCGAAGGGTTGAGTGCCATGCAAAAGGCATCCGGCCGCCCACCGAGCAGTGCCAGCTTCGTGCCGACGCTGGTATTGCACGGAACGGACGACAGGATCGTTGCCGCTGACAATGCCGATGCTCTGTTCGCAGTCGCGTTGCAGCGCGCAGGATCGAGCCTCACCGTCATAGACAATCCATCGCCATATGGCAGATTGACGGTCGGCCGCGACCGCAACGGGATGGATCGCGCTGCACGCATGGTGATTGCGCGCGCCGGGCATGCCTGGTCGGGCGGCCACCCGGCGGGCAGCTTCACCAGCCCTAAGGGCCCAGACGCATCCAGCGAAATTCTCCGCTTTTTTGCCACCCAACACGCCCACCCGATGACAAGCTGACCCGCAATTCGGATGCAATGGAGGGCAAGCCCTCACGGGCAGGCGCAGCAACCGCAAAGCGTTCGTCATCGGGAAATCCCGAGCCTTCGCGCGCCGGGAGTGGTCCAAAATAGCGGGGCGCTTGGCGGGCATGACATCGAAGGAGATATTCGCCCGGAATCTGAGAGCGCTGCGCCTGGCGCGCGGTTGGTCGCAGGAGGAGCTGGCCCACCTGGCGGGATTGGACCGAACGTATTTCAGCTCACTGGAGCGGCAGAAGTACGCGCCGACGCTGGATGCACTGGACAAGCTGGCGGGGGCGCTAGAGGCGAGCCCATCTGCGATGATCAGCGGACAGCTACAGGGTTGATCTGACCGCTTTGCCGGCTGAGAGTCCGGACCGACCGCTGTAGGCTGGGTTCTGGACATCCGCCCCAGCCGCAGCGCCGCACAGCAGGATCCGGCGGCTTGGATGCTGGGGATGCTCCTCGATGCTCAGTGCTCGCCCTTTACTTCCCAGCTCTGGCCGCGGCGCAACAGAGCGTTGAAGTCCGCAACCTTGTCGCCCACCAGCTTCACCTCCTGCTCTTCCATCGCCTGGTCGAAGCTCGTCGCCGGCTCACAATACAGCACACCCTGCGCAACCGGGAACTCGGGGAAGGGCATCTCGATCAGCATGGCGGCAACCGCCTTGTTGGTTTCATCGTGGACGATCACATCGCTGACATCGCCATCCACCACCGGCACGACGTCCAGGCGCAGCGTATCGCGGTTCAGGTGCAGGCCCAGCGTGCCATTGGCGAACAGCATGGGCTTGCCATGGTCCACCCAGATCTGGGTCATGGCCGAGGACTTCTTCTCGGTGAAGGCCTCGAACACGCCGTCGTTGTACACGACGCAATTCTGGTAGATCTCCACGAAACTCGCGCCCTTGTGGGTGTAGGCGCGCTTCAGCACTTCGGGCATCATCTTCTGTGCGGTGTCGATCGTGCGCGCGATAAAGCGCGCGCCGGCGCCCAAAGCAAAGGCGCAAGGCGCCACAGGCCGCTCCAGCGAACCACCGGGCGACGTAGGGGATCGCGTTCCCGTGCGGGACGTCGGCGAATATTGCCCCTTCGTCAGGCCGTAGATTTCATTGTTGAACAGCAGCACCTGGCAATCCAGGTTCCGCCGCAACAGGTGCATCATGTGGTTGCCACCTATGGAAAGGCCGTCGCCGTCGCCGGTTATGATCCACACGTCGAGCTCGGGGTTGGCCAGCTTCACCCCCGTCGCCACGCCCGGCGCCCGGCCGTGGATCGTGTGGAACCCGTAGGTTTTCATATAATAGGGAAAGCGGCTCGAACATCCGATGCCCGATACGAACACGGTGTTCTCCGGGCGCGCCCCAAGCTCGGGCATGGTCCGCTGCACCGCCTTCAGGATCGCATAATCACCGCACCCCGGGCACCAGCGTACCTCCTGGTCCGAAGCCCAGTCATCCGGGGTCGTTGTCGGAGCGATTTTCGTGATCTCGTTCATTGCTTTGTAATTTCTAACCCCACTGAATTTGCTCAAGAAACGTAGTCAAAATCGTCCGGTGTAGGAAACATGGATCTCAAAATAATCTCGGCGTCACTATCGCTCTCAAGAGAGCAAACTTCAACAGCACCTTGTGCAATTCCGTATGCGTCTTCTATGCTGATGACGCCTCTAGCGCAGAGCACGCCGATCAATTGGTTGACCAGATGCAACGTTGCGCGCGAGATACTCGCTGAATTTACTGTCATTGAACGCTCCTAGTGGTACAATTCTGACCTTTGGTACCCGGTGACGCAGCGGCCAAACGGCGGCAAGGGGTGGGATGTGGATGCTGCGATGGCGGCTAACTGGCAACTTCGTCTGAGCTATTTCGATATCCTACAATGCAGAGTGCTAGCATCACCACATTCGAGAGCACATCTAGGATCATCCACGAATTGAAAATCGGGACGACGAAGACGAACCAATAGTTGAACCAGAAAAACGGTAGCAGGGCGATCCCGTAGACGAGGAAGGTGGTTTTGGTGAATCGGCTGAACGCCGCGAAAAGGCCAGAGAGAATGGCCTGAGCCCCGAAGCAACCGATGAACAGGCCGGTTGCGATCGTGCCCTGATAATGCTCGGGACGAATGGAAAGCCGCTCGACCATGTCGGGAAATGCAAGACACCAAGCCCCTAGTATAAGGAACGGGACGGCAATCAGCCTCTGGGCAAGTAGCGGTGTCATTCGAGGGCTCCTGAGGTGTTGAGCGAGGCGTTGATCCACAACCTATGACGCTATCGAGTGAACGGCCGCAACGGGTCGAAACCCGTCGGGCAGCGTGCGGAACCAAATGTCAGATTTTCACTACTAGTTCCTGATCATCCCCAGAATTGCAGCTTCGATTTCGGAAATCCGGAACGGCTGGCCCGAAACCTTGCTGAGAGATTTCGCATCCACCAGAAACTGGTCGCGCAGCAGCGTTTTCAGCTGCCCGGTGTTCATTTCCGGCACCAGCACCCGGTCATAGCCCCGCAGCAGGTCGCCCAGGTTTGCCGGGAAGGGCCACAGATAGCGGATGTGGATGTGCGCCACATCATGCCCGGCGGCTCGCACATGCGAAACCGCTTGGCGGATCGGGCCATAGGTGGAGCCCCAGCCCACAACCACCAGTGGGCCCCTCTGGGGCCCATCCTCCACCCCCTGCGCCGGAATGTAGCGCGCGATGCCGTCGATCTTGCCCTTGCGGGTGTCGGTCATCTTCTGGTGGTTTTCGGCCGAATAATCGATGTTTCCGGTGTCATAGCTCTTCTCGATCCCGCCGATGCGGTGCATCAGCCCCGGCGTTCCGGGCTTCACCCACACCCGCTTCAACGTCACCGGGTCGCGCAGATAGGGGTTCAGCTTGCCCGCCTCGGGCTTGTCCTCGTGGAAATGCACTGGGAAGGGCTTGTAGTCATGCGCATCCGGCACCTTCCACGGCTCGGCGGCGTTGGCGATATAGCCGTCTGTCAGCAGCATCACCGGCGTCATGAATTCCAGCGCCAGCCGGCACGCCTCGATGGCGACATCGAAGCAATCGGATGGGCTGCGCGCAGCAATCACCGGCATCGGCGTGTCTCCGTTCCGCCCATAGACAGCCTGATACAGGTCGGATTGCTCGGTCTTGGTGGGAAGCCCGGTGGAGGGCCCGACACGCTGCGAATTCACGATCACCAGCGGCAGTTCGGTCATCACCGCAAGCCCCATGGCCTCGGATTTCAGCGCAATGCCCGGGCCTGACGACGAGGTGACGGCCAAATTCCCCGCATAGGCAGCGCCGATCGCCGCGCAGATGGCCGCGATCTCGTCTTCGGCCTGGAACGTCGTCACGTCAAACTCGCGCAACCGGGCCAGCGCATGCAGGATGGCAGATGCCGGCGTGATCGGGTAACCACCGAAGAACAACGGCAGGCCTGAAAGCTTGGCGCCCGCCACCAGCCCCAGCGCCAGCGCGTCGGCGCCGGTCACCGTGCGGTAAAGCCCTGGCTCGGCATCGGCAGGCTCCAGCCGGAACTGCTTAACCGGCCCGGCCAGCTCGGCCGTTTCGCCATAGGCGTGGCCGGCGTTCAATGCGGCGATATTCGCCTCGCGCAGCGCCTCGTTACTGCCGAATTTGATCTTGAGCCAATCGATGATGGGTCCGCGTTTGCGGCCGAACATCCACAGCGTCAGGCCCAGCGTCCACATGTTCTTGCAGCGCAGCGCATCCTTGTTGCCAAGGCCGAATTCCTTCACGCTTTCCAGCGTCTGCTTCGAAATATCGAACGCCAGCAGCTGATAGGGGGCAAGGCTACCATCGTTCAGCGGGTTCGCCGCATAATGCGCCTTCTGCAGGTTGCGCTCGCCAAACGCCCCGGTGTCCACGATCAGCAGGCCGCCCTTGCGCAAAGACGCAAGGTTGGTCTTCAGCGCGGCCGGGTTCATCGCCAGCAGCACGTCGGGCTCGTCGCCAGCGGTATCCACCCGGCTCGATCCGAAGTGGATCTGGAAGGCGGAAACCCCGAACAGCGTGCCCTGCGGCGCGCGGATTTCGGCCGGGAAATCCGGAAAAGTCGCAAGGTCATTGCCCGCCAGCGCGGTCGACAGCGTGAACTGTCCGCCCGTAAGCTGCATGCCATCGCCGGAATCCCCGGCAAAGCGAACCACAACCGATTCCTGCCGGGCTTCACCCGGGGTTACGAGGCACTTGTCGCCTGCGGGCGCCTGAATGGCCGTTGCCATATGTCGTCAAGTCCTTTTTTGTGCTCTTGCATCCATCTAGGACTGTGTAGCCCCGCTTCCAACAGAATTTTCGCGCAGAGCAACGGGAAGCGGGGTCCCCGCCAATGTCAGCAGGCTCGCCGCATGCCGCCGCCCCAGCCGAACGACATCGGCATCATAGCCTCCGCCCAACGTCGCCACAAAGGGAACCCCGGCCCCAAGGCACGCCGCACGCACCATCGCATCGCGCGCCACCAGCCCGGCGTAGCTCAGCGCCAGCCGCCCCAGCCGGTCATCGCCATGCGGGTCCACACCGGCTTGCACCATCACCAGTTCGGGCCGAACCGTTTCGAACAGCCCGGGCAGCGCACAGGCCAGTGCATCCAGATACCCCGCATCCCCGGTCCCGTCCGCCAGCCCGACATCCAGGCAGGATTGCGCCTTTCGCGCCGGGAAATTCTTCTCGCAGTGGATGGAGAAGGTGAACGCGCCCGTTTCTCCATCGAATTTGCGCCCGGAAAGGCACACCGCTGTCCCGTCGCCTTGGTGCACATCCAGGTCGATCACCAGCACCCGCTGCAATGTTCCCTTGTCCAGAAGCGCCGCCGCCACGACAGCCAGGTCGTTCAGCACGCAATATCCAGCTCCGCCATCGGGCATGGCATGGTGCGATCCGCCAGCGACATTGGCCGCAAACCCCTCCTGCAGGGCCAGCCGCGCCGCAGCCCAGGTGCCACCAACCGAAAGCAGGGATCGGCGCGCCACCGCGAGCGTCACGGCAAAGCCGATCCGCCGCTCTGTCGTGGCGTCGACCGATGCTGCCATCACGGCATCCACATAGCCCGCCGAATGCACCCCCAGCAGCAGCCCTCTCTCCGCTTCTTCCGGCACGGCAAACTGCACGCCGGCGGCCGCCAGTGCCTCGTGCGTCGTCTGGTATTTCGACATCGGAAAGCTGTGCCCGGCCGGCAGCGGTGCCACATAACCCGGATGAAAGAAGAAAGAAGGCATCGCCCAGTTCAACGCGCGGCACCGTCCCCGGTCAACACGCCACCGCGCCGCAGACCGAGCATCTGCCCAGCAGCAGCCACAGGCCGCCAGAAGCGGCCAGAAGCGGCCAGAAGCCAGATGTGCAGTCCTTCACACTTCTGGTCCGCAGCGGCTTGCGTCGCCCGCGATGCCACACTATAGCGCGCCCTCCGCAAGGTCTTCCTCGGTAGCTCAGCGGTAGAGCATCCGACTGTTAATCGGACGGTCGTAGGTTCGAATCCTACCCGGGGAGCCAGCGGCTTAACTTAAATCCTTGTAAAAACTCACACTTTGGCGGAAACGGTGCAAACGTTCCCTCATTGGCTCCCCATTTCACTCGAATGTAGAATAATCCCGTGGCTGGCGCATGAGGCGCGGCGCGGGAGAAATTGGCTGATGATTTGGGCGAATCGCGGCAAGGGGCTGGTGGAGGATTGCCTTACCGTTGATCTGGCGCAGCTCATGCGGCTGGGGCCGATGCGAGATGAGCTGTCCGGCGATGGCTTTCTGGAACGGCGGCAGGGCGGAGAGGCGATTGGGTCCGTCCGGTTCCGGCTTGATCTGCGGGAAGCCCATGCGGCGCGGATCGTGCTGACCTATTCCGTTGTTGTGGATGAAAAGCAGCGCAGCGTCTCGCAGCGCATTCGGCTGGCGTTTACCGTGCCGCAGTTCGGTGGCCGGCGTTGGTGGATGCTGTGCCCGGTGACGGGCGAGCGGGTGCGTTGCCTGCATCTGCCGCCCGGCAATGATCGCTTCGCCAGTCGCAAGGCCTGGGGGCTTTCCTACAGGGTGGAGCGGCTGGGGCGTAGCGACCGGCAATTCGAGCGCCTGTTTCGGATGCAGCGCAAGCTGGACGGCGGCACTGGCTGGGGCGTGGAGCCACTTCGGCGCAAGGGCATGTGGCAGCGAACCTATGCGCATCATCTTGGCCGGCTTGCCGCATTGGACGCCGACTGCGGCGTGGCCTTGCTGAGGCTGATGGGCGTTCCATACCCGGCGAGCAAAGGCGCGGAGGCAAAAGGGGACCCGCTGGCATCTAAGAGTCTGACGCATAATGACATCGTTTGATTGCAGGGTCTTGCGAGTTTCCGGGTGATGAGTTGGACGGACGCCATGAAAAGCCGGGCGGTTGCGCTTTCGATGGATTTCTCGAAGTCC
>Ga0105045_10002919_pt1 | contig 14519 bp, 11 predicted proteins | sample MAT02_FD_78089 | JGI IMG/M metagenome (GOLD analysis project Ga0105045, IMG submission 78089) | Freshwater microbial communities from Lake Fryxell liftoff mats and glacier meltwater in Antarctica - MAT-02 (megahit assembly) | ecosystem: Environmental > Aquatic > Freshwater > Ice > Liftoff...
GCCATCTGCGCATCGCCGGCGACAATGCGCGGCTGGGACAGCCGGAGATCGGCCTGGGCCTGATACCCGGTTTCGGGGCGACCCAGCGCCTGCTGCGCCTGGTCGGTCGCGCGGCCACCCTGGAGCTGTGCCTGCTGGGCGATACCCTGGACGCGACGCGCGCACTGCAGCTCGGCCTGGTCAATGAAGTGGTCCCGGCCGCGGAGCTGGAAGCACGCACCCTTGCGCTCGCCACGAAACTGGCCGCCTCGGCCCCGCTGGCCCTGCGCGGCTTGCTCGACGCCATCAACGTGGGCGGCGAGTGCGCCATCGGCGAAGGCCTGCAGTACGAGAGCGCCCAGTTCGGCCTGCTGTTTTCCACCGATGACATGCGCGAAGGCACCAGCGCTTTCCTGGAACGGCGCAAGCCGGTGTTCAAGGGAAGCTGAGTGGGTGCCGGCCCGCCCCCGGCTGTGCAGGGTGCCGGCGCGCATGACTGCGCGAAGGGCCTCGAACTGGCCCACTTGTTGGCCGAAGATGCACTGGACCAGGCCCTGCAGGCGGGCCTGATGGGTTTCCAGCCCTGCCCCGCATGCGACCCGCAGGTCGCAGGCTTGCTGGGACCGGCCCAGGCCAGGCTGCTGGCAGCGTGGGCCGCACGCGAGCGTTACCAGCGCCGACAGGCGCGACTGCAAGGCCAGGCCGAAGTCCGCGCCGCGCGCGCCAACCGGGGCGCGGCCACCGCTACAAGTGGGCCCGCACGCGGCAACCCGCTGCCGCCTGCCGCTGCCGCGGCCCTGGCGCGGGCCAAGGCACGTGCGCAGGAAACGCCGTCCACGTGACTGCCGCGACCCGTGGTGGCCGGCTCAAGCCGAGGGAAATCAAGGAGCTGTTTTTGCGCCTGGCCGAGCTGGACCCCAGGCCGACCACCGAGCTGGCCTACACCTCGCCGTTCGAACTGCTGGTGGCGGTGATCCTTTCGGCGCAGGCCACCGACGTTGGGGTGAACAAGGCCACACGCCGCCTGTATCCGATAGCCAACACCCCCGAGGCCATCCTGGCATTGGGCGAGGACGGACTGAAGCCGTACATCGCCACGATCGGGCTGTTCAACGCCAAGGCGCGCAACGTGATCGCCGCGTGCCGCATCCTGGTGGAACGCCACGCAGGCCAGGTGCCGCACGAGCGCGAGGCGCTCGAGGCGCTGCCGGGCGTCGGACGCAAGACCGCCAACGTGGTGCTCAATACCGCTTTTGGCGAACCGACCATCGCCGTGGACACGCACATCTTCCGCGTGTCCAACCGCACAGGATTGGCGCCGGGCAAGGACGTGCGCGCGGTCGAAGACCGGCTGCTCCAGGTGGTCCCCGCGGAATTCATGCTGGACGCGCACCACTGGCTGATCCTGCATGGCCGCTACGTGTGCAAGGCGCGCACACCGGATTGCCCGCATTGCGTGATCCGCGACATCTGCCGCTACCGGGACAAGACGCCCGGCAGCGGGGAAACGGAGGCTCTTGGCGCTACTGCAGCGCCACCGGCGCCACCAGCCTGACCGCCGGGTCCAGGGTCAGCACGGTCTTGCTGGACAGGCGCTGCGCATCGGGCCCGCTCCAGGTGCAGTCGGCCACGCTGGATGCGCGGCCCAGGTAGCAGACCGGCCACAGCAGGCGGCCTTGCACGGCTTGTCCATCCACGATTTCTGGTGAGAAGGTCCAGCCGCGCGCCGCCTCGAGCGCCGCGTTGGCCATGGCCCGGCTGGGGCCACCATGCAGGTCGTGCACGGTGGCCTGGGCAACCTTGCCATCCGCGCCCACGGTCAACTCCAGCACCACCGTGCCTTCGCGGCCACGCATCTGGTCGGTGAAGGGAAAGTGCGGCTGCGCCAGCGACCGCGGCGCCGGCCCGGTGGTGGCGGAAACCACCTCGAAGCCCGCCGAGTTGTCCACGGATGCCTGGGTCACCACGCGCAGGTAGGTGCTGGTGGTGGAACCACTGCCGGAGGCGGCCGGCTCGAAGATCCAGTTGCGGATTTCCGCATCCAGCTTGCGGCTGGTGGCATCGGCCTGGAAACCATGCGGGGCAATCGCGCTGACCGCGCCATCGGCAGCCAGTTCAAGCGCGTAGGTGTAAACGCTCTGCACCGATTCGGTTTGCGTGGATTGGGAAGCCTGGACATGCGCGGTCGCGCAGCCCAGCAAGGCGATCGGCAACAGCATCCTGGTCTTCATCGAACTCTCCGGCTAGCACAGTCATGTGACAACCGAATGACACCCTCTGACGAAAGGACGCAGGTTACAGATGTATGACATGCCAGATGATTCTTGACCGAAGGATCGATATTTCCGATGAACGGCGCCAAGCACTCCGATGACTCACGGATACGACTGTCGGATGCGGCGCCGCACCAACCCGGGGGCGCAGTTACCACACCGCAGGGACAACAGACGCAGCGAGTCCCGGCCATTGCCACCCGGCCCTCCAGGCGCTCTCCCGGATCCATCAGGACGCAGCTACATCCAATACGCCGCAGGAACCAGTGAACGCTCATCCACAGCGCCTTATCGGGTAGCTGCAGCAGGCGCGTGGCGTGGCAATGTGATCGAGAACAACGCCGCCAGCCCCACCATCAGCGCCGATGCCGCCAGGCAGGCGGCCAGGCCCTGCATCTGGTAGATCCAGCCGGACAGCAAGGTGCCCAGCAGCCTGCCCATGGCGTTGGCCATGTAGTAGAAGCCGACGTCCAGCGACACCCCGTCCTCCCTGGCGTAGCTCACGATCAGGTAGCTGTGCAGGGACGAATTGATCGCGAACAGCACGCCGAACATCGCCAGCCCGGCGATCAGCACCGGTTGCGCAGGCTCGCCGCGCCACAGCAGCACCGCCATCAACGCCGGCACCAAGGCCAGCACCGTGGCCCAGCGCAGCGCTGTACCTCCATCGGGCAGTCGCCCTGAACTGCGCGCGGTAAACCGCGGCGCGAATGCCTGCACCACGCCGTAGCCGATGATCCATAGCGCCAGGAAACTGCCGATCTGCCAGTGCTCCCACCCCAGTGAAGTGACCAGGAATACCGGCAGCGCAACCGCGAACCAGACATCGCGGGCGCCGAACAGGAACAGTCGAGCGGCCGAGAGGATGTTGATCGCCCTGCTCTTGGACAACAGTTCGCGGAACTTCGGACTGGCCCTGGCCTTGCCCAGATCGCGCCGCAGCAGCACCAGGCTGCACACCCACACCACGGCGAGCGCCGCCGCCATCGCCAGCACCGCACCGCGGAACGCCAGCGTGGTCAGCAACACGCCACCGAGGAAGAAGCCCGCGCCCTTGAGCGCGTTCTTCGAGCCGGTCAGCGCCGCGACCCAGCGGTACAGGGTGCCCTGGCTGTCGTCGGGCACCAGCAGCTTGACGCTGCTCTTGGCACTCATCTTGTTGAGGTCCTTGGCGATCCCCGACAGGGCCTGGGCGACCATCACCAGCGGCACCGTCAACCATGCGGCAGGCACGGCCAGCATCAGCAGCGCGCCGATCTGCAGGCCAAGCCCGATGTTCATGGTCCGGTTCAAGCCGATGCGCGCGCCCAGCCAGCCGCCGACCAGGTTGGTGATGACACCGAAGATCTCGTAGAACAGGAACAGCATCGCGATCTGCAGCGCGCCGTAGCCCAACTGGTGGAAGTGCAGCACCACCAGCATGCGCAGCGCGCCATCGGTCAGGGTGAACGCCCAGTAGTTGCCGGTGACCAGCGCATACTGGCGCATGCCGGGCGCCCGGGTCTGCACCTCAGACGCGACCTGCGCGGCCGACCTTGAGCACGAGCTCCGCGGTCCGGTTCACGTAACCCCATTCATTGTCGTACCAGGTGTAAAGCTTGACCTGGGTACCGTTGATCACGCGCGTGGAGAGCGCGTCGACGATGGCCGAGCGCGGGTCGGTGCGGTAGTCGATCGACACCAGCGGGCGCTCCTCGTAGCCCAGGATGTCCTTGAGTGTGCCGCGTTCGGACGCCGCCTTGAGCAGGGCGTTGACCTCCTCCACGCTGGTGGCGCGCTCGAGCTCGAACACGCAGTCGGTCAGCGAGGCGTTGGTCAGCGGCACGCGCACCGCCAGTCCGTCCAGACGGCCGCGCAGCTCGGGGAAGATCTCCGTGATCGCGGTGGCCGAGCCGGTCGAGGTGGGGATCATGCTGCTGCCGCACGAACGCGCGCGCCGCAGGTCCTTGTGCGCGGCATCGACGATGGTCTGGGTGTTGGTAAGCGAGTGGATGGTGGTGATGCTGCCGTGGCGGATGCCCAGGCCTTCGTGGATCACCTTGACCACCGGGGCCAGGCAGTTGGTGGTGCACGAGGCCGCAGTGACGATGCGGTGCACGGCAGGATCGAACAGGTGATCATTGACCCCTACCACGATATCCAGCACGCCCGGCTCCTTGATCGGCGCGGTGACCACCACCCGCCTTACCCCCTGGTCGAGGTAAGACTGCAGCTGCACGGACTTGCGAAACCTGCCTGACGCTTCCACCACGACGTCACAGCCTGACCAGTCGGTGTCCCCGATCTCGTGGTTGCGGGTGACCGGTACGCGACGGCCACCTATCAGCATCGCGTCGCCATCATGCTCGGCCTCGCGGGACCAGCGTCCGTGGACCGAATCGAAATTGAGCAGGTGGGCCAGGGTGGCAGCGTCAGCGGCCGGGTCGTTGACCTGCACGAACTCGAGCCCCGCGCTGCCCCAGCCAGCCCGCAGGGTGAGCCTGCCCATCCGGCCGAAGCCGTTGATGCCTACCTTGATCGTCATTTGCCTGTGCGCGCGTTGCGAAGAGTGGGTTTGCTGGCCACGGCTGGCCGGGCCACAGCGGCGCGGACGCCGCGACCAGACGGTGCACACACGGCCGGATTGCCGCCACAGCAGTTTTCGGTGAGGTAATCCAGCAGCCCCTGCATCGCGGTGAAATCGACGCGGTACACGATGCTGCGGCCGTCGGGTTCGGCTTCCACCAGGCCGGCGTGGGCCAGGGCCTTGAGGTGGAAGGAAAGGGTGGAAGGACTGAGGTCCAGCGCCTCGCTGATCTCGCCAGGGCGCGAGCCTTGCGGCCCCAGTTGCACCAGGTGGCGGAACACGGCCAGGCGGGACTCCTGGGCCAGGGCGGACAGACGGACCACGGCGGACTTCATTTCCATATTTCCATTATAATCGAATAATACAGGACCGCCATACCCGGATCGAGGCCGCCCTTCAGTCGTGGCGCCGCTCCCGCAACCATTTGGTCGCCACCCACTTCTCCCCTTCCAGCACCGGTGCCCCGCCATGCAACGATGCGGTCATCGGGTGCGGGCGGTCGTAGCTGAAATAGGCGGCGTTGCCCTTGATCGGGGCCACCTCGAAATGCGCGTCGGGAAAAGTGGTGGCACCACCGCGCGTCGGGTTGTTGAGGTACATGACCAACGAGGCGACGCGCTGGCCACCGCGGCCGAGGGCCACGTCGGCTCCGGGGCGGTCCGGGTCGAAGTAGTCATGGTGCGGCTTGTATTCTGCGCCGGGGCCGTAGCGCAGTACCTGCATGCCCTCCCCGTTCTCGACCGGCCAGCCCAGCAGCGCGGCAATGCGCGCTTCGATCCGCGCGCACAGCGCGTTCTCGCCGCGCTTGAAGAACATGCCCTCGCTGGTGCGGGCTTCGTGGCGCTGGTCCTCCCCGGTGTCGGGGTCGAACACCGGCGAACGCTCGAGGTGCTCCCGCGCCAGCTCGACCAGGCTGTCGCACTCTTGCACCGACAGGATGCTGCCGAACACGATCACCCGTGGGTGCAGGAGGCTGGCCAGTACCTGCACGTCGCGGTCACCTGCCTGCAACACCGATGGCCCGTTGAGCTCTATCGGCGAGGGCACCTTCACCGGCACCGGCAGGCCATGTTCGCGAGCGTGGCACTCCAGATGGTCGCGCATGGTGCGCTCGACCGCATCGATGGCAGCCTGCTCGGTCCAGCCCTGCTGCTGCATCGCGGCGGTGACTTCGCGCGGATCGGTGCCGGCCTGGGCCTGGGCAAGGATCCAGCGGCTCAGTTCGGGGCTGGGCATCGGATCGGTCATTGCAATGGCTGCGAAAGGGCGGATGACCACAGCAAAGGATCATCGTGACAGGAAGATGACAGCAGCTGCCGGGGCCGGGCAGGTCGCTGGCGCGCCAATGACAAGCGTTGATCCATCGATTGCCTTTTTTCCGCAATGGATCGGTCACATCCGCCCTCTAAGGTTTGCCGGGCATTCAGGTGGGGATCGCCGCGGAAGTTGCCAAGCGCAACCAGCGACGCTGCCCCGAACTGCCCGCCAGCCGATCCGTTTGGAGACCAAGATGTCCATGAGCAACAGTTCCAAGACCCTGTTGATGACCTTCGGCGCAGTGCTTGCGCTGAGTGGCTGTGGTGGCGGTGCAGACCGCGTCGCTTCGCCCGGCGAAGGTGGCTTCGCGCCGCCGCCGCCGCCGGCCATGCCGCCACCGCCGCCCGCCCCGCCGCCGCCGCCGCCGACCGCCGGCCCGCCCAGCGACTGCCCCAGCGGTTTCGTCAACGGCGGCCTGGACGTCAACGATACCTTGCGCGTGTGCCGCCTCCCGGCCGAGATCGTCGGCAACCTGCTGGTCCCCAACCGCACCGCCACCGTGTACGCCATCTCCGGACGCGTCAACGTGGGCCAGGACCGCGGCGGCGACGCGCAGGCCCCCGCTGCAGGTACCGCCGCCGGCACCCTCACCATCGAACCGGGCGTGCGCCTGTTCGGCTCCTCCGGCCTGGACTACATCGTGGTCAACCGCGGTTCGCAGATGATCGCCGACGGCACCCCCACCCAGCCGATCATCTTCACCAGTGCCGCCAGCATCCGCGGCCAGACCAACGTCGACTCGATCGGCCAGTGGGGCGGCGTAGTGCTGCTGGGCCGCGCCCCGATCAGTGCCTGCCCGTCCACCGCGATCGCCCCCGGCACGGCCCAGTGCCAGGCCCAGGTCGAGGGTACCAACGCCTTCTACGGCGGCAACTCCACCAACGACAACAGCGGTCGCTACCGCTACATGCGTGTGATGCACTCCGGCTTCCAGATCCTGCCCAACGTCGAGCTCAACGGCATCACCCTGGCCGGCCTGGGCAGTGGCACGGTGTTCGAGTACGTGCAGGTGCACAACAGCTCTGATGACGGCTTCGAGTGGTTCGGCGGCACGGTCAACGCCAGGTACCTGGTTGGCACCGGCAACGACGACGATACCTTCGACACCGATACCGGGTTCCAGGGCTCCATCCAGTTCGGCATCGTCATGCAGCGTGCCGGCGGTGGCGACCGCATGAACGAGATGAGCTCGGTCGGCCAGCAGACCGTGCTGCCATCGAGGCCGAAGGTCGCCAACGTCACCTACGTCGGCCGTGCCGCCGGCGGCGCCGGCATCGTCATGAACTCCGGCACCAACAGCACCTTCATCAACACCGTGGTCACCCGCCCGGCAGGCGGAACCGGGCCGGCGGCGGCCTGCCTGGACGTCGATGACGCCACCACCACCGGTCGCTTCGAGTCGGTGTTCTTCTCCTGCCCGGTGCCCTTCGACGACGATGCCAATGGCCAGGCGGCGGCGCTGTTCAACGCCGGCACCAACAACACCGCCAATGGCGTGTCCACGCTTACTGCGGGCTTCGTCAATGGTGCCAACGAATCCGCCGTGCCGGCGTTCGCCAACATCGCCTCGATCAGTCCGTTCTTCCAGCAGGTCAACTACATCGGCGGCGTCCGCAACGCGTCCGACACGTGGTGGCAGGGTTGGACCTGCGGCCTGACCGCGGCGAACCCTTGCTGATCGCCGGATGACGTCCCTTCGGGGCCGCGGCACAGGCCGCAGTCCCGAAGCCCGCCAACAGGCGCCTGCGCGCGCCGCCTGCCGCATCCCGACAAGGCCATCTCATGACACGCACCACCCGCAGGGCTCCGCTCCGCAGCGGACTGTTCCTCGCCATCGGCGGCCTGCTGGCCAGCCATGGCGCAGTGGCTCAGACCGTTACACCCGAGACACCCACCCCACCGGCCGACGATGCCACCCAGCTCGACTCGGTGGTGGTCCGTGGCGAATTCATTCCCGAGCCGATGCAGAGGACCTCCGAGGTCGCCTCGTTCGTGACCCGCGAGGACCTGCAGCGCACCGGCGACAGCGACGCAGCCGAAGCCCTGGGCCGGGTCACCGGCCTGAGCTTGTCACAGGGCAAGTTCGTGTACGTCCGCGGCCTGGGCGAACGCTACTCCTCCGCGCTGCTCAACGGCTCGCCCCTGCCCAGCCCGGAGCCCCTGCAGCGCGTGGTGCCGCTGGACCTGTTCCCGAGCAGCGTGCTCGAGAGCATCACCGTGCAGAAGACCTATTCGGCCAAGTACCCCGGCGAGTTCGGCGGCGGCGTGATCGACCTGCAGTCGATCGTGACCCCGGATGAGCCCTTCCTGACCCTGTCGATCGGTACCGGCGGCAACTCCGAGACCACCGGCCGTGACGGGCTCACCTATTTCGGCTCCGACACCGACTTCTTCGGCTACGACGACGGCACCCGCAAGCAGCAGGCCGACCTGCGCAACGCGATCGCGACCGGCCGTCGCATCGACGCTGGCTCATTCAGCGCAACCGAGCTCAAGCGCATCGGCCGCAGCTTCGTCAACGCGCCGCTCAACCTGCTGCAGGTGACCGACAGCGTCAATCCGGACTTCAGCGTCGGCGGCAGCGCCGGCACTTCGGTGGACATGGACTGGGGCAAGGTGGGTTTCGTCGCAGTAGCCGGGTTCGACAACAAATGGCGCACCCGCATCGGCACCCAGCAGGAGGGCCTGGTGCAGGGCGACGCGATCGAGGTCCGCACCGATTACAACTATGTGTCGACCCAGAACGATGCCAAGGTCAACGTGCTGCTGGGCACCGGTGCCGAGTGGGGCGACCACAAGATCGGGCTGACCACGATCTACGTGCACGACACCACCAAGGAAGCGCGCAGCCGCGAAGGCAACGACGAGCTTGCCGGCGCGTTCGTGCGCGATGACTTCACCGAGTGGTTCGAGCGCGACCTCATCAGCCACCAGCTCAACGGTGCGCATGCCTTCGGCGAGTACCAGGACCTGAAGATCGACTGGCGTGGCGCCTACTCCCGGGCGCGTCGCGACGCACCTTACGAAAAAGGCATCCGCTACCGGCGCATCAATGGCCGGTTCGTGCACGATGCGGCGCAGGAGCAGAACTACACCCGCTTCAGCCATGTCGAGGACAGCGTGACCAGCGGCGGTGTCGACGTCAGCTGGCGCCTGCCGATCGAGCGCGACGTGACCGTTTCAGGCGGCTTGGCCTATTCGGACAACGACCGCACCGCCACCACGCGCGAGTTCCGGTTCCTGGCGATCAACGGGCCGCTGCCGGAGAACGTGCGGCGCGAACGCGTCGACTTCCTGCTGTCGGACTTCAACATCGACCAGGGACTGCTGACCCTGCGCGAGACCACCGGTGGCGACGGCGCCGCCGCCTATGACGCGACCCTCAAGGTGGCAGCCGCCTACCTGCAGGCAGAGGCCGAGATCGTGCCGCTGGTGCGGGCCACGGTGGGCGTGCGCTTCGAGGACGCGACCCAGGCGGTGCACCCGTTCGACATCTTCAGCGGCACCCGGGTGCTGGGCGTTGCGCCGATCGAGAACGACTACGTGCTGCCGGCCGCGACCGTCACCTGGAACTTCGCCGACAACCAGCAGATCCGCTTCGGCGCCTCCAAGACCATCGGGCGCCCGCAGTTCCGCGAGCTGGCGCCACAGCAGTACTTCGACACCGAGAACGATCGCCTGTTCATCGGCAACCCGTTCCTGGTCGACAGCGAGCTGCGCAACCTGGACGCCCGCTACGAATGGTTCTTCGGCTCGGGTGAGTCGTTCACCCTGGCTGTCTTCCACAAGGACATCGACCGCCCGGTCGAGTCGCTGGTCAACGAGACCGGCGGCGGCATCCAGCAGTCCTACATCAACGCACCTCGGGCAACCCTGTACGGCACCGAGATCGACGCCAAGAAGTACCTGGACCTGCCGATCGAAGCGGCGTGGTGGGGCGACAAGCGCCTGTACCTGGCTGGCAACTACACCTACTCCAAGTCGGAAGTGAAGGTGGCAGACGGCGACACGGTGATCCCGCTGGGCTTCAACGGGGTACCGCAGGACGCACGGCTGTTCGTGCGCGACGGCAGCCAGTTGCAGGGCCAGTCCGAGCACATCGCCAACCTGCAGTTCGGCATCGAGGACGCCAGCAGTCGATCCCAGGCAACCCTGGTGGCCACCTACGTGGGCGAGCGCATCTCGGCGCGTGGTCGTACCGGCCAGCCGGACCTCATCCAGAAGCCGGGCACCATGCTGGACCTGGTGATCCGCAAGGGCGTGGACATCGGCAGCACGGCGGTCACGGTCGGGCTGGAGGCGCGCAACCTGCTCGACACCGAATACCAGGAGTTCCAGGAGTTGGGCGGGGGGCGCGTGGACATCAACCGCTACGACCTGGGCCGGAGCATCTCGCTGAGCATCAGCGCTTCTTTCTGAGCGGCCCGTCATATTGGAACGCCCGGCCGGGAGACCTGCCGGGTTTTTCATGTCACAAACATTGCGAACTGAAGCATTAGCGTCACAAATCCGTCCCATGCTTGCCGGACCGCCGATCCCACCGCGCCGACTGGATCCAGACCGTGCAGCTCCACCTCCACAAGCAGGCCTGGCCCGGAAGCTCGAGTGTCACCCTCCCAAGGGTCCTGCAATGGCTGCTGCTCGGCCTGCTGGCAGTGCAGGGTGCGCGCCTGGCCTGGATGGTGGCGGTAGCGCCTGCGCCGATCGGTGAGCCCCTGGCTGCAGCAGCCCCTGTCGCCGTTCCGCAGCCCGGCGATTCCGCTCTTGACCCGTTCTTCCCTGCCGCTTCCGCACCGACCGGCGCCAGCGCCAGCGGCGTCACCCTGCATGGCATCTCCACCGGCCCGGCCGGTGCTTCGGCCATCCTCGGGCTCGCCGACCGGGGCCAGATGTCGCTCAAGGTCGGCGAGTCGCTGCAGGCGGGCATCCGCCTGGTCGCGATCGGCCCCGACCACGTGCTGATCGAGTCCGGCGACGGCCGCCAGCGGCTGGGTTTCGCCACCACGCAAGCGGCCACTGCCGCGACAGCCAGCCTGCCTTCCGCGACGCCCGCGGCGGTCCCGCCATCGGCACTCGATCCGGACCGCCTGCTGGAGCAGGCCGGCCTGGCGCCGCGCGAGGTCGGCGGCCAGGTTTCCGGCTACACCCTCATACCGCGTGGCGACGGGGCGCTGCTGCGCCAGGCCGGGCTGCAGGCTGGCGACGTGCTGCTGTCGGTCAATGGCCAGGCGCTGACCCCGGAGCGTTACCAGGGCCTGGCCGCGGAGTTGGCCGGGAGGGAAAGCCTCGAGATCACTTTCCAGCGCGATGGCGCGACCCAATCGATCACGGTGCCACTGCAATGAACAGGCCTGCCCTGCCCGCCGTGCTGCTCGCACTGGCGCTGCTGATGCTGGCCGTACCTGCCATGCCGCTGCGGGCGCAGGACGCGCCCGCCCTCAACCTGCAGGAAGCCGACCTGCGCGCCTTCATCCAGGACGTCGCCCGCGCTACCCGCACCACCTTCATCGTCGACCCACGGGTGCAGGGCACCGTCACGGTCTCGCGTGACCGGGCCATGTCCGAGCCGGAGATGCTGGGCGTATTGCTGGCGGTGCTGCGCGCCAACGGACTGGTGGCCGTGCCCACCGGTGCCGGCGCCTATCGCGTGGTTCCCGACGACACTGCGGCCCAGCAACCCGGTACCTATGGCGGTTCGGCGCTGGGCTTTGCCACCGAGGTGTTCGCCCTGCGCAACATCGATGCACGCATCGCCGCCGAGACCCTGCGCCCGCTGGTCGGCCGCGGCGGCGTGGTCCTGGCCACCCCGCAAGGCAACAGCCTGCTGGTGGCCGACTACGCCGACAACCTGCGACGCCTGCGTGGCCTGGTCGCTCAGATCGACCAGGACCGGGCCAGTATCGACACGGTGACCCTGCGCAACAGTTCGGCCCGCGAAATGGCGGCCACGGTCAACGGCCTGTTCGGCGCGCGCGGCGCCGAAGGCGGCAGTGCGGTGCTGTCGGTGCTGCCGGTGGAAAGCAGCAATTCGGTGATCGTGCGGGGTGATCCGGCCCTGGTCCAGCGCGTGGTGCAGACGGTGCTGGAGCTGGACCGTCGCGCCGAGCGCAGCGGCGACGTGCGCGTGGTCAAGCTGCAACACGCCAATGCCGAACAGCTGCTGCCAGTGCTGCAGGAACTGATCGGGCAGGCGCCGGGGACGCAGGCCGGCGGTTCGCTGGAAACGCGCGCGGCGCTCGATTCCAGTGCCGCCGACACCCAGGTGATCGGCCCGCCCGGCGGCAAGCGCCCGGTGATCGTGCGCTACCCCGGTGCCAATGCGCTGATCATCAATGCCGACCCGGAAACCCAGCGCCTGCTCACCGACGTCATCACCCAGCTCGACACCCGCCGCGAACAGGTGCTGGTGGAGGCGATCGTGGTGGAGATCTCCGACGACGCCGCGCGCGAGCTGGGCGTGCAACTGCTGATCGCCGGCAGGGAAGGCAGCAACGTGCCGTTCGTGGCTACCCAGTACCCCAGCGCCAGTCCCGGCATCCTGCCGCTGGCCGCGGGCATCGCCGGCCAGCGCCAGCGCGGCGCCGCAGGCGACACCGCCGACAGCGCCCTGGACCTGGCCCGCCGCACCGCATTGCAGTCTCTGCTCGGGCTCAATGGCGGGTTGGCCGGGTTCGGTGGCAGCAGCGGCGATGCGCTGTTCGGGGTGATCATCAACGCGGTCAAGAGCGATACCGGCTCCAACCTGCTGTCCACGCCCTCGATCATGACCCTGGACAACGAGGAGGCACGGATCCTGGTGGGCCAGGAGGTGCCGATCACCACCGGCGAGGTGCTGGGCGATGCCAATACCAATCCGTTCCGCACCACCGCGCGCCAGGACGTCGGCATCCAACTGGAAGTCAGGCCGCAGATCAATGCGGGCGGCGGCATCACCCTGTTCCTGCGCCAGGAGGTGTCCTCGATCGCGGGCCCGGTGACCGCCGGTTCGGCCGACCTGATCCTCAACAAGCGCGAGCTGGAGACCAAGGTGCTGGTGGACGACGGTGCCATCGTCGCGCTGGGCGGATTGCTGGACCAGAACGATCGCGAGACGGTCGACAAGATCCCGTTGCTGGGCGACATCCCGGTAATCGGTGGCCTGTTCCGCAACACCGCGCGCTCGCGCGCCAAGACCAACCTGATGGTGTTCATCCGCCCCACCATCGTGCGCAGCCCGCTCGAGGCGCAGCGCATCGCCGCTCCCCGCTACGAGTACATGCGCAACAGCGAGGTGCGCGACCCTGGGCAGGAAGCGATGCTGGATGCCCTGGTGCGTGACTACCTGCGCACGGCGCCGCCGGTGACCCCGCCGCCCGGGGCGATCGAGCCGGCACCCCTGCCTGTCCCTGCCCTCACACCAGGGGCACCGGACGCGCCGGGCGGCAGCGACCGCTCGCCATGAACATGCGCCAGGCCTTCGACTACGGCTTCGCCCGCGAGCACGGCGTGGTGCCGATGCCGCTGGGCGACCCCGCGCTGGGCACTGCGGTGCGCGTGGGCCTGCGCGAGGGTGCCGACCCGATGTCACTGGTCGAAGCACGGCGCTGCCTGGGCTTGCCGCTGCAGGTGGAAGTGCTACAGCGGGTCGCGTTCGATCGGCGCCTGGCCGAGGTCTACGCAGACGCCGGCCACGGCGCCGGGATGGACTCGCTCGACCTGCACGCCAACCTGGACCTGCTGGCAGAGGACATCCCGGCCACCGCCGACCTGCTGGAAAGCCAGGACGATGCGCCGATCATCCGCCTGATCAACGGGCTGATCGCCGAAGCGGCGCGGATCGGCGCATCGGACGTGCATATCGAACCGTTCGAGGCGTCGCTGCTGGTGCGCTTCCGGGTGGACGGGGTGATGCGCGAAGCCCTGCGCCTGCCCAGCCGGGTGGCGCCGCTGCTGGTATCGCGGATCAAGGTGATGGCGCGCCTGGACATCGCCGAGAAGCGCATCCCGCAGGACGGTCGCATCTCGCTGTCGATGGGAGTCAAGGCGCTGGACGTGCGCGTGTCCACCCTGCCCGCCCGCGGCGGCGAGCGGGTGGTGCTGCGCATCCTGGACAAGGACCAGGGCACCCTCTCGCTGCAGGACCTGGGCATGCAGCCGGCGGTGCTGGAGGCATTGCGCGCCGCGCTGCAGTTGCCCAACGGCATCATCCTGGTCACCGGCCCCACCGGTTCGGGCAAGACCACCACCCTGTACGCCGGCCTGGCCACCCTCAACGACGGCCTGCGCAACATCCTCACCGTGGAGGACCCGGTCGAATACGCGATGGAGGGCGTGGGCCAGACCCAGGTCAACACCAAGGTCGGCATGACTTTCGCCACCGGCCTGCGCGCGATCCTGCGCCAGGA
>Ga0105045_10002920_pt1 | contig 14517 bp, 11 predicted proteins | sample MAT02_FD_78089 | JGI IMG/M metagenome (GOLD analysis project Ga0105045, IMG submission 78089) | Freshwater microbial communities from Lake Fryxell liftoff mats and glacier meltwater in Antarctica - MAT-02 (megahit assembly) | ecosystem: Environmental > Aquatic > Freshwater > Ice > Liftoff...
AGCGGCGCGTGCCCTCGAGACGGGGCATAGCACGGCTCGCGAAGCCGCCGACGTGGCGTTACAGGCCGGAGCGCGACGCTTGGTGCTGACGCACATCTCGGCGCGATATTCACGCGACGCCCATGAGCTCGAACAACAGGCCCGGAGCGTCTTCGCCCGCTCCAAGGTGGCGCGGGACGGGTACGAAGTGGAGCTACGGCTTACGGAAGAGCTCGCGGTGGTGTGAGCTGGCGGACAGCCCGCCGAGGGGATGGCGACGACGCGTGGCGCCAGAGCAACCGGGGCGCGGGGCGATGCGGCGCGGCGCGAAACGCGGCGCGCTGTACCAGGCCATCGAGTGAGGTGGACACATCGAAGGCACGTGCCAGCGCGGCACGTTGCATGCTGTCGAGTGGCGGATTGTCCAGCGGTATCAGTTGATAGGCGGGCGTTGCGACGGTCGCGATCGGCCATTCGAGCTTCGCGGTGCCGCGCCGTCCGATCAAGACCAGCGCCAGCGCGTCGCCGTCGGGCGTGGGGCTGGCGGCCACTTCATACGCATCCTGCACCCAGCGCACCCGCGCGGAGTCGGGAGCCCACTCCGGCAGGGTGTTGCGGACCTGAGGCCACCACGCGGGTTCGGCCACGCCGAGTGGTGGCAAGTGAATCGCCAGCGCCTCACCGTCGCTGCCCTGCCCCGGAATCATGAAGGCCACCGCTGGCGCGCGACGCACGTCGGTGATACCGAAGCTGGTGGCCTCGAAGACAAAACTCTCGAGCGTTTCGCCCGCGATGGCCGCGCGCTCATCCCCTCCGGTGCCGGCGCTGCGAATGGAATCGGTGAGCTGTCCCAGTGAACGCTGCGCATCGGCGATGACCCGCTGCGCCTCCGGCGAGCCAAACAGGCTATCGAGCGTTACGCGTTGCCCGGTGCGCACATCGATCACGAGCCGACGTCCTTCATGTCGGTGCGCGGGGCCTCCGTCGATATCCAGATTGAGCAGATGCTCGATAGTGATCCATGGGCCGTGCACATCCACGATATCGATCTCGTCAGTCACCACGGTGCGCGGATCGTCGGGGGTGTTCTCGTCGGCGGGATCGATCTCCGCCTCGCGGGGGAACTGGCGGCGCCAGCGCGCCAACTCCGCGAGTACGGTGGTGTCCGCGAACAGCGAGACACTATCCGTACGCTGGATGTCGCGTGCCCACAGACGGGCCGTCACGAACGATGCGTCGGGATACTCGGCGCCGTCATCAGTAAGGAAAATTTCGTAGGTGCGACCATTCACCTGCGTGAGCAGGATCGGCGCGCTCCGCACGCGCATCCCCTCCGCGTCGCTACGCACCCAGTAGGTGGAGTCTCCGGCGGCAAACAGGAACTCGGCGAGCGGTAATGCTTGCGACGCTGAGCGGCGATCGCCGCAGGCAGCGACGAGGGCCACGGCAACCAACACGACCCAGCTTTTCCACGATGGTCGACGGCGCACTCAGGCGGCTCCGCGGCGTGTGCCGTGAACGATCGTGCGCACGGCGTCGACGACCCGCGCGACTTCATCGGCGGTGGTGTAGCAGGCGCAGCCGATACGCACGAGCCCCTCGTCACTGACGCCGAGGCGCCGTGCCACGGTGGTGGCGTAGAAGTCGCCATTCGAGGCGTACACGCCGTGCGCAACGAGCGCGCGCGCCACCTGCTCCGACGCGATGCCCTGCACGCGGAACGAGAGCGTCGGCGTGCGCGGCGTGCCGGGGGGCGGGCCATAGAGCGTGACGGCGTCGATGGTGGCGAGTCCGTCCCAGAGTTGCGCGAGCAGCGTGTCTCCGCGGCGATGCAACGCGGCGAACGACTGTGCCAACCGGTCCCGACGCGAGCGCGGCGCATCGTGCGGCGCCAAGGCCAAGTCGGAAAGGAATTCTACCGCTGCGGCGGCGCCCACGATGCCTTCGTGATTTTGTGTACCGGTTTCCAGACACTCGGGCACATAGTCGGGCGCGGGCTCAAGGCGCGGCACATCGAGCGCGGCGGTGCTCGCATAGCGCCCGTAACAGACGCCAAGGTGCGGGCCGTAGAACTTGTACGCACTGCAGAGGACAAAGTCGGCGTCCATCGCGCGCACATCGACCAGCGCATGGGGGGCGTAGTGCACCGCGTCCACCACCGTAATGGCGCCGTGCGCGCGGGTCAACGCCACCATGGCTGGAATATCGCTGATGGTGCCAAGGATGTTGGACGCCGCGCCGATGGCGACCACCTTGGTACGTGGTGACAGCAGACGGGCCAGTGCCCCTTCTTCGTGCCGGTACGTGCTGAGGTCGAGCGGCAGCCATCGGAGCACCGCGCCGCGCTCTGTGGCGAGCGCCTGCCACGGGGCCACGTTGGCGTGGTGATCGAGTTCGGTGACGATGATCTCGTCGCCCGGCTGCAACGTGCGACCGATCGCGCGCGCTACGTGAAACAGGATCGTGGTCATGTTGGCGCCGAACGAGATCTCGTTGGCCTCCGCACCCAGAAAATCAGCCAGTGTCTCGCGGGCACCAGCGAGGAGCGCATCGGTCTCGACACTGGTGGGGTAGACCCAGTGCGTGTTGGCGTTGTGATGCAACAGATACTGCGACATCGCATCGGCGACGCGCTGCGGCACCTGCGTACCACCGGGCCCGTCGAAGTACGCCACCGGGCGGCTGCCTTCGTGGCGGCGGAGCGCCGGGAACTGTGCGCGAATGGTCTCGACGGTCGCCATATTGCGGTCGGCCGTTTCCACGGCGGGTTGCCGCTGGTTCGTCATCACGGGGTTCATGACGTGGCGCCATCGGCCGCGTTGTCGGCGGCGTTGCTGGCAGTGTCGCGCGGTCCACCGATGATGTGGCTACCGAGCCGTTCGACGACCTTGACGGCCTCCACATGATCGGCCTCCTCGCCGAGTTCGTCGTGCGCCATGCGGAACAGTTCGGCGGTGAGCTGCAACAGCGGGGACGGGACCCGCTGCTCGCGCGCGAGGTCGGCGGCAATCCCGACGTCCTTGTCGAGCAGGGCGAGCCGGAACGTGCGCGGAAAGGCGCGCGTGAGCACGCGGTCGGGGAACAGGTTCATGCTGGCGTTGGAACGCCCGCTGGAGGCGTTAATCACCTCCAGCGCAATCTCTGACTTGACCCCCGCTTTCTCAAGCGCCACGAGGCCTTCGGCGGTGCCCCAGATGTGCATGGCCAACAGCGCGTTGTTCACCGCTTTGAGCGCGTCGCCGGCCCCCACTGCGCCGCAGTGCACGATGCGCCCGCCGAAACGGGCGAGCACGGGCTGCACCAGAACGAGGATGTCGGCGTGACCGCCCACCATGACCGTCAGTGTGCCCGCTTCGGCGCCGGCCACACCGCCCGAGACGGGGGCGTCGAGAAAGCCGATCCCCCGTTCGGCGAGCCGCGCGGCCATCCGCCGGGAGGTGGCGCCGTCTCCGGAGGTGCAGTCGACGAGCACCGCACCGGCGGCCATGGTGGCGAGCAGGCCATGCGGCCCGTCGAGCAGCGCTTCCACGTGGCGCGAGACGGGCAGACAGGTAATCACCACATCGCAACCACGCGCCGCCTCGGCGGGCGTGGCCGCGTGCCGGGCCCTGTGGGTGCTCGCGAACGCGGCGGCTTTGCTCGCGGTCCGGTTCCACACCGCGAGATCGAACTCCGGGTGCGCGAGGTGGCGGGCCATGGGCGTACCAATGGCACCAAGTCCGAGAAAGGCGACGCGAGGCATGCGAGAAGGCGAGAGGGCGAAATGCGACGGCGCCGACTGTTGGAGTGCGGCCGGGCACCATGCGAGATTATCCAGATGTCAACAAAGATGTCACGGCAGCGCATCCACGTGCAGCTCAACGGGCTGGTGGCGGTGCACGCGGTGCGGGCGGTGTGGACGGCGCTGCAGGCGGTGCCCGGGATCGTGACCGCCGAGGTGACCATGGCGGGCGCCGTGCTGGAGATGGAGGGTCCGCTGGACCGGGCGGTATTGGACGAGGCGCTCGCTGCGGCTGGCGTGTCGGTGCAAACGCTGACGGTGGAGCCACGGGTGCTGCCAGTGCTGTAAACGGCTTCTCGCTCAGGGTGCGGTGGACTAACTTGCCCGCCAGACCACCGAGCCTCCGCCGATGCCCCCTCGTTTCGATAAAGACCGGCCGCTTGCGGCGCTGATTGTGCCGGATCTGCTCGAGCTGCTCGAGCAGCATCCGGAGAGCATCGGCCCGCAAACGGAGGAGATGCACCCGGCCGACCTCGCCGATTTGGCGGAGGCGTTGCCGGAGGAATACGTGCGGGCATTCCTCAACGCCCTGCCCCGAGAGCGCGCGGCGGCCGTGCTGGAGTATCTGGACGAGGAGCTCCGAACGCAGGTCTTCGAGGAGCTGACGACGCGCGAGGCCGCGTCGCTCATGGCGGAGATGACGCCCGACGAGCGCGCCGATGCGCTCGAAGAGCTCGACGAAGAAACGGCCGACGAAATTCTCTCGGCGCTCGAGCCGGCGGAGAAAGCCGAAACCGAGCGGCTGCTGCAGTACGACCCGTACACGGCCGGCGGTCTGATGACCACCGAGTTTGTGGCGGTGGACGAAAATCTCACGGTGGAGCAGGCGCTCCGCGCAGTGCGCGCCATGGCGCGGGCCGGACGCCGTGAAGCGATGTACACCATCTACACGGTGGACACGAGCACGCGCCTGCGCGGCGTGCTCTCTTTGCGCGAGTTGCTTGCCGCGCCGGAGGGCACGCGCATGAGCGAGCTCGCCTGGAGCGACGTGGTGAGCGTGGCGCCCGATACGCTTCAGGAAGAAGTGTCGCGAGTCACGTCGAACTACGACCTGGTGGCGTTGCCGGTGGTGGACCGCGAGAAACGGCTGCTGGGCGTAGTCACGGTGGACGATGTCATCGACGTCATTCAGGAAGAGGGAACCGAGGACGCGCAAAAATTCGGTGGGATGGAGGCGCTCGAGGAGCCCTACATGCAGATCGGCCTGTGGCAGAACTTGCGCAAACGCGGTGGCTGGCTGTCGATCCTGGCGGTGGCACAGATGTTCACCGCGTCGGTGATGGCGCACTACGAGGACGACCTTGGCCGTGTGCTCCTGCTGTCGCAGTTCATTCCGCTGGTCATGAGTTCCGGCGGCAACTCCGGCTCACAGGCCACCTCGCTCATTATCCGTGCGATGGCGTTGGGCGAGGTCCGCCTGAGCGATTGGTGGCGCGTGGTGCTGCGCGAAGTGCCTGCCGGCCTCATTCTCGGTCTGCTGCTGGGCGCGATCGCGCTGGTGCGCATCGTGGTGTGGGACGCGTTCGGTTTGTACGATTACGGCCCATATTCCACCACGATTGCGTTCACCGTAGGACTCACGCTCGTAGGCATCGTGATGGTGGGCTCGATTACTGGATCGATGTTGCCGTTTTTGCTCAAGCGCCTCGGCTTCGACCCCGCCAGCGCCTCCGCGCCCTTGGTTGCGACACTGGTGGACGTCTCGGCGATTACGCTTTATTTCGGTCTGGCGTATTCGTTGCTGAGCGGCAAGCTTCTGTGAGGGAGCTAAGAGCTAAGAGCTCAGAGCTCAGAGCTCAGAGCTCAGAGCTCGGCGGTAAGCTGTCAGCTCTTAGCTCTGAGCTCTTAGCTCTTAGCTCTCAACTCTCAACTCTTAGCTGTTTTGACAAAAACCCCGAAGCCGACCAGAAACACTGACGCGAAGGCGAACCACTGCATTGCATAGCTTTGGTGCGCGCCTTCACTCATTGATGGTGGCGGGATGCGGGTGGGGTGCGTGATGTCGCGCATGATTGTGTCGCCGAGTGCGAGTAGTACGAATGGTGCGAGCGGGCGATTCATCATGCGGGCGAGGGAATCGTGGTCGAGATTGCGTACGGCGCGGTTGGTGGATGGCATCTGCACGGCGCCGGGTCGCGGCGGGGGGAAGATGGTGACTAAGGCTTCGACGTCGAGGGTGTCGGCCTCGCGCGCTTTGCCCCAGTCGATGGTTCGGCCGTCGGGCGCGTACACATAGCCGCGGAGCAGCAGCACGGCGGTATCGCCCCACGCGCCGTCGAGCGGGCGAACGGGGGTCAGTAAATGCACGCCGGGCGACCCGCCTTGTGATCGGGTGGCGTGCACCATTTCCGCGCGGTAGTCGGCGACGCCGCGCAGGCGCACTCGGCGCCAGTGCGACGTCACCGTATCGACCCCGCGGATCGCGGAGACGCTCTCCACTGGCATCTCGCGCCGGCCGAAAATGAGCGCGTTCTGCGCCCGGCGTTGCGCGAGGCGATCGAGTTGCCAGATGCCCAATCGCACACAGACGCCTGCAGCACTCACCGCGAGCACGCCGAACAACACCAGACTGCGTGTCCTCCGACTCATGCGTCCGCTGACGGTGTTGGGGGCTTCGTCGCCCGGGGGATGCGCGTCCGCGTCGGGGCCGATGCCGGCGGGGCCGACGTGGGCCGAGCCTGCGTCGTCACAGCACGGGCGGAGGATTTCGTGGCTGTGGGACGCTTGGCTTTGTCGACGCGCGTGGGCGGGGCGGTGGCTTTCGCTGGTGGAGTGGTCGACTTTTGCGTCGACTTGGGAGGCTTGGCAGCATTGGGAGCTTTGGAAGGCTCCGGTGCGTTCTCAGGCTTCGGCGGCTTTGGAGCCTTGGGAGCCTTGGAAGCCTTGGGAGCTTTTGAAGCTTTGGGAGCTTTGGGAGCTTTTGACAACTTCCGCTCCTTTGGCTCCTTCCGCTCCTTTGGCTCCTTCCGCTCCTTCCGCTCCTTTGACTCCTTTGACTCCTTTGGAGCTTTGGGCGCCTTGGCGAGCTTCGGAGCCTTTGGAGCCTTTGGCGCCTTCGGCGGCTCCGGAGGTTTCGGTAGTTTGGCCGGCTTCGGCGCCTTCGGTAGCTTCACCACCGCCGAGGTCACGACGACCTCTGTGGCAGCCTCAACGAGCGGCGCGTCCTTCGGCATCGGATCCGGTACCAACACCAGCATGCCCAGCGGCGGCAGCGAGATCACCAGCGACTGCGGGAACCCGTGGTACGGCTCGGCCTCCGTGTCCACGGCTTCCGCCACGGCGAATCCGCTACCGCCGAACGCCGCGTCATCGGAGTTGAGCGCCGCGCGATAGTGGCCCGCCATCGGCGCGCCCAAGCGGTACGCCGGACGCGGGACCGGCGTGAGATTGAGCACCACGATCACATGCGCCGCGCCGTCGTAGCGCGCGTACGACAGCACCGACTGCTCCTTGTCCGCCACATCAATCCACGCGAAACCAGACGGCTCGTAGTCGCGACGCCAGAGCGATGACTGCTCGCGATACAGCGCGCCGAGTGCCGCCATGAAGTCGTACATGCCACGCCGGCGTGGGTCTGCGAGCAGTCCCCACTCGAGACTCGCGTCGTGGTTCCACTCACGGTGCGGTGCCAACTCGGTGCCCATGAAGAACAACGACTTGCCGGGACGCGTGACGGAGTAGCCGATGAGCGTGCGCAGATTCGCCATTCGCTGCCATACGTCACCAGGCATTTTGTCGAGCAGCGAGCGTTTGAGATGTACGACTTCATCGTGCGACAACGGATTTACGAACCGTTCGCTGTACTCGTACATCATGGCAAACGTGAGCTTGTCGTGCGCGCCCTTGCGGAAGAATGGATCCACGCGGAAATAATCCAACGTGTCGTGCATCCATCCCATGTTCCACTTGAGCGTGAAACCCAGCCCGCCCTCGGCGATCGGGTGTGTGACCTGCGGATACGACGTGCTCTCCTCGGCGATCGTCATGACGCCTGGGTATAACGAATGCACCGCCTGATTGAGCTGCTTCAGGAACGCGACCGCTTCGAGATTTTCACGACCGCCAAGTCGGTTGCGCATCCACTGGCCCGCTTCGCGACCGTAGTCGAGATACAACATCGACGCCACGGCATCGACACGCAGGCCGTCGATGTGAAATTCCTCAATCCAATACAGCGCGTTGGCGAGCAGGAAGTTGCGCACTTCGTGCCGCGCGTAGTTGAAAATATGCGTCCCCCACTCGGGATGATCGCCGAGCCGCGGATCGGCGTGCTCGTAGCAGGCCGTGCCATCGAAGCGACGGAGCGCCCAATCGTCCTTGGGAAAATGTGCCGGCACCCAGTCGAGAATGACGCCGATTCCCGCCTGATGCAGCGTATCCACGAAAAACCGGAAATCGTCCGGGCTGCCGTGACGCGATGTGGGGGCGAAATACCCGCCCACCTGATAGCCCCACGAACCGCCGAACGGATGCTCCAGCACCGGTAACAGCTCGACGTGTGTGAACCCGAGGTGCCGCACATGCTCGGCGAGCTTGGGAGCCAACTCGCGGTACGTGAGGAAACGATCGCCTCCGCCACGCATCCACGATGCGAGATGCACTTCGTACACGTGCATTGGTTCGCGCAACGGGTCGGTCTCGGAGCGGTGGGCGAGCCACTGGCCATCTTGCCACGCGTACGTCGAACGCGCTTGCACGATCGACGCATAGCCCGGCGCCTGCTCCATCTTGAAGCCGAACGGATCCGACTTGATGCGCAGCGCGCCTGTGGCGGTGCGGATCTCGAACTTGTACACGGTTTCCGGGCCCACCCCGGGCACGAACAGCTCAAACACTCCACTTCCGGCAAGCGCGCGCATCACGTGCGCTCGTCCATCCCACGCATTGAAGGTACCGATCACCGACACCTGCACCGCGTTGGGCGCCCACACCGCGAACGACGTACCGGCCACGCCATCCATGACACGCACCTGCGCACCAAGCTTCTCCCACAGGCGTAGATGCCGCCCCTCGTTAAAGAGGTGCAGATCGATGTCGCCGAGTGTGGGGAGAAACCGATACGGGTCGTCGGCGGTGCTGGTAGTCCCGTTGGCGTGCCTGGCTTGCAGCCGGTACGCGAGCGGTAGCGTCTTCCCTTCCAGAAAGACTGTGAACAGACCGTCCGCGTCGCGCGTCATTGGCGACGTCTGCTCGCCCACCTGCACCGCCATCGCGGCGGCATCGGGCAGGTAGGCGCGCACCACCACGCCGCGTGTACCGTCCTGTTCGGCGTGGTGTGCCCCCAGGATATCGTGCGGGTGTCGGGTCTCGCCATGCACCAGGCGGTGAACGGCATCGGCAGACAGCGGAGGCAGAGTCATGCCGAAGTATATCGCGTCAGAAAAGTGACGGCTGGTCCCCGATGGTCCCGGGGTCTACGGTGGGTAGACCCAGCCGTTCCTGCAGCATGCGCACCGAGGCCGGGCTGTGTCCAGCGAAGTGGTTGTTGACGAAGCCGTACACCTCGCGCACCTGCCCCTGTAGCACTGGAATCATGGTACTCCACGCGTCGAGCTCGGCAGATCGGTCGACTTGCAAGTACGAATAGTCGGTGAGGGTACGATCGGCGCCCATCCAGCGTAGGTAGCAGAAATCAGCGGTGGGCTGCTCGCAGAGCTTGAGGAGCCACGCGCGCGGAATCCATCGGCCATCGCTGAGTGCGAGCGCCACGCCATGCGCGCGAAGGAGCGCCAGCGTGTCGGGCGTGATCCAGCTGCGGTGCCGGAATTCGATGGCGAACCGGAGGTCGGTGGGGAGCTGCGGCAGAAACTCGGCGAGTGCGTGCCATTCGGCACTCGTGAAATCCGGGCGACACTGCAGGAGTAGCGGCCCCAGCTGTGGCCCGAGCTCGCGCATCCGGTCGGTGAATTGCCGGAGCACGTCGAGCGCATTCACAAAGCGCCGTTCGTGGGTGATCTCCTGCGGCACCTTGCATGCAAACGAGAACGTGGGCGGCGTTCGTGTGGACCAGCCGCGGACGGTCGAGGCCGGCGGAATGGCGTAAAACGTGGAGTCGACTTCTACGGCGTCGAAGGCCCGCGCGAATGCTCGGAGAAAGTCAGCGGGTCGGGTGCCGACCGGGTAAAACGGCCCGACCCACGAGGGGTAGTTCCAGCCTTGGGTGGCTAAGCGCAAATGACCGACGCTCAATTCCTCGGCAGTCCGGTCAGAAACCCGTCGAGCGTTCCGGTAGTTGGCGCGGTGGCATGAGCGGCGATCGTGTTAAACGCGTTGTTGAAGATATAGGATACGTTGGTATGGTCACCGAAACGACACGATTGAAGCGTTGTCGCGGCTCCCCCGCGTAGTACCCCACCCAGCGTTCGCGCATCTGCAGGATCGACAAAGGTGTCGTTCTGCGCGTAAATGACGTGGACCGGCAAATCGATGTGCAACATTTTCTTCTTATTATCGAAGCCGACGCCCCAAGACGCGACCTTTGACACGACTTTTTTCATTCTTGCTGTGGTGCCCGGCGGCTGCTTAAATGCCGCCGCCGATCCAAAGCTGGCAATGGGACAGTGAAGAACCAGCGCCCCGAGCCGGAGTGGATCGTGGCCGCAATGCTTCCTGGCGAGGTCTGTCGCGGGCGCCGATCCGATGGAAAAGCCGTGCACGACGACCCGGTCGGCAGCGACCTGTCGCCCGCCCCTCGAAATGTGATCGGTCAGGTAACGCAACATGGCCTCCGCGTCCATGTACAGACCGTGCGCTGTCCCCCGCCCTGTACTTTCCCCGATTCCTCGATAGTCGACCGCAAGGACCGCCGCCCCCAATGCCAGATAGCCCGTGACCACATCGTTCATGTAGTGGCCGATCGACGCGCCACTTCCGTTCAGCAGCATCACCGTCAGGCCGGTCGCGGCGCCGTTCCCATTCGCCGCATAGAACATCCCCTTCAGCATCACATCATCCTTGACGATGTAGATGTGTACCGGCGAGGTTCCACCGGCCAGTGCGGTATAGTCCCCACCTAGCGGCTGGGCGGCGGCACCCGGCCGAAGGTCGGATTCTCCCTCCATGTGGCCCCGAAGGAATCCCGGACCGAAGCACTCCTTGGTCTGCTCGCCCCACAACACATAAGTGTTTGGGGGAGGCGCACCAACCACCGGTTGCGGTGAAGTGGTGGTGCTGTGCATCCACCCAATCATATGACGGCTCTGCCGGCACGCGTTATTACTACAGCGCAGCTTCCCATCATCCTGTTGCTTGAGCAGCCTGACGGGTTGGACCACATTGCATTGCGGGCACTTTAGGTTGTACGCCATAGTTCAGCAACTTCCTTCTTAGTGTGGGTTCGTGGGCAAGAAGGGCGTCAAATGCTCAACACCGTGGTTTCGCACTGTACCGAGCAGCGGTGCGAAATATGTGATCGGAATCAGCATCTCGCCCGCGAGCGCCGCAAGCCTCCAGTCTCATTTTTTGTGTTGGGTTTTGCCATCGCATCGCCGAGCAGCGAAGTCTACAATGAGCTGCACCAACACGAACGGACAGCGCCAACGCATTCCTGGACGACCGAACCCGACGACTACCGATACGTCTCAAAAAACCCGCGACCGCTCCCCTCCAGCGGTACACCCCGAATGCGTCCGCTCAGGCGCGCTTCACCCGCCATCTGCACAAACCACGGACGCTGAAGGGCACGCGCAAATTCACTTTCGCCGCGCTCCACCAGACCGGCGCGTGTGTCGGTAACTACGGCATCGTCTACGCGTAGTGTAAGTCGCAGGGTGTCGGCACCGCGCACGTCAATCAGTTCGGCTTCCGACGGAACACGCAGTGGACCGCTGGACGTGGTGATCACCCGGTCGTCCGTGTACATGATGCGCTTGGGCCGAAACAGTGCCACAAACCCCTGCTCGTCGGTGAGATACACAAACAACGGCGCACTTCCGGCCAGCGAGTCTTCCGGCGACACACGCCCGAAGAGCAGCGTGTAGCGCCCCGCACGGGTCGCGCCCCACTCCCACGTGACGCCGCGCCAGCCGCCCCAGTTGTGATCGTGGTACGCCTGCGCCTCGGCAAACCGTTCACACCGCGCGCCGGCGCAGATGCTGCCGGAGGCCGATGCCCTGAGCGCCGGGACCGCGTAGCCTGACGTGAAATCGCCGTTGCCGAGCGTCGCTCCTGGAAAGTCCACGCGGGCCGCGGGGGATACCACCAACTGCACGGTGAGCGGCGCTCCGGTCCCCTCTTCCCGCACTGTGGCATGCACGGCGTAGCGACCATCGGGCAACACGCGAACGCTGTCGTCACCGATGGTGAGATCGGCGTCGCGCGTGGAGAAGCGGACGTTCTCGCGTGGCGCGGTGCCCGTAAACCGTCGCGGTGCTTTGCCGCGCTCATGGAGCGTCACGAGCACCTGCCCGCCCCACCGATCAGTGGTGACGTCACCGCCCACGATGTACGAGATGAACGCCCAGCGTTCGGCATCAGCGGACAACACGTTGAAATAGTGCCACTCGCCCCACGAGTCCCGATTGGCCATGTCCGGGGTGGGCAGATGGAAGTGATCGATATCGTGGCGCAATTCGGCCGCCGTAGGTGTCATCCACCGACGGTCGGCGTCATCGTCTTCCCACACGCCCTGCGCAATGGTGGGGAGCGCGCCGAGTGTGCGGGTGGCCGAGGGGATCTCTCCGCTTCCGCGTACGGGATGCTCGATGCCGTCCGCCGTGGTGAGATAGAGCAGCTTGCCTTCGAGCTGCGGCGCCGCCGCCGTGACCACATCCGCCAAGCGCGGCGATCCAAGCACTTGGCGATGGACGAAGCGCGCATTCGGCACAGAAAAAAACAACCCGCCAAGCCCGCCGGTGGTGAGCACTTCGATATCGATGCCCTCCGGCAGCACCGTGATGGAGCCGCCACCCACCAGGCGCTCCTCACTCGCTTGCCGCACCATGGCTTCTCCCACGGCCAGCAACACCACCATCACTCCCACACCCACGCCAAAGCCACCGCAGAGCAGCAGGGTGCGCCATGGACGCACGGTGAAGCTCCGCCACGCGAGCAAGCGCGCGATAGCCAGCCGTGACGCACTCAAGCTGGGTGCGGTCTTGTCGAGCGGATTCGACGTGGCGGGCATGCTGCTCACGCTCCCGATGGCGCATTGAGCGTATCCGACGCCACGCGTCCGTCGCGCAGACGAATTACGCGGTGTGCGGCTTGCGCCACGACGCTATCGTGCGTCACAAAGACCAGCGTAGCCCCATCGCGATGCAGCTGTCCGAACAGCGCGAGCAGACTGGCCCCGGTGTCGGCATCGAGTTCACCGGTTGGTTCATCGGCCAACAGCAGCGCCGGCTCGTTGGCGAGTGCACGCGCAATCGCCACGCGCTGCTGCTCACCACCCGACAGCTGCGTAGGGCGATGCCCCCGCCGATCACCCAGCCCGACATAGCCCAGCAGCTCCTGAGCGCGCGCGCGACGGATCTTTTTGTCTACCCCAGCCTCGGCGAGCGGCAACTCGACATTCTCTGCCGCAGAAAGCGTGGGCATGAGATAAAAGCGCTGAAACACAAAGCCGATCTGACGCAGTCGGAAGTTGGTGGCTTCACGGTCGGACAACGTGGCGATGTCGCAGCCGTTGATGAGTACACGGCCGGTGCTGGGGACGTCCACTGCCCCGAGCAGATGCAGCAGAGTGCTCTTCCCGCAGCCCGATGGCCCTGTGATCGCAGCAAACTCTCCGCGCGCAATGGTCAGGTCGATACCACGCACCGCATGTACGACGGCATCGCCCATGGGATAGCTGCGTATCACCTGGTCGCAGTGAATGACGGCGGGGTCGCCGATCGTGTTATCCAATGGCTTCTTCGCGCAGCGCGCGGGCTATGGGGAGCGAGGCCGCGCGCCACGCCGGCAGCAGGCCGGCCAGCGTTCCGGACACCAAGAGCAGCGCGAGCGACTGCCACGCGGCTTCCGGGCTCCAGACGAAAAAGTCGAACGACGCGGGGAGTCCCGGGAAGTCACTGAGAATGGCGTTCAGCCAGCGCGCGGTGATCAGGCCAAGCCCAAGCCCGCCGACGATCCCGGCACCGCTCAACATGAGCCCTTCAAGGAGCACCTGTTGCAAGACGCCGCCGCGTTGGGTGCCGATGGCGCGCAGGACAGCGATTTCTCCACGACGTTCATTCACGGAGAGTGTGACGAGTGTGGTCACCAGCAAAAAGCCGATGCCGAGACTGATGGCGCCGAGCACAAAGGCCAGCTGGCGGAAATACGATAGGCGCTCTTCCACTTGGCGAATAGCTGTCTCCGTCGAGATCGCGGTCACGCGTGGCTGTGTTTCCGCGATCCACGCGCGCGCCGCTTCGACGGAGGCGGAGTCGCCCTGTCGGACCTCCGCCATGGCGAGTGACATCCGGTCCCGGAAACCGGGCCCGAGCATGCTACGCACGGTCGGTAACGCGAGCGCCATGACGGGCGTTTCGTTGGGCACGTAGAAGAAGCGACCCATGCCGGTCAGCACCACGCGCCGTTCGCGCGCAGCGCTGCGCAGTTGTGCGTCGAGACCCGCAGCGGCGAGGATGGTATCGCCCAGCGCATGGCCGCTGCGCTCGAGAAACGTGCGACTGACCACGGCACTCACCACGTCGCCGTCGACGGGTGCCAGATCAGTTCCCGCTTCCAGCGTGTAGTCGCCCTGCACGTCCGGCTCGAGACCCAACACGAAGGCTGACGGGATGGCACTCTCTGGTAGCGACAGCGTGGTGCCG
>Ga0105045_10002921_pt1 | contig 14516 bp, 14 predicted proteins | sample MAT02_FD_78089 | JGI IMG/M metagenome (GOLD analysis project Ga0105045, IMG submission 78089) | Freshwater microbial communities from Lake Fryxell liftoff mats and glacier meltwater in Antarctica - MAT-02 (megahit assembly) | ecosystem: Environmental > Aquatic > Freshwater > Ice > Liftoff...
AGATCAAGGAGGCCGGCGACGCCTTCGGGCCGCGCCACATGCCGGGCATGGTCAGCTTCGACGAAGTGACGCTGGAGCAGGGATGGAGCGCGGACCGCAGCTTCGAGCAGTGGGCCAACCAGGTGCTGAGGCTGCATGCGGATCCCGCCGGCGCAAAGGGTTTCAAGCGCACCGTTTTCATCGAGATGTTCGACCTCAAGGGCAACGTCGGCAGTCCCAGTGGCTCCGCGCCCCTGCAGCGCTACAAGCTCCACCGGGCATGGGTGTCGAAATACGTCGCCATGCCGGAGCTCAACGCCGACAGCTCAGGCGTGGGCATCTGCAGCATCAGCCTGCGCCACGAGGGTTGGGAAAGAGCCTGAGTCCGTCCGGAATCACCTGAAGCCAGGAGCAAAGACATGCCAGCACGCACTTCGCAATTTGACCCGTTCCGCAAGTTCAAGTTCCGCATCAAGATCGCCAACCAGGTCGTCGCTGGCCTGACGAAGTGCTCCGCCTTGACGGTCAGCGTCGAATCCAAGGAGTTTCGCTCGGGCGAGATGGACAGCTTCAAGCAGAAGCTGCCTGGCATGGTGTCCTTCGAGGCGATTACGTTGGAACAGGGCGTAACCGGCGACAAGACCTTCGAGAAATGGGCCACGGCGATGGCGAACTACCTGGGCAACAAAGGCTCGGATTCGCAGAAGACGCCCGACGATTTCCGGAAAGAGATCGACATCGAGGTCTACAACCTCAACAACCAGCGGGTTAAGGCCTACCGCATCTACCAGTGCTGGGTCTCCAAGTACACGGCGATCCCGGACCTGGACGCCAATTCGGCCGACGTGATGATCCAGACCCTGGTGCTGGAGAACGAAGGCATCCAGGTAATGCAGTGAGGAGCGTGCAGCCAATGACACTGAGTGGATCCACCCTCGATATCGACCGGGCGCCGGAAGAGTCGCTGGCCGAGCGGCGCTTGGTGCTGCCGGCGGGCGTGTTCGATGCCGCCGGCCGCGCGCACCAGTGCGTTCGCGTTCGCGAGCTGACGGGTGCCGACGAGGAAGCGCTGTTCGACCGCGGCGGGCGATCCAACAGCGCCCAGCGCGTGAGCGATTTCCTTGCCCGCGCGATCGAATCTATCGACGGCCTTGACGTGGCGGTGGACAGCGGGTTCGCCGACACGCTGCAGATCGGCGACCGCGACTACCTGTTGCTGCGGCTGCGCCAGATGGAGCTGGGAAATGCGGTGCACCAGGTCATGCGCTGCCCCACCTGCGCCAGTCGCGTTGACGTCGACCTGCTGATAAGCGAACTGCCGGTGCGGCGACTGACCGAGCCGCGCGCCGCCTATCGCGTGCAGCTGGCGGGCACCGAACTCCTGCTGCGGCTGCCCACCGGCGCGGATCAGGCAGCGGTCGCCGCCTTGGCGCTCGCCAATCCCGCGGCGGCCAATACGCGGTTGTTCACGCGGCTGGTGCTTGACGTTGATGGCCAGGGCCCGGTCGACGAAGCCACGGTGAGGGCGTGGCCGATGGCGCTGCGCGCCCGGCTGGCGGATTGGCTCGAGGCCAACACCCCCGGGCCGGATCTGTTCCTGGAGCTCGATTGCCCGAACTGCCAGGCAGACATGAGCTATGCCTTCGACCTGGACGCTTTTTTTTTTCCGAGCGTTTGACTGATGCCTGGCGACTGTACGAGGAGATCCATGTGATCGCGATGCACTACCACTGGTCCGAGGCGCAGATACTGGCGCTTCCCTGCACGCGGCGACAGCGCTACCTCGCGCTCATCGCCCGCCAGTTTTCCGCGAAGCAGGACTGAGCGATGAGTGGTGGCCATCCTTCGCAGGAAGCCGGGGCGGAACGCTACGCCCTTGCTCGCCACGGCCTGCCTTTACCGGTGAGTTCCGCCAGCGTGCCGCGGGCACCTTGGCTGCCGGCGGCCATCCGGGGCCGAGCGCTTGCCGTTCCGGCGCGTGCCTTCAGCTCGCCGCCGGAAGCGCCGACGCAGGGCGAAGACGAAGCGATGGATACCACGAACGGCTTCGCGCCTTCGCCGGACCTCGGCAGCGAGCGCGAGCCCGGCTTTGACACCGATGCAGGCCTGGCGACAGGGCCTGACCAGGATACGCCGTCGCCGTCGCGAGCCGAACACGGCGAAGACGACCGCGCTGACAAAAGTTTCGTGGAAGCCACAACCCTCCAGACGCCCACTGCGCCAGCCCGACCGTCCGCGGCGAACGTGCAAGCCGGCCAGCTCGATCCCCCCGAACGCTCCGTAGCGAGTTCGTCAGGTCGCATCGTCGCCGAGCCCTCCGGGCTGGCAACGTCGCCGTCGCCCGGCCGGTCCCCGGTTTACGACGCCGGACCACGCCCGGCACCACCGGACGCCAAGACCCGACACGTCGACCCGTTCGCTCGGCCGCCAATCAGTCCGGCCAGTCCCGCTGACGCGGCGCCGGCGGCTGTCGAGAGACCAGTGATGATGCGTGCGTCCGGCACGCTCCGATCTGAACTACCTGGATCGGCCAACACCGATCAGCCGGGTCTGGTCGGCGTGCGGACAAGCGACGCCGATCCGCGGACAGAGGATGCCGCACCTTTCCACATCGCCGCGCTGTCCCTGCCGACGGCAGCGGACGCTCCGCCGACCCCGGCCGCACCCGCCGCGATGCGCACCCTCGACATGGGTCAGCCGCCCGTGCGGGAGGACGCCCCGCGCCCGTCGGCCCCCATGCAAAGCGCAGCCCGCCCTGGAACCGTCCTTTCGGTGGACGCCGCTGCGCTCGCGGCGCTCCAGCAGCCGGCGGCGCGGGCCCCGCGCAGCGTGCGCATCGACCGAGTGCAGCTGACCGTGCAGGCACCGGCAAGCGCCGCGCCGCGTGCTTCCAGTCCAGTGGGGACGCCGGTTTCGGCGCCCCCGCGCTCGCCGGCACAGCGCGTGCGGAGTCCATGGTCCAGCTACTTCACCCGGAGGGATTGACGCCGATGACCGTCGCCGCGCAGATCGGCCCGATGCTCGCTGCACGACAGGCGAAGGTGGCCGCGCGTACGGCCGAAAGGGCCGAACGCGATGCCTTCATCCTCGCCGGATTCGCGCTGCTGGGTGCGCGGTTCGACCTGCTGCTGAGGAGCGCGCTGGGCATCGACGCGCGCCTGGCCATCACGACCGTGCCCGTGGTGCTTGATGTCATCGGCCGCAGCTTCCCGACGCTCGCCGTCGACACTTGGCAGGTACGCACCGCCTTCAATGCGGCGCCGCAGCTGGCCACGTTCACGCCGCGCCTGGATTTCCGCGAGCCCGACCAGTTCGGCCTAATCGAGTGCGCGATCGATTTCAGCAGCGGAACGGGACGCAGCCGCGGCGACAGGATCGCGCAGGCTTTGCTGCGCAACGGTATCCAGTTGCGCGGGACGTCCGTTGCCAATCTGCTGCTTCCGGCGCACGACGGTTTGGCAACGCTCGCTGCCGAGGACCTGGAAGCTGCCTTCGCCGCGTGGTGGTTGCGCCCATGAACCCGCCCTCCAAAGCCACTGACCCCGCAAGCCTGCACATCGGCCGGCTGCATCTGGTCACCGACCGGCCGCTCGGCGATGCGACGGCGCAGGCGCTGGGCCGTCGCCTGGCCGACGCCCTGGACGCCGCGCTGGTCCGGGCAGGCATCCACGGAAGCCTGGGCATCGGCGAGCTGTCGGTGGACCTGGGGGCTGACGCACTGGATGACGAACGGTTCTTGACGCGCGTGGCGGACAGCCTGGCGCGACGCATCCTCGACCGCGTGCCGGACTGAGCCGCCATGTCCGATTTCATCCAGCGACCTAAACTGCTGCGCGGCGCGTTCATCGAGTACGGGCTATCGCTCCCGCCGCTGCTGTTCGCTTTCCAGTTCAACCCCGAGACGCTGACCCGCGGACGGACCGCGAGCTATACGCCCGCCGGCGCGGACGGCAGCGGCAACGGGTGCCGGGAGGGCAACGAGGCGCAGCAGCGGGCCTGCCTTTCGCAGGTCCAGGTCAGCGAGGAAAGTATCAGCCTGACGCTCATGCTCGACGCCACCGACGACATCAATGACAACCAGATGCTGGCGGGGCAGTTCGGCATCGGCCCGCAACTGTCGGTGCTCGAGCTCATGATCTACCCCAAGTCCGACCAGCTGTTCGGATTTCCAATCGGCAACCTGCTCGGCGGAAGCGACCAGTTCGGCGCGGCCCAGGCCAAGACCATTCCGGTCCTGCTGTTCGTATGGGGCCGCAAGCGCGTCATGCCGGTGGTCATGACCAGCCTGCAGATCACCGAGCAGGAGTACTTCCCCGATCTCAACCCCAAGCGCGCGCAGATTGCAGTGCAGCTCAAGGTGCTCGAAGGCTTCAACCCACCGTACCTGTACTCGCACGGCTGGCGCACCGCGCTGGCCGCCATGAACCTGGCCAACATCGGAGATTTCGCGGATGTTCTTTGACGGATCCCGCTACCAGCGCGTGCCCGACGCCACGTTCATTGACGGCGAGGGCCGCCGCGTCCAGCTCAAGCGCACGCGCGAACCGGCCCAAACCGAGAGCGCGCTGGTCTACCAAGTGCGCCAGGGCGACCGGCTGGACCTGCTGGCTAACAAGTTCTTCCGCGATCCGCGCAAGTGGTGGCTGATCGCCGACGCCAACCCCGACGTGCTGGCGCCTGAGCAGCTGCTGGTTCCGGGTCGCCTCCTGCGCATTCCCCGCGACCGGGGGGCATAGGACACACCATGCCTGCGATCCCGACGCCCTCCGACCGCTCCTTCAGCTGCGCCGTCCTGGTCAATGGCGAGGCGGCCGGCTCGCTGCTGCATTGCATCGCGTCGGTCACGGTGGACGAGGACCTCGATGTGGGCTCGTCGTGTTCAATCGAGCTGAAAGCATGCCGCAACGAAGACGGAAGCTGGCCCTACCTGGCCGACGCCAACCTGCAGGTGTGGAATCGGGTCACGGTCTATGCGGCTTTTCCCAAACGCACCGAGCTGGTGTTCGACGGCTACATTTCGCAATTGACGGCCCGCACCGACGAGGAGGCCGGCAACATGGTGGTGCAGATCAACGGCGTAGATGCGTCCTACCATATGAATCAGGAGGAAAAGACCCGGATCTGGCGCGGCAAGACCTACGAAGCCATCGCCACCGAGATATTCGGCCTTTACGGCTTCAAGCCACTCGTCGCCCCGCCGCCGGGCACCGGAGAACCACCACTCCAAGTGGCCCAGCGCGCCACCGACCACCGCTTCCTGCGGGAGCTGGCGCGGCGTCGCGGCTACGAGTTCTACGTGCTGGGCGCCAACGCTTACTTCCGTGCGCCCGTGCTCACCGATGCCCCCCAGAAGCTGATTGCAGTGAACTTCGGCGACCAGACCAACTGCCATCACCTGCAGTTCGAAGCCGATGGCACCGCGCCGACGCAGTCGCAGGTGAGCTGGTTCGACGCTATCGAGGGCGTGGCCGCCAGCGACGCGCCGCCTGATTCCGGGCTCCCCCCGCTGGGCCTGCAGCCCTTGTCGGTGCTGCGCGGCGCGATCGGGATGCCGCAGGCGCAGCGGATCGCGCGCGGCCTGGGATTCCATTCCGGCGCGCAGGCTTCCGGCTATGCGGCCGGCATGCTGCGTCGTGCCGGTTGGTGGGTGACGGCCCGCGGCACGCTCAACGGCCTGCGCTACGGCGCCGTGCTGCGTTCTCGCAAGTTGGTGACGGTCAAGGGCGCCGGCACGAACTACAACGGCAACTACTACGTGCGAAAGGTGCAGCATCGCCTCACTGCCCGAACCTACGAGATGCAGTTCGAGCTGGCGCGCAACGCGCTGGGCCAGCTCGGCACGGAGGACTTCGAGGGCGAGTCGCCCGATGCGATGGTGCCGGCCGCGGCGGGCACCGGGGCCGACACCGATCCGATCGAAGTCACGCCCGCAGGCCCACGCGTTCTACCGGCCTGAGGAAGACGAACATGGACATGGAACGCACAGACTCCCAAAGCGGCGGAAGCGATCGCATCGAGCGGCTCGAAGGACAGTATTTCGGCAAATACCGAGGCGTCGCCATCGACAACAAGGATCCGCAGCAGCTGGGGCGGCTCCGGGTATGGGTGCCCAGCCTGTTCCCGACCGAAGCCAATGCCGTGCCCGATACCGAAAGCCCCAGCGTCAGTGACTGGGCCTGGCCCTGCCTGCCGTTCGGCGGCAGCGCGGACCAGGGCTTTTTCTTCGTGCCCGAAGCGGGAAGCAAGCTCTGGGTCGAATACGAAGAGGGCAACCTCGACAGCCCGATCTGGGTCGGCGTGTTCTGGTCGGCACCGGGCGGCCAGACCGAGATCCCGACCGAGGCCCGCGATATGCAGGCCAACGAGCCCAAGCGGCGCGTGCTGCGCACTTCGAGCGGGCACGTGCTGGAGTTCTGCGACATCAAGGGTCGGGAAACCGTGACCCTTCGCCACAAGGACGGCGCGAGGCTCACCTTCGACGAGAAGGGCAGCGTGACCGTAAGCAACAAGCAGGGAACCTTCGTCTATCTCAACGCCGACCAGGGTGAACTGTCTTTTGCGGACGAGAACGGCAACAACGTGCGCCTGGGCGACTCCAACATCACCTTGACCAACAAGGACGGCACCGTCGTGGACATCGCCGGCCAGGCGGTGCAGGTGATCGCCAAGAACGTGATGTTGCGCAGCGACACCATTTCCCTGGGCGAGGGCGCCATGGAGCCCGCTATCCTCGGCCGGGCTTTCGCCGCGATCTTCGACGCACACATCCACCCCACGGCCTTCGGGCCCTCGGGGCCGCCGATCCCCGTGCCGATGCCGCTGTCGTCGCCGATGCACCCGGCGATGTCCAAATCCGTAACACTCAAGTAGGAGGCACCGTGCGCCATGGCCTGCATCTGCCGGATTCCGTCGCTGCCCTTGCTGCAGCTGGTCATCCCCCTGCCGATTCCCTCGTTGCCGGCGCTGCCCTCGCTGCCCGCCTTGCCCAGCCTGCCGGCGCTGCCCAAGCTTCCTTCGTTGCCGATGCCATCGCTGGTGATCCCTTTGCCGATCCCCTCGCTGCCGTCGCTGCCCGCGCTTCCCGCGCTGCCCAGCCTGCCCGCATTGCCCAAGCTTCCCTCATTGCCAATGCCATCGCTGGTGATCCCGCTGCCGATCCCGGCCCTGCCGTCGCTGCCTTCGCTGCCGGCCTTGCCGTCGCTGCCACCGTGCCCGTGCTGATGCTCGGGGGCGCGCGATGCTGAAGCCAGGCGTGCTGCTGGGGGCGACGCTGGAGCCGGGCAGCATGGCCGACGCGATCGAGCAGGCGATGCTTGCGCAGGACCTTCTCGACCTGGACGACGAAACACCCGACGCCGCGGAGCTTCGCCGAAAGACCTTCATCGCGATCTCTACCGGCGTCATCAACCACCTCAAGGGAAACATCGAAATCATCGTGGCGGCGAACAAGTTCAACGGCAGCGTGCCGTCCTCGCAGGAAACCCTGCGTGGTTCGGCGGGAGAAGTGAAGTGAAGGAGGTGCGGCCATGAACGAACGCTACCTGGCCTTTCCCTTCGCGCTAACCGGGGCGGGGGGCGTCGCCACGACCGACCTCGACGGTGCGATCCGGGGCCGGATCGAACAGCTGCTGTTCACCTCGCCCGGTGAGCGAGTGATGCTGCCGGGCTTCGGCTGCGGCGCGCGCGACCTCGTGTTCCAAGGCAACAACGAAGTGCTCGCGGCGGCAACCGAGTTTACCGTGGCCAAATCGCTGCAGAGCTCCCTTGGTCACCTGCTGATGGTGAACGCCGTGCATGTCCGCAGCGAGGAGGAACGGCTGCACATCGAAGTCGTTTACACCAAGTCGCGCGACCTGGAGCGTGGACGCGTGGTTTACCAGCTGCTGCCACAGGAGGGTTCCGACCGTGGTTGACTGCCTAGCCGTCGACTGCGGGCGCGAGCCGCCCACTGCCACCCCGGCGCAACGAAGCTATGCGGGCGTCGATCTGATGGCCCATGACTTCGACAGCCTCCTTCGGGCTATGCTGGATGGCTTGCCCCAGCTTGCGCCGGACTGGCGCGATCGCAGCGAGGCGGATCTGGGCATGGTGCTGATGGAGCTGTTCGCTTATGCCGGCGACCAGTTGGGCTACCTGCAGGACCGGGTTGCGCTGGAGGGTTTCCTTCGCACGGCCACGCAGCACGAGTCGGTGCGCAAGCTGCTGAGGCTGGTCGACTACACCCTCGATCCCGGTCAAGCCGGCGAGACGATGCTGCTGATCGAGGCCGATGGCAATGCGCCGATGTTCCTGCCCTTGGGGTTCGCGGTGACCACGGATGCTGCCGCCGGCGATGCAGCCGTCGTTTACGAGACCCTGGAAAGCGCGGTGCTGCACCCCGCGGTCAGCCGCGTGGCGCTTGCCGTCGATGCCCCGTCCAGCGCCGATCGCCGCCAGGCAGTGTTTGCAGCCGATCTCTCGGCGGCGGTGCAGGTGGGGGACCGCCTTCTTCTACAGCAGTTCGACACGAGCGACCCGCACGCCGATGCCAGCTTGGTCGCGAGCGGCGAATGGGTCGAGGTATCGGCGGTGGCCTTCGGCGCAACGTCGACACTGACGTTCGCAGAACCGATGCTGGCCGACTATCGCGCCGCCGGCGACGCCGCGCGAGGCCTCCCGCCGGCGCGGCTGTACGGCAATGCCGTACGTGCGTCCCATGGCCAATCCCAGCGCGTCGACGCGGTCGGTACCGGCCGGGCCGGGCAGTTGATCGAACTGGAGCTGGCGCCAATCACCCAAGTCGCCGGTCCCGACGGCCAGACGCGGATCGCGCTTTCGGTGGTTGTGGACGCCGTGGCTTGGGTCGAGGTAGACGACTTCGTCGACAGCGCGGCGGCCGATCGCCACTATCGGCTCTCGAGCGCCAATTCCGCGCACGTGACCCTTCGCTTCGGAGACGGCCTGTCCGGCACCGCGCCATCCGCCGGTGCCCGGATCGTGGTTCGCTACCGGGTCGGCAACGGCCGCGAAGGCAACGTCGCTGCGGGCCGGCTGCACGTCTTCGACCCCGCCACCACGTTCCAGCACCCGAGCCAGAAGGTCCGGCGCGTGCGCAACCCGCTGCCAACCACGGGGGCACGCGAACCGGAGTCGCTGGACCACGCACGCCTGGTCGGCCCCTACCAGCTGCGCCACCAGAACCGCGCCGTGGTGCCGGCGGACTACGAGGCGTGCCTGGCTTCGGGAGTGATCGTGGGCAACCAGCGCTACGTCCCCGTGCAGAGCAAAGCCCGGATCCGCCGCACCGGCAGCTGGAACACCGCGGTCGTGAGCGTGGACATGCCGGACCGCCGTCCGGTTGCGTCGGTGTCCGGATTGCGCCCGGCCTTGGAAGCGCGCCTGGCGGCGCAGAAGATGGCGGGCCTGGATACGCGGGTGGAGGATGCGCGCTACTGCCCGCTGCATGTCGCCTTGCGTATCGAAGTCGACGACAGCCACTTCGCCCGTGACGTACGCCGCGCGGTGGAGCAGGTCTTGGTGGGGCCGCTGGTGAAGCGCACGCCGTTTTTCGCCGCAGGGCGCTTCCGCTTCGGGCAAGCGGTGTTCCTTTCCGACCTCTATGTCGCCGTCGGTGCCGTCGAAGGCGTGCGCTCGGTGGCGGTGACTCGCTTCAAGCGGCTGGGCAACCGCTATCCGGACCGAGAGGCGGTCGGGTTCATCCCGGTCGGCACGCTGGAAGTCGCGCGCTGCGACAACGACCCCGCCGCAACCGAGAACGGCGTGCTCTACATCCGCACCTGCGGCGGGAAGGAGGGCTGATGGCCACCGACGCCGACAACTTGTTCAAGCAGTTGCCCTTGACGGCCAGCAATCGCCCGGCGCTGCCGCGCATCGACTATGGTGCCGACGATCTTGAATCACTGCGTGTGCGCTTGCGCCTGCGGCTGCCGGCGGCCCTGCCGGGATGGAATTCGCGGCTGGCAGAAAGCGGTGAGGATTACGCGACGGTGCTGGTCGATCTGTTCGCGCGGCTCGGCGCCATCCTCAACGCCTATGCCGACCAGCGCGCCAACGAGGGCTTCCTGCGCACGGCCAGCCTGCAGCGGTCTTTGATCGACCTGTGTTCGCTGGTGGACTATCGCCTCGGCTGCGGCGTGAGCGCGATCGCCCTGCAGGCCTTCCTGGCCAAGCCGAACACGAGTGGCACCCTGCCTTCCGGCTTCCAGCTCAACGCCACGCCCCTACCCTCGAGCGCGGATCGTGCAGACCTCGTTTTCGAGACCCTCTCAGCGCTGGAAGTGCACTCCGCGCGCAACGAGCTGCGCGTGGTCGGGTATGATAGGTCCAGCCGCATCCTGCGCCTGCGCGTGGCGCCAGGCGCCGCGCAGGACCTGTTGGCGAGGATGGACGGGGTGTACTCGGGGCTTCGGGCCGGCGCCCCGATCCTGTTCGACGACGGCGCCAACCTGGCCGTGGTCGCGGTCGCCGCGAGCACCGAGCAGCAAGGCGCTACCGAACTGCGCTGGGCGGCCGGTGCCGCCGGCGCGGACCAGGACCTGGCGATTGCGGACCTCACAATCCGCGGCGGCGCGCGCCAGGTCATGAGGCTTGCCGCGGCGGAGCGCGCCGACGAGATAGTGGTCGGGCAGAACACACTGCCGGTGGCGAACGCCGTGATGTTCACGGTCGGCGCCGCCGTCTTGGTCGTTAGCGGTGGCCTGCAGATGCCTGCGCTGGTGCTGGCCAAGAACAGCGCTGCCGGGACCATCACGCTCAGCCGCGGCGTGGTCGCCTCGCTGAGGCGATCGGCCACGCGCGTGCTCGAAGGCACCGCCTGCGGTGCGACCATGGGCACGATCCGCGCCGGGACCACCGCGCTGACCCGCGACCGCACCGTCAGCAAGAAGGACTTTCCGCACACGCCCAAGCCCGGTGACCAGCTGCTTCTTGCAGATGCCAGCGGCGTGGAAATGGCAACCGTGGCCAGCGCCGACGGCCTGCGTATCCTGCTGACGCAGCCGCTCCCACGCGCGCTTCGGCCGGTAAAACAGGCGTTCGATACCGAGGCCCGGGTGCGCTACTACAGCGTCGCGCCCGATGAGTCCGGCACCCATCAGACCGCGCTGCGGCCGCTGCTTCTGGGCGAGCTGGGGGGGGTGTTCACGGGCGGGCGTACGATCCTCTCGCTGGACAAGTGCCATGATGGCCTCGCACCGCAAACGGTGCTGGCGCTAAGCGACGGCCACCAGGCCAGCGCCCTGCGCGTGGTGAACGCTTCGGTCGTTCAAGGCAAGACCGTGCTGACGCTCGGCGGAATCGCCAGCAGCACGCTGCAGGTCGCCACGCTGGGCCTCTACGGTCCGTTCGAGCACGCGATGCATATCGCCGGGTACAACCGTGCCGAAGCCACTCTGCCTGTCGGACTGTCGCAGCTCGACGTCGTGGGCGCGCCCCCTGGGCTGGTGGCCGGCCTCGACGTGGTGGTAGCTGATCTGCACGCGTCCGAAGGTGCCCGGATCACGCAGGCGCAGGTTTTGACCGATCGCACGCGCATCGCCCTGTCGCGTCCGCTGGAGAACGCGTACGCGCTCGGCGACCTGCGCATCCACGGCAACGTGGTCGCGGTGTCGCACGGCGCTTCGGCCGAACCGGAAACCTTGGGCAGCGGCGATCCGGCGGCCGCGCCGCAGCGCTTCGGACTTCGCCGGCCCGCGCTGGCTTTCGTGCCCGATCCCGCCGCGCCGCGCGGCGTTTCGCCGGCAGTCGAGGTTTGGGTCGGCGAAGAGCGCTGGCACCTGGTCGACACGCTGGCCGGCAGCGGTCCGCTGGACTGCGACTGGATGATCGAGATTGACGACCGCGAGCGCGCCTTTGTCGTTTTCGGCGACGGCGTCCACGGTGCGCCGGCACCTTCGGGCCGCAACAACATCGTGGCGCGGTACCGCGTCGGGCATGGCGATGCGTCCAACGTCGCCATGGCGGCGATCGCGCGTATGCCGCGCGTCGCACCTTTCCTCGAGCGCAGCTTCAATCCGGCTCCGGCCAGCGGCGGGGCCGGACCGGAGCAGCCGGTGTCGGCCAAACGCCAGGCCGCGTACCGCGTCCGGACCCTGGACCGCGCCGTATCGCTGCCCGACCACGCCGACCTAGCGCTGACGTTTGCCGGCATCGCCAAGGCACGCGCCGACCGGGAGCGCGAGGGACGCGGCGCCGGATCGCGCCAGACCATCGTCGTCACCTGCGCGGCGGCAGGCGGCAATCCCCTCTCGCTGCCGCAGAAAGAGGCGCTGCTGGCCTTCCTCGCGGCGCGCAGCATCGAGCCGGACCGACTTCGCATCCGCGACCACCGGTCTTGGCCGGTCCGGCTTGCCCTGCAGGTCAACGTCGCGGCCAACCACGCCCAGTCGGCCGTGCATCGCGCGTTGCTCGCGGCCTTGGGCGCGCAGTCGACAGCCGAGGGAGGCGTGGGGCTCTTCGCGTTCGACCGTTGTGAACTGGGCGTCGACCTCGCGCTCAGCGACGTCTACCTTGCCGCAATGGCGGTCGCCGGCGTGGACCAGGTGTTGGCCACGCTGTTCCATCCCGAAGCCAGCCAGGCCCAGGTCGCCGACCGGATCGTGGTACCCGCCGACGCACTGGTGACGGGCGGTGACGGCAGCTCGGCGGCCGTCGGCCGCCTGAGCCTGCAGCTGATTGGAGGACTGGCATGAACGAGCTGCCGAGCCCCACCCGGGACCAAGTGATCGATCAAGTGTGGAACTGGCTGCCGGGCGTCTATCGCGCCCGCGACACCGACGGTCGGCTTCGCGCTTTCCTGTCGCTGTTCGCCGACGAGTTGTGGCGGCTGCGCGGAAACGTCGAGCAGCAGTACGCCGACCACTTCATCGATTCGGCACAGGATTGGGCGATCCCCTACCTCGCCGACCTGGTCGGGACGCAAGTCCTGTTCACCGGCGACAGCCGCCGCCTGCGCGAAATCGCCGCGCTCAACCGCGCCGACGTCAAGAATACGCTGCGATGGCGGCGCCAGAAGGGCACGCTGGCGGGGCTGGAGGGCATTGCACGCGAAATCAGCGGATTGGGCACACACGCCGCCGAGATGTTCGAGCGGGTGGCTTGGCTGCAGAACCTCAACCACATCAAGCCGCGAGGGCGTTTCGCGCTGGACCTGCGGCGCGGCGAGGCGCTCGCGAGGATCCACACGCCGTTCTCGGGGGCCAGGGCGCTCGCCGACCTGCGGCCGGCTGGCCAGCGCGTGGGCTGGCACCGCGTCGGCAACATCGCGGTCTTCCAGTGGCCTATTCCGTCCCATCCCTGGCAGGCCGTGACTCCGAAGGCGATCGGCGGTGGACGCTACACCTTCCACCCGCTGGGCCTGGACTCGGCGCTGCATGCCGGCGGCGTGACGGAGGCACTGCGTGCGCAGGTCATGGCCCGCGCCGGCGCCGTCGGCGCCGACATCGGGCACGCCAACAGCGACGACCTGCCGCTGCGTACCCGGGACCTGCACGCCCACGCCAGCGCGTACGTTGACTCGCCGCTGGGCTTCGCGATCCGTGAGGACGGCGTTGCAATGGTGGGCGAGACCCCGGCCGCCGGTGCTTCGCGCGAACCCGCGCTGGACTTCGGCGACCTGGCCGATGTCCGCGGCATGTTGCCTGCCGACGCCACGGCCTACGGCCCGGGACTTGCGTTCGAGCTGGACGCGGTTCGACTGGGGGCCAGGTTCACCTTGATCAATGCCGTCCTGACGCCGGTGCCCTACACGGCCGGGCAGCCGCTGGCCAACCAGCTGCAGGTGCTCAATCCGCAGGGCCGGCTGAAACTCGACACCGTCGCGCCCGACTTCGGCTACACGGCCGGCATCGCGCCCTACCAGCACGGATTCGGCGAGTTCCATCATCCCTCGCTGCTGCTGCGGCTGGGCAACCAGGCCGCCGCCGCCGCGGCCTTCCCGGCCAGCGAAGCCATCCTGCGCAACAGCCGCGGTCAGGCGCTCCAGGTCTACCTGCCCGCACTCGCCGCCGTTGCACCCGCCGCCCAGTTCCATTTCCATGTCGCAGCGGACGGATCGACCTATTTCGCCCGGGGCGACCATGGGGCGGGTGCGCCCGACCTGAACCCGGACGGTTCGCTGTTCGGCGCGTTTTCGCCGGCCCACCTGGCGCGGGCCTCGGAAGGCCAGCGGCGGCTCCGGCCGGGGCACCCCGCGTCACGTTGGCGCACGGTGGTGGCACGTCAACTGTGCTGCTGGGACCGCCCGCTGCGGCCGCCGCTGGCACCGGGTGTCATCGCAGTGGATCCGGAGCGCGGACGCTTCGCCTTTCCGGCCGGCGAGGTGCCGACGGGAGAACTGAGCGTGGATTTCCGATATCCGCTGAGCGCACCCATCGGCGCGGGGGGCCACGCCCGCGACAACCTCGCCACGCCCCTGATCACGGTGGCGCGCACGCGTGACGCCGACTTCAACACGCTGCAGGCCGCCATCGCCGCTGCGCCCGACGGTCTGGCCAACCCGATCGTGATCGAGATCCTGGACAGCGCCGTCTACGAGGAAG
>Ga0105045_10002924_pt1 | contig 14513 bp, 12 predicted proteins | sample MAT02_FD_78089 | JGI IMG/M metagenome (GOLD analysis project Ga0105045, IMG submission 78089) | Freshwater microbial communities from Lake Fryxell liftoff mats and glacier meltwater in Antarctica - MAT-02 (megahit assembly) | ecosystem: Environmental > Aquatic > Freshwater > Ice > Liftoff...
CTGTTCTCGATTGGCGGGATTGCCGGAACCGTGGGGCAGTATGCCTTCGTGGTCTGGATGCTTTCGATGATCATGGGATTTTCACAAAGCTTCACCTATGCCGAAATGGCCGGGATGTTCGGCAACAAGTCGGGCGGGACAAGCGTTTACGGCGCGACCGCCTGGCTGCGCTATAGCAAGCTGATCGCGCCGCTGTCGGTCTGGTGCAACTGGTTCGCCTGGTCGCCGGTGCTGTCGCTTGGTTGCGCCATTGCAGCGGGATACATTCTGAACGCGCTGTTCCCGATCCCGCTGGCGGACAGCCAGCCGGTCTTGGACTGGATGATGGCGAACCTGGCGAGTTATACCGCCGAGACCGCGTCGGTCGTGCAGTACATGACCGACAACGCAGGCACGACGGCAGATGTTGCGATTCAGGCGGTGGCCTCGGCCGATGCCGTGTCGGCGCTGACGCCGTGGTTCCGGGTCTATGAGGCCTTTGCCATCACAATCCCCGGCCTTGGCACGCTGCACTTCAACTCGACCTTCCTGATTGGTGTCGTGTTGATGCTGATCATCCTTGCCATTCAGGAACGCGGCATCGCATCGACCGCGTCGGCGCAAAAGTGGCTAGCAATCATCGTGCTGGTGCCATTGCTGCTGGTGGGCCTGGTGCCGATCGTGACCGGGTCAATCAACTGGATGAACGTCACCAATCTGATGCCCCCGAACGCCGGGGAGGGCGGTGAGTGGAACGTCGGCGGCTGGACGCTGTTCTTGGGCGGCATGTACATCGCGGCCTGGTCGACCTACGGCTTTGAAACGGCGGTCTGCTACACCCGCGAGCTGAAGGACCCCAAGCGTGATACGTTCCGGGCGATCTTCTATTCTGGCTTGCTGTGCATGGTGTTCTTCTTCCTGATTCCCTTTTCTTTTCAGGGCTATCTGGGCCAGGACGGGATGACCCAGCCGGGCATCGTCGACGGCACCGGCGTCGGCGAGGCGCTGGGCAACATGATCGGTGGCGGGCCCGTGGTCACCCAGATCTTCGTGATCTTGATGATTATCGCCCTGTTCTTGGCGATCATGACCGCGATGGCCGGATCGTCGCGCACGCTTTACCAGGGCTCGCGCGATGGATGGCTGCCGAAGTATCTGGGCACGGTCAACGAACACGGCGCTCCGCGGCGGGCGATGTGGACGGACGTGGCCTTCAACGTGTTCCTGCTCGCGCTGGCCTCGGACGCGGGGGGGTATTTCTACGTTCTGGCGATCTCGAACGTCGGCTACATCCTGTTCAACTTCCTCAACCTTAACGCCGGATGGATCCACCGGATCGATTCTGCGCATATGGAACGGCCATGGAAAGCGCCGACCTGGCTGATCGGGCTGAACACGGTGCTGGCCTTTGTGAACGCGCTGTTTCTGGGCGCCGGGGCCAAGGTCTGGGGTTACGAGAATGCGCTCTGGTCGGGGCTGATCTTCGCGGCGCTGATCTTCCCGGTCTTCTGGTACCGCCACTATGTCGTCGACCATGGCAAATTCCCGAAGGAAGCCTATGACGACCTGGGCCTGCCTTATGGCGACCTTGGCGAGCGGAAAGCAGGGATGCTACCCTATCTGGCGCTGATCCTGGGCGCTGGTGTGGTGCTATGGGCGAACTGGTTCTTCGTTCTGCCTGTTTGATCGCCACTATGCTGAAAAGGCCGTCTTCGGACGGCCTTTTTCATGCACAGATGTTTTCTGGCAAGAAAGTTTGTTGCACTTCAATATTGCCTTCTGGCGGGAATCGCCTGACAATGGCGGAAAATAATATTCAGGGAGACAGACATGACCAATTCCTGGCGCTTCTCGACGCTGATCGACCGTCACCGGGCGCTTGGCTCGAACCTTGAGGATTGGAGCGGGATGGGCACCGCCTGGTCCTATTCCAAGGGCGATCCGGATGCCGAATACATGGCGATCCGCACCAAGGCCGGGCTGATGGACGTATCGGGCCTGAAAAAGGTGCATATCACCGGACCGGCGGCGTCACATGTGATCGAACGCGCGACCACGCGGAACATGGAAAAGCTGATGCCGGGCCGGTCGGTCTATGCGACGATGCTGAACGATGCGGGCAAGTTCGTGGATGACTGCGTGATCTACCGGCTGGCGCCGAATGCCTTCATGGTGGTGCATGGATCGGGCGGCGCGCATGAGCAGCTGTCGATGGCGGCAACCGGGCGGGATGTGTCGGTGCGATTTGACGATAACCTCCACGACCTTTCGCTGCAGGGCCCGCTGGCCGTGGAGTATCTGGAAAAGCATGTGCCGGGCATCCGTGCGCTGCCCTATTTCGCCCATATGCAGACCTCGCTTTTCGGGAAACCGGCGATGATCTCGCGCACCGGATACACGGGCGAACGGGGGTATGAGCTTTTCGTGCGCGGCCAGGATGCGCCGATGATCTGGGACCGGATCATGGAGGAGGGCAAGGCGATGGGGATTATCCCCTGCCGCTTTACCACGCTGGATATGCTGCGAACGGAATCGTACCTTCTGTTCTTCCCTTTCGACAATTCCGAGATGTATCCCTTTGCCGATGAAGGCCCGGGCGATACCCTGTGGGAGTTGGGGCTGGACTTTACCGTCTCGCCCGGCAAGACCGGCTTCCGCGGCGCCGAAGAGCATTACCGGTTGAAAGGCAAGGAGCGATTCAAGATCTGGGGCTTGAAGCTTGAGGGCAAGAATGCGCCCGGCAACGGCGCACCGGTTTTCCGGGATGGAAAGCAGGTGGGGCTGGTGACGCAGGCGATGCATTCGCCGCTGAACAACTGGACGACCGCGATTGCCCGGTTGCCGGTGGACTGCGCAAACAACGGCACCAAGCTGGAGGTGCGCTGTGGCACACATGGGCCGATTGCGGCGACGACCCACTCGATGCCGTTCTACGACATCAAGAAAGAACGCCGCACCGCGAAGGACTGATGCTCTGATGACGCTGACCCCCGTTGCCCCCACAATCCGCAGCCGCCCGGTCTATGCGCCCCTGGAGCCAAGGCCGGGGCGGCTGCATCTGATCATCGCCGATGGCGAGGGGGCGGGGGCCGTCCTGGACATGCTGCAAAATGCGAACGATCAGTCGGAAATCCTGGCTTTGGCGCATGTGATGTATGTGCCCGGCCCGAATGGGACGGATCTTTGGGCTGCGCTGCAGGCCATGGGGGCCGCGCAGGCGTTTCGGGCGCCGACAATTCCGGCGCTGCTGCCCCGGCTGGTACGGGTTCTGGCGGATGCCCACATGGGCGCGCAGTTTTATCTGGCGGGGACCGAAGGCCTGATCGGTCAGGCCGAGCGCGAGATCATGGCGACGGGCTTTCCGGTGGGGGCGATCCAGAAGGAACACCGGGGTTCCACGCTGCGCCGGGTGCAATGCGTGCATTGCAAGGGGATCACCGAGAACGTGGCGACCGACCCGTTCCAGTGCAGCCACTGCGGGCTTAACCTCTTTGTCCGCGACCATTATTCCCGTCGCATTGCGGCCTTTCAGGGCGTGAACATCGACGCTGAAGACCCAGGTCTGGTACCCGAACCGCTGGTGAGGTTCAAATGAGTGGCGGGGCAAAACTTTTCGTTCGTGTGGATCAGGTGGTGCCGGTCAATGACCTGATCACCCGCTTCCGCTTCGTGTCCTTGGACGGGTCTGACTTGCCGGCCTTCTCGGGCGGGGCGCATACCGTGGTCGAGATGGATGACCACGGGTTGCGGAGGCTGAACCCTTATTCACTTATGTCCGACCCCGAGGATCGGTCGGGCTATGAGATATCTGTCCGCCGCGATGATCTTGGGCGCGGCGGTTCGCTTTACATGCACCGTCATGTCACGCCAGGGATGAAGATGGTGCTGTCTAATCCGGTGAACCTTTTCCCGCTGGACAACCGTGCGAAGAAGCATCTGATGATCGCTGGAGGGATCGGGATAACACCGTTCCTTGGGCAGATCGCGCAGCTTTCGCATTTCGGCGGCCGGTTCGAACTGCATTATTCCTCGCGAAACCGGGCGCTGGGCGCCTACATGGACCGTCTGACCTTGGCTCATCCCGGTCATGTCCATTGCTACTTCGACGATGAGAAACAGACGATCAACCTGCAGGGCGTGCTGTCGATGCAGCCGTTAGGCACGCATCTTTATGTCTGCGGGCCAAAGGGGATGATCAACTGGGTCCTGTCCACCGCTGAAAGCATGGGCTGGCCGAAACTGGCGCTGCACCATGAGGAATTCCTTGCCCCCGGCACCGGCTTGCCGTTCGATGTTCAGCTGGCGGCAAGCGGCAAGACCATTACCGTCGGCAGCACACAATCGCTGCTTGAGGCATTGGAAGCGGCCGGGGTGGATGCGCCCTACATGTGCCGGGGCGGCGCCTGCGGGCAATGTGAAACGCTTGTTCACAAATGCGAAGGCACCCTGCTTCACCGTGACCATTGGCTGTCGCCCGAAGAACATGCGGCGTGCCAGAAGATCATGCCCTGCGTCAGCCGCTTTGAAGGCAAGACCCTTGTCATCGACCGATAGGAGACGACCATGAGCCTTGATTTCAAACCGGGCGCCTTCAACGACTTCTTCCGGGACGAGACGTTTCGTGAGGACTTCACCTACCGCAACTCGCCGCAGAACATCCGGCGTTTTCCGTTCCCGTTCGACCGCGATGACTATATGTATTCGGTAAACATGGAGCCGCATGTTCCGGGCCGCAAAGGCACCGCCTTTGAACATATTTTCGATGTGGACGAACACTACGTCGCCGAGATGATCGACCGGGCGAAGGTGCTTGCCGAAGACCCGCTGCGCTGCCAGTCCTTGCCGCACATGACGCTGGCAGGGTGGGACCTGCTGGAACTGATCATGGAGGCTAAGGCGCGGGATTATCCGCATTGGTTTTCGCTGACGAAAAACGGCAATCGCTGGCACTGGGTAAACCGGCCGCTGGGGATTGAACACTCGTTTACGTTTCTCGACGATTCGACCCTGCCTTATGGGCCGTTCGAGTATATCACCCGCCAGACCCAGGGTGATTTCAGCCTGCAGGACGAACGCGACGGCACGCTCTGGATGGATGCGGGAATGATCACCAGTCAGGCCGATTGGTCCCTGGACTTTGACATTGGCATGAATTTTCACGAATGGCATGCTCCGGTACCCTTGGCGCATGAGAAGGGCGTCTTCGACCGGGCGCTGAAGTTTCTGATGAAATTGCAGCACGGCTCCCCGGTACGCCGGTTCAACTGGACGATGACGGTGAACCCGCTTTTGGACACGGCACCCGAAACCTACCCGAAATGGGGTCCAACGAAGGCCACGATCACCCCGGACAACCTTGGCCAGAAGCAGCATTTGCGGGTGGAACTTCAAACCCTCTACCGCCTGCCCCGGTCAAACGCGATTGCATTCGACATTCGCTGTTATCTGGCAAGCTTTGACGAAATCGTCACCGTCCCGAAATGGGCCTGCCGCCTTCACCGGGTGGTGCGCGACCTGCCGGAGGAGTTGGCGACCTACAAGGGCTTCATCCGCAACCGCCCGGCCATGGTGGAGTGGCTGTCCAGATACGATGACGGCGCCCCCACCTCGCCCGGCTGGTGGCCAGATGACTGAGCCGGTCAGAAAGGCGGGGAGCGGTCCGCTGCGCCTTGGGTTCCTGATGTTCCCGGGCTTTCCGATGGCCTGCCTGACTTCGGCCATCGAACCCCTGCGCGCGGCGAACGAGATCAACGGGCAGCGGGAGTTTGACTGGAAACTGGTGGCCGAGACCAAGGCTTCGGTGCGGTCATCGGCCGAGATCGGGTTCGAACCTGACGTGAGCTTGCAAGAGGCGGAGGGGCTGGATCATCTGTACCTGATCGCGCCGCCGACGGCCCAGTTTACCGACCCGCGTCGTAGCCCCGCCCGTCTGCGCTGGCTGGACCGGACCGGGGTGACCCTGGGTGCGTTTTCGGGCGGGATCTTCCCCCTTGCCCGCGCGGGGCTGATGGAGGGACGGCCTTGTTCGGTGCATTGGTGCTATGAGGCGGCCTTCAGGGCCGACTTTCCGGCGGTGGAGGCGCGTGAGGCTGCCATCCTGCGCGAGGGGCGGCGGATCACGGTTTCGGGCGCGGGTGCAGTATTCGACCTGATGTTGCGGCTGATCGAGGAAAGACTGGGGCGCGACTGCATGACCGAGGTGGCCTGCTGGTTTCAGCACCCGTTTGTCCGCGATGCCGATGCCAGCCAGAAAGTGCCGGTGGCCCGGTCAGGTAGCACGACCGACGCGCTGCCCGCGGCGATCCGCGATGCGATCCGCCTGTTCGAGACCCACGTGGAAGACCCGCTGCGGATCCCAGATGTGGCCAATGCCGTGGGTTTGTCCGGCCGCCATTTCGAACGGCTGTTCAAGCGCGAAACGGGGCAAAGCCCATTGCGATTTTACCATCAGTTGCGCCTTGCCAAGGCGCGGCAGCGGGTGCTGTATTCCAACGACAGTCTGCGGGAGATTGCGGCCTCGGTCGGCTATATGACGTCCAGCCCGATGGTGCGGCACTATACCGAGATATTCGGAGTCAGCCCACGGGACGAACGGCGGCTGACACTGTCGCTGCGTCGCGCGGGACAAGGACGGGTTGAGGCGGCGGTTGGGCCTACAATCCCTGTAATCCTAGGGCTGTAATGCCGGAAAACACCGCCGCGATTCCCAGCCATTGCACTGGCCGGACCTGCTCCTTGAGGAACCATGCGGCCAGAAGCACCGTAAGCACGCCAAACAGCGAGGACGAGATCGACGCATACTCCGCCCGGGGCAAGCTGCCCGCTGCGGTGACGAGGCCAAGGGCTATGGCGTCGATCACGCCCATCATGGCAAGCACGGGAAAATGGCCGCGCTGCGGGGCGAGTGCGCCCCGATGCCAGGTCAGCAAGGCGACGATTACCGCCAGTGCGACCAGCCGCCCGATGAGGATCACCGGAAGGTCGGCGCTCTGGCGCGCGGCCTCTTGCCCCAAGGCGAATGTCAGGGCGAATCCAACGGTCGACAGCGCCGCCCAGGCCAAGGCAACAAGTGGCGCAGCCGCATAGCCCTCAGGCGCGTCGCTGCGCGAGGACAGCGCGACAATTGCAATGCCGATGCAGATGGCAAGGACAGCCAGCCAGTCGGCCCCGGTCACGGCGCGGCCTTGCAAGACCGCGATGCCCAGCGACAGCATTGGATAGGCCCCCACCACGGGCGAGACCAGCCGCACCGGTGCCAGGCTGAAAGCCTTGTAAAGGCTGCCCATCGCCAGCACGATGCCAAAGCCCGACAAGACGGCAATCGCCCAGGCCGGACCCGTCATGGCGGCCCAGTCCCCGGCTGCAAGGGCCACCGGGATCAGCACCACACAGCCCACGCCCATGACCACGGTCAGGATCGGAAGCAGTGGCGCCCCCTGACTGAGCTTGCGTGCGAAAAGGTCATGCACGGCCCAGATGAGGGCGGCGGTCAACCCAAAGCCAAGTGCCAGCATATTGTTGCCTTCCCCCTTTGCCGCGCTTGTGTCACGCTAAGCCTGTCGCTATTCTTGAGGATGAACAAGTTTTATCCTCATTAAAAACCGGGCCATCTGACTGCACGGGGAAAACCATGCTCGACACCGCCTATTCTTCCTTCAGTCACGGCCCGCCGCGCCCAAGCCGTATTCTGACTCCACGTGGCTTTTCCCGCCACCACGGGCAAGAGCGCCACGTAATTCCTGGCGGTGGCGCGGCACTTCTGCAACTGATGAACGGTGACCGGCTGACCGTTGTCAACGATGAGGGCGGGCAGCCTGCCGAACTTGTCGCGGCTTCCGGCGACGGGCGGATTGACCCTGCAATTCTTGGCCAGTTGCCCAACTCCACGGCCGAGGGGTTGAAGGCGATGCTGGCGCTGGAGGGTGAAGGACTTTCACGCCTGCGCAAGGGGCTGTTGCAGCGCGGAATTGATCTGGCAAAGGCGGGGGGACTGCGTCTGTTCGGGGCTGAGACCCCGGCAGGCGCAATTACAGAATTGGTGGCGCTGGAGGACGGCTGGCTGGTGGTCGCCGCGCCGTGCCTGCCGATGGCACCCGATGCGCAGGATACCGCGACGCAGATCACGGTGTTGCTCAACCGGGCAAAGCCGCGGATGATCGGGAATTACGACCTGCCTGACCCCTTGGCTGACCCGGTCCTTGACCTTCGAGTCAAGTCGGCAACGGCGGAAAGCTATTTCGTGAAGGCGGGGGATTACATCCAGATCCTGGATGTCGATGGCCGCCAGTGCACGGATTTTCAGTGTTTCGATGCGCGCAAGCTGGACAAGGGCATCCAGCACGCGCTCGACGTGACGACCAGCCGGACCCTGATGGGCCATGCCTATTCGATGCCGGGGCTGCATTCGAAATACTTCGATCAGGACTGGGTGCCACTGGTCGAGGTCGTGCAGGACACCGTCGGCCGCCATGACGCCTTTGCCATGGCCTGCGCCAGCAAATACTATGACGACATCGGCTATCCCGGCCATGTGAACTGTTCCGACAACTTCAACGCGGCGCTTGCCCGGCATGGCGTTGACCCGAGGCCCGGCTGGATGGCGGTAAACCTTTTTTTCAACACCAACATCGACGCGCATGGCGTCTTGATCAGCGACGAGCCGTGGAGCCGCCCCGGTGACTATGTCCTCATGCGGGCACTGACGGATATCGTCTGTGTAAACTCGGCCTGTCCCGACGATACCTCGCCCGCGAACGGGTGGTATCTGTCGGATATCCATGTGCGCACCTATTCCGGGGCGGAGAAATTTTCCCGTTCCATCGCTTATCGCCCGACGCCTGATGCGGAGCCGAAGATGACCAAGGATACTGCATTCCACGACCGGATTTCGGCGAGGACCCGGAACCATGTCGAATACAAGGGTTACTGGCTGCCGCAGGTCTATTCGCAGAATGGTGCGCTTGAGGAATACTGGGCCTGCCGTCAGGCCGCAGTGGTGCTGGACTTGTCCCCCCTGCGCAAGTTCGAAGTGACCGGCCCCGATGCCGAGGCGCTGATGCAATGGGTGCTGACGCGGGATGTAAAGAAGCTTTCCCAAGGGCAGGTGGTCTATTCGGCCATGTGCTATGACCATGGCGGCATGATCGACGACGGCACACTGTTCCGTCTGGGCCGCGACCAGTTCCGCTGGATCGGCGGGGATGACTACGGCGGCGTGTGGATCAGGGAGCAGGCGGAAAAGCTGGGGCTAAGCGCGATGGTGCGGTCCTCGACCGACCAGTTGCATAACCTTGCGGTGCAGGGGCCGAACAGCCGCGAGATCATCAAGCGGATGATCTGGACCGCGCCACATCAGCCGACGATCGAGGAGTTGGGGTGGTTCAGGTTCACTGTGGGTCGGGTTGGCGGGCCTACGGGCGCACCTGTGGTGGTTTCGCGGACGGGTTATACCGGCGAGTTGGGGTTCGAAGTATTCTGCCACCCGAAGGATGGTACCTCAGTCTATGACGCGGTCTGGGAGAATGGCGCTGACCTTGGGCTGCGGCCCATGGGTCTGGCGGCGCTGGACATGGTGCGGATCGAGGCGGGGCTGATCTTCGCGGGCTATGATTTCAGCGACCAGACCGACCCGTTCGAGGCCGGAATCGGGTTCACGGTGCCCTTGAAGTCGAAGACCGATGACTTCATCGGGCGCGAGGCTTTGATCCGCCGCAAGGAACATCCCAGCCGCAAGTTTGTGGGGCTGGAGATTGATGCAGCGGTGGATGTGGGGCACGGGGACCCGCTGCACATAGGGCGCGCGCAGGTGGGCGAGGTCACGTCCTCCATGCGCTCGCCGCTTCTGGGCAAGAACATCGCCCTTGCGCGGGTGGATGTGGCTCATGCCGACGCCGGCACGCTGCTTGAGGTGGGCAAGCTGGACGGCCAGCAGAAACGGTTGCCTGCCATGATCGTGCCGTTGTCGCATTACGATCCGAAGAAGACCCGGCCGCAAAGCTGACCTGATGCAGGCAAAGCCCATGGTCGACCGGATCGGCGGCGAAGCGCAGGTTCGCCGCCTTGTGGACCGGTTCTATGATCTGATCGAAACCCTGCCGCAGGGCCGTGCGATCCTGGCAAAGCACCTGCAGGGCCACGGGCTTTCCCATGTCCGGCCCGAGCAGTTTGACTTCCTGAGCGGCTTTTTCGGTGGGCGGCGGTATTATCATGAACGCCACGGACACATGAACCTGCGCGAAATTCATGCGCATGTAGAGATCCGCCCAAAGGATGCCGAGGACTGGCTGGCGGTCATGGCCCGCGCGATGGCCGAGACCGGGGTTCCAAACCGCGAGGCAGCGCAGATCATGGCCACCTTCCGGCGTGCCGCGCTGATGCTGGTGAACGCGGCCTAAAGCGCGTCGTCCAGCAGCGCCTGCACCTTGGCCCGCAGACCGAGATCGGCGGTGATCAGCCGGTCATGTGCCTGCAGGACAGCAATTTTTTCGCACGTCAGGGTTTGAGTCGCCTGATAGAATTCGCGGACGATTTCTTCGCTTGCGCCGGTCAGATAGGATTTGAGCTTGATGTCGGCCGGCCAGTGGTAGGCACCGCGCTGGAGCCGGAACGGAAGGGAATTGTGCCAGACAACCGGGTCCTGCGCGTGGAAGTGGAGAAGACGCAGGTCGGGGTGGAAGGACGCCCGAAGCTGCTCCTTGTTCAGAAAGACCATATGAAGGCGAAGGGATATTCCCTTGACGGCAGGACGGCAGAAACTTTTACGGATCGTATGGCCGAGATTGCCCTTTGGGATGACAGAAGCCGCCGGGCCGAAAATGGCAGGCTGCAAAGGCCGGTGATGGCGGCTTAGCGGGCCCCGGAAATTGCGCGCGGTGAAAATGTCATCCGGCAGGGAGGGGTCGTGCATTGCCTCGAACGGCTCCATCAGCAAATTGGGGACGTTGGCAGGAATGCTGGACAGAATGTTGGACACGGGACCGGGGGCGTAAAGGAATTCGTCCACATCGATGTGGCCAAGCCAGTCGAGCTTGCAGGCACGTTGCGCATCGCGCGCGTTGCGGGCCTGGCGGTTCTGGTGCCGGTCGGCCCGCCCGCCACGGATTGCCCAGTACCAGTCCGTGCATCGGGTCGCAGTGACACGCGGCAAGCTTGCTGCGCGAGCAAAGACCGGGTCGTCGGGGTCATCAAAGTAGAGCCAGAGGCGAGAGGCCCCAAGCGCGAGATGGTGGGCGATGAAGGCGAGAACCTGCTCCTCCGGTGCCATGACGGTGGCGACGAGGCCCTAGGTAGGCATCAGAGCGCCTGCAACAGCGCAGCGGTGGGCCAGCCATCTGCGGGCTGGCCAAGACGGACCTGTTCCTTTTGGACAGCAGCCCGGGTGCCTGCCCCCAGGATGCCGTCGATCCGGCCCACGTCATGGCCAAGGGCTGCCAGCTTTTCCTGCAGTGCGATCATGCCTTCCAGCCCCAGACCTGGGTCAGGACTGCCCGCGATGTAGGGATCGGCCCCTTCGATCCTCGTGGCGAAATAGGCGGCTGTGGTGACGTAGACGAAGCTCTTGTTCCACTCGAACAACACCCGGTAATTCGGAAAGACCAGAAAGGCCGGGCCGTTGCGCCCTTGTGGCAGAAGGACCGAAGCCGAAAGCCCGGGTGCCAGTGCTGCGCCCCTGGGGGTAACGCCAAGGGCAGCCCAGTCTTCGGTCAGGCGCTCTGTCTCCAGCCCGGTGAGCGACCAGTCGAAACTGTCGGGCAGTGTCACCTCGGCCAGCCAAGGTTCGCCCGCGCGCCAGCCGTGGTGCTGCAGCATCCGCCCACCTGACAGGATCGCGTCGGCCTGTGACGTTTTCAGCAGGACAAGCCCGTCGCCATCGCCATCGACGCCACGTTCCAGAATGTCTTTCGGCAACATCTGCACCATGCCGATCTCGCCCGCCCAGGCGCCGGTGGTGCCAAGGTCAAACTCGTCCAGCGCGTAAAGCTGTGCGGCGGCAAGGACCTGGGGCTGGAACAACTCGGGCCGGCGGCAGTCGTGGGCAAGGGTCAGAAGCGCGTTGCGGGTGTTGAAATCGCCCTGCACCTGGCCAAAGTCGGTCTCGAAGGCCCAGAAGGCCAGCAGAATCCCCCGGCTGACGCCATACTCTGCCTCGGCCCGGGCAAAGATTTCCTCCAACTCGCCCGACTTGGCCCGGGCGGTGGATAGCCGCCCCTTCGAGATCAGCGATTGCGAGAAGTCGAGGAAGGTCTTGCGGAAGACGCCTTGGCTGCGGTCGGCTTTCAGGACAGCAGGGTCAGGCCGCGCCCCCGCGAAGAAGGCGGCGGCCAAGTCGGCCGGGGTGCCTGCGGCGATGGCCTCAGCTTCCATCGCCGTCAGGAAGTCGCCGAAGGCGCCGCCACAGGGGGCGGCAGCGGCTGGGGTGGCAAGGAGAAGGGCAAGAAGGGCTGCGCGCATTGGGGCTCCGCTAACTCGGCGACCCTAGACAAGCGCCACAAGGACGGCAACAGCCAGCAAGACAGCCCAGACCCGCCACAGTGCATCAGCAGCGGCGTCGATATCACCCGGGCCTGGGTCGCGGCGGCCTTCGGCCCACACCCAGGGGTAGTCCTTGCGGACGCCATCATAGCTGCGTGGGCCAGAAAGGGCGACGTTCAGCACAGGGGCCAGCGCGCTTTCGGGCCAGCCCGCGTTAGGGCTACGATGCTTGGGTGCATCGCGAAGGATGGGCGACGGGTCAACCCAGCCATGTGTCAGCGCGATGAAAAGTGCAGTGATGCGCGCCGGGATCAGGTTCAGCACGTCATCCAGCCGGGCCGAGGCCCAGCCAAACTCGCGGTAGCGCGGGGTCATGTGGCCGATCATGCTGTCAGCGGTGTTGATCAGCTTGTAGGCAACGATGCCCGGCAGGCCGAGGATCAGATACCAGAAGACCGGGGCAACCACACCGTCTGACAGATTCTCGGCCGCACTTTCGATAGCGGCGCGGGCGATGTCCGGTCCGTCCATCGTGGCAGTATCGCGGCCCACGATCATGGCCACGGCGGCGCGGCCATCCGCAATCGACCGGCGCAGGCCTGTGGCCACGGCACGGACATGGTCCACAAGACTTTTCTGTGCCAGCAGGATGGCCAGGGTGACAACCTCGATCACCCCATGATCCGGCAGGGCATGGATCAGCCAGCCAATCGCCAGCCCAACTGCCAGCAGCGCCATCGTGACCAGAACCCCCCGTGCCCGCAGCGATTGGCCTTGGTTGAAACGCTGGTCGCACCAGCCGACAAGACGGCCCATCAGCACGGCGGGATGCGGCAGCCGGTTCCACAGGACCCGGGGTTCGCCAAACGCGGCATCCAGCAAAAGGGCGATCACAAGAAGCATCCCGCCGCTATCCCTTGGCGCAAGGCGATTCGCAAGCAGTGGCGTGGGTTTGCGGGCAGGGAACGCGGTGGTTCGACCTTTCTGTGCCGGGTTCAACCAAAGGTTGCCGCAAGCTGTGACTTACCAGACATCTTTGCTTTACAAACAGTCGATATCCTTGTTGCGCTTGATTTTTGTCGATCCGGCCTCATTCTTTTCACAAGTGCGTACGAGGGCTGCCATGCTTGAGTTTCTGCCAAAGGAAGTGCGTGAGGGTCTGGATGCCGCACGCAAGAAGGATCAAAAGCGCAAGTCACGGCTGCGGGTGCAGGTGGGTGACGCGGTTTTTCCGGTGTTGCGCTTCTGGCATGATGGCTTCGCGCTGGATGCCGACCTGTCGCCGGCCAAGCTGCGCGGGCTGGTCGATGTCTACGACGGGTCGCGCCATATCTTTCAGTGCCTTATCATGGCCAGCAGCATCGACAACGGCGAACTGGTCTGTGATTTCAAGCGCGCGACGGCGGTGGCAGACCGGGCGGCGCTGGATTTCTGGCGCGATGAAAACTCGCCTGTCGGGTATCTGTTCAAGGCTTGAATCGATTGGGGCCTGACAGCCCTATGGCCGGATTTCAACCGGGGTTCCAATGGGCGTGACCGCCCATATCTCGCGCATCTCGATATTGGTCACGGCGATGCAACCTGCTGTCCAGTCGCCCTTCAGCTTGAAGCCTTCGGACAAGGCGTTTGGCTGACCGTGGATGAAGATATCCCCACCAGGGCTGTAGCCGCCGCCGGCCGCGCGGGCGCGGTCATCTGGGCGGGGGTAATCCAGGCCCAACGACAGATGAAAGGCGCTTTCCCCATTCCTGCGGTCGATGGTGAATTCGCCTTCCGGGGTGCGGCCATCGCCCTGCCGGTCCTTGTGGCCCTCGGGCGAAAAGCCCAAGGCGATCTGGTAGGTCCGCACCGGCCTTCCATCCTGGAAAAGCTGCATGCGCCGGGCGGATTTTTCGATCACGACCCGATCCACCTGCCCTGTCAGCGGTGGCGGCGGAAGTACGTCCACCCGTTCGGGCGACATGAAAAGCGATGCGGTGATCAGGCCCAACACCGCTACGAGCGCCAGATAGGCCAGAAGGCGCAGCAGCCGCTTCATTGCAGATCGGCGAAGGCCCGGGCCA
>Ga0105045_10002925_pt1 | contig 14513 bp, 11 predicted proteins | sample MAT02_FD_78089 | JGI IMG/M metagenome (GOLD analysis project Ga0105045, IMG submission 78089) | Freshwater microbial communities from Lake Fryxell liftoff mats and glacier meltwater in Antarctica - MAT-02 (megahit assembly) | ecosystem: Environmental > Aquatic > Freshwater > Ice > Liftoff...
ATTACCTGAACATGCTGGAGACCTGGCGCACGGGTAACCTCAACGAACTGCTGTTTCTGCAAAGTCCGCAGGATAAAAACGCCCGTATCCGCCAGAAAGTTGTTATCGATTAATCACCCCTGAGAAATCATGTACCAAATTGTTCTGATTGCCTTTCTAAGTTTGTTTGCCCAGTTTTTTCTGCCCTGGTGGACACTGGCCATTGTGGCGTTTGCCGTGTGTTACTGGCGTAGTCCGGGTGCCGGCTGGGCGTTCTGGTATGGTTTTGTGGGCGTCGCCATTATCTGGCTCATGTACGCTATGCTCATTCAGCTTCGCACCGATGGCATGTTTGTGGGCCGCATGAGCGAGCTGCTGTTCAAAGCCAATATGTCGTTTCTACCCGCACTGGCCACAACCGTTATTGGTGGTCTGGTGGGTGGTCTGGCCGGCCTGTCTGGTTTCTACGTGCGGCAAACTACAACTACGCAAATCGTACCTCGTAATTCGTAATTCAATTTACCTTTGTCGGATAAACTTGTCACTAACCAATTTATTTCCCGTGAAGAATGCCTCGTTGTTTCTAAATGTGCTGTTGACCATTGCCGTAGCCGTACTGTACTACCTGCACTTTGCCAGCCCTAAGGCCGAAACCGTTGCGGCCACCAAACCTGCCGCCGATGCCAACCGCAAAGACATTGTGTATGTAAATGTAGATTCGCTGCTGACGAAGTACGATTTCTTTAAAGACACACAAAAAGTGCTGGAGAGCAAGCGGTTTCAGCTTGAAAATGAACTGGCCACCAAAGGCCGTAATCTGCAAAACAAAGCCCAGTTTTTTCAGAAACAGGCCAGCGAAGGTCGCCTGACACAGGAGCAGGGCCGCGCCACCGAAGCTTCGTTGCAGAAAGAGCAGCAGGATATTCTGGCGTATCGGGAGCGGGCCGCACAAAACCTGGCGGGCGAAGAAGCCGAGAAGAACAAACTGCTATACGACCAGATTTACGATTATCTGAAGAGCATCAACGCGCAGAACAAGTATCAGTTTGTGCTCGGATACACCAAAGGTGGCGGCATCCTGTTTGCCAACCCCGACGCTGACCAGACCAAAGCCATTCTGGACGGATTGAACAAGCGGTACAAAGAGCAGCAGGAAAAAGACGCTCAGGCGACAAAGAAGTAGTCATCTACGCCATACGTAAACAGCCGTCAAGCTCAGAAAGCCTGACGGCTGTTTACGTATATGAAACAATCAATTATGCCCGAATAGCTTGACTGGCACGATTATTGGCGATGTTGATGTTAATTATTGCCTGGTAATGCAGGGCATTGTTTTTCCCGTAAATGAGCCAAAACTGGATTTATTTTCTCTTTTTCCTGCTAAACAAGCGGGTTGGGCATTCTTTTTGCCTGTGAAAATGTAATCCTGTTGTGGCTGGCCCCGTTGCCACCCGCCGGAGAGTAGTCAAATACCGTCTGGGTTAGGCCGGCGCCGTACCGGGTCTTGAGGCTGTGACTTCGATACCGCTCTTCTGGAGTGAAACATCGGCCTGCTCAGACGACCTTTTCTTCCGCTTTTCAGACAGCCTTTCCCGGTTTCGTTACAAACCTCCCATCGTTTTCCAGTGTTCTCCCGTACCCGGCTACCTTTGCAGTCGGGAAAAACGTATATTCTGTTTAGCACAAGCGGAAAAATCGTAACCCGTTATTTTCAACTCGGCAATCAAAACATGGCTTCAGCAACAATCGTCAAAAACGTTGATATCCGTAACCGCCGGGCGTCGTTCGAGTATTCGTTTCTGGAGAAGTTCACGGCGGGTATTGTCCTGACGGGTACCGAAATCAAATCGGCAAGGCAGGGCAAGGTCAATTTGCAGGATGCGTATTGTTTGTTACTGAATGATGAGTTGTTCATTCGACAAATGAACATTTCGCCCTACGAACAGGGTACACACTATAACCACGAACCCTTGCGCGACCGCAAGCTGCTGCTGACCAAACGCGAAATAAAACGGCTGAGCGAAAAGCTAAAAGACCAGGGCCTGACCATTGTGCCGATTCGGATGTTCACTAACGAACGGGGTTTTGCAAAGGTCGAGATCGCCCTCGCTAAAGGGAAAAAATTATATGACAAACGAGACAGCATCAAGGAGCGCGACGTAGAACGCGACATGCAGCGCGAACACTACTAAATTTTTTTTGAAACTGTGTTGTCGTTGGGATAACTTCTGTAACTTGCTCATCGTACAGAGGCATTTAAACGCGATATGGGCAGGAAAGTATTAGTCTTAAATCAAGATTACAGCGCACTCAGCATCTGCTCCGTTCCAAAAGCATTTTTGCTGGTTTATCTCAACAAGGCCGAGCTGGTGGCCGAGTCTGAGCAATTTACGCTTCGCACTGTTTCGGCAGAGTTTCCGATGCCGTCGGTAATCCGGCTGCATCGGTACGTGAACTTACCTTATAAGGGCGTTATGCTAACCCGGCAGAATATTTTCAAGCGCGACGGGCATAACTGCCAGTATTGCGGTACTACCGAAGACCTGACGCTCGACCATGTCATGCCCAAATCGAGGGGCGGCAAAACGAGTTGGGACAATCTGGCCACCGCTTGCAAACGGTGTAATTCCAGAAAAGGTGACTATACGCCCGACGAAGCTAACCTGAAACTCCGCCAGAAACCGTTTAAACCTACGTTTCTGGTTTTTTTACGCGAATTCTCCGGCTCCATCGAAGAAAGCTGGATGCCGTTTCTGGCCCGTAAGGAAAAAGCGTTTTCGTAACGGATACAAGGAGCAAAAAGGGTGCAGGGTGTAAGATGTGCGTCAGCTATTTACACCCTGCACCCTTTTTGCTCCTTGTGCCTGTTTTTGAGCCTTTTGGCTTTGAAAATTCCTTATCTTTGCACTCCTTTTTTGAGGGAAGCGTATTTTATAAACTAAAAGTCAGCCCGCCATTGATCCAGCGGTTGATGTACAGAGTGGATCAGGAAACTATTTTTATGAGCAAAACGCAACAACGCGACCTGCCGGCATTTGACTGGGATCTGGCCGACAACAAAGGATTTGGGAGCGGCTACTCAGTCGCCGAGCGCGACCAGATGCTGGAACTATACGACAATACACTGTCGGAAGTGAAGGAAAAGGAAGTGGTGATGGGAACGGTAGTAGGCATTACGGATCGGGAGATTCTGCTGAACATCGGTTTCAAATCGGACGGGCTGGTACCTGCTTCGGAATTCCGGGATTTACCGGATCTGAAGATGGGCGACGAAGTTGAAGTCTATGTAGAGAATCAGGAAGACCAGAACGGTCAGTTGGTTCTCTCACGTAAGAAAGCGAAAGTAATTACGGCTTGGCAGAAAATTCAGCGGGCTCTGGACGAAGACCTCGTTATCGACGGCTTCGTAAAACGTCGGACCAAAGGCGGTCTGATCGTGGATATCTTCAGCGTAGAAGCGTTCCTGCCCGGATCGCAGATCGACGTGAAGCCCATCCGCGATTTCGACGTGTTTGTTGGCAAGAAGATGGAAGTGAAGGTTGTCAAGATCAACTATGCCAACGACAACGTAGTCGTTTCGCACAAAGTCCTGATCGAGAAAGACCTCGAAGCACAACGCGCCCAAATCCTGAACAACCTCGAAAAAGGTCAGGTGCTGGAAGGCGTAATAAAGAACATGACCAATTTCGGTGTATTTATCGACCTCGGCGGGGTGGATGGTCTGTTGCACATCACCGATATTTCGTGGGGCCGCATCAGTCACCCGTCCGAAGTCCTCAACCTCGATCAGAAGGTCAATGTGGTCGTACTCGACTTCGACGAGGACAAGAAGCGGATCTCTCTGGGCATGAAGCAACTCCAGGCCCATCCGTGGGATGCGTTGTCAGAAGAACTTCAGGTTGGCTCGAAAGTGAAAGGCAAGATTGTGAATGTAGCTGACTACGGCGCGTTCCTTGAAATCATGCCGGGCGTTGAAGGGCTGATCCACGTATCGGAGATGTCATGGTCGCAGCACCTGCGTAACCCACAGGAGTTCCTGAAGGTTGGAGACGAAGTAGAAGCACAAGTGCTGACGCTGGACCGCAACGACCGCAAAATGTCGTTGGGTATTAAGCAACTCACCGAAGACCCCTGGACTCGTCCCGAACTGCGTGAGAAATACGCTATCGGTATGAAGCATAAAGGTTTGGTACGTAACTTGACAAACTTTGGTCTGTTCCTAGAACTGGAAGAAGGCATCGACGGTCTGGTACACGTATCGGATCTGTCATGGACCAAGAAAATCAAACATCCTTCAGACTTCACTAAGGTTGGTGAAGAGCTGGAAGTTGTCGTGCTTGAACTTGACATCGACAATCGTCGGTTGGCCCTCGGCCACAAGCAACTCGAAGAGAATCCCTGGGATACGTTCGAAGATCTGTTTGCAGTTGGTAGTATCCACCGGTGTACTGTGCTGAGCAAAAACGACAAGATGGCCACGCTCGAACTGCCCTACGGTATCGAAGGCTTCTCGTCGCTCAAGAACCTCGGCAAAGAAGACAGCACGTTTGCTGAAGTTGGCGAATCGCTCGACTTCAAAGTGACGGAGTTCTCGAAAGATGAGAAGCGGATCATGCTCTCACACACCCGCACATGGCAGGAGAAAAACGAGCCGGCGAAAGAGCCAAAGCCCAAAGCGGCCAAGACCAGTTCGTCGACATCGACTCCGAGCCAGCCTGAGCGTGGTGCTACTCTTGGCGATATCGACGCTCTGGCCGCGTTGAAAGAGCAGATGGAAAGTAAGAACTAATCAATTGCAAGCCTGAACGAAAACGTGCTGCTACGCAAGTAGTGGCGCGTTTTTTGCTACGGTCTCAGTATCCTGCGGGATAAATCACTATATTTGCACTCCCAAACGGCTGGCTGCTCAGTCTGGGTACTACAAGGTTCCGTGGCCGAGTGGCTAGGCTCAGCTCTGCAAAAGCTGCTACAGCGGTTCGAATCCGCTCGGAACCTCAAAATTAAGCAGACTAACATCGCCAGATATCTCGAAATAAAGAGAGGTCTGGCGATGTTGTTTTTTAGAAGTAATAGACTGAACGAAGTAAGTTAAACGCTTTGTTGTCAATAGGTATGAGAGCTGGACAGGTGAAGTAACTTCAGAACCTACACAAATAAAATCGGGCGTGGAAAATATGTAAACGTCGATTTTTGACTATGCAGCGATCGTATCGTACTTTTGTGGACCAATGAAATATCATTGATGATTATGGTAGTTAACTCAATTAATACAACCAATAAAATGAGCCGCTTATCAACTGTTTATGGAGTTTTTGCTCTGTCGCTGGCTCTGTTGTTTAGCAGCGGTCAGAGTATAGCACAGGACTCGACCGCTGCCGCTGGAGCAACAGCCGCGGCACCCGCTGCGGGCGGTGGAGACGCCGAGAAAGGAAAGGCCATATTTGCTAACAACTGTGCTCAGTGTCATGCTGTTACAGACGAAGTTATAGTAGGACCAGGATTGAAAGGGATACGGGAACGCGCACCAAGTATAGAATGGCTGCATAAGTGGATTCGTAACTCATCGTCACTGATTGCGAGTGGCGACGCATATGCCAACCAGGTGTATAACAAATTCAATAAGGTGCAGATGTCGAGCTACCCGAACCTGACGGACGCTGACATTGACGGTATATTGGCCTATGTTGATGAGGCAAGCAAGCCTGTCGTGGCCTCTGTTGTTGCCACTGGTGACCAGGGCGGGGCAACTGTTGCGCAGGGTGGAGCAGTTGCTTCCGGTCCGTCTGAGTTATTCACGTTCGTGCTGGTAGGCCTGTTGGTTGTGATGTTGCTGGTGTTGGGCGTTCTGCTAATAATAGTAACGATTCTGTCGAAAGCAGTTACGCCGGTTGCTGTTTCTGGCGATGGTACGCAGCTGGCGGCTCCGTTCTCGCAACGTCTCAAGGATGGGTTGTCGAGTACGTTCAATAACTCAACCCTTCGCTCGGTAGTGATCTGGTTGTTTTTGCTGGTCGCTACGAAAGAGTCGATTGATGGTCTGTTCAGTATTGGTATTCAGCAGGGCTACGCGCCGAAGCAGCCGATTGCCTATTCGCACAAACTTCATGCCGGTCAGTACAAGATTGATTGTAACTACTGTCACGTTGGTGTAAATAAGGGTAAATCAGCTACGATTCCGGCAGCCAACGTTTGTATGAACTGTCATGGCGTAATCAAGAAAGAGTCTCCAGAGATTCAGAAGATTTACGCGGCTATTGAAGAGAATCGTCCCATCGAATGGGTTCGGGTACATAACCTGCCTGATCTGGCTTATTTCAATCACGCACAGCACGTAAACGTTGGCAACGTTCAGTGTACAACCTGCCATGGTGAGATTGAAAAAATGGAAGTTGTAGAGCAGCGTTCATCACTAACGATGGGCTGGTGTATCGATTGCCACCGAAAGACGGAAGTGAATGCGAAAGACAATGCTTACTATGACAAGTTGGTGGCCCTGCATGGGAAAGAAAGTAAAGAACCGCTCAAAGTAGCCAATATTGGTGGTCTTGAGTGTTCTAAATGCCACTATTAACCAGTTCACCTGCCGCACAAATTACGCATGGAAAATATAAGCAAACGGTATTGGAAAGGAGTTGAGGAATTGCGCAATGACGCTACGTTCATAAAGAATGCCAATAGCGAATTTGCCAATCCTGATGAGACTTCATTAGATTCTGATGATCTGCTGGGTGGCTCAAACACCCAACGTCGTGACTTCCTGAAAGCAATGGGATTCGGTATGGCTGCTGTAACGCTGGCAGCCTGCGAAACGCCAGTTCATAAGGCAATCCCTTATTTAAACAAGCCGGAATTTACGATTCCATCCATATCTGACTATTACGCTTCGACGTATGTCAACAATGGTGATTTTGCCTCTATCTTAGTAGAAACCCGTGAGGGTCGTCCTATAAAGATTGAAGGTAATCCGCTGTCAACCATCTCAAAAGGGGGTACAACGGCTCAGGTTCAGGCATCGTTATTGTCGCTGTATGATATTGACAAACTGAAAGGCCCACAGCGGGGTGATACTTCTGTAGGCTGGGACGTTGCTGACCGGGAGATTGTGAATGCACTCAATACAGTTGCTACGCGTGGCGGTGCTATCCGGATTGTTACCTCAACAATTCTGAGTCCGACAACCAAGGCTGTTGTGGCTGATTTTATTACGAAATACCCAACAGCACGACACATTATGTATGATGCCAATTCGGCATTTGGCATGATGCAGGCTAACCAGACGTCTTTTGGTAAGGCCGCTATTCCTTCATACGCTTTTGACAAGGCGGAGACAATTGTAAGTATAGGTGCTGATTTTCTCGGTACCTGGGTCGCTCCAATTGCTTACATGCGAGCTTATGCTCAGGGACGTAAGGTTGGCGCAGTAGGAGGGGGCAAAAAGACGATGTCACGCCATTACCAGTTCGAGACAGGTTTGTCTATGACGGGGGCTAACGCAGACTATCGGTCACCGATTAAGCCATCTCAGGAAGGTGTGATAGCACTGGCATTGTACAACAAAGTTGCCCAGAAGCTTGGCGCTGCCGCCCTTGGCTCCGTAACGATTGACGTACCACATCTTGATAAAGCCGCTACTGACCTGGCCCGCACCCGTGGACGTTCGCTGGTTGTTTCGGGGTCTAACGACCCAGACGTTCAGGTGGTAATCAACGCCTTGAATAGCCTGCTGAGTAGCTACGGATCAACAATCGACCTAAATACGCCTATTTATACACGGCAGGGCAATGACCTGCAGATGAATGGATTCATCAACGATGTTAAAGCTGGTAAAGTAGGAGCCGTATTGTTCTACGGGGCTAATCCAGTATATGACCATCCTCGTGGTGCAGAACTGGCTGAAGCACTGTCCAAAATGCCCTTGTCTGTTTCATTTTCGGACCGGGTCGACGAGACTGCCTCGCTTTGTAAATACATAACGCCCGCCCCGCATTTTCTGGAAAGCTGGGGTGATGCCGAGCCGCAGGCTGGACAGCTGGCTCTTATGCAGCCTGCTATCTCATATATCTTTAAAACCCGTCAGTTTGAGTCAAGCCTGTTGACATGGACAGGTAAGGCGAACGATTACCAGACTTACCTCAAAAATTACTGGCGTACAAACTATTATCCTCAGTCAGAAGGCTTTGATTCATTTGATTCGTTCTGGATTAAGTGTCTTTACGACGGGCTATTTGTTCCTCAGAAAGGACAGGCTGTGTCAGCGGCTGTGACGTTTACAGGAAACGCAGCACAGGCCGCTACCGGTATTACCCGGCGTTTTAAGCCAGGTACGGGCATGGAAATGTCGCTGTATGAGAAAGTAAGTATCGGCACAGGATCGATGGCTAATAATCCCTGGCTTCAGGAGATGCCTGATCCTGTTACTAAAGCGTGCTGGGACAACTATGCAGCTTTATCGCAAAAGACGGCAAACGGTATTGGAGTAGCTCAAAACGATCTGGTCACGGTCAAAGCTAACGGGAAATCGGTTGAACTGCCCGTGATGATCCAGCCAGGTCAGGCCGACAACACGGTATCGGTAGCTATTGGATATGGTCGTGATAAAGCTGGTAAAGCAGCGGTTGGCGTTGGTAAAAACGTTTACCCGTTTGCAGGTATCTTGAACGGATATGTCTTGTTTGCCGCCAATAGTGTTACGATTGAAAAGACCGGTGGTAATCATGAAATTGCTCAGACACAGACGCATGATACTGTGATGGGGCGACGGGCGATTGTTCAAGAGGCTAAACTGGCCGACTACGCTAAGAATCCTAAAGCAGGCCGTTACTTTCCGAGGGTTGTAACGCCGGAAGGCCCCGTTGCCCCGGCAGAAGTTACGCTTTGGCACGGGTATGGCAAACCAAACCACTCGTGGGGTATGGTTATCGACCTGAACAGTTGCATTGGCTGTAATGCCTGCGTTGTTGCCTGTCAGGCCGAGAACAACGTGCAGGTTGTAGGTCGGGAAGAAGTGCTGATGCGCCGTGAAATGCACTGGATTCGTATTGACCGCTATTATAGCAGTGATGCTGAAGCAGAAGATTTCAGCGGTCTTGAGATTGCCTCCTCGAATCCAGAGGTCGTATTTCAGCCTATGCTTTGCCAGCATTGCAGTAATGCTCCTTGCGAGACAGTATGTCCGGTGTTGGCTACTACGCACAGCACAGAAGGTCTTAACCAGATGACTTATAACCGATGCATTGGTACGCGATACTGTGCGAACAACTGCCCCTATAAGGTTCGTCGCTTCAACTGGTTCAAGTACTTCGATAACGACAATTTCGATTACCACTTCAATAACGATCTTGGCAAAATGGTCATTAATCCCGATGTGACGGTACGTTCGCGGGGTGTTATCGAAAAATGTTCGTTCTGTGTACAGCGTATTCAGGAAGGTAAACTGACGGCTAAGAAGGAACGTCGTCGCCCACTTCCCGACGAAATACAGTCTGCCTGCGCACAAGCATGTCCTACCACTGCTATCATTTTTGGTGATATGAACAATCCAGAGAGTACAATCTCGAAAGTTCTGGAGACAGAAATCAGTGAGCGTGCTTTTCACGTCCTCGAAGAGATCAATGTACGTCCGCAGATTTCGTATCTGACTAAGATTCGTAATAAAGACGAGATGCCTAAGCAGGAAACCCGTCAGGAATCACAAGTGTAGTGCAGGTGGTATATGAGTGTTTAGGGGCGAAAAGCCAAAGCATCATAATTCCACAGGGAGTAAATCTGACATCGTAAATCACATAATATAAGTAAGCTTATGTCACATGTAACATCAGCCGTAAGAACTCCACTCGTTACTGGCGGCAAAACCTACGCTGACGTGACTGAGGATATCAGTCGGCAGGTTGAAGGGAAACCGACCAGAGAGTGGACGATTGCCTTCACCATTTCGGTGATTGTCTTAATCTATGGTACCGCCTGCGTTTTCTGGACCTGGTGGGAAGGTCTGGGAGTTTGGGGTCTTAACAAAACTGTTGGCTGGGCCTGGGACATCACTAACTTTGTTTGGTGGGTTGGCATCGGCCATGCCGGTACGCTGATCTCAGCAATTCTATTATTGTTTCGCCAAAAGTGGCGGACGGCGGTAAACCGGTCGGCAGAAGCAATGACCATTTTTGCCGTGCTTTGCGCAGCCAGCTTTATCTTAATGCACATGGGGCGGCCCTGGTTGGCTTACTGGGCATTGCCTTTACCAAATACATTCGGCTCACTATGGGTGAATTTCAAATCTCCCCTCGTTTGGGACGTGTTTGCGATTAGTACGTACTTTACTGTATCGCTGGTGTTCTGGTATATGGGTCTGTTACCCGATCTGGCTACGATTCGTGACCGTGCCCGTAGTAAGGTATCACGTTATATTTATGGAGCCTTCTCACTTGGTTGGAACGGTTCGGCGAAGACATGGGCTCGGTACGAATATTTGAGTTTAATTCTTGCCGGATTATCTACCCCGCTGGTATTGTCAGTACATACGATTGTAAGTATGGACTTTGCAACGTCGGTTATTCCGGGCTGGCATACAACCATTTTCCCCCCATATTTTGTAGCTGGTGCTATCTTTTCGGGATTTGCGATGGTGCAGAACCTCATGCTGATCATCCGGGTAGTGTTTAAGCTGGAAGATTACATCACGATTGAACACATTGAGTCGATGAATAAAATCATCACACTAACAGGTTCGATTGTTGGGGTTGCTTATTTGACCGAATTCTTTATTGCCTGGTACTCAGGGGTTGAGTTTGAAAGTTACGCTTTCATTAACCGGGCAACCGGACCATACTGGTGGGCTTATGCAGCCATGATGACCTGTAATGTAATATCTCCGCAGCTTTTCTGGTCGAGAGCAATCCGCAGAAGCATCGTATGGACGTTCACTATTTCAGTAGTCGTAAACATTGGTATGTGGTTTGAGCGATTCGTTATTATCGTAACCTCGCTTCACCGTGATTACCTGCCATCAAGCTGGGCAATGTTCCACCCAACATTATTCGATATTAGTGACTATATCTTCTCCTTTGGTTTCTTTTTTACCTTGTTTCTGCTGTTTGCCAAGTTCCTGCCTGTAGTGAACATGGCTGAAGTAAAAGCAATCATTAAATCATCTTCTGAGAAACTGCCGACATCGGTATCAGGTGTTGCCAAGGGCGAGGGGGTTGCTAATCCAACCTTCAACAAAGACGCAGAATAAAACACGAAGTTTAGGCAGGATTACATAAGCTGATCTTGCTCACACATTGACTCTTGAAAAATTATGTCAGACGTAACTGAGAGCGGTAAATTTTTAGTCGGCATCTATGACGACGACGATGTTGTATTAAAGGCCGTTAAAGAGGTAAAGGATGCTGGTGTTAGAATCCATGAGGTGTACACTCCATTCCCAATCCACGGTCTGGACATTGCGCTTGGTCATCCGCGTTCACGGCTTGGCATTGCAGCATTTATGTTTGGTCTTGCCGGTATGCTTACTGGCTTATTGTTAACAGCGTACACAGAGAGTTTCGACTGGCCAATGATTGTTGGCGGTAAAGATTCTTATTCTCCAATTATTTACGTACCTGTCATTTTTGAGCTGACCGTTTTGTTTAGCGCACTGGGTATGGTAGGAACATTTCTGGTGTCCAATAACCTGGGACCAACAGTGAAGCCGTTGATGTATGACCTGCGTACAACAGATAATAAGTTTGCGATGGCGATCGACCTTGACAAGAACGATCTCGTTGAGAACGATATTGAACGAATTCTGAAAAATTCAGGAGCTGCGGAGGTAAACGTAAAGCAATTCTGATTACTATGATGAGCAACAAAAAAGGCGCAGGTGTTATCTTAGCCGTATGCACAAGTCTATTACTTATAGGGACATCCTGTAAAAAAGGGCATAACGATACGGGTACTGAATTCGCACCTCAAATGTATGACGCAGTAGGGTACGAGCCATATCGGCAAATAAAGCCCAACACGATTAACGTCGAAGAAAAAGGTCTGAATATGCGTATTCCTGCGCGAGGTACGGTTGCAAGGCCAAACTATAATATTACATATGGTGAAGGAGCGAATCAGACTACGGACCTGATGGTTTATAATATTCCAAAGGACAGTATCGGTATCGCGGAAAGAACGCTGACTAATCCTATTCCTGAGACGGAGATATCACTGGCCCAAGGCAAAGTATTATACACTCAGTACTGCCTTCATTGCCACGGAGACGAGGGTAAAGGCAACGGTACCGTAGGTGTTGTGTATAAAGGTGTGCCAAGTTACTCGGCTGACGCTTACAAGTACATGAATGATGGACATGTGTACCACGTTATCACGCATGGCAAAGGTCGTATGTGGCCACATGGCTCGCAGATAACTCCGGAAGACCGCTGGAAAATCGTTCAGTACGTACACAAATTACAACAAGGTTAATTCCAATGACAGTATGAGGTTTTAAAATCTGGATAGGTGTCCAGACGACTCAAAACCACTGCAAATCCTTAAAAAATGGCATCTGCTCACGCACTACCGTCATTAGACGAACAATTTGAATTTACCGGGGAGTCAAAGCGTCGCCTGCTGATTGGCGTTGGTCTCGGTGTCGCCCTGGTAGCTTTTGGGGCGTTCTTGCTGGCGTCAGGCGCTGGTGAACATGCACATGAAGCTACCGGCACGGCTGCTGAAGGGGTGCACCATTACAAGTGGACCACCCGGATCTGGGCCAATGTATGGCTAAACGCTATATACTTCACTGGTGCATCTGTAATTGGGATGTTCTTTATGTCCTACAATTATCTGGCTCAAGCTGGCTGGACGGTTGCTTTTAAGCGTATTCCGGAAGCGTTACCTGCTTACTTACCTATCATGGGTGTGGTCGTGGTTGCTACCTTTCTGATTGCGGGTCACGATCTGTTCCACTGGACTAATCCTGCATTGTATGACCCGAATAGTCCCGAGTATGACCGAGTTATTGCTGGTAAGTCAGGCTTCTTGAATACGCCCTTTTATCTGATTCGGGTTGTACTATATTTCGTGTTATGGTATGTACTATGGCGGGTAGTTCGTGGTTTCTCTCTGCAGGAAGACCTATACGGTGGTATATCATATTATGAGAAAAGTATTAAATATGGTACTGCGTTCCTTGTGGTGTTTGCTGTTACGTCATCAACCTCTGCCTGGGACTTTGTGATGACAATTGATTCACATTGGTTCAGCACTATGTTTGGTTGGTACACACTGGCAAGCTGGCACGTAACGGGACTCGCCGTTATCACGTTAACCGTTGTTATGCTGAAAGAGCGGGGATATCTACAGATTGTTAATGACAGTCATTTGCATGACCTGGGCAAGTTTATGTTTGCTTTCAGCATATTCTGGACATACGTGTGGTTCTCTCAGTTTATGCTGATTTATTACGCTAACATTCCCGAAGAGACCATCTATTATCGGGAGCGTTTCAGTGGGTACGGAGGCATTTACAAAGCCCCGTTCTTTATTAATATCTTCCTAAACTTTGTCTTTCCATTCCTTGTTCTGATGACAAGGGACTCAAAGCGGACATATGCTATTCTCAAGTTGGCAGCTTGGGGCATTATAGTGGGTCACTATTTCGACTTCTATGTAAATATCATGCCCGGCACAGTTGGTAAACACGGAGGATTTGGGCCGATTGAGTTTGGCATGATTTTGATTTTCGCCTGTGGTTTCATCTGGTCAATTTCATCTCAGTTAGAGAAGGCCAATTTGATCCCCAAAAATCACCCGATGCTGGAAGAGTCACTTCATCATGACATTTAACGTTTAGCTTCTTAGTACTATGGTTTACGTAATTGCTATTTTATCGGTCGTTTTTCTGGCACTGGCAGCTTTGATCGTCTCCAGAATGTCCTCAGTTGTGAAAAGTGTTAATGAGTCGGCAGAAGACGCAGAGATAGGGACCAGCAACCGCATAAATGGTGCGCTGTTCATGGCGTTTTTAATATTTGGCCTGATTGGTATTGTGTGGTCTTATTTACACGCCCAGCAATACTTCTTGCCCGAAGCATCATCTCCGCATGGACGCAGAACGGACTCTCTCTTTTGGCTCTCGATGGGGATCATCATGGTAGCCTTCATTGTTACTAACACTTTGCTCTTTTACTTCCCTTGGCGTTACCAGTACAAAGCCGACCGGAAAGCTGCTTACTACCCAGAGAATCACAAATTGGAGTTGATCTGGACTGTTATTCCTGCGGTTATTATGGCAATAATGGTATTTACTGGCTGGCGGGCATGGCGTGATATAATGACTGAAGCGCCGGCAGACGCCCAGGTGTTCGAGATAGTCGGCAAACAGTTTAACTGGATTGTGCGGTATCCCGGCGTCGATGACAATAAGCTTGGTGCATTTAATTATAAGCTGATTAACAGTAATAACGACACTGGCATTGATTATACAGATCCTGCCTCGTTTGACGACTTTACATCAACTTCAGAGTTGCACATTCCTGTAAATAAGCCGATACTTTTGAAGATTC
>Ga0105045_10002927_pt1 | contig 14510 bp, 12 predicted proteins | sample MAT02_FD_78089 | JGI IMG/M metagenome (GOLD analysis project Ga0105045, IMG submission 78089) | Freshwater microbial communities from Lake Fryxell liftoff mats and glacier meltwater in Antarctica - MAT-02 (megahit assembly) | ecosystem: Environmental > Aquatic > Freshwater > Ice > Liftoff...
AGACATCCTCGATGCCTTGGTGGGCGATATCAATGAAGAAGAAGCGATCCAGATCGTTCAGCGGGCCGACAACTCTTGGCTCATCGATGGCCGCCTGCCCTTCTTTGAGTTCCTGTACGAATTTGGGATCCGGCAAGACAACCCCAACACAAGCTTCCACACCATCAGTGGATTGGTGATCCACGTGCTCAAACGGATCCCAAAAACTGGGGACAAGTTCGAGTGGGACGCGTTCCAGTTTGAAGTGGTGGACATGGACGGCAACCGGATCGACAAAATCATGATGACCAAGCTGGATCCACCAAAATAGGTGAACAAAAAACCCGCCTTTGCTTGGCGGGCTTTATTTACTTTTTCGGCCGATCAATTCCCTATTGCTCCACGCGCTTAATATTGGCGCCCAGGGCATTGAGCCGGGCATCGATGCGCTGGTAGCCCCGGTCGATCTGCTCGGCGTTGCGGATGATGCTGGTCCCACTGGCCGACAGGGCCGCGATCAGCAGCGATACCCCCGCCCGGATGTCGGGCGAGGTCATGGGGATGCCCCGCAGTGAGTGCTTCCGATCCAGCCCAATGACCGTGGCCCGGTGCGGGTCGCACAGGATGATTTGCGCGCCCATGTCAATCAGTTTATCGACAAAAAACAACCGGCTCTCAAACATTTTTTGGTGGATCAGCACCGTTCCCTTGGCCTGAGTAGCCGTCACCAGCACAATGCTCAACAGATCAGGGGTGAAGCCGGGCCAAGGCGCATCGGCAATGGTGAGGATCGATCCATCAATAAATTTATCGATGTAATAATGTTTTTGGGCGGGGATATGGATATCGTCCCCCACAAACACCATTTGGATGCCCAACCGCTGGAACACCGCCGGGATCATGCCCAGCATATCGATCCGGGCATTTTTGATCGTGATTTCAGACGCGGTCATGGCGGCTAGGCCAATGAAGCTGCCTATCTCGATCATATCGGGCAGCATGGTGTGGACCGTGCCACCTAGGCTGTCCACCCCCGTGACCGAGAGCAGGTTGGAGCCCACCCCGGTAATCTTCGCGCCCATCCGGTTCAGCATGGCACACAACTGCTGGATATAAGGCTCGCAGGCTGCGTTGTAGATCGTGGTCGTGCCCTTGGCCAGCACGGCGGTCATTACGATGTTGGCCGTGCCCGTGACCGAGGCTTCGTCCAGCAAAATGTATGTGCCCTGCAAATGGCTGGCATCGATGTGGTAAAAGTGGTCGTCGACGTCGTAGTTGAACCGTGCCCCGAGTTTTTGGAAACCCAAAAAGTGGGTGTCCAGCCGGCGGCGGCCAATTTTATCGCCCCCCGGTTTGGGCATTTTGCTCTTGCCGAAGCGGGCCAGCAACGGGCCGAGGATCATGATAGAACCGCGCAGGGCGGCGGCTTTTTCGCGGAAAGAGGTGGTTTCCAGAAAATCGATGTCCACCGACTGGGCACAAAATTCATAGGAAGCACCCGAGGCATTTTCGCCCACCCGCTTGACAGCCACGCCCATGGCGGCCAACAGCTCAATGAGTTTATTGACATCCCGAATTTCGGGCACGTGGTGGATGTTCACGGTCTCGGCAGTGAGCAGCACCGCACACAGGATTTGCAGGGCCTCGTTTTTGGCCCCCTGTGGCACAATCTCGCCCTTTAATTGAGCACCCCCGGTAACTTCAAAAGTAGTCATGGATCGAATTCCTGATGGCAGCTTGATTTTAGGCGCAATTTGTACCAAAAGTTCTTGATTTACTATCATTGCCGCCGCTACTCACCACAAAAGCGGGCAATGACCAATGGCCTCCCCAAGTGGGGACAACTTGCCCACCCCAAAACCCGTACTTGTTTAGGCCGGTTTGTTTGCGGTCTGGCCACACCCAAATGAAAAAGAAATACCTCCGTCCAATGCTCATCACCAGCTCGATCATCGCGGCCCTTGGCCTGGTACTTTTTATTTATTTGCAACAAGCCAAGTTTGGGCGCACTCCCACCGGGGCCCGGGCCACGCGCATCAAGCAATCGCCCCATTACCGGGCCGGCAAGTTTCAGAACCTCAGCCACACCCCCGACCTGACCGAGGGAGTAAGTTATTGGGCAGTCCTCCGGGAATTTTTGTTTGACAAAAGCACTCGCAGCCAGCCGGTGGACAGCCTGCCCAGCCAAAAAACCAATCTGCTGGCGTTGGCCCCCGACCAGAATATATTGGTCTGGTTTGGCCATTCATCTTATTTTATGCAAGTGGATGGCAAAAAAATCTTGGTCGATCCGGTATTGAGCGGCAGCGCCTCCCCCATCGCTAGCACCACCCGGAGCTTCCCCGGCACCGACGTGTACCATCCCGACGATTTGCCCACCATCGATTACCTGTTCATCTCCCATGACCACTGGGACCACCTCGATCACCAGACGCTCCAACAACTCCGGCCAAAAATCGGCCAAGTAATCTGCGGACTGGGCACTGGCCAACATTTGGAACATTGGGGGTTTGCGCCCGCGCAGATAATCGAACGCGATTGGGACGAGAAAATCGATCTGGATCTGGGATTTGTGGTCCACACAGCGCCAGCCCGCCATTTTTCGGGCCGGGGCCTGATCCGCAACCAATCCCTGTGGATGTCCTACGTGCTCCAAACCCCCACGATGAAAATCTACCTCGGGGGCGACTCGGGCTACGATACCCATTTTGCGCAGATCGGCCAAGCCCACGGGCCGTTTGATCTCGTCATTTTGGAGTGTGGGCAATACGACAAAAGCTGGAAATACATCCACATGATGCCCGAAGAGGTGGTGCAGGCCAGTATCGACCTGCGGGCCAAGCATCTGCTGCCCGTGCACTGGGGCAAGTTTCTCCTAGCCAACCATGCTTGGGACGCGCCCATCATCCAGGTCATGGCACAGGCCAAAGCCCGCCAAGTCACGGTTTGGTCCCCGATGATCGGCCAAACGGTAAACCTGAAAGATAGTAGTACCTTTGCCCCTTGGTGGGAGAACGTTCGGTGAACCCCGGTATTCCGCTGTGTTCCATTTTTTGGCCACTTGGCCCCAGCATTTTGGCCTCAAAAGATCTTTTCAAAATCCGGCTATTGGCCATTACCTTGGGGCTGGGCATTGTGCTCACGGGAGTAAAGTTTTATGCCTTCTTCCTCACCAATTCCAATGCTATTTTCACTGATGCCCTAGAGTCCATTGCCAATATCACCGCTGGGGCAGTGGCCCTGTTCAGTATCATCAAATCGGCCAAGCCGCGCGATGCCGATTACCCCTATGGTCACGGAAAGGTGGAGTTCCTCTCCTCGGGCTTTGAGGCCATGCTCATTATGGCTGCCGGGGTGGCCATTGTGATCAAAGCGGTGCTGGGCTTTATGGACCCTCAGCCATTGGCTGCAATCGATACGGGCATCTGGCTCACTGCCGGGGCCGGGGCCTTGAATTTTGGCATGGGCTGGTACTTGGCCCAAGCAGGCAAAAAGCACCATTCGCCCACCCTGCTGGCCGATGGCCAACACCTGATGTCTGACGGTTACAGCAGTGCCGGGCTGGTGATCGGTTTGATTGTGCTCTATTTCACCCACTTGAGCTGGCTGGACGGGGCATTGGCCGTTTTTTTCGGCGGACTCATCTTCTGGACCGGATGGGGCGTGTTCCGCCGGGCCATCTCCGGGGTCATGGACGAGGCCGATATCCAATTGGTCGGCGAGGTGATCGGAGTGCTCAACCTGCACCGCCGCGACTCCTGGATCGATGCCCACAACCTACGGATCATCAAATATGGCCCCCAATTGCACATCGATTGCCACGTAACCCTCCCTTGGTACTTCACCGTGCGCGAGGCCCACGAAGAGACCAAGCTCATTGAAGCCACTATTAACCAGGCAATGGAGGATCGGGTGGAAACCTTTGTCCACACCGAGCCTTGCATCCCTGAGTCGTGCAGCATTTGCACCCTAGCCGATTGCCCAGTCCGGCAAGCACCATTGAAGCGCAAAATCGAGTGGACTTGGCAAAACGCGATCGAGGACAGCAAGCACACGGCCTAGCTTGTCGATGCCCACTGCAATTGGACTGGTTTTGATACGTTCCTTGAAACATTGGATGCTGGGGCGAGGCTGTACGGAACTAAAAATTGAATGTCGGCCGAACAGCTAACCCATTGGAAACCAAAGCAATCAATCAATGATCCTCCTAAAATCTTTTTACCCTTTGCATAAATCCCCAAAATTATTGTAATCTTGGCCCAGAAACTAAGTGCCCCGTCAGTGGCGGAACCAGATCAAAATGGGGGGCGGATTTTTACTTTTGGCACCCAAAGCAAAAAATTATGAAAAAATCTATCCCTCGGGGAATGCTCGGAATTGTTTTTATAGCGATTATTGCGGCTTCATCGCCAAAGGAAACCATGCCTTCAACTCAAAAAAGCCAGTTTGTTCACACTGTTTTCTTTTGGATGAAAGAGGGGGCCACACCAGCCGATGTGGCCGCGCTCCGAAAGGGACTGGAAAGTTTGCGCCCCATCAAAGAGATCAAAAAGCTGCACATTGGCACGCCGGCTGGCACGCTGCGTGATGTGGTCGATAACTCCTATACCCTGGCGTTGATTTTGTATTTTGACAGCCGTTCGGCGCACGATGCCTACCAAGTCCACCCAGTCCACAATAAGTTTGTGGATGGTCACAAACAACTTTGGGCCCGGGTGCAGGTATATGACGCATTGATGGATTAAACCACCACCCAAGGAGTTTTGGCAGTCAAGGCAGCCCAACCAAAAAAAGAATAAAAAAAGCACCAACAACACTTTGTCTTAAATTTCCTTAATTTTGGCGTCCCGTAACTGGCCCAAAGTTTGAACAAAAGATCGTTACACTCAAATCCAATAACTTTATTACAATGAAGTTCTACAACTTAGATTCCGTGACCGACACAGGTAACCCCGGAAACCTGATGTTGGATGCAATCTCCAGAGAAGCCGCCGGCTTGTTGTCGATTCAGCAACTGTTGACAGATTGGTTACCCCAAACCCTTTTGCTTGAAAACATTGCTGGCACTAGCATCAACCTCAGCGCATACCCCTATGCTATTCAGGCCGCTTTTGACGACGGTGAAGACGATGACGATGCGGTCGAGAGCGATGACGACGACTTTAACGACGACGATTTCGATGACGACTACGACGATGACGACTTTGAAGATGATGACATCGACGACGAAGACGACTTGAGCGACGACGATAGTGACTTGGACGACGACGATGTTGAAGTGGACGCAAACGACGACGACTTTGTCGATGATGATTTCGGTGGTAGCAGTGCTTGGTAAGTAACCCTGCCACTCTATAACCTGTCTTTACTGGAAAATACGCGCACGGGGCTGAGTTTCGCTCCGTGTTTCCTGTTTTTTGCCGCAGTCAACTTGGCCCACTTCACGCACGCATCCAACCTGCCTTTACCAAACCATGACCCAGAAACCATCGATTCCCAAGGGCACCCGTGATTTTTCGCCCGAAGTCCTGAACCGGCGCAACTATATTTTTGATACCATCCGCCAAACCTTCATCCTGTACGGTTTCCAGCCCATCGAGACCCCAACGATGGAAAATTTGAGCACCCTCACTGGCAAATATGGCGAAGAGGGCGACCAGTTGTTGTTCCGCGTCCTCAATTCAGGCGATTTCTTGAGTGAGGTCAAAGAACCGATCGCAAATTACCGCCAACTGGCGCCCAAAATTTCGGAGAAGGGCCTGCGCTATGACCTCACCGTGCCCTTTGCCCGCTACGTGGTCATGCACCAAAACGAACTGGTGTTCCCCTTCAAACGGTACCAGATCCAGCCGGTCTGGCGGGCCGATCGCCCCCAAAAAGGCCGGTACCGCGAGTTTTACCAGTGCGATGCCGATGTAGTGGGTTCTGGCTCGCTGATATATGAAGCCGAGTTTATCCAAATTTACGACGAAGTATTCGCCAAGCTGGGCCTGCCCGTCACCATCAAGATCAACAACCGCAAGCTGCTCCAGGGATTGGCCGAAAAAGTGGGCCACCCCGAGCTACTGATCGATATTACCACTGCCATCGATAAATTGGACAAAATTGGCCCCGAGGCCGTACGGGCCGAACTCTTGGCCCGGGGCTTGCCCGCCGAAGCAGCCGATCAAATCGGGGCTTTTTTGGGCCTTGGCCTGGCCGACCTGCCCGCTTTCTTCGCCGATGTGACAGTGGGCCTGCAAGGCGTGGCGGAAATCGAGCAGGTATTGGCCCTGCTCGCCGACCTCACACTGGCCAATGAACTGCAAGTGGATCTGACCCTCGCCCGGGGCCTCAACTACTACACCGGGACAATCCTCGAGGTCAAGGCTCAAGGGGTGGCCATGGGCAGCATCGGGGGCGGAGGCCGCTACGACAACCTGACGGGCGGTTTTGGCCTGCCGGGAATGCCGGGAGTGGGCATTTCTTTCGGGGCCGACCGCATTTACGACGTGCTCGAAGCCCTCGACCGCTTCCCCCCCACCAACGCCCACTCCACCAAAGTCCTGTTCGTGGCCTTTGACCTGGCCGCCCAGCAGTTTGCCATGCCCCTGCTCCGGCAAGTCCGCGCTGCCGGGGTCAATGCCGAAATCTATCCCGACCCGGCCAAACTAAAAAAGCAACTGGACTACGCCAATAAAAAGCAGATCCCCCTGGTTGTGATCATTGGGTCGGAGGAAATGTCGAGTGGCCAGTTCACCGTCAAGGACATGGCCAATGGCCAGCAATTCAAGCTGGGAACGCAAGCGCTCATGGAATATTTGGCAAATTGAAAAATATCCGCTAATTTTGTAGTGTTACATCTTTAATCGGGTGTGATAAAGTTTAAGTTTTTATATAAATTAATTTGACGATGAATAAAAGCCTTCTCTTGTAGAGTTGGCTTTTTTTATTCCGGTAATCCCCAAACCTACCCTTACGTTCCCCCGTAAAATCAATACCTTTACCAATCCAACCCGTTTTACGACCATGACCCAAGAATATGAAAAATACACGCCGCAAGATTTGTTAGTATGGCAACTACTGTTTGACCATCAAATGCGATTATTGCCCAGTTTGGCCTCCCCAGCCTATTTGGCGGGCATCGAGAAAGTGGGCTTCCAGCGCGATCGGATCCCCAATTTCGATGAGATGAACGCCCAATTGGCCCAGATCACCGGGTGGCGGGTCGAGGTGGTGGAAGGTTTGATCCCCAACAAAGCGTTTTTTGAGCTATTGGAAAACCGCCGCTTTCCCGCCTCCACCTGGCTCCGCAAAATGGATCAACTGGCCTACCTTGAGGAACCGGACATGTTCCACGACGTGTTTGGCCACGTGCCCCTGCTGAGCAACCAAGATTTCTGTAATTTTTTGGGCGGCCTCAGCCAAGTCGCCCTCCGGTTTATTGACAGCGAACTGGCCATTGAACTCATTTCGCGCCTCTACTGGTACACCGTCGAGTTTGGCCTGATCGAGGACGCGGACGGCCTAAAAATCTACGGGGCGGGCATCCTCTCTTCCCAGGGCGAATCGGTTTATTGCCTCGGCGACCAGCCCCAGCGGGTGCGCTTCGATGTGGCCGAGATAATCATCACGCCCTACATCAAAGAAAAGTTTCAGGAAAAATATTTCGTCATCCACGCGTACCGTGAGCTGATGGATGCCCTGCCCGAACTGGCCCGCCTCATCGCGCAGCAAAGCGAAGAAGGAAGGTTGTATGATACGATATTGAGCCGACAAGACTTTGAGGACAATTTTGAAAATATTCCAAAGTCAATAAATGAATCTGCGCTGGTTGTTGCGAACACTAAAATATCAAAAGTTCCAAAAGGTTCTATAGGCACAGTGGTTCACGTTTACGAAAATAAAGACGCTTATGAAGTCGAGTTTATCGTAAATGATTCAAGCATAGTTGAAACCGTATTTAGTAATCAAATTGAAGAAAAAGTAGCAAAATGAAAATACCCAACAACAGCCAATCATTTGTAGCAGACAATAAAATCACTGGCTATTTACTCAGTGAGGCTTATGAAACAGGAAAGCATAAAGCAGCTTTTTTACGCGTTTCGGTTTTAACGTAGCTGACATAGGCACTTTAAAAGGTTCACTCATTCGACATTCCATTGACCGAGATATCGAAAAAACACAAGACACAATCTATGGCGTTAAATATGTATTGAGGTGCGAAATCAAAACACCCGACGAAAGAAATCCTTGTATAGAAACAGTTTGGCTTGTAGAGCACGGACAGAAAGAACCTAAACTAGTAACGGCTTATGGCGTAAAATGACAGCGCCAAAAACGTCCAGTCTGCGCACCCACCCACCCTGCTGAGCATTAGGCACAGATTTGGCAACCCGAAGCCACACCGGTTTTGGGCAATCGTGCCTGAATGGCCATGTCCAACCCAACCAAATGACCGCGACAGGCTGGATCTAATTCAGCAGTTGTAAACACGGCTGCCACATTGCCCCGGGGCTGGGGAGCCTATCTTTGTGGCCATGAAACCGATCCTCGATTATTTTGTGGCCAACCCGGTGGAACTGGCCGGCGCTATCCTCACCGTTTGGGGCATCTGGCTCAACACCAAACAAAGCATTTGGGGCTGGGTGGTGAACGCCGCCGGCATCGTGTGCTACCTCTACGTTTTTTTTGTGGTCAAACTCTACGCCGATGTGCTGCTCAACCTGTTTTTTTTGGCCAGCAGTGGCTATGGTTTTTACCACTGGCAGTTTGGGGGCGGGCAGCGGCGCACTTTGCCCGTCCGGGCCACCCAGCCCGGTGAACTGGGCCTCCTCCTGGGCTTGGGGGCGTTGGGCACGCTCGCGCTGGGCACTGTGTTTGGCCAGTTCACCGATGCCGCCCTCCCCTACTGGGACTCGGCCGTGGCGGCTTTCAGCATGGTGGCCCAGTGGATGCTGGCCCGCAAGCAAAAGGAAAATTGGCTCTTATGGATGGCCGTCAATGTGCTGGCCTGTGGGGTTTATTTTTACAAGGACCTGATCGCCACAACAATCGTGTATGGCATTTTGCTGGGCTTGGCCGCCAAAGGGCACTGGGAATGGCAGCGAGCATACCGCGCTTTGGGCAACCGCTAAAAAAAGAGGCCAGCCACTGGGGCTTCCCCTTTGTGACTGGCCAAGCGGGCAGGGTGTTAAAAGAAAAATCCCACGCGCAGGTTGAGATAGTTCTGGGCCACCCGGCTCATGATCGCCGATTGTTCGTGCCGATTGATGTTATCGGTAAAACCATTGTTGAACAGTATGGCCACCAGCAAACGGTTGGTTTCGTTGAGCTCATACTCGATGCCACCACCGGCGACCAAGCCAAAAGAAAAATCGTTCAGATCCTTGCCCACCTGCTCCCGGGAGAGGGTGCGCGGGCCACTGACACTAGCCCGCCCGCCTATGCGGAAGCCTGTATTGAACCCGAACTGGACAAACGGTATTACCTTGTCGGTGCCATTGGTAATCCGCAAACGCATCTGGGTGGGCACTTCAATCCATTGCGTATTATAGGTAATGGTGCTGTTGGGCCCATACACATCGCCGGGCAGCGTGCGAAAGGTCAGGCCGTCGGTATAGACCAACTTCCCGCCCCGGTGGCTCACATTGATGCCGGTATGGAAAATATAGCGGTCGTTGAACAAGTAATCGACCATCAGGCCCCAATCCATGCCGATGACCGCACCATCGGCCCGGACGCCCCGCGTATCGGTGCGCATCCAAGTAGTGGAAGGGCCAATGTAAACGCCAACGTTCACGTTGGATTGGGCCGCCAGCTCGCCAAATGGCAGCAACAAAAAGCCCAAGAAGAACCAGTTCAATTTTTTCATATCGAGTATAATTTTAATGACCAATTAACGTCTTTTTGCAAAGGTAGCACCATTTGGGAGTGTCACAAGCCAAAAGGCGCACTCCATCGTTTTTGTATTGAATATTGAGTAACTTTGGTTCCTTGTTTTAAAATAATCCGGTTACCCCATGCAACCATTTTTGGCTTTAGCGGGTCTATTCATTGAACAGCCACTCTTCTGGTAAGCGATGCAGCTATTTAAGCAACCAACGTACAACGAAGATAAGCTGGTCGCCCTTTGTACTTCAGGGGATCGAAAAGCCCAACGTCAACTTTACGAACGTTTTTCCAAAAAAATGTTTGTCGTTGCCATGCGCTACTCGAAAACCACTTTTGAAGCCGAAGATATTTTGCAAGAAGCCTTCGTCAAGGTCTTTCAAAACATTGCGGAGTTCAAAGCCGGGTCAACCTTGGAATACTGGGTGAAGCGGATCGTGATCAATACTTCACTGAAGCAGAACCGAAAGTTTTTCGATAAAATGCACATGGACGATGTGAGCGTAATGCGTGACGAGCCGTCGGAAGAATTTACCTTTACTGCTTATAATTTTCAGGAATTGTTGGCATTTATCCAACAGCTCCCAGCAGGTTACCAAGCCATTTTTAACTTGTACGCCATTGAGGGCTTCAAGCATCACGAGATCGCCGAAATGTTGAGCATTTCGGAGGGAACATCTAAATCACAGTATGCGCGCGCCAAGGTGCTGTTGCAGAAAATGATTGCAAAAGACGAGGACAAAGTGTATGAAAGACAGCGATAAAAGCTTTGAAGACCACTTCAAAGATGTGTTTGCGGAGGCCGAACTAACACCCCTGCCCAAGGTTTGGCAAGGAGTAGCGAGCCAACTGGGCGAAGATGACACCGTGCGGCCATTGTATATCCGCTGGGGCAAGATGGCCGTTGCGGCCATGCTCCTGATCGGTTCATTGGTTTATCTGGCCCCCAAATTTACCAACCCATCCACTGATACTGTCAAACAAAACGCTACCCCTAAAGAAAACACTCCTACTTTAAATACGTTGCCCACTGAAGATTCAGCTTTGGGCGAGCAGCAATCGGCCAAAACTTTGGGGCCAGTGACCGATAATGGCTTGAATCCTGAAACTGTCCAGTCAACCGAGGCCACCAAAGGCCCGAAAGTGGATGTTCCTTCCCGCAGGCCAGCGCGTACCGATGATTTGCCCAAGGAATTCAATGGCGAAAAGGGCTACCGCAATGGCATGGACAAGAAAAGAGCGGGACAAACCGGGGCCAAGATCGCTGGGGCGGTGCCTGCTCCGCTCGTCCAAGGTGAGCCTGTGCTGCCCAATCCCCAGGCGACCGATGCGCAAACGGCCAGTCCGCTGTTGCTCGCCGAAGTGCGCCGACTGAGTGTCGATCTTAAAAATACATTCCCGCTGGCCAGTTTAAACCCCCAGAAAGTTACCCTTGCCCAACCTACGGTAAAGGAAGTTCCCACTCATCAATGGTGGATTGGCGCGGGTGCCACTTACAATGCCTACCGGCCCAATTTTTCGAGCATCAACTCGACCGTGCCTTCGGTCTATGCGACCAGCCTACGAGCGGGCGATGCTTCCTTCGGAAATACCAAACTCGGCGAACTGAACCAGCAATTGATCGCTGGCTCCACGGTAGGTTTTGGGCTGGATTTTGGCCGAAAATTGGGCAAGCACTGGTCGGTGAGCACTGGGTTGATCTACACCGTCAACCAGTTCCAGGTTTCCACCGTCATTACCCAGACAATTTCAAACAACGCAGTTTCCAGGACCAACCTCATTGACAACACGCTCACCAGCCGCACCAGCTATGTATCGGTGCCCTTGCGGGTGTGGGTGGGTTCGAGCCGGCCCGGCCTCAACTATCGCGCTTCGGCCGGCCTACTGGGCAATGTATTGGTACAAAACAGTCTGACTTCGCAAGAACAAGTGTTTGTCAGCTATGATCTGGGCACTTATCGCCCATTCCATTTCAGTGCCATGGGCAGTGCGGGCCTAGGCTACACCTTCAGTCCCAAATGGGGCATCTATACGGATGTGAACTACAACCGGGCCTTGCAATCGGTATATCGCACCGACAAACTGGGGGCAACTCCCCACTGGATCGGCTTGAGTTTTGGGGCCTTGTATCATTTTTAATTTCACTTTCACGTAACCCTAGCAAAACTGCTGCCCCTTGATTGGGACAGCAGTTTTTGCTTTTGGCAAGGTTGGTTTGGGCCAATGGCAAGATTCGTTTGGGGCCCAACAGCCAAGCTGAGCAATCCAGTTGATTGCCCAAATTTATAACCATTGGTTTTGCGCTGCCTTATTCCCCCTTGCCCATGCTCACCCGGGTGGGGGTATCTTGACCTGCCACGATGCTCTCCGCACTCTTGGCAATGGCTTTGATGATCCGGGCCAAGTTGGCCAAGTCGAGTGATTCCACTTCATCGTCCACGCTGTGGTACAGTTTGTCCTTGTCGATTTCATCGGATGAAATGGTGTGGGCTGGCACACCCTGCCGGGCCAGCGTGGCGTTGTCGGAGCGGTAAAACAACCGGAGATCGGGATACGGATCGGGGTGGAACACAAAATCAGTTCCCTGCAAGTTTTTTTGGAGGATCTTGCCAAAATCCGAGCGTTCGTAGCCGGTGATAAATGCTGCTCCCGGGCCAAATTTGGACGGTTTGCCCACCATTTCTATGTTGAACATGGCCACTACCTTGTCAGGATCCTGTTGTTTGGAGAAATATTGTGAGCCGTACATGCCCAATTCTTCGCCCGTGAAAGTCACGAAAATGAGGCTGCGCTCATTGGTGCCCTGCTGTTTGAAATGTTTGGCCAAGGCCAGCACTGCCGTAGTGCCCGAGGCATCATCGTCGGCTCCATTGGCAATGGAGTCGCCATTGACCGATTTCAGGATGCCGATATGGTCATAGTGGGCCCCAAAAATCACCAACTCCGCTTTGCGCGATTTGCCGGGCAGGTAACCGACCACGTTTTTCATTTTGAGTTCGATTTTGGTAAAGGTCGCCGCCCCAGCCAATGCAGTGGGTTCCGCTTCGGCCAGCACATAGACAAAGGCGGGCGATTTTTCGGGCGTGAGCTTTACGGGCGGCTCATTGGTCATAAAACCACGGTAGCGGCTAAAATTGGCTTTTTGATCGGGGTGCACCAAAATCACGTTGACTTTGTCGGTGGAAGCCGTCTGTTGGAAATAGCCCAACTTGTTGCGGAAGTTGTCGCCTTTGGCCAGCACAAAAAACTTGGCATTGGCCAAACTGAGCGCCACTTGGGCCTGCTCGGCGAGGCAGAAAAAGTTTTCTGGGGCCACCACTTCGCCGTTCATGGTGAGCGACGAAGCGACTATTTTAAATTGGGTTCCCACAAATTCTTGGAAAAAAGTAGTTTGGCCGGGCATTTTGGCCAAGCCAATCGTTTCAAATTCTTGGGCAATAAAGTCGGCCGCTTTGTCAATTTCGGGCGAGAAAGTGCGCCGGCCGCGCAAGTCGTCGGCGGCCAAGGTGCGGATGATCCGGGTGACATCCGTTTGTAGATCGCCCTCCAGCGATTTGGCGGGCTGCTTGGCACAGCCGGCCACCAGCCCCAGCAAGAGGGCACAGGTGAGTGGGTAAAAGAATCTGTTCATCGTTGGGAGTGCTTTAGAAAGCCGTAAAGTAAGGCAAAATTTGGGGATCGGGGCCTTGGCTGGGTGGCTTGGCGCAAAATGCCCAGGATCACTGCCCCACCGGCGCGCCCAACGAGCACCGGGGCTCTGGATCGGCCCCAACCGTCCCCACTGCTTTTGGGGCCAGCCGATGACCCGTTCCGGCAAAGGCGGCTGGGGCGCATGGGTATTGCCGCTTTTGGCCTACCTTTGCCCCGCGTTTTCCAAACCGCCTTCGCCCCCAAGCAACATTGTCTTTCCATTAACCGGAAAACCAACTTAATGGCAATCAATAAAATAAGCCTTGGTAATTGTCTAAATCATATCAATTTTTAGTATCACAAGTTATGAATCTTCTTTCTGCCGACTCCGTTTCCAAGACTTTTGACAGTGACCGCTGGCTTTTCAAAAATGTGTCGCTGGGCATTAGTCAAGGTGAAAAAATCGCCATTGTTGGGGTCAACGGATCGGGCAAGACCACCTTGCTCAACGTGTTGGCCGGAGTAGTTACCCCCGATGCCGGTTCAGTATCCGTGCGGCGGGGCGTGGCCATCGGCTATTTGGACCAAAACCCCCAATTTGCCCCCGGATCCACGGTATGGCAAGCCATTTTTGACACCGAAAACGAGCAGATTGCGGCAGTGAAAGCTTTTGAGCACGCCCTGCTGCACCCCGATAATGATAAATTGATGGAGAAGGCCCTCTCGCGCATGGATGAGCAGAACGCTTGGGCATTGGAGTACAAAATCAAGGAAGTGCTGAGCAAACTGGGCATCGACGACGTGGAACGACCCGTGGCCGTTATGTCGGGCGGGCAGAAAAAACGCATCGCCCTGGCCAAACTGCTGCTCCAAGAGCCGGATCTGATGATCCTTGACGAACCGACCAACCACTTGGACTTAGACACCATTGAATGGTTGGAGGGGCTATTGGCGGCCAACAACCGCTCGCTGCTGCTCGTCACCCACGACCGCTACTTTTTGGATCGGGTCACCAATATCATCGTCGAGCT
>Ga0105045_10002928_pt1 | contig 14508 bp, 14 predicted proteins | sample MAT02_FD_78089 | JGI IMG/M metagenome (GOLD analysis project Ga0105045, IMG submission 78089) | Freshwater microbial communities from Lake Fryxell liftoff mats and glacier meltwater in Antarctica - MAT-02 (megahit assembly) | ecosystem: Environmental > Aquatic > Freshwater > Ice > Liftoff...
CCTGAAAAACAAGCAATTCCTCCAGGTTTTCAACGCCCAGATCGGAATCCCGGACGATAGCCTCACCACAATGATGGCGAGCCTGGATGAAAGCGACCTTGATGGCATACTCGACATGGCGATTGTCGACATGAACATTAAGAACGGATCGCAATACAACACCAACGGAAAAGGGAAAGTGCAGATTTTTCTCGATCGCGCAGAATTGAGTCAGGTCGTCGTCGAGGGCGTCACGAGACTCCGCCTCTTCGGACAACCAACCGTTGCGAAAGCTGCGGCGGCCGCCCTGCTTCCCCCGCTTCTCATCATCGTCGACAACCGCGGCGGACAGATTCTCAGCGACATTGCTTTTTTCCACGGAAACGGACGCCCCCTGATTCTCGCGATTGTATCCGCTACTGCTCACCCTTCTCTCCCGAAGGTAGTTTTTAAAGGAAACAGTGCTTTCCCGACCTGGCGCATCATCTTCGACCTTCAGAATACAGGACTCGCCTTTGATGCCTCCGGCGTCTCTGGAAGCAAGATCGTCGGCGGCATCCGCGGAAATCATCGCATCACCGTCAGCGGCGGAGCCGTCACCTTGGAGAAGGATGCCGATGGTACCGCCCTCATGCCGCTGCTGAGCCGGGACGCCTGGATTGAATCCGCCCGGAACTGATTTAACTGCATGAAACCATATCGCCAAACAAGAACGGGGGGATATACCCTGATCGAGGCACTCGTTGCGAGCAGCATTCTCCTGATCGGCATCTCCGCAGCGGCATCCCTGTCGCTCTCTTTTATAACACAGGAGGAAATAACCGAGCGTTCGGTCAAGGCATTCAATTACCTCGATAATGCGACCTCCCTCTACCAGGCAGGAGTCGATAAATCGAAGATCGCGGGGCTCTTACCCGCCGAGCCCGTCGTCACCGCCCTGACCTTCACGGATCGCACGATCAATGCCAGCAACCTCGGGTCACTGCCCTCCGTCCTCATTTCCGTGACCTATACCTCGACCGGTGCCACCAACACCAGCGCGACCTCCCTTTGGACTGGCGGAAAAAAGGACACGACCCGGACGGTCAGCGTCGAGGTGATACGCACCGCCCGCACACTCAGCGGCCCTCTCCCGCGCGTCGATACCTTCGACTGACGGAAATTCGCCCGTATTCAAAAATTTAAAAGTCCCCGCCATGATCAAGAAAGTCTCCCTGACAAACATCCACACCGGACGCAAGTCCGTCACCCTCGTCGATACCGGGACGGATGAGAAAGCGCTCATCGGCTCGGGAAAAACCACCGTCGAGACCGCCGAGGTGTCCGACGTCAAAGGCATCGACGAATCGATCCAGCGTCTTACCGGCAAAAGGAACAGTCTCGATGACCGCGTCGCCCTCTTCAACGGTCTCGCGAAGTGTTTTGACCGGAACATCCCAGTCATCAAGAGCTTTCACCTCCAGGCGAACCGGGTGAAGACGCCGCGCTTTCGCGGCATCATCGCCGACGTTGCCCACGATCTCACCCAGGGGGAGAAGATCAGCGACGCGATGCAAAAGAAGACCGATGTCTTCACCCCCGACATCATCGCCCTGATCCGGGCCGGTGAGGAATCGGGGCGGCTTCCGGAAATTTTCCGCCGTCTCGCCAACAGCCAGAAGAAGACTTCGAGGATCCTCAAAAAACTCAAGGCCGGCATGATCTATCCGGCTGTCGTGACCTGTCTCGGTCTCGGCGTTGTCATTGTAATGAGCTTCACCCTCGTCCCCGCGATGACGAAGCTCTACACCTCGCTGAACTCCGAGTTGCCCCTCGCAACCGAGCTGATGATGAAGTTTTCGCAAATCCTTCTGAAGCAACCCTGGCTCGTCGCGATTCCGATTGTCGGCATAATCATGTTTTTCAAGAACTGGGGGAAATTCGCCGGCATCCCCGCCGTGCAGACTTTCTTCCTGAAACTCCCCGGCATTTCCGGACTCGTCCGCAAATCGGCCGCCGCCGTCGGTTTCCGCACCCTTGCCCTCCTCATCGAGGCGAATGTCCGTCTCACCTCGGCACTCGAGATCACGAGCCAGACCTCGTGGCACCACCATTACAAATCGTTTTTTGATCGGGTCAAAAACCACATCCTCTCAGGCCTGACCCTGCCCGATGCCTTCCTCGTCGAGTCTCACTGGCTCGGAGATGACGGTCGCATGATCTGCGGTCTCATGGAAACTGCCGCCGAGACCGGGGGCGGCACCGAGCTACTTAACGAGATCGCCGAAGACTACGAGGACGAACTCGATACGGCCGCGAACCAGATCGACAAACTTATCGAGCCGGTCACCATCATCATCCTCGGCACCCTTGTCGGATTTCTGATCTACGCGATCTATGCGCCGGTCTTCTCACTGGGCGACGCCCTTCTTAAGAAGAAATAAGGAAATTACGGTTCAGTAAACCAGATCCAATAAGATCCGCCATTGCTTATTATTTTTCTTGAAAATATAATAATTATTGATTATACTATAACCGAAACACCTCTCTCCAGAGCCGTTTTTCAGACAACAACAACAAATCCAAGCAAAAATAACCAGATAGATACATGAAACTCAATCCAGTCAAATCACTCAAAGCAGGCTTCAGCCTTGTGGAAATGCTCGTCGTGATCGCCGTCATCGGCATCATCGCCGCGATCGCCGTGCCGAACATCGGCCGCATCAATGACTCCGCCAAAGAAGCTGTCGCCCGTCGTAACGCGCAGAACCTCGCTTCGGTCTTCGCGTCCGCCCAGGCCGCCGGTCTCCGCCTCGGCGGTGCTTCGGTCGCTCCCGCAGTGATCACCACGGCCATCGTCACCGGTGCCAAAGTGATCGAAAAAGGCCCTTTCGAGAATACCTGGTTCGGCGTTCCCGGTCTTACCACCGCTGACCAGACCGCTGCTGTGAAGTATCTCTCGTTTGACGCGAACAGCGGACAGCTTCTCTACAGAGGCGATATCGGTCGGTAATATCTAACCTCATCCCGCCACTGCGGGATGAGCATCTTTTTCGGATCCGGCACCCGTTCGCGGGTGCCGGTCCCTCTTTCTCCTCCCTCTTTCTCCTCCCTCTTTTTCCCGGGACTCGACTGCACACTCTCTCCGCCGGGCAGACTTTCCGCGGCCTTTCCTCTTCACGATTTTTCGCACACCGCCCCCCACATGCGCCCCACCCGATCAACTCATCCCCATCGCGCCTTTACCATGGTCGAGATGCTGATCGTCATCGCCGTCATCGGCATCATGTCGGCGTTGGTGATTTCCGCCTTTTCCAACGCCGCGCAGGACACGCGCCGCGTCATCGCCCGCCAGCAGCAGGCCGCCGTCCAGAGCGCGGTCAACGCCTGGGTCAACAGCGTTTCTCAAAGACAGGGTCTCGCCCAGGCCCGCACCCTCTACAACCTCGCGTCCTCGAGCAAGGGTCGCCTCCAACTCGTTCAGGGTTACCTCGACGAATCGACCATGTCACACTTTCTCTCCAACACGACGAATAACGGAGAGGTCAAGAGCACCGCGCTCAGCAAGACCAGCCAGTACCTCCTCCTCGACACCTGGGCCACCAACTCCTACCCCAAGGTCGAGCTGAAATAACCTTCTTCCTCCCCGACGATCATGACCATTACCCGCCTCAAAGAAAGTCTCCGCGCCTTTTCCCTCGTCGAGGTCCTCGCCGCCGTGAGCATCATCGGGATCATCGCTTTCCTCGCCATCCCTAACATCGTCGCGATCAAGCAGGACTCTGAGCGCAACCTCGCAATCTCCCGCGCCGAGGCGGTCAACATGTCTATCGTCTCCTACATCCAGTCCAATGGCAAAGCGGCCGTTGCGACCGGCTGGACGGGACTGAACGACCAGCAGCGCTACACCCTCCTCATCCCCTACCTCTCCTTCGCCCCGGCCAACCTCACCGAGTTCATTCCCAACGGCTACTCAGTCACCCTGCCGAGGAATCTCAATGCGCTAACCAAGACCGTCCTCACCGACACCTCCACCGCCACCGCGATCGCCTATTGAATCCGGAAGCACGTTCCGATCCATTACCTCATGATCTTCACCCGCCAGCGCACCGTCCCAGGCAACGCCTCAGGCAACGCCTCAGGCAACGCCTCAGCCTTCTCCCTCGTGGAAGTGATCGCGACCGTCGCTGCCATCGGGATCGTTTCGGCCATCGCGATTCCTTCTCTGGGGCGTGTCTTGGAGGGCTCGCGCCGCGGTGTCGCGGAAAACATCATCCAGACGCTGAACAAAGCCACGCGCCAGTTCGGCCATTCCCAGTGGGACATGCGCTCCACTGCGGTGCCGGCCTCGGGCGGTGACGAACTTCTCATCCTGCGCACCCTTCAATGGCGCGATACGAGAGCGAATATCGAGTTGAATCCTCCGGGCCCCTTCATGAGGACGGACTGGAATCCGACCACCTCGACCCGTGCGGCGGACTACCGCGCAGAGTGGACCGGGTCCTCATGGCGCCTTCTCGAACCGGGTGAAACCGGTGCCGGATTAAAAATCGTCTTCGACGGTTCCGACCTCGGCACGCCCTACGTCCACGACCCTGCCTTCGCCCCGGTCGGCTCCCGCTGACCCATCCTCACCCTCCCTGACAAAACCATATCTATGAGTCTCTCCGCAGCCACCGGTTCCCTAGCCGCCGTCATTCCCGGCGCAACGGTGAGGAGTGCCCCGGTCGGAGGCGTCTCCGCCCCCTCCCCTTTCTCGGGGGGGCTCGAAGGCCTCATGTCCCTCGAGGGGACCGCCGTGCAGTTCGGCATCCTCCCCGTCAAGCTGCCCCGCGAGACCTGCTCGGTCGATGCCGAGAACCTTCTCCGCCGGCTCGGCCGATTTCCTCAGTCAGACAATCCCTGGCTGCCCGTCGCGACGCTCGGGCCCTGCCTCATTTTTGCCCATCACTCTCCCCGCTCGGCGGACATGTGGGGCGTGCCCTCCTTTCTCGCCATCAAAGTGGCAATCTCCCAGGATCAATACGAAAAGATCCGCAAAGACCTCGTCATGCGGCTCTCCGCGACCCCTCTCCCCAGGCAGAACGATCTCGAAAATGCCCAGGCACCCCGGTTTGCTCCCGGCGACCTCGAGGGCGCCTTCCGCTGGCTCGTCGAACATTATCCCTTCGACGCTGACCAGGCCGAGCGCCTCGCCATGCTCTATGCCGAGGCCAACGACAAAATGGGCCTCCTCGACCGCGAAGCCTACAACGGACTGATGCCCTCCCTCGGCGTCGCGCTCCAGTACCTCACCGACGGACCGCTTCTCCTCTGCTTCAATCCCGAAGAAGCCGCGAAGCAGGACCGCTTCCCCTCGCCGCTCCTCGAAAAGCACAACGTCTACCCGCTCTACAGCGGCGAACACAAGGTCTACCTGCTCTCGTCGGAGGAGAGCAACTACAACTTCGAAGACGAATGGCTCTCCCAGGGAAACGATCCCGTCGATTTCGTCTCCGTCCTCGCCGACGCCAAAGAGATCCGCTCTCTCATCAGCCACACCGGCTCCAAGGTCGCGAAATCGGCCGGCATCGAGATTGAAAAATCGACCCTCAGCCTTTCCGACTCCGCCGGCCTCGTCGTCATCGAACCGGAGGACATGGCGCAAATCAATCCGCAGAACCTCAACCACTCGGCCGAAGAACTCGTCCACTGGGTTCTCTACACCGCGATCACGAGTCGGGCTTCTGATCTGCACCTCGAGAAATACTACAACGTGGCCCGCTTCCGCGCCCGCATCGACGGCAAGCTGCGCGTCATCTACACCGCACCCGAGGAGATGATGCCCCGCTTCGTCGCCATCCTCAAAAACTACTCGAACATGAACCAGTCGAGGCAGGAGGCCCTCGACGGTCGTTTTGCCCTCTCCATCGGACGCCGCCGCGTCGACGTCCGTGTCGCCGCCGTGCCCTGCCGCAACGAGATGCAAAAAATCATCATGCGATTCCTCGACAAGCAGGACGGCATGAAGGAGCTCTCCCAGCTCAACTTTTCCAAACGCCAGAGCGCCATCGTCAAACGCGTCATGAGCCGTGACCAGGGGCTCGTCCTCATCACCGGCCCGACCGGTTCAGGGAAGACGACCACCCTCTACGCCCTCATCAACAGCGTCAACGATGAGGGGATCAACATCCACACGATCGAGGATCCCATCGAGTACGAGATCGAGGGCATCAACCAGACCCAGACCGACCCCACCCACGGGCTCACCTTTGCCAACGGATTGCGCGCCCTCCTCCGGTCCGACCCCGACGTCATCCTCATCGGTGAGTGCCGTGACAAAGAGACCGCCACCTCCGCGATCAACGCCTCCCTGACCGGTCACCTCGTCCTCACCACCCTGCACGCGAACGACTCCCTGCGCGCCGTCTCGCGCCTGCTCTCCATGGGCGTCGAGCCGCATCTCGTCGGGGACTCCCTCGCGATGTCCCAAGCCCAGCGCCTCGTGCGCCGCCTCTGCAGCTATTGCAAGCGGCCCTTCGTCGCGACACCCCAGATCCGCGAACTCTTCGCCCGCCAGGGCATGCCACTGGAAAAGGAAAACACCACCATCTTCATCGCGAGCGGATGCGGCGAATGTTCGGGGACAGGCTACTCCGGCCGGGTCGCGCTCATGGAAATGACCGAGATGAACACCGAACTCTCCGACCTCATCGAACGCCAGGCCACCCAGACCGAACTGCGCCGCGCCGCCATGCAGACCGGCTTCCAGACCCTTTATCAGGAAGGACTCATCCACGTCCTCGCCGGCAATACCACTCTCGACGAAATCCAGAAAGTCTCCTACACCGCCTACTAATCTCTCAGCCATGAACTCCACCGATACCCTCCCCGCCACCGCGATCGCTGATCCCATCGCCGAAATTCGCATCCTCATCGTCGATGACGAGCAGGCCATGCAGGCTCTTGCTTCCGCCATTATTAGAAAACTCGGCTATGATCCCGCCGCCGCATCCAGCGGAGAAGAGGCCGTAGAGATGTACCGCCAGGCCAGCAACGAAGGCCGCCGATACGATGTCGTCGTGATGGACCTCGCCCTCCCCGGCGGAATCTCCGGACTCGAGGCCACCCTCGCAATCAAGCAGATCGACGGCGGAGCCAAAGTCATCGTGAGCAGCGGCTACCTCGAGCAGAATGCCCGGGGCGCCGCCCTCGAGCATGGCTTTGCCGGGATCCTTCCCAAGCCCTACACCGCCGATCGCCTCGCCGCTGAATTGCGCTGGGTGCTCAAGCAGGCCTGATCCGGCCCGATCAGCGGGCGCGTCCAGAGTATCGATTGCCGGAACAACGCCGGACGCCGGACGCCGGACGCCGGACGCCGGACGCCGGACGCCGGACGCCGGACCGCGGGCGTCCCGCCCGCTTCACTAGCCCCGTCGTTGCATTCGGCCAGAGGCACCGGAGCGGGCGGGACGCCCGCGGTCCGACTCGGGAGTGTTGAGAGGTCACTCCCCGGACGCGGCACTCAGCGCCTTGATCAACGCATCCGACGCCTCGACAGCATACTTGGCCTTGTCCTGCAGCGTGCAGTTCGCACTGAGCCGGGCGATGACGCCCTCAAACAGATGCACCGCGAAATACTCGCGCTTGGTGAGGCCCGTGTAATCACGCCCGGGAACGCTGCCGGGTGTCTGAGCCAGATTCGGGAAAGCACTGTCGTCGGCTGATGTGGCCATATTTTCTAATATAACCATAATTTCACTCCCTTTACAAATCTCTAAGACCTCTCGTCGCGAAAAAGTTGGCCAGTCAACGCTTGAGAGAGCTTGCAGGCAAAGTTCTCTCTCGAAAGCTTTTTCGACTGAACTATACTGCGGTTTATGGGTTCACTTCTAACACTGCTCGTGATCGTCACGATCTCACTCATCGCCGTGCGGGTCGGCTCGACTGCTTTGATGATGACGGGGCTCAGCTACGACACCGCGAGTTTTCAGAGCTACTCCGCTTTTTTCGGCGTGGGATTCACCACCAAAGAGGCCGAACTCGTCGTTGATCACCCCGTGAGGAGGCGTATCATCCGCGATCTCATCCTCGCCGGAAATATCGGTCTCACTTCCGCCCTCGCGACACTGATCGTGACCTTTGTCCAGATCGACACGACCGGAGCCATGCTCATAACGGTCAGCTGGATCGTCGGCGGGCTTGTCGGATTTCTTCTCTTCACGAAGCTCCCCCTCGTGAAACGACTCCTCGACTGGGCCATTCGCAAATCGCTCGAGCGAGCCGGCGTTATCCATGCGATGGACTACGAGCTGCTCCTCAGAGTCTCCGCCGGTTATTGCATCTCCGAAGTGGAGGTGACGGACGAATGCGTCCTCGCCAACAAGAGCCTGCGCGAGTCGCGCCCCGCCGACCGGGGGATCATCGTCCTCGGGATCTCCCATGAGGGCCAGCCCTTTCTCGGCGCTCCCGGGCCCGAAGAAAAAATCCTCATCGGAGACGTCATCACCGTCTACGGACGGGAAGCCGATATCATGCCGATCACGAAGTAACAGACTGCCTATGCAGACCAGACTTCCGTTTCCATAACCCGCTCATCTCTCCCGTTCGTTTCACTGCGGGCTATAACGAAGGTTTTACCGAGGGTTTTTCCGAAGGTTTCGCAACTTCCGTCCCCTGGACACCAGTCCGGATCTTACGGCTCCAAGACCGCATCGCACTCTCGGTCTGTCCCCATTTTTCGATGCCGCCCGGCTGGAACTTGCTGCCCTTGAACTGATCGATGATCGCATAGAGCTGACGGCGAGAGCGAGAGTCGAGCACCTCCGCCTCCATCGACGTGCTGCCCGCCCCCGGCGTCTTGCCGGTCACGAGCGTCATGCCTGTCGTCAGCACTCCGGTGTAAGGAAGGTAGTTAAAAACGAAAACTCCCGGATTGCTCGGCTGCAAGTCGGTGAGGGCGGCGCGGACGAGAAGCGTGTTGCTGCCGCGGCGATTGGTGATCTGATAATAGGGACTGAACTCTTTCTTCAGGGTCTCCTCAAAGGCCTCCGCGAGTCGCTCCCCTTCCTCCAGGGTTGCCACCTTCTGTTTGGCAGGGAGATTTTTTGCCGGGATGACCTTCACGTCCTCGATCATCACCTTCGTGTATTTCCGAAGCGTTGACGGATCACTCGTCTTCACAAGAGACTTGTTGATCGGGGAGCTCGAATCCTCGGCCATCCCGCGGTAGGAACTGATGTAATTCCGCTTCACCGCGGGCTCAGTCGATTCGCAGCCGGTGAAAAGAAGAATCGGGCACAGAATTAGCACGGATCGAGTTATCATGATTCTTTAGATATCCGAAACAGCATACGCCTGCAAAGTCTTTTTGTCACGAAAAGGCTTGTTATGCCCGAGACAGAGGGAAAATCGGGCGTTTCTTGCAGAATGCAATACTCAAGGTCGCCGATTCAGTCGAGTGCGCAGGTCAGAGGAAAACCGAAGGCGGAACGAATTTCCGTTCGTGAATCCCACGTAAGTGCCAAAAACATCCGTGTCGAAAGATTGCGCAGCGTGACCGGGTGCCGGCAACAGGACATTGATCAGAAGCGAAGCGATGAATAGGGGAAAAAAGAAGGTTTTCATGACCTCTAAAGAGAATGGTGAAGTGCGGGGAGCGGCGATGACGGCGACCGTTTTCACCCTCTTTACTCTTATTATTTTGCTTTTTCAATCTGAACACTTGTGCCGGCTCCTGGCCAGATCCTCGTAGCGACCGGGAAGCTACCCACTTATTCGTCGTTCCCCAGCAATGCCGAAGCGTGATTGGATGTCCCGTGAATGCCTCTCATCGGGTGTTTGGTTCAACTATTCCTGCCGTATTTGAACCGCTTTCCTGTTCACTCGCACAGTTCCCCCATAACGCAAAAAACCCTCTAACTCACTGAGCTAGAGGGTTTAAAGAGATTGCGGGAGCAGGATTTGAACCTACGACCTTCAGGTTATGAGCCTGACGAGCTACCAGACTGCTCCATCCCGCGATTTAAAAATCTTGGTGGATACCGGGCTCGAAACATCGCCGAGGAATTCAGGATCGCAACCGGTTTTTTGTGTCTCTCACTTCCGCTCGGCCAGGATGACACTGCGGTCGCCGCCGGTGAGGCGATGGCTGAGGAAACGGAATCCGGTCTGGTCCAGGTAGTCTTTCATTTCGGCCACCGAGTAGCAGCGACCCTGGGTGGAGTGCGCGAGGATGCAGGAATACTCCGCGACCGGGAGCGGCCCTTTCTTATCGGCATCGAGGAAGGTCTCGTGGATGAGGACGAGTCCGCCGGGCGCGAGGGAATCCTGCGAGCGGCGCAGGAGCGCGAGGATGTCGGGGACGTCCCAGTCGTGCATGACGTTGGAAAAGAGATGGAGATCACAGCCCGTCGGCCAGGGGTCGGTAAACATGTTGCCGGTGGCGACGGTGACCCGGTCGGCGAGCCCGCGTCTCGCGATGTGGTCCCGCGCGATCGCATCGACGGGGGCCTGCTCGAGGACGACGGCCGCGAGCGCCGGGGCGTTCGCGGCGAGGGCGCAGGCGTATACCCCCGAGCCTCCACCGATATCGAGCAGCTTCGCCGAGGCGGCCAACTCCGGCGCGAGGGTGTCGGCGAGCTTTTTCCCGAGGTAGACGCCGCGGCAGTCCATTGCGGCGGTAAAGGTTTTTGCGAACTCGTCCTTCAGCATGGCCCCGTGCCAGTCGTCCCCGGCCTCGTCGAGTCCGCTCCAGTGGGCGGGCCTTCCCGAGCGCAGAACACGGACGTAGTCGGCGACGACGGGCCGATCGCGGAGCGAGGCGTAGTAACCCGAGAGATCCCATGGCGAATCATTGCAAAGATGCTCCCGGGCGAGGGCGCTTGGGGAGAAAACGCCATTTTCATCCTGCTCGAGGTAGCCGTTGCTAAGGCAGAGAGTCAGCAGGACGTCGGCCGGACGCGGATGCCATTCGAAATGGCGGCAGAGATCCCCGAGGGTGCCGGGCTGATCGCGGAGATGGTCAAAGAGGCGGAACTCAACAATCGCGGCAGTGAGGAGATCGATCGCATAGATCCCGTCACGATAGCGGAGGATGGAGGTGGGATCGCTGAGGGGGAGTTGGTCGAGTCCGGTCATGCCGGAATCAAGCCGCGATTCATCGTCCGGCAAGTCCGCATATGACAGATCCCCCACTCAGAGATGGAGCAGGCTGCGCATCGACTCGGCAATATTCTGCGAAGTGGGGCGATGCGATTTCCAGAGATTGGGATGGTAGGGAATGGGTGTGTCGCGGCAGTTGAGCCGCTGCGGCGGGGCGTCAAGGAGGTGGAAGCCGTCGGCGACGACGCGCGAGACGACTTCGGCGGTGACGCCGCCCCAGGGGAATCCCTCACTGACGCAGAGGAGCCGGCCAGTCCGCGCGACGGAACCGAGGATGGTGTCGGTATCGATCGGCTTCACGGTGCGCAGGTCGACGACCTCGATGTCCCAGCCCTCGGCGGTGAGCTCGCGGGCGGCCTTGAGAGACTCGTGTACCATCGCGCTGTAGGTCACGATGGTGGCATGGCGGCCCGTTTTCACGATCTGGGCTCGGCCGGCGGGCAGGGCATCCCCGCTCGGGAGGGCGTCGGCCTTGAGGTGGTAATAGAGGAATTTGTGCTCGCAGAAGATGACGGGATCGTCGATCGCGACCGCTTCGAGGAACATGGAATAGGCATCCTCGACCGTGGCCGGAGTCATCACGACGAGGCCGGGGTAATGCGAGTAGATGGACTCGAGGCTCTGGCTGTGAAAGGGCCCGCTGCCCTCGGTCCCGCCCGAGGGCAGGCGCACCACGAGCGGCAGAGGCACTCCGGTGCGGAAATAATGGGTCGCGGCCTGGTTCACGATCTGGTTGAAGGCGACGGAGGAAAAGTCTGCAAACTGCATCTCGATGATGGGTCGCATCCCCTCGATCGCCGCCCCGATGGCCGAGCCAATCATCGCGTCTTCGCTGATGGGCGCGTCGGTGACACGACCGGGAAAGCGCTCGGCGAGGTTTTTTGTCGCCTTGAAGGCACCGCCAAAGGACGCCACATCCTGTCCGTAGATGTAGACAGAATCGTCGTCTGCGAGCGCTTTGGCCTGCGCTTCGCGGATAGCCTCGAGGTAAGTGATCGCCATGGTATTTACCGGGCCGCCACCTTGGCCCATGTTGACCGATTCGCAAGCGCGGCACCGCTAAAAGCCGCGCTCTTAACAAAATTCGCTCAGCTTCACCGCTCGTCCCTCGGCGGCGGAGCGGTCGCAGGCAAAGACGACGCGGAAGGACTCGAGTGATTCCTTCATGCTCGTGCGCGGCATGTCCTCGCCCCGGTCGGTCGCGTCGAAAAAGGCCTGGAACTGCGCCTGATACGGGTGATCCGCTACATCGCCCGAATCGGCCATGGCCATGGGCAGCTCGGCCCACTTCTTGTCGCGCAGCCCGAAGCGGCTCGAGTAGAGCTTGTTGTCGAGGAGACTGCCCTCGCTGCCGACGAGGTGGGTGTGGAAATAGTAGGGCTGCATGCAGTCAATGACCGAGGCGACCTTGCCGACGGCACCGTTTTCGAATTTCAGGAGCGAGGTCGAGGTCGTCTTGTATTCGTATTTTTGGAAAATCTCGTGCTTCGACTGGGTCGCGTAAGAGGTGACCTCTTCCACCTTCGAGCCCATGCAGAGGAGGAGAGCGTCGAGGGCGTGGCAGCCGGCCGAGAGTAGGCTGCTGCCGCCGTTTTCCACCGTCGTGTTCCAGCGATACTGGCCGTACCAGGGACCGATGCCGTGGTAATAATCGACCTCACCGTAGTGAATCTCACCGATGAGCCCCTCTTCGATGAGCTTGCTCGTGGTGAGGAACTGACTGATGAAACGCACTTCAAAACAGACGCAGGCCTTCACTCCGGCCGCCTCGACCGCGGCGTTGATCGCGTGGCAGTCCTCCCAGTTCAGGGCCATGGGCTTCTCCAGGATGATGTGTTTGCCCGCCTTCGCCGCCGCTTCGGCCTGGGCGCGGTGCTGGTTCGGGTAGCTCGTGATCGAGACGACATCGATGTCCGAGGCGAGCATCTCGTCAAGATCGGTGTAGGTCTTGATCTCGCTGCCGTGGCGGGCCGAGACCTCGGCATCGTCGAGGGGACGCGAGGAGTAGACGGCCGTGACCGTGCCCTGGCGTGTTCCGTTGATTGCATCCGCATGGGCCATGGCCGCCCATCCATATCCTATGATCCCGACTTTGTATGACATACCCTCATTGAACTGTCGGGAGGGCCGGAAGCAACGGAAAATTTCTCCCCGAATGCGGGAGCAAAGCACTTCGGCAATCAGGCGCTGCCGTCACCGAGTTCGAAAGACATCCCGACAAATCCCCCGCCCGAGAACTCACCGCCGAGCCGGGGCGAGATCCTGAACTCGGGGAAAAGGAGCGGCTGGCCCGAGACATTCTCACGTCCTCTCCAGGCGAGGACGCCCCAGCCGATCAGGCCGATGAGAGCGAGCCCGCCGACAACGATGACGAGAGTGAAGACGAGCGAGATGACCTTGCTGGTGTCTTCGATGAAGATGCCCGGGGCATATTCGCGGAGGAGTTCGGGCGCATCGGACGAGGCGATCATCTCGTGGATGCTCGAGTTCGCGGCGCGAGCCTGGTCGTCTTTATTCTCGTGCTCCATCAGCTTGCTGAGCCAGTAGAGCTGGATGCTGAGCTCAATCGCCATTTTTTCCACCTGATCAGGGGCGAGTTCAGTGACACCGCCCTCGCGCAGGGTGTTCTGGAGGATGCGGTCAAAGACCGACTTCGGCAACGAGGTGCGCACCGACTCATTGAAGACGAGCCGGGTGAGCTGGGGCTGCTCGCGATAGTAGAGCATCAGGACAGTGGGCGAGTCAGAGAACCACTTCTTGTGCAGGGCCTCGATGTCGATGTCGGCGGGGATCTTCTGCGTCTCGCCGAGCGCCATCACGAAGATGCGGAAACTTGACTCATCGGAGTGGAACTCGAGGAAACGCTTGATGTCATTCGACTTCTGCTCGGTGAGGAGCCGCTGCGGATCGATCAGGAAATCGACCGGGGCATGGGCGAAATAAAGATCGCTCAGCTCTCCCTCGAGAGGCGGGAGGGGTTCGTAGGCTTCTTCCTCGACGACTTCCTGCGGGATCACAAAGGTGCCGTCGGGATTCTCAATCACGGCGGGACGATTGCCCGGCGTGACCCCGGTGCCATCGACGGGGCCCTGAGGTCCGTAAAACTGAGGCGTGCCGGGCGCGGTCGCGCCGGGGGCAGGCGGGCCTGCTATCTCAAAGCCGGGAGCGGCGGGGAGGATCGTGCCATCGGGCGCGATGCCGGGAGAGGCCCCGGCAGCCACCGCAGGATCCTGACCTGCGGCATTCTCGTCGGGAAGGAGAGATTTGGGCCAGAGCCCCCCGCCGAGGTGATAGGATTCCGACTCCGTCGACTCATCCCACATCGGCAGCTCCACTTTGGCCGCCCGGACCGGGAGAGGGAGCATCGTCAATAGGACGAGTATGGCAGCGAGACGCCTCATGTAAAAA
>Ga0105045_10002929_pt1 | contig 14508 bp, 18 predicted proteins | sample MAT02_FD_78089 | JGI IMG/M metagenome (GOLD analysis project Ga0105045, IMG submission 78089) | Freshwater microbial communities from Lake Fryxell liftoff mats and glacier meltwater in Antarctica - MAT-02 (megahit assembly) | ecosystem: Environmental > Aquatic > Freshwater > Ice > Liftoff...
CATCTTCGAAGGGGCCGCCGAGATTCAGGCCACCGTGATCGCCCGGCGGCTTCTGGATTGATCAGTTCAAGAAGGTTGCAAAGCTGGTGGTTCCTGTTTTGTCAGAAACACTAACATAACTGACCAGGAGGCCACCCCTTGTCCAACACAGTCCTGCTGACCGGAATCACCGGCTTTATCGCCAAGCGCATCGCGTTTGATTTGCTGACGGCGGGTCACTCGGTGACCGGCACAGTCCGCTCCACCGCGCGACAGGCAGAGGTTCGCACCGCAATGCGTGTCAACGGCCTGGACGATGCCACCTTGGCCCGGTTGCGCTTTGTGAAGCTGGACCTGATGGAAGACGCTGGCTGGGCCGAGGCGATGGTGGACATAGACGCGGTCGTCCATTGCGCCTCGCCCTTTCCGATCGCCCAGCCGAAGGACGAAATGGTCCTCATCCGCCCGGCAGTCGACGGCACCTTGCGGGTCTTGCGCGCGGCGCACGCGGCCGGCGTGCATCGAGTCGTCCTGACTTCGTCCCTGGAAGCTGTGATGCACGGCGCGAAAGCGGGCCCGATCACCGAAGCCGACTGGAGCGACCTGACCTCGCCCACCGCAACCGCCTATACCAAATCAAAGACGCTGGCAGAACGCGCCGCCTGGGATTTCGTGGCCACGCACCCCGAAATGCAGCTGACCGCAATCAACCCCGGCATGGTTCTTGGCACGCCGATGGACCATGAGACTGGAAGCTCGGTCGCTGTGGTTGGCCGGTTTCTGAACGGCAAGGACCCGATGGTGCCCGATGTCAGCATTCCGATGACAGACCTGGCCGATGTGTCAGCCGCACATGTAGCGGCTCTGGCACAGCCAGCCAGCATCGGCCAACGCTACATTGTGGCGGACCAGTTCCTGTCGATGCCAAACATGACCGTCATCCTGAAGGCCGCCTACCCCGCGCGCAGAATAGCCACCCGCATCGCCCCGCGTTTCGTGCTTCGGCTGCTGGCCCTGTTCGATGCCGAGATCCGGGCGATCGTGCCCTGGCTTGGCTGGAAGGCCTCGTTGGACAACGCCAAGGTCCGGACCGAGCTTGGCGTGCCGATCACCCCGGCGAAAGACTCCGTACTGGCAACGGCGCGTTTCCTCAGCGCGCAGTAAAGCTGCGTCAGCCTCCGCCTTGTGACGGGCGCGGGGTCCCAAGCCGGGGGTGCAGCCTGCCCGCCACCGCCCAGGCCGCCAGAAGCCCCAACCCTGACGCGATGAATATCCCCGGCAAGGGGGCCACCCACAGCACCAACCAGGCCGCCCCGGGTGTCAGGATGCCCGACACATCGCGGAAGCTGGAATACACTGCGGACATCTCGGTCCTCTCGCTTGGCTTGACCGACATCAGGAACGGCAACCCGCCCACAACGTCCAGCATGACCAGAAAGACCGACGCAGTCATGACCAGCGCAACTGTCGCCCAAGGCAAGAACGCCAGCAGCCCCGCCATGCAGAACAGCGCCCCGCAAATGCCAAAGGCCGTACGGACCGACCGGCGCACCGACAGTCTGCGGCCCAGACGGTTCAGCGCCGGGGCTGCGAACAAAAGAGCGTTGGTGATCGACAGGGCAATTCCGCCGACCTTGTCGCCCAAGCCCATCTCGATGCAGAAGATCGGCAGATAGACGACATAGACCCACCACCCGCAGCTGCGCATCACGGCAAACATCCAGCCGGCGATCAGTCGTGGCTGGCTGAAGAAGCGGCTCAGGTATCCCAGCGGGTTGACCGCAGGCCCCTTGGCCCGGGTGATCTGTTTGCCATTCCCCAGCCGCAGCACCCAGAAGCTGACCAGCAGCACCAGCGCAAACCCCCCCGCCACCAGAAACGGCGCCGGGGCCCATTGGTGGTAAAGCCAGACCCCGCTCATAGGTCCCAGCGTCCAGGCGGTGGCCGCATAGACCATCTGGGTTGACTGGCTGCGCCCAAGATTGGCGCGGTCCACATAATCCAGAACGTAGGCGTTGAGGCAGACGAAAATCGTCACCGTCGCCATCGCATTGGCCATCAGCGCCAGCGGGACTGACCATGTCGTGCCGATCGCACCCAGCGTATTGCCCACCAGATACAATCCCACGCCCCCCGTATAGGCCCAACGCCGTGGAATCCGGCGCGTCGCCCAAGGCACCATGAGCCCCCAGCACAGCGCCACGATCCCTGAGACGAAGAATACTACAGATGTCGTCTGCGCATCGCCCAAGGCATCATAGACCACCAACGGCATGGTCGAGATCAGCATCCCCCTGATCGCGGCATCAAGACCGGCGAGGATCGCGAAATGCTCGATCCTGGGGGTGGGGCTGTGCTTCAGCGCCAACGGCAGATAACGGGTGGCCATGCGCCGACCTTGTGCCAAAGCTATCCCCGCGCTCTGTCACGGGTGCGACATATCGCGTCGTTTCAAGCCGTGGGGCGTGAGAGCAGATCAACCAACCGCGCCCGCGCCTCGGGCAGGGGGCGGTCGTGCAGGATCGGACGCAGACCCCGGTCCAGAAAAAAGCCGGTCAGACGCAGCCCCTGCATAAGCGCCTCGGGCGTCAGGTTTCCGGTGCCGGCCAGCCCCGGCGGCAAGGGCAGCAGCCGGTCGGCCCAGTCCCCGGCGCCGATGGCGGAAACGGCGCGGCCAGATTTCGGGCTGACGTAGGCCAACCCCTCGGTCGCGCCCGTGACCGCGCAGGCGGCGAGGTCAAGGCCAAAGCCCAGCTCCTCCAAAAGCCGCACCTCCCAGCGCAGATAGGACGAAGTCCAGCCGGGCGCGCCCAGCGCATCCAGCAGCGGCAGGGTATCGGCCCACAAGACCGGGTGCGGCTCACGCTCCGGCAGCCCCGCGCGGATCAACGCGCAAACCGACATAAGCCCCGCCAGCGCCAGGCGGTCGGCCAGGACATGCGCCCGCGACCGCAGCGGTTCCACCGTGAACGTGCCGATATGGTCATCCAGCCGCGCCCGCCAGTCCAGTTGCAACTGGGTGCCGGGCTGCAACGTCGCCGCCATCTTGCGCGATGCCCCCCCACGCACTACACCCGAGTGGCGGCCATGCGCGGCCGTCAGCACCTCGATTATCGCGGCACTTTCGCCATGCGGCCGCATGGACAAAAGCACACCTTCGTCTCGCCAATCCATCCGGCGACTATCGCCGGGCAGGAAGGGGCGCGCAAGGTCAGTCCGACAGCCCGTCCTGATCCAGCAGGGTGCGCCCGGCGCGATCCTCAAGCTCGATCACCCAAAGGTCCGGGTCACGTGACCGGGTGCGGGACAGCAAAGCGTCTACCTCTGCCTCCAGCCCTTCGGCGAGCAAAATCCAGGCGCGCCTGCCGGTCATCAGATCCGACCGCCGCTCAAACGCAAGCGCGGTCCCGTCCAGAAGGGCCACCTTGACCACAACTGCCCCGGCGGTCGCATCGCCCTTGGCGGTCACATAGGCGGGAATCTCCGCCAGCCGCAACCGCGCGAGGTATGCCGAAACCCAAACTCCAGAAGCCAGCCGAACAGTCATGGATTTGCTCTTTTTTCAAATACTCCCGCCGGAGGCTCCGCCGCATCGGCCATCACCACTCCGGCAGATCAAACCCGTCAGGCATCGCCATCCTTGAAATCCAAGCCCATCTCGGAATAGCGCTCCGGTTCGTCCAGCCAGTTCGGCCGCACCTTCACCTGCAGGAACAGATGCACCGTGCGACCCAGAAATTCACTGATGTCAGCACGCGACGCCTGCCCGATCGCCTTGATCGTCTCGCCCTTGTTGCCAAGGACAATCCCCTTGTGCCCGTCACGGGCGACATAGACGATCTGGTCGATCCGGGTCGTCCCGTCTGGATTGTCTTCCCACTTCTCGGTTTCCACCGTCAGTTGGTAAGGCAGTTCCTCATGCAGGCGCAGGGTCAGCTTTTCGCGGGTCATCTCGGCCGCGATCATCCGCATCGGCACGTCGGCGATCTGATCTTCGGGGTAGAACCATGGGCCCTCGGGCACCTCTCCCGCCAGCCATTCGCGCAGGTCGGCGACGCCGTAACCCTTTTCGGCGCTGATCATGAAGGTTTTCCTGAACGGATAGGCCGCGTTCACCTCTTCGGCCAGCGCCAGCAGGGTTTCCGCCTTCACCCGGTCGATCTTGTTGATCGCAAGCGCCACCGGCTGCCCTTTCGGCATCTCATCGGCCAGCCGGTCGATGATCAGTTTGACGCCTTCCGTCAGGCCGCGATTTGCCTCGATCAACAGCACGATCACATCGGCGTCCGAGGCCCCGCCCCAGGCCGCCTTGACCATCGACCGGTCCAGCCTGCGCCGGGGCCGGAAGATCCCGGGCGTATCCACAAAGACGATCTGAGCCTGACCCTCGATCGCGATTCCGCGAATCCGGGTCCGCGTGGTCTGCACCTTGTGGGTGACGATACTGACCTTCGCCCCGACCATCCGGTTCAGTAGCGTCGATTTCCCGGCATTCGGTTCGCCGATCAAGGCGACAAAGCCCGCGCGTGTGTCAGTCATGTTCGTTCTCCAGCCGGGTCAGCAGCACCTTGGCGGCTTGCTGTTCGGCAATGCGTTTTGATCCGGCTTGCGCCTCGGCCGTTTCTCCCGACGCCAATAGCACGGCCACGGTGAACATCGGCTGGTGGTCAGGGCCCGAGCGTGCGGCCTCGATATAGCTTGGGGGCGGCATGCCCCGGGCCTGGGCCCATTCCTGCAATGCGGTCTTCGGGTCGCGGGCATCCGGCTCGACCTCGGCGATACGGTCGCTCCAAAGGCGCAGGATCACAGTCCGCGCCGCCTCGAAGCCAGCGTCAAGATGCACCGCGGCAATCACCGCCTCTATTGCGTCGCCCAGCAGAGCCTCTTTCCGCCGGCCACCCGTCAGCATTTCGCTGCGGCCCAGCTTGAGCACATCGCCCAGCCCGATCTCGCGCGCGACGGCGGCGCAGGTTTCCTTGCGAACCAGCGCGTTGAAGCGGGGTGCAAGCTGGCCTTCGCGCGCGCCAGTGTCGGCTGACAGAAGCGCTTCGGCCATCACAAGGCCCAGCACCCTGTCGCCCAGAAACTCCAGCCGCTGGTTGTCGGGCCGGGTAGCTGTGCCGATCGAGGCGTGGGTGACCGCCCGCAGCAGAACCTCGGGCTTGGCAAAATGATGCCCGAGGCGGCCTTCAAAGGCCCTGAGCTCGGCTGAAAGCCTCACTCGACGGCCTTGAAATAGCGGTCGGACCGCCAGGTCCAGAAGTACAGCATCCGACTGCCGGCAGACGAGAACATGATCCGGTCCGCGCGACCAATCAGGTACTCGGCGGGCACAAAGCCTACCCCACCCGCGGCTTGCGCATAGCGGCTGTCCTGACTGTTGTCGCGGTTGTCGCCCATGAAGAAGTAGTGGCCCGCAGGTACGGTGAATACATCGGTATTGTCGCCAAACCCGGTCGGGTCGATGTTCAGGATCGAGTGGCTTTGGCCTTCGGGCAAGGTCTCGATGAAGCGGCTTTTCGTGCAGATACCCCCCGCCCCGACCGCGCCATTTTCACAGCGGGGAAGATTGCGCATCGGGCCTTGCGGCTCATATATCTCCTCGAACAAACCCGCCGGCTCTTGCGGGGCAGCCACGCCGTTGATGATCAGGATGCCGTCCTGCATCTGGATACGGTCACCCGGCAGGCCGACCACCCGTTTGATGAAGTCGCTGCCATTCACCGGGTGGCGGAAGACGACCACATCGCCGCGCTCGGGCTCGGAGGCGAAAATCCGGCCCGAAATCGGGCACATCGCGAAGGGACAGGAATACCTGGAATAGCCATAGGCCATCTTGTTGACGAAGAGGAAGTCGCCGATCAGCAGCGTGTCCTTCATCGATTCCGACGGTATCCAGAAGGGCTGGAAGAACAGCGTGCGGAAGATGCCAGCGATCACCAGTGCCCAGAAGACGGTCTTTATCGTCTCGACGATGCCGCCTTCGGCCTTGTCCTTCGCCATGCCTGTCCTGCCTTCTTCTCAATATCCCGCGCTTCTTGCGCGCAAGCGGCGGAAGGAGTCAAGGCGCGGCGGCACCTCGTGCCGGTCACCGCTTTAGCGGGCGGCCCTCGATCACCACGAAGGCCTGCGCCCAGGGGTGGTCATCGGTCAGGGTGACGTGGATCACCGCTTCGTATCCATCTGGCGTCATCGCGCGGAGGCGATCGGCAGCCCAACCAGTCACATGCATCACCGGCTGGCCCGAGCGCAGGTTGCTGACCGCCATGTCGCGCCACGAGATGCCCATCCGCAGCCCCGTGCCCAGGGCCTTGGAGCAGGCCTCTTTGGCGGCCCAGCGCTTGGCGTAGGTCGCGGCCACAGCGCGCGGACGACCGTCCGCCTTGCGCTGTTCGCTTTCGGTGAACACCCGGTTGCGAAACCGATCGCCGAACCGGGCCAAGGTTGCCTCGATCCGCTCGATACTGGCAAGATCGCTGCCAATGCCAAGGATCACGGCGCTGACCTCACGCAGGTATCTCTCGCGCAAGGTCCATCCGGCGGCGCATTTCTTCGATCGCCGGGCCAAGACCACGGAAGATCGCCTCGCCAATCAGGAAATGGCCAATGTTCAATTCCATCAGTTCGGGGATCGCGGCGATGCGTTCGACGTTGTCGTAGGTCAGCCCGTGGCCGGCATGGGCCTCAAGCCCAAGGCTTGCCGCGTGTTCCGCACCAGAACGTAGCGCGGCCAGTTCGCGGTCAGCCAGTTCGCCATGCCCTTCGGCCAGAAGGTCGGAATAAAGCCCGGTGTGAAGTTCAACCACCGCTGCCCCGATCCGGGCACTGGCCTCGATCTGTCGGGGATCGTGGCTGATGAACATGCTGACGCGGCAACCCGCCTCACGCAAAGGGGCGATGTAGTCGGCCAGCCGATTCTGATCGCCTGCCACATCCAGCCCGCCTTCGGTTGTCCGTTCCTCACGCTTTTCCGGCACCAGGCAGACGGCATGCGGACGATGGCGCAGGGCCAGCACCTGCATTTCCGCCGTCGCCGCACATTCGAAGTTCAGCGGAATGCGGATCGCGGCCATCAGCGCCTCGATATCGCCGTCGCGGATGTGGCGTCGGTCTTCGCGCAGATGCGCCGTAATGCCATCCGCCCCCGCGGATTCCGCAAGCATGGCGGCGCGCAGGGGGTCAGGCCAGGCTGACCCGCGCGCATTCCTGACCGTGGCCACATGGTCGATATTCACCCCAAGCCGAAGTGCGCGCGGCTTACCCATCGGATGTGTCATGCTGCTTTCCCCTTGCCGCTCTGGCCCAAGTGTCGGTCATGATGTGCCCGGGCCATCATCGCCCACTTCTTCGGCGGGATCGTCGCCGCGCCGTTTCAGTTTGGCCGCCGCTTCCGCCAACTTCGCCCGCATCCGCTGCCGCCGTTCGCCACGTTCGGTTGCTGTAGCGGCGCGTGCTTTCTGATATGCTCCGACCAATGGAATTGTCACATAATAAGCGATGCCGCTGATCAGAAGCGCTGGACCCAGCGCACCGATGAAATACGGCAGATAGATTTCGTGCCAGAACTGGATCAGCCCGTCCCAGCGTGCCTTTTCGGGGCCGAAGAGCGCCATGAAGTTGAACCACAGATCACGACCGGCATGGGCAAAGGCCTTGCCGATGTATTCGGCGTTCAGCGGTGCCTCGATCCCCAGGATCCAGTGGCCCAGGCTCATCGCAAGAACGGCGAAGAAGGGTGTTGTCACCGGATTGGTGTTGAACGTCGCCAGAAGCGAGGCGAGCACGTTGCCCCGGACCAGCCGCGCGGCCCCCCAGGCGGCCAAAAACTGCAACATCGGCAAGGGCAGGAATCCGATGACCGACCCCGCAAACACGCCCCGCGCCACCCGGTGCGGCTGGTCCGGCAAACGGCGCATGCGGTGGATGACATAGCGGATAGCCCGATTGAACCCACCGCGCGGGTAGATCTGCCCGCGCAGCCACCCGACCCAGCCCAACCGATCCCTGCGCTTGAAAACCACCTCGCCGCCTCTCTGCCCGGGTTATAGCCCCGTTCTCCGGCCTTACGGCCGCTTGATCAAATCCCGATGACGCGAGATTTGCGCCACGTCCGTCTCGGCCTCAAGCGCGGTCATGACCATATGAAGATGTTCGACATCCCGAAGGTCCACGTCAACGATAACCCGGTAGAAATCCGGCTTTCTGTCCGTGAACCGCAGGTCCGAGATATTGGCCTTCTGCTCGCCGATCAAGGTGCAGATACGCCCGAGCACGCCCGAGTCGTTGGATATGGTGACATCCAGCGAAATTGTGAAGACTGGCGCATGGCGGCCGGAATGCCAGTGCAGATCAACCCAGCGGGTGGTCTGTTCTTCGAACTCTTCCAGCGCAGGGCAGTCGATGGCATGGACCACGACGCCCTGCCCCCGGTAGGTGATGCCCACGATCCGTTCACCAGGCACCGGCTGGCAGCACTGGGCGCGGCGGAAGGTCTGGTCGGCGGTCAGCCCGACAACCGGGCGTCTTGCGTCCACCTCTTCGGCCGTGGCTTGTGCAAGATCGGGGTACAGCGTTTCCACCACGCGGCGCGCGGGCATTTCGGCTGACCCCAGCCGGGCAAGAAGGTCATTCTCATCCGCCAGACCCAGCATCTTTGCCGCCGTCCGCAGAGCCTTGTCGGTGGCCTTCTTGCCCACGTGGTCGAAGGCCGCGCGAACAAGTTCGTGACCAAGCTTGACGAACCGGCCTCGATCTTCTTCCCGCAAGGACCGGCGGATCGCGGCCTTGGCGCGGCCGGTGGTGACAATGTCGATCCAGCTGGACTGAGGGCGCTGGCCTTCCGCTGTGATGATCTCGACCGACTGGCCGTTTTTCAGACGGGTCCAGAGCGGCACACGAATCCCGTCGATCTTGGCTGAAACGCAGGAATTCCCGATGCGGGTGTGGATCGCATACGCGTAATCCAGCGGCGTCGCCCCGCGCGGCAGCTGGATTACGTCACCCTTTGGCGTGAAGCAAAACACCTGATCGGAATACATCTCAAGCTTCACGTTTTCGAGGAACTCGTCGGTGTCACCCTCGTCCAGCCGCTCGGTCAGCGTGGCGATCCACTTGGCGGGATCGACGGCGAAGGGGTTCTTTGCCCGCACGCCTTCGCGGTAGGACCAGTGCGCCGCAACGCCGGCCTCGGCGACTTCGTGCATTTCCTGCGTGCGAATCTGCACCTCGACGCGCTTTCCGTCACGGCCGCTGACAGTGGTGTGGATCGACCGGTAGCCGTTGCTCTTGGGCTGGCTGATGTAATCCTTGAACCGCCCCGGGACTGCGCGCCAGCGTTGGTGGATGACGCCAAGGATGCGGTAGCAATCGGCCACCGACCCGCAGATGACGCGAAAGCCGTAGATATCGGACAGCCGGCTGAAGGCCAGGTCCTTTTCCTGCATCTTGCGCCAGATCGAATAGGGCTTCTTGGCTCGGCCGAACACATTGGCCTCCAGCCCGGCCTTTTCCAGTTCATGAACGATATCGGCGGTGATCTTGTGGACCACGTCGCCGGATTCCTTCTGCAATGTCAGGAACCGCCGAAGAATCGAATTGCGCGCCTCGGGGTTGAGAACCTTGAAGGAAAGATCCTCCAGTTCCTCGCGCATCCATTGCATGCCCATGCGACCCGCAAGCGGGGCGAAGATCTCCATCGTCTCGCGGGCTTTCTGGGCCTGCTTTTCCGGGGCCACGCTGCGGATGGTGCGCATGTTGTGCAGGCGGTCGCCCAGCTTTACCAGAATGACCCGCAGATCGCGCGACATGGCCATGAACAGCTTGCGGAAGTTCTCGGCTTGCTGGCTTTCGGTCGATGACAGCTGCAGGTTGGTCAGCTTTGTCACCCCGTCAACCAGTTCTGCCACTTCCTCGCCAAACAGGCTGGTCAATTCTGCATAGGTGGAGCGGGTATCCTCGATCGTGTCGTGCAAAAGTGCCGTTATGATGGTCGCGTCATCCAGCCTTTGTTCGGTCAGGATGGCGGCTACGGCGACGGGGTGGGTGAAATATGGCTCGCCCGATTTCCGCATCTGGCCGTCATGCATTTGATGCCCGTAGGCATAGGCCTTGCGGATCAGGTCGGCATTGCAGCGCGGGTTATAGTTGCGAACCAGGGCGATGAGGTCTTCGACGTCGATCATCACCGCCCCGCTTGCGCGTTTCCGCCTTAAAGCTCGCCTTGGGCTTCCATCAGCGCGCGGAGCAGTTTTTCTTCCGACATGTCGTCGACCATCGGCCGGTCCATGTCACCGCCCATCAGGAGCGCCATCTGGTCATCTTCCGGCTCATCAACCTCGATCTGGGTCTGGTGGCTTTCGATCATCCGCTCACGCAGAACCTCAGCCAACTGGGTTTCATCGGCAATCTCGCGCAAGGCTACGACAGGGTTCTTGTCGTCGTCACGATCGATGGTGATGGGAGAACCTGCCTGGATCTCGCGCGCACGATGGGCGGCAAGCATCACCAGTTCGAACCGGTTCGGAACCTTGTCAACGCAATCTTCGACCGTTACTCGGGCCATGGTGAACTCCAATTCGGAAGTTTCGCTGGAAGTGGTCTATTTAGGCGCTTGGCCATGCCATGACAAGCGCTGAATCGCTGCAAATCAAAGCGGTTTCACAGCGTCGCGGTCGACGTACGGCAGCGCATTCAGCATCTGGACGACCGAAAGGCCTGTGCGCGGATGGACCCAAGCCGGGGCCACATCGGCCAAAGGCACCAACACGAAGGCACGGTCCTGCAGTCGGGGATGCGGCAGGATCAGTTGGCCCGGCGTGGTTCGGATCTGGGCTTCGGGCGGCAGATTGCGCCACTGATCCTGTGTCGCGGCATCTGGCAGCACCGAATCGCCCATGGCCAGAAGGTCGATATCCAGCGTCCGCATCCCCCAGCGCTGCGCCCGTTCACGACCGAACCGCGCCTCGACCCGGTGCAGGCAAGCCAGAACTGACGCAAAGTCAACCTCAGCCCCGCAGTCCAGCACCGCAGCCGCATTCACATAGTCAGGCCCCACACCGGCCGGAAAGCAGGGTGTGGCGTAAAGCGAGCTAAGCGCCAGAACGACAAGGCCTTCCTCGGCCAGAGTATCCACCGCCCCGCGCAAGGTGGCTGCGGGAGCCTGCCCGTCGAACGGCAGATTTGCGCCGAATGCAACCAGAGCTTGTCCAAAATTCCCCGTCAGCAATATTTTTTTCCTATACTTGACTTGCCTGCCATCTATTCAGACTGATATTCCACTGAGGTTGGCTGACGAATTCACCTTCAACACGTGTTCCAGACACGGAAGTTCGATCAGTACAGCGCTCTTTAAGGGGACCCAAGGGATGTTTTACAAGGACGAGCGGCTTGCGCTGTTCATTGATGGATCGAATCTTTATGCCGCCGCCAAGGCGCTCGGCTTCGACATCGACTACAAGCTGCTGCGGATGGAATTCATGCGTCGCGGCAAAATGCTGCGCGCTTTTTACTATACTGCGCTCTTGGAGAATGAGGAGTATTCGCCGATCCGTCCGCTGGTCGACTGGCTTCACTACAACGGCTTTACCATGCGCACGAAGCCCGCGAAGGAGTACACCGACAGTCAGGGCCGCCGGAAGGTAAAGGGCAACATGGATATCGAGCTTTGCGTCGATGCCATGGAACTGGCGGCGCGGGTCGATCATGTGGTGCTGTTTTCTGGCGATGGCGATTTCCGCCCGTTGGTAGAAAGCTTGCAGCGTCAGGGGGTTAGAGTGTCGGTGGTGTCTACTGTTCGCAGCCAGCCGCCGATGATCGCCGACGAATTGCGCCGTCAGGCCGATAACTTCATCGAGCTGGACGAACTGCGCGATGTCATCGGCCGCCCGCCTCGCGAACCGCGCCCGATGCTTGACGAGACGACAACCGTCGAGGCAAAGTGACCCAGACCGGTCATCGTTTCGCTTGATTGCCCTTGCCGGCCTTTTCGTCGCGGCCCTGCTGGCCGCTACGCCCGTTCCGTTCAATTCGGAAGTCGCGTTCATCGCCATGCAGGCGGCGGGCTGGCCAGCGCTGACCCTGGTTGCCGTGGCATCGGTCGGCAATGTGCTGGGCTCATGCGTTACCTATGCCGTGGGGCGCGGTCTGGGTCAGTTCCGCGACCACCCGCGCTTTCCGATCCGGCCCGACCAGATTGCGCGCGCAGAAGACTGGTTCCGGCGCTGGGGCTTATGGTCGCTGCTTCTGGCCTGGGCGCCTGGGGGCGATGTGCTGGTGGCGGTCGCAGGGCTTCTGCGGGTGCCCTTGCCGATTTTCCTGCTGCTTGTCGCCATCGCCAAAACAGGCCGCTACGTCGTTCTGGCGCTGGCAACCGGCGTCGCCTTGGGCTTTCCCCTGCAGTCCTGACTGGACCTTGGCTGTCCAAGGCCTTACCTGTGACGGCAGTCAAATCCGGTGTAACATGGCCATGCTTCCTCCGCTGACCCTCTACCTCGCCGCCCCACGCGGCTTTTGCGCCGGCGTGGACCGCGCAATCAAGATCGTCGAGATGGCGATTCAGAAATGGGGCGCGCCGGTCTATGTCCGGCACGAGATCGTGCATAACAAGTTCGTCGTCGATGCCCTGCGCGCCCAGGGCGCGATCTTTGTCGAGGAGCTGTCCGAATGCCCCGATGACCGCCCGGTGGTTTTTTCCGCCCATGGCGTCCCGAAATCCGTCCCGGCCGAGGCTGGCCGTCGCCAGATGATAGCCGTCGATGCGACCTGCCCTTTGGTTACCAAGGTCCATAACGAGGCCGCGCGGCACCATGAGGCCGGCACCCAGATGATCTACATCGGCCACGAAGGCCACCCCGAGACGGTCGGCACCATGGGCCAGTTGCCAGAGGGTGAGGTGCTGCTGGTAGAAACCGTCTCCGACGTCGCGACCCTTCAGGTTCGCGATCCGGCAAAGCTTGCCTTCATCACCCAGACCACCCTTTCGGTCGATGACACCGCCGAAATTGCTGCGGCTTTGAAGGCGCGCTTTCCGATGATCCACGCCCCCGCGCATGATGACATCTGCTACGCCACCACCAACCGGCAAGCGGCGGTCAAGGCTGTCGCCCCGAAGATCGACGCGCTTCTGGTGATCGGCGCCCCGAACTCGTCCAACTCAAAACGCCTTGTCGAGGTCGGCACAGCGGCGGGCTGCGGCTATTCCATGCTGATCCAGCGCGCCACCGACATCGACTGGCGCGCGCTGGGTAACGCCCGGGCCATCGGCCTGACCGCCGGAGCCTCGGCGCCGGAAGTGCTGGTGAACGAGGTTGTCGACGCATTCCGCGCGCGCTTTGACGTGACCATGGAAGTGGTGGAAACTACGGTCGAGGACATCGAGTTCAAAGTCCCCCGCATCCTGCGTGAGCCAGCTTAGGGAAAGCGCATGTCATTTGAATTCCTGCTCACCGCCTCATTCGCGGCCCTCGGCGCCAGACTTGTTATCGAGAAAGCATGACCCAGATCCCCCGCGCTGCCCTTGTGCTTGGCCTTGCCGGGCTGATCCCGTTTCTGTGGTCTGCCGCAACACACCTGTCACCTGCCTTGTCCGCCTGGGCCGGGCAATTCCTGTCGCCGCTGTTTCTGGGGGCTGTGGTCGGGCTGACCTATGGCACGGTGATCCTGTCCTTCATGTCAGGCGTCCTGTGGGGTTTTGCCACCAGGGCCGACGGGGGCAAGGCCGACGGGGGCAAGGCCGCAGTGGCTTATGTCCTGTCGGTCATCCCGGCGCTGTGGGTGTTCATCATGGTGACCGATGCCTCACCCAACTCCATCATTTTCCTTGCGACGGGATTCCTGGGGCTGCTCCTCCTTGACGCGATGTATGTTGCCTGGGGCCTTGCCCCGCGCTGGTGGCTGCGGCTGCGGGTCATGCTGACCGTTGTGGTCCTGGCCTGCCTCGCCATTCCGTTGCAGGTCTGACATGCCCGAACTTTTCGCGTTTACCGACGGCGCCTGTTCGGGCAATCCCGGCCCCGGGGGCTGGGGCGTGCTGATGCTCGCCCGCGATGGCGGCACCGTGGTCAAGGAACGCACACTGCAAGGTGGTGAGGCGTTGACCACAAACAACCGCATGGAACTGATGGCGGCCATCTCGGCGCTGGAGGCGCTGGAGCGGCCAAGCGAGATCACCATCATCACTGACAGCGCCTATGTAAAGAACGGCATCACCGAATGGATCGCCGGGTGGAAGCGAAGGGGCTGGCGCACAGCAGGCGGCCCTCCGGTCAAGAATGTCGAACTTTGGCAAAGGCTTGAGGCAGCACAGGCCCGCCACAAAGTGACCTGGCGCTGGATCAAGGGCCACGCGGGCCACGCCGAAAATGAGCGTGCAGATGAACTGGCTCGCGCCGGCATGGCGCCGTTCAAGGCTTCCCTGTGACCGGATTTCCCGCCCTGACACTGCTGACCGGGCTTGATTATGCCTCGGTCCTGGTCTTTGCCTTGACGGGGGCGCTGGCGGCCAGCCGGTCGCAATTGGATGTCGTCGGCTTC
>Ga0105045_10002930_pt1 | contig 14508 bp, 15 predicted proteins | sample MAT02_FD_78089 | JGI IMG/M metagenome (GOLD analysis project Ga0105045, IMG submission 78089) | Freshwater microbial communities from Lake Fryxell liftoff mats and glacier meltwater in Antarctica - MAT-02 (megahit assembly) | ecosystem: Environmental > Aquatic > Freshwater > Ice > Liftoff...
GGCGGATGCGGGGCGTGACCCTGCGCGTGTGGCTTTTGCCGAGCGGTATTTGCGGCGCGGGCTGGATACGGGCGTCGAGATGAAAGCCTTGACGGGTGCGAGCAATGCCGAGGGCGGTTTTGCGGTGCCGCGCGAGATTGATGCGATGATCGGCGCGACGCTGAAATCCCTGTCGCCGATCCGCAGCCTTGCCAATGTCGTGCAGACCGGGAGTGCCGGGTATCGCAAGTTGATCGCCACCGGGGCGACGGCGGCGGGCTGGGTTGGTGAGGTGGCGGCGCGGCCCGAAACCGCGACCCGCAGCTTTGCCGAGATCGCCCCGCCAACAGGGTCGCTGTATGCCAATCCGGCAGCGAGCCAAGCGATGCTGGATGACGCGATGTTCGATGTCGAAAGCTGGCTGGCTGATGAAATCGCGCGCGAGTTTGCGGTGGCCGAAGGGGCCGCGTTCCTGACGGGCAATGGCGTCAACCGGCCCAAAGGCCTGTTGACCTATGTCACCACCAGCCAGAATGATGCGGTGCGTCCGTTCGGGACGATCCAGCATATCGCATCGGGCGCGGCGGGCACTTTCGCCGCCGCGAGCCCGCAGGACCGGCTGGTCGATCTGGTCCATGCCCTGCGCGCACCGTATCGCCAGGGTGCGACATGGGTGATGAACAGCGATACGCTGGGCAGGATCCGCAAGCTGAAAACGAGCGACGGGGCGTTTATCTGGCAGCCGGGGCTGGTCGAGGGGCAGGCGGCGACGTTGCTGGGGTATCCAGTGGTTGAGGCCGAGGATATGCCCGATCTGGCCGCCGATAGCCTGTCGATCGCATTCGGCAACTTTCGCGAAGCTTATGTCATCGCCGACCGCGGCGAGACGGCGATCCTGCGCGATCCGTTCAGCAACAAGCCGTTCGTGCATTTTTATGCCACGAAGCGCGTCGGTGGTGCGCTGGCCAATAGCGAGGCAGTGAAGGTGATGAAATTTGCCGTGAGCTGATTGCGCTAGCCCTTCCTAATTCAAGGGAGTGGGCCGGGGGGTGGGGACTGTCGAGCTGGTACAAGGCCGATGGACCCCACCCCAACCCCCTCCCCCGAAGGGAAGGGGCTTCTTGAGCAAAGGGGGCCTGAGGATGAACAGTTTGATTGTTGAAGGCGGGCCGCTGGCGGTCAGCCTGGCGGAGGCGCGCGCCTGGCTGCGGCTGGGGCCGGCGGATGAGGATGGCGTGGTGACGGCGCTGATCCGCGCTGCGACAAATATGTGCGAGATGATGACGGGCCAGTTGCTGATCGTCCGCGAGGTGAGTGAGGAGCGACCGCTGCGCAGTGGCTGGCTGAGACTAGCGCGGCAGCCGGTGCGCAGTGTCGTTGATGTGACGGTGCGGGATGATGCCGGGTTGCCGGCGGTGCTGGCCCGTGCGGCGTGGGAATTGCGCGCCGATGGCGATGGTGGGGTGGCCGTGGCGGTGCTGGATGATGGTGCCGGGCAAAGCGTTATGGTGCGGTATCGTGCAGGTCTGGCGACAGATGCAGCGGCGGTACCCGATGCGTTGAAACAAGGCATGTTGCGGATGATCCAGCATCTTTATGCAGCGCGCGATTCTGAAAAACTTGGCGGCGTGGCGGACGTTGCGATGCCCAATATCGTTACCGCGCTGTGGACGCCGTGGCGGCGGGTGCGGCTGGCGTTGCCGGGGGTTGCGCCATGAGCGCGGAGGCGGCGGTGGCGACACGGCTGGCGGTTTTGCTGCGCGGCGATGCAGCGTTGATGGGCCGGGTCAATGCGGTTTTTGATGGACCGGTGGCGCGGGCGACATTGCCGTTTCTGGCGATTGGTACGCTGGGCGTCAGCGACTGGGGCACCAAGGACCGCGCTGGGGCCGAGGTGCTGGTGCGGGTGAACTGGACGGCACCCGATAGACCCGGTGACGGAATAGTGGGCACGCGGGTGGCGGCGGTGGTCATGGGTTTGCGCGGCGTTGCTGGCGGCTGGGAAATGGTCAGTGCGCGGCTGATCCGGTCGCGCGGTGAGCATGACAAGCAGGGGCGCTGGGTGCAGGGATTTGATGTGCGGGTGCGGTGTTTGGTGGTGGGGTGACGGTGCCCCCCTTTTTGCACCAGCCGGGCACCAGCCGACCCCAAATTCCTGAAGGCGCAGAGCCTGGCGTTGCTCAATCGTTCGGCGGTATCGTATTGCTTTCAATATAATCCGCGAACTTATTTTTGAAGTTGTCGACATAGTCGGCGACCTGCATGTCGGCATTATCCCTGGCATCGGCGGGTTTGACACCATCGGCGCGGTCGAGTGCGACCACGGCGGCATGGAAGCCTGCCTGTTCCGTTTGACAGGCGCCGACGACGGCCATGGAAAATTCGGCATCGGGCATCTTGGCCTTTACCGATTCATGCAGGAAGCCGCGCATACATTTGAGATAGTCGCCGCGCGCCTTGTCAAGCGTGGCGGTGGATTGCGCGGCAAGCGCGGCTGCAAACATCAGACTGGTGCCAAGCATCATCAAAATTCCCCGAGCGATGACATTTTTATAAAAAGGAGTTTACCTCATGGCGGTTGAGAATGGCAGTGCTTTCCTGTTGAAAATTTCGGACGGCGCGGTGCCCGTGCCCGCGTACGTCACGGTAGCCGGGCTGCGCACCACGCAGATGGCGATTAATGGCGAGGCGGTGAATGTCACTACCAAGGATTCGGGCGGGTGGCGCGAGCTGTTGTCCGGGGCCGGAGTGCGTTCAGTGTCGGTATCGGCAGCGGGGATTTTCACCGGATCGGTAGCGGAAACGCAGCTGCGCGGGGCAGCGCTGAACGGCACGATTGCGGCCTATGAGCTGAGTTTTGAGAGTGGCGAGCGCATGCGCGGGCGGTTCCTGGTGACGCGGCTGGATTATGCCGGGGATTATAATGGCGAGCGCAGTTACGCGATGAACCTGGAATCCTCTGGTGCGGTTATCAGCCTGTGAGCGGGGTAAACGCGCTGCGCGGTGAGGCGGAGTTTAAGGTCGCAGGCGAAACATATCGCCTGCGGCCGAGTTTTGCAGCGCTGGTTGCGGCAGAATCGGAGCTGGGTCCGTTGTTTGCGTTGACCGAGCGGGCAGCGGCGGGCGGGCTTAGGCTGGACGAACTGGCCGGACTGTTGTGGCACTGTATCGATGCGCGGCCAGCGGCGCTGACGCGGGAGGCCGTGGGCGAGGCGGTCGTCGGCGCGGGGCTGGTGGCGGTGACCCCGGCGCTGCGCCTGTTGCTGATGCAGATTTTGCAGGGGCGGTAAGGTGGATGCGTTTACGCCGGCCGCCTTGCGCCTTGGCAGTGTGATGGCGCGGGTGGCGGGGTGGACGCCGGATATTTTTTGGAACGCGACCCCTGCCGACGCTGCGATGGTGCTGGCGGGGTGGCGCGAGGAAGCGGGGGACGGCAGCGGTGTGCCGCCCCCCGACGCGGCGCTGCGTGCGCAATTGATGGAGCAATTTCCCGATGGCGGATCAGGTGGATGAACTGGTGGTGCAACTGCGCGCCGACAGCGGCGATTTGCGGCGCGAAGTGGCGGCGCTGAAAAGCGAGCTGGAAGGGCCATTAGCGGCAGGGGCGGCGCGCGCCGGGGATGCGATTGAGCGGGCGTTGTCGCGCGCGATCCGGACAGGCAAATTTGGATTTGAGGATTTGAAGCGGGTTGCCCTGTCGGCGATGGCGGAGATTGCGCGGTCGGCGATTTCGTCGGGAATTGGCGCACTTGGCGGCGGCGGGGGAGGTGGCGGCGGCGGCGGATTGGGTTCGCTGATTACCAGTGTCCTGACGGCGTTGGCGGGTGCACCGGGGCGGGCAACGGGCGGCCCGGTAAGCGCCGGCCGCGCGTATCGCGTTGGTGAGCGCGGGCCGGAACTGTTCGTACCAACGACGAGCGGACGCGTTGAGGCGAACGTGCCAGGAGGCGCGCGCGGGGCTGTGACGATCAACGTCAATGTGCGCGGCGGTGCGTCCGACCCGCAGCGGTTGGCGCAATCGGGGCGGCAAGTCGCGCGCGCGGTTCGGCGCGCAATCAGCGATCTGGAGGATTGAGCAATGCTGTGGTCGCTGAACGAGACACGCGAGGAACATCAGACCGCGGATTTTATCCATCGATTTGATCCGCGGTTCTGGACGGTCAATTTTCCGCGCCCGATGCTGGGATGCGTAGTGGCGAGCGCGGCAGACGCGCTGCGCGTTGAGGTGCAGTTCCAGCGGCGCGAGGATTTGTGTGGGCTGGACTGGGCTTCGGCGGATAATTGGGATCATCCGTTATTGGGGTATGAAACGGCGCGGGATTATCGCCGCTGTCAGTTGAAGTTTCGGTGGCGATCGGATGGGGTCAAGCCGCTGGACGCTGTGCATGGCCCGACCTTGACCATAGAAGGGCGCGATGCCGGGGGCGCGGCGCGAACCTGGTATGTGCGGTTGTGGAATTATGCCAACGGAACGCCGACAGATGCGCTGGTAACCCTGGATTTTGCTGCGCTGGATGGCGGGTTTCTGTTGCCAGGTGAGGCCGACCCGGTGTTTGCGGGGGACATCGACCGGATGTTCATTTCGCTGGTCGCACCCGACTATGATCTGTCGAGCGGCGTCCGCGCGGCTGCGGCGACGGGGTGGGCGGAACTGACCGACATTGTCTGCACGGGGTCGGGCGCGGTGTTGGCCATTGGCGATACGCGGCTGGCAGATCCGGGCGTAGGGATCGCGACCGGCTATGATGACCTGTATAATCTGACGCCAAGCCGGGTGGTGCGGATGATCGATGCCCTGGGGTATCGCGGTGATATTATCCATTATGTCGGGATGAGCCATTATCCGCAGCTGGAGCGTGCGGGCGGCGCGCTGGTCGCGGGTTTGGGCGGGGGAGTGTTGGGCAGCGGAGTGTTGGCCGGGCCGTGCGCGCGCTGGCACGCAGAGTTTGCGGCAGCGGCAAAGGCGGCCGGGCTGGGCATTATCTGGTCGCTGTCGTTCGAGCTGTTCGATGCATATTGCCCTGATGCGTGGAAGCAGCGGAGCGCCGATGGCGCGCCGGCGCTGACCGCGTGGGTGCCACCGTCGACCCTGATGTCGCCAGCAAACAGCGCGGCGATGACGTATTTACAGGCGGTGGCGGCGGCGTTTGTTGGCATTGGCCGGGCGGCAGGATTGCCCGCAAAATTTCAAGTGGGCGAACCATGGTGGTGGACCAACAGCGGTGGGCGTTTCTGTGCGTATGATCCGGCAACGGTGGCGGCGCTGGGGGCTCTGAGTGTGCCGATGGCGGATATTGTCGGGGCCAAGAGCGCGCCGCAGATTGCCATGCTGGATGCGCTGGGCGTGCTGTTGGCAGAAGCGACGGCGGCGCTGGTTGCGGCAGCGCGCGGTGCGGCGGGGCCAAGGGGACTGACCAGCTATATCCTGATTTTTCTGCCTACGGTGCTGGATGCAGCTGCGCCCGAGGCGCGGCGGGCGAATGTGCCGCTGGGCTGGGCCAAGCCAGCGTATGATGTGATGCAGCTGGAGGATTATGACTGGGTGACGGCCGGGCGCGGCGCCGAGACAGGACCGGCGACGGAGGCAATCGCGGCGCGGTTGAACTATCCGGTGGGCGAGCAACAGTATCTGGCAGGATTTGTGCTGAATGCGGCTGAGCGGGCGCAGTGGCGGATGATCGTGGATGCAGCGCGCAGTGCCCAGGTGCGCGGGGTGGCGCGCGGTTTTTTGTGGGCGTTGCCCCAGATTGCGCGCGACGGGTTGGTGATAAGTGCGGGTGAGGAGGATCAGGTGCAGGATTTTGACGCAGTGGATTTTCCCATCGCCATTGGCCGCGAGGCACAGGTGGTGACTGAATTTGCGACACAGGTGATCGCATCGCCATCGGGGCATGAGCAGAGGATCAGCGAATGGGCCGATGCGCGCATGGCTTATGATGTCGGACCCGGCGTGCGGAGCGAGGATGAGTTGCGGGTGCTGACCGCGTTCTTTCGGGCGCGGCGGGGCGCGGCGCGCGGGTTTCGCTTTCGCGATCCGCTCGACAGCAGCACGGCAGCAGGGGACGCGGTGCCAACAGCGAACGATCAGTTGATAGGGACGGGCGACGGGGTGCGCCGCGATTTTGCGCTGGTGAAGAGTTACGGGAGCGGCGCGGAGGCGCAGGTGCGGCGCGTGACGCTGCCAGTGGCGGGAAGTGTGGTGACATCCGTTGGCGGAGCGGCGACCAGTGCTTTCAGCTTGCAGCCGGACGGCGTGCTGGTGTTCGATGTCGCCCCGCCGGTGGGCGCGGCAGTGCGCGCGGGGTATCGTTTTGACGTGCCGGTGCGCTTTGCCGAGGATCGATTGACCATTGGGCGGGCGAGTTTTCTGGCGGGTGAGGCGGCCGAGGTTCCCCTGATCGAGGTGCGGCGATGAGCGCGGCGTGGCTGGCCGCGCCGCTGGTGACGGCGGCGTGGTGCTGGCGGTTGGTGCGGCGCGACGGGGTGGTGGTCGCGCTGACCAGCCATGACCATGACATGGCGGTGGACGGCACGCTTTACCGCGCCGCACCCGGGATGCGGCCGTCACAGATTGAACAGAATGACGGTCTTGAAGGACAGAGCATTGATCTGAATGGCGCGATCACCAGCGCGGCAATCCGCGCCGAGGATATTGCCGCTGGTCGCTGGGACGGGGCGGCACTGACGCTTATGCTTGTCGATTGGCAGGCGACGGAAGCGGTGCCGGTCACAGTGGCGAGCGGAACATTGGGGAGTATCGAGCAGCGTGGCCGCGCGTTTACAGCGGAACTGGCCGGGCCGCTGGCCATATTGGATGCACCAGTGGTGCCGGTGACGTCGCCGACGTGCCGGGCGGCGTTGGGCGATCGCGATTGCCGGGTGGCGTTGGCACCCCTGACTGCTGTGCGGCGCGCGATCGGCGTGAGTGGACGGGTGGTAACACTGGATGGGCCGATTGCGGCCGAGCAATTCGTGCTGGGGCGGCTGCGCTGGCTGGATGGGACTGCGGCGGGGCTGGTGAGCCCGATCATTGCGCAAGGGCTGAATAGTGTGACGCTGGCAGAATTGCCTCCGGCGATGCCCGCGGTGCCGGTGCGGATTGAACTGCGCACGGGTTGCGACAAGCGGCTTGATACTTGTGTTGCGCGTTTTGCCAATGGTGCCAATTTTCGCGGGGAGGCCCATTTACCGGGATTTGACCTGTTGACCCGCTATCCCGGCGGATGAGTGCGGGCGATGCGGGCGCACGGGCCTGGAGTGCCGCGCAGGCGCTGATCGGTGTGCGATTCCGCCTTCAGGGGCGCGATGCGGCGACGGGGCTGGACTGTGTCGGGGTGATCATCGCGGCCTATGCAGCGGTGGGGGTGCGGCTGGATTGCCTTGGCGATTATCCGCTGCGGGGGGTTTCGCTGGCCCAAGCCTTGGCGCGGTTTGCCGCATTGCCACTACGCCGGGTTGAGGGTGCAAGGCGAGCCGGTGACATTGGCCTTTATGCCCTGCCTGCGCGGCAGCTTCACCTGGCGCTGCTGGATGAAGACCGACTGGTCCACGCCGACGCCGGAATGCGGCGCGTGGCGGAAGCGCCGCTGATGCGGCTGCCAGAGCCCGACGTGCGCTGGCGATTGATGGAGAAAGGATAGAGCATGGCTACATTGGTGCTGACCGCAGTCGGAACCGCCATTGGCGGGCCGATTGGCGCGAGCATAGGCGCTGTCATAGGTCAGCAGATCGACGCCGCCATTTTTGCACCAAAGGCGCGGCAGGGGCCGCGCCTGTCGGATTTGAAGATTCAGACATCCAGCTATGGCGATGCGATTCCGCAAATATTTGGAACATTGCGGGTCGCAGGCACGGTGGTCTGGGCAACTGACCTGATCGAGCGGCGGCAGAAACGGTCGGCTGGCAAGGGGCAGCCGAAGGTCGTCGAATATAGCTATTCGGCGTCGCTGGCGGTGGCGTTGTCGTCGCGGCGGATCCGCCGGGTGCGGCGGATATGGGCCGATGGACGGTTGCTGCGCGATGGCAATGATGTTTTTGCCGAGCAAGTTCGCATGCGCGTGCATGACGGCAGCGCAGACCAGCCGGTCGATCCGCTGATCGCCAGCAGTTTGGGGCTGGCGCGGGCCTCGGCCTTTCGCGGTCTGGCCTATGTCATGCTGGAGGAACTGGATCTGGCGGCATTCGGCAACCGGATTCCGCAGATGAGTTTTGAAGTTGAAGCCGATGACGGCAGCGTTTCGGTGGCGCTGGTGGCCGGCGTGCTGACCAAGCAAACGGTAATGGCGGACCCGGCGCTGATGCTGGCTGGTTTTGCCGCGAGCGGCGCGCGGGTGCGCGATGCGCTGGCACCGCTGGCGGAGTTGGCGCAGCTAGGGTTGCGGCGTGACGCGGCAAAGTGGGCGCTGGCGTCGGCCGAGGCACCGCAGGCCGGGCCGACCGATCCGGTGGTGGCGCGGATTGGCCCGGCAGTGCCGCTGCGCGCAGTGGAGGACCGGCGGATGTCGCTGGCGCGCGTCGCCGATGCGGTGAGCCTGCGTCATTATGATCCCGCGCGCGATTATCAGACCAGCGTTCAGTCGGCACCTGTGGCTGGCGGCGGGGCGCGCGCCGCCATGCTTGAGCTGCCGGGGGCCATGACAGCCGAGCACGCGCGCAGCGCAGCGCAGCGGATGGCGCTGGTGGCAGGCGACAGGCGGCGCACGGTGACGGTGCGCGCAGGGCTGGGTGCGCTTGCGCTGCCGATAGGGGCGGTTCTGACGCTGGCCCTGACGGACGAGGCGGCGCAGCGGTGGCGGATCATGGAGCGGGTTGTGGCGGATGCCGGGGTGCGGCTGACGCTGGTACAGCATGCTGCGCTGGTTAGTGTTGGTGCGCTGGCCGGTGACGGCGGGGCGGCGCAAGTGCCGGGCGATCTGCCGGGCGGCACCACCTTGTTTGCGGTGTTTGATGCGCCGGGTGATGGTGAAACCGCCGGAAATGTGCCGGTGCGCCTGGTTGCGGCGGCGGGGAGTGACGCACGTTGGCGGGGCGCCGACCTGTGGTGGGTTGGCGATCCGTTGGCCGAGCCAGAATCTTTGGGGCGGATCAGCAGCGCTTTGGCGCTGGGGGTGTTGGCGCAGCCGTTGGCGCCTGCCGCGACTTGGCTGGTCGACCGGTCGGCCGAGGTATTTGTGATTTTGGCCAATGCGGGCATGGAGCTGACCAGCATCAGCCATGCCCGGATGCTGGCAGGTGGCAACCGGGCGATGGTCGGGGGCGAAGTCATCCAGTTTGAGCAAGCGGTGCCGCGGGGCGGGGGGCAGTGGCGATTGACCGGATTGCTGCGCGGGCGAGGCGGCACGGACGATGTCAGCGGGCCCCATGTTTTGGGCACAAACTTTGTCCTGCTTGATGATTTTGCGGTGCTTCCGCTGCCAGATAGCTTTGCGCTGCGGGTTATGGCGACGGATGCTGTTATCGAGCGGCAGGAGCGCGGCCAGATCGCCATGCAGCAGCATGGCGTTCCAGCAGGCAATCGTGCCGTTCGTCCGCTTTCGCCGGTTCATGGCCGGGCCATCTGGATCGCGGGCGGCGGATGGCGGATCGCGTGGGTACAGCGCAGCCGTGCTGGTGCGCGCTGGCCGGACGGAGTTGGGGTGCCGTCCGGTGAGACCGCGCAACGCTGGCGCGTGCAATGGCGTGATACCGCGAATATCCTGGTCGAACGTGAAGTCGAGGAGCCTCAGCTGGAACTGTTAGCCGGTGCGTTCGATCCGGCGACCGACGTGACAATCACGCAGATCGGCGATTTTGGCGTTTCGCCCCCGCTGACCGTGACGCTGGCCTAGGCCGTGAACGCGTAAATTGAAAGATTGAGAAGGAACGCAGCATGAGTGCGATTGGAATGAGCGCGCGGTGGGGGCTGCCCCTGCTGGCCGTGGGACAAATGCAAAAAGAGGTGACACATAATGAGGCGTTGACCCTGATCGACGTATTGATTGCGCCGTTGGCCCAAGCGCGCGGGATAAATACGCCGCCGCCAACGCCGCAATTGGGACAATGCTGGATTGTCGGCAGTGCGCCAACGGGCGCATGGACCGGATCGGAGCAGCAGCTGGCCTGTTGGACGAGTGGCGGTTGGCGTATGATCAGGCCGCGCGCGGGGATGGTCGTTCGACTGACATCTGGCGCAATGCTGCGTTTTGACGGGGTGATCTGGTTGGATCCGCCCGCGATTGCGACGCCAGTCGGCGGCACGGCAATTGACATCGAGGCGCGCGCGGCAGTGGCTGCGCTTATTACTGCGCTTAGAGGCCAAGGGTGGTTGGAACAAATATGATTCCCAATAGTTTAGGGTCTGTGGTGCTGCTTTTGTGCAACAGTTTGATGATTTGCGCGCTTGCAAGCATCGTTCCGCCCGAGTAGGAGCACCACAGAGATTTGTCTCAAATTTGAAAGGGGATTTCATATGAGGAAGCTTGCAGCCGTATTGGCGTTAGCCTCCACCGCCCTAGCGTCGCCTGCTATGGCACGCGACGACTCATGGTATGTGGGCGTTGGCTTAGGTGTGATGTTGGTCGAGGACATGTCTCTCGACATCCGCGGCGTCGACAATGCCGGAACGTTGAATTATGACACTGGTTATGATGCCGACGGTGTTGTTGGTTATGACTTTGGCGGTTTCCGCGCCGAAGTTGAAGTCGGCTACCGCTCGGCAGCCGCCGAAAGCATTTCTGTTTCGGCTCCCGGCATTCCCTTGCTTGCAAACGGCACGGGTTCTTTTACTGGCACACGCCCGACCAACGGCGACGTCAACGTCCTGTCATTCATGTTGAATGGCATGGTCGATTTTGGCGATGACGATGGTCTTCAGGGCTTTGTTGGTGGCGGTATTGGTGTCGCCCGCACAGATGTGAAGAGCGTTTTTGCAGGCCCATGGCTCAATGACTCCGATACGGGTCTGGCATGGCAAGCGATTGCTGGCGTACGCGCCCCCATCTCGGATAACTGGGATGTTGGCTTGAAGTATCGTTACTTCAACGCAGACGCTGTTGATCTTATCGACCAGCGCGGCTTTGACGTAAGCTCACGTTTCCGTTCGCACTCGCTGCTCGGTACGTTGACCTATAACTTCGGTGGCCCGGCTGCTCCGTCGCCGGCTCCTGCCGAACCGATGCCTCCGATGCCCGCACCGCCGCCGCCTGCACCACCGGCTCCGCCGCCGCCACCAGTTGTATGCGCACCAGGGCCGTATATTGTGTACTTCGACTGGGATCAGTCGGCTATCACGCCGGAAGCCGCTTCGACGCTCGACAACGCCATCAGCGCCTATAACCGTGGTTGCACGGGCACCAAGGTTATGCTGGCAGGTCACGCCGACCGTTCGGGTCGTCCAGCCTACAACGTCGGTCTGTCGCAGCGTCGCAACTCTGCGGTGCGAAGCTACATGTCGTCACGCGGCATGATGGATGGTGCGATCTCTGAAGAAGCGTTCGGCGAAAGCCGCCCAGCCGTTGCCACCGCCGATGGCGTTCGCAACGACCAGAACCGCCGCGTGGAAATCACCTACGGTCCTGGTTCGGGCATGTAAGTCGATTTCCTCCCGCGAGGGTAAGGAAACAAAAAAGGGCGGTACCGCAAGGTACCGCCCTTTTTCTTTGAGTGGTTCCCGCAACTGGCATTTTCCAGTGAAGGATTGCCAACCCTTATGCCAATTAGCTTGGGTGAGGCCGCCGGTTTCGCAAGATTACCGCAGGTTGGAATCAGGTCCTTGGAGGAACGTGAACTCCGTTTTGTTGAACCGCGTTAAGTTTTGCGTAAATGCCGCAGCATGTGCGGCACGAAATCGGCCTTGCCAATCGGGATGCCGCGCATGCGCATAATGGTATAGGCCGTCATGAGGTGGAACCAGAATTGTGGTAGCGCCCAATCACGGACATAGGCGGTCGCCGGCAGATCAAAGGCCATGCCGTTGGGCAGATCCATCGCCACGATGCGTTCCGGGTCAGTATCAAGCGAAGCTGGGTCGATTGCGCTGATCAGCGCCAATGCCGCCTTTAGCCTTGCCTGATGCGCAGCGATCGTCGGCTCTGCCTCGGCCGGGTCGATGAGATCCGCATTGGCCAGACGGCGAATTGGCTGCACCAACTGAGCAACGACGAAATCCAGCTGCTTGGCGAGCGGGTGCATGTCGGGCGAAAGGCGCGTGTCGAGCAGGTCTTCCTCGCGCACCTGCTGTTCGCTGCACCACGCCGCAGCCTTATCAAGCTGACCGATGAGCGCGCGGACTTGTTGTTCGAATACCGGCACGGTCTGGGCGTGGATCACGGAGGAGACTCCTTGGAAAAGCGGGTCAGGGGGAAAAGCGGGTCAGGCGGCTTCCTGAAATTGCAGGCGGGCGAGGCGGGCGTAAAGCCCGCCTGCCGTTACGAGCGCGTCGTGGCGACCTTGTTCGACGATGCGGCCTTCATCCATCACGATGATGCGGTCGGCCGCGCGAACAGTGGCGAGCCGGTGGGCGATGACCACGGTGGTGCGGCCGACCATCAGCCGATCAAGCGCGTCCTGGACCAGCCGTTCACTTTCGGCATCAAGCGCAGAGGTCGCTTCGTCGAGCAGCAGCAAAGGCGCCTGACGCAGCAGCGCGCGGGCGATGGCAATGCGCTGGCGTTGGCCGCCGGACAGGCGGGCGCCGCCCTCTCCCATGAAAGTATCGAGGCCATCGGGCAGTTTGCGCAGGAATTCCGAAGCATTGGCGGCGTCGGCGGCGGCCCAGATCGCAGCATCATCGGCGAGCCAATTGCCATAGCGCAGATTGTCGCGCGCGCTGGATGCGAAGATGACCGTTTCTTGCGGAACCATCGCCAGGCGGGCTCGCAAATCCGCAGGATCGGCCTCTGTCAGCGGGACGCCGTCGATCGAGACTGTGCCGCTTTGCGGGTCGTAAAAGCGCTGGGCGAGTTGGAATAGTGTCGATTTCCCTGCGCCCGATGGCCCGACGATAGCGACGGTTTCGCGCGGGGCAATTTCGAGGTTGAAATCATGCAGGGCGGGCGCGTCGGGGCGCGTCGGGTAACGGAACTCGACATTGTAAAAGGCCAGCGCGCCAAGCGGCGGATCGGGCATGGCGCGGGGGTTCGCTGGCGCGCGGATATTGGGCTCTGCGTTGAGCAATTCACTCAGCCGTTCCGATGCCCCGGCTGCGCGCAAGAGATCGCCCCAGACTTCGGTCAGCGCACCAAATGCTCCCGCTACAAGGCCGCCGTAGAGGACAAATGCGCCGATAGTGCCGCCGCTAATCCGTCCGGCCGCAACCTCCTTTGCCCCGAAGAATAGCAGAGTGGTGATTGCCCCGAACAGCAGACCGATAACGATGGCCGTCATCCCCGCGCGCAGCAGCACGCGGCGGCGGGCGGTGGCAAATGTCGCCTCGACAGCGCTGGCGAAGCGGTCTGCCTCGCGTCCCTCCTGACCAAAGGCCTGGACGATCTTCATCGCGCCCAATTGTTCCGACGTCATGGCGCCAATGTCGGCAACACGGTCCTGGCTGGAGCGTGAAATGGCCTGCAAACGGCGGCCAAGCAGCACGATGGGCAGGATGATGACCGGGATGCCGAACAGCATCGCGCCGGTCAGCTGGGGGGACAGTGTAAAGAGCAGGCCGATACCGCCAATGCCCATCACCGCATTGCGCAACGCGACAGACACGGTGGTGCCGACGACCTGTTCGATAACAGCGGTATCGGCGGTCATCCGGCTGGCAATTTCGGAGGGGCGGTTTTCTTCGAAATAGGCAGGGGCAAGGCGCAACAGGTTGCGCTGCACAGCCCCGCGAATATCGGCGACAACGCGTTCACCCAGCCAGCTGACATAATAAAAGCGCATCGCGGTGGCGAGCGCGAGCACCACGACGATCATATAGAAATAGCGGAAATGCGGGGAGATATCGCCGCCGCCCGCGACAAAGCCGCTGTCGATCATCGCCTTGAACTGCCACGGGATGGCCAGTGTGGCCGCCGCCGCAAAGCCGAGCGCAACGACGGCGCAGGCGATCTTGCCGGGATAGGCCAGGGCAAAGTGCCAGATCATCGCAAGGCTGGACAATTTCCGCGGCTTGGCGGGGGTGGAGGCGGGGGCGGCGGTATCGGGTGATTCCATAATCAGCCCCTAGCAGCGCCGACCCCCCTGCTGCAATGGGCGAGGGGAGCCGGGCTGTGTAGCGCCGCTACCGAGGCCTATCAGCTGGGCTTCATGACGGACCTTATCGGTTATCGAGTTGGGCGCGAACGTCGCTCAGCCCCTCTCGCGTGATGCAATAAGGGCTGCTGCCATGCGAGGCGATGAAGCCGCGCCGCCACCGCGAGAAGCACGCTCTGTTCAGCCTTGGGAGTATTCATGAAAATCTGTCCGGATAAGATTGCGGACGCACGCCGAAGCTGGTGGACGGCGGCGTTCAGCCAGCCATCCATCGTCGCCGGGATGCTTAGCAGTGGCCTGCAATCTCGGACAAAATCGCTCCGCTGGCGCATTATGCGGCTGTAAGAAAGAGTA
>Ga0105045_10002931_pt1 | contig 14505 bp, 13 predicted proteins | sample MAT02_FD_78089 | JGI IMG/M metagenome (GOLD analysis project Ga0105045, IMG submission 78089) | Freshwater microbial communities from Lake Fryxell liftoff mats and glacier meltwater in Antarctica - MAT-02 (megahit assembly) | ecosystem: Environmental > Aquatic > Freshwater > Ice > Liftoff...
CTGCTGGCCCGGCTGCTGCTGGCCTGGCTGCTGCTGGCTCTGCTGCTGCGCCTGCTGCTGGATCGCATTCGCCATCTGCCGCTCCTGCTGACTCAGCTGCATCAACTCCTGGATCGACTGGTCCAGCTCCGACGTGGTCTCCTGCTTCCAGTCGTTCACCTGTTCCTGACGCGCCTTCGCCAATTCGGCGGCGGCCTGCTGCATGCTTTGCGCGGCCCGCTCGGCGGCCTGTTGCGCCCCCTGTGGATCGCGCGCGGCGTCCTGCATCTGCCGGTTGGCCGCTTCACTGTGCTGGCGTGCCTGTTCGGCGCGCTGTGCGCCGCGCTGCGCATCCGCGTCGCGCAGTCGCTTCGTCAGCGCGTTGATGTCGCGCGTCAGCGACTCGTTCCGGCGCGCCAGGCGCTCGGCCTGCTGCGCGCGCTGCCCCGCGGTCTGCTGGCCCGCAGAATCCGCCAGCTGCCGCTGCGCCCTGGCCAGGTCGGTGGCCTCGTCACGCAGCGTCTCCATGCTCCCTTCGAGCGCCGCCCGCTTCAGCATCTCCGCGTTCCGCTCCAACTGTTCGCGCAGCGCCTGCTGCTGTTTCGCGAGGTCGTCCAGCGATTGCCGCGTGGCCTGCTGGTCCAGCCGCTGCGCATTCTGCTCGAGCTGCTGCAGCCGCTGCATCATCTGTGGCGACAGCGCCTCCTGCATCATCCGCTGCGCGTCGGCGAGGCGGCCGGCCAGCGCGCTGTCGAGTGCACCGGCCCCCTTCAGCTGGTCGGTGAGCTGCCTGGCCTGCTGCTGGAGCTGTTGCGCCTGCTGCTGCAAGGCGCGCTGCTGCTGCGCCATCTGCGACGCCTTCTCGCGGGCATCGAACGACATCGGCTGGCCGTTCTCGCCGCCGGCGCGGGCATTGCGCGCCGCATCGCTGGTCTGCTGCGCCAGCTGCTGCTGTTGTCGTGCCAGCGATGCCGCGCCCGCCGCGACGCTGTCGGCCGTCGCTCGCGCCTGTTCGCGGCGCTCGCTGACGCCAGCGCGACGGAGCACCAGCGTGCGGCTCCGCCCGACCTGCTTCCATGGTGAGGCATCCGTTGCCGTCACGTCCACCCGAAGGCTGCCATCATCGCCCTTCAAACCCAACGCCTCGAGATCCAGCGGCACGCTGCCCTCGAACGACGGTGCCGGCGCCGACAGCACTTCGCGCCGCGCGACCACCGCAGCACCGGAGCGCACGGTGAGCACGACGCTGCCCAGCGCGTGGTCATCACTGGCGAGGATGCTCACCGTCGCCGTCGCGCCGGCGAGCAACAGCGTGTCGCTCGTACTCGCGATCTGCACCTGCGGTGCCGAGTCGGCGCGGATATCGAGCGCGAATGCGGGTGGCAGTTCCTGCAATGTCGTGCTGGCACTGGCCGTCCACGTCCAACGGGCGCTGCGCTCGGCCACGAGACGTCCGTCGATCTCGGTGCCGCGCACCACGAGCGGCGCGGTGCCGCCCTCATCGCTCGTGAGCGCCGCCGAGGTCAGCGGCACCGACGATCGGGCGCGCAGCGTCAGGACCGTGCCACGCGGCAGCACGAGCACACCCGCCAGCGCCACGTCCTCGTCCACGCGTCCGAGGTAGCCGGGGAAACTGGCCGTCGCCACGACATCGCCGAGGTACGGCGTATCGGTGACCCGGATGCGATGCGTGGCGGACGCGGCGCGCCCGTCACTCACCACCAGCGTCACATCGCTGTCCAGTACGGGCAACGTCGCTTCGGCGCGCTCGGTGCGCAGCGCGAGCTCCTGGCGCACGACCTTCCCGTCGCGCCTGCGCAGCTCGAGCGTGAGCGACCGGCGTCCGCGGCCTCGCACCGTCACGCGCGGCGTGCTCCCGCGGAGTGCGACCGTCGGCGCCTCGAGCTCCAGCGCCGGCAGCAGTGTGCCGCGCCATGCGCCGACCGGGTTCGCCACCGCCAGTGCGCCGTCGCGCCAGACGGCAGACGCCACCACCAGCGCAGCCAGTGCACCAGCCACCCCCTGGAACGCACGGTGCCGCGATGCCCGCTGCGCGGCGTACGCACGCGGCGCGCGAGGCATCGTGGTGCCGGCCAACGCCCGCTGCGTGCGCTGCGCGGCGTGGGCGCCCAGCGGACCGCTCGCCGCCACTTCACTCGCGACGCGAATCTCGCCGCGGCGCAGCTGCTGCTCGTGCTCGATCGACTCGGCCACCGCGTCGGCAGTGGTCGCACGATCGTGGACAGACCGCCGCGCGCGCCAGATCCATGCGGCCGCGCCAATGGCTGCGGCCCACACCAGCAGTGGCGTGATGCGAGGCAACTCGAGCCAGCGCCCGGCGCCGAGCAGCGCGACACCGACCGCCGCCACACCGACCAGTGGCACGGCCGTGCCGGCGATCCGCGTGGCGCGCGAGAGCCGAAGCAGTGCGCTCCGCTCGTCGCCGACGATCGTCTCGAGCGGTGCGAATACGCCCTGCGGAACCGACGGAGACGTCATGGCTGCAACCGGCTGGTGACGGCATACGTGACGAGATTCACACCCATGCGAAGCGCCTGTTCGTGCAGCGCCGGCGGATCGGTGGGATACGTGCCCACGTCCTCCCAGCCGTTGCCGAGGTCGGACTGATACGTGTAGTACAGCGCCAGCCGGTCGCCGATGAAGATGCCCATGCCGCGCGCCGGCTTCGCATCATGTTCGTGGATCTTCGGTACCCCCCGCGGCATCGGATACACCAGTCGGTAGATCGGGTGCGTGAGCGGCACGTCCACGAGCGGACGGTCGGGAAACAGCTGCTTCACGACGAGACGGAAGCTGCTGTCCAGCCCATAGTTGTCGTCCACATGCAGGAAGCCGCCGCGGAGCAGATAGGCGCGCACACGCGACACCTCGTCGGGCGCCATCGTCATCGTGCCGTGTCCCGTGACGTGCAGGAACTGGTAGTCGGCCAGCTGCGCATCGCGGAACGTGACCGTGTGCTCCTCGCGATCGATCGGCAGCGCGGTGCGCTCGGCCACGGCGCGGATGAGGTTCTTGAGGCTGGAGGGATTGGCGTACCAGTCGCCGCCCCCCTCGTAGTGCACGCGCGCGATCCGCACCCGTCCCGGAACGACGGACGCGGCAGGCGCGGCAGCGGCCGCCGGCACCGACTCGATGACCGATGGAAAGCACGCCAGCAGCAGCGCGGCGCAGACGGCAGTGGCACGATGTCGCGTCCGCATCAGTTTCCCTGGGCCAGTCGATACGCCTCGTTGCGCGGCACGCCGAACTCCTCTTGCAGGTGACGAACCGTGTCCCGAACCGAGACCCCTTCCGCGCGCAATGCGACGGCACGCCGCGCCGCGCCTTCCTGATCGGGGACGACCGGCGGCGCCCCCTCCAGCAGCAGCACGACCTCGCCGCGCGGGGCGGTCGTCTCGTAGTACGCAGCGAGTTCCGCCACCGTTCCGCGCCGGAACTCCTCGTGCAGCTTGGTCAGCTCGCGGGCCACGACGGCGCGCCGCTCCCCGCCCCCCGCCCTCAGCAGCGCGGCGAGCAGTTCCCCCACCCGGGGCGGCGCCTCGTACAGCACCACGGTGTGCGTCGTCGCCAGCGCCGCGGTGGCAGCGGCCTCGCGTTCCGCCGCCGCGCGCGGCAGGAAGCCGAGAAAGGTGAACGCACCGACGGGCAGGCCGCCGGCCACCAGCGCGGCGAGGATCGCCGACGGGCCGGGGATCGGTGTGATCGTAATGCCCGCCGCCACCGCCGCTTCCACCAGCCGCGACCCCGGATCCGACACCAGCGGTGTTCCGGCATCGCTGATCAGTGCGATGTCGTGCCCCTCGCAGAGTCGCGACACCAGCCGCGGCGCCTGCTCCGCCTCATTGTGGGCGTGATAGCTGCGCACCGGTGTGGTCACGCCAGCCCAGGCCAGGAGCGGGCTGCTGTGGCGCGTGTCCTCGGCCACGATCAGCGAGACGCGCTGCAGCGTCTCGATTGCGCGCGGCGAGAGGTCGGCGCGGTTGCCGATGGGGGTGGAGACGATGTAGAGCGTGCCGGTCATGTGACACGCAAGATGGGCCGGCCGTCGTTGCGGCGGCACCGCCGCGAACCACGACGGGGTGCACCGCCCGGTGCACCCCGTCGCCCATCACCGACCGGAACACCGGCCAGTGCACGACTCAGACGTGCTTCTCGAAGTACGTCTGCAGCTGTGACTTCGGCATGGCACCGACGACCTGATCCACCACCTTGCCGTCCTTGACGAACAGCAGGGTCGGGATCGACCGCACCTGAAAACTGGCGGCCGTCTTCTGGTTGGCATCCACATCGAGCTTGGTGATCTTCACCTTGCCCTCGTACTCAATCGCCAGCTGATCGAGGATCGGGGCGACCATGCGGCACGGGCCACACCACGTCGCCCAGAAGTCCACCACCGCGAGGCCCTTGTGATCAAGGACTTCGTTCTGAAAATCGCCGTCGGTGACGGCTGTCACGTTTGCCATGATTCTCTCACCTGTCGTGGGCGGCCGCATCCGGCCCCCCCGCTAGAGTTCTCTGCCTCATGCCAGATACCGCACCACGCGGCACCCGCATCGCCCACATCGGCATCGCCGTCGAGACGCTCGACGCGGTCCTGCCGTTCTACCGCGACATCCTCGGCCTGCCGGAAGTCCCCCTCGATGACGCCGACGGCGCCCGCATTGCCGGCGTCGCCGCCGGAGAGTCCCTCGTCGAACTGCTCGAGGCCCAATCTCCTGATACCCCGATCGGCAAATTTGTCACCAGGCGGGGGCCCGGCATTCACCATATCTGCTTCGCCGTGGACGACCTCGACGGCACCCTCGAGCGCTGCAAGGCGTTCGGCATCCGGGTGATCGATGCGGTCCCGCGGGTGGGGGCCGAGGGAAAGCGGATCGCCTTCCTGCATCCCGCCAGCACCGCCGGCGTGCTGATAGAACTATCCGAATACTAGCGTCGAGGTTCCTGCGGTTGCGACGAACAGAAGCCGCGCATCGGCGCGAGGTCGGCATTTTCGACGAACCAGCGGGCGTCCGGACCGAGCACGGTGGCCATGCTGGTCTGGGCGACCAGCGTCCCGCGGCGGAGTTCGACCTTGAGGTTCCGGGCACCGGCGGTCACGGGGAGATCGCTCAGGATCCGGTAGGAGTCATGATTGAAGTTGCACTGCATGACGAGGATCCGCTTCTCGAGCTCGGCACGATCCTTCATCCGTTCCCGCGCCGACCCTCGCGCGGTGCCCCAGATGATCGAGGTCGCCTGGATGTCGCCGGCACGGATCGAGGTGAGGAACTGCTCGACGGCCTGCCGGGGTCCTGCTGCCCCGGCCACCACAGGGGTAGGGGCAGTCGCATTACGTGAACCGCCGGAGCGGCAGGCTCCCAGAACGAGCATGAGCGCCAATACTGTCCGTCGCATCACGTTTACCACTCCATGGGTCTGATTTGAGTATGCCGAGCGAAGGTAATCCGGAGGGGACTTCCTCACCACGCAGCGCGCTGTACCAGCGGCTGTATGTGAACATCGATCACGTGGCCACGCTGCGACAGGCGAGGCGCGGCAGTGCGCCCGACCCGGTCGAGGCGGCCCGCTGGTGCGAGGACGCCGGCGCGGATGGCATCACCGTCCACCTCAGGGAGGATCGACGGCACATCCAGGATGCTGATGTGGAAACCCTGTCGCGGACGGTTCGATCCTGCCTCAACCTCGAGATGGCCTGCACCGAGGAGATGCTCGCGATCGCGCTGCGGCTCGCCCCGTACCAGGTCACGATCGTCCCGGAGCGGCGCGAGGAGATCACCACCGAGGGTGGACTGGACGTACTCCGGGACCCTGTCGGACTGCGACGAACGGTCGACGCGCTGAACACCGCCGGCATCCGGACCGCCCTGTTCATCGATCCCACCGTCGACGCCGTGCTCGCATCGCGGGATGCGGGAGCTGCGGCCGTCGAGCTGCACACTGGCCGATATGCGCATCACCCGCGCGATGCGACGCCCATCGCGGCCCTCGCCGCTGCGGCTGAGGCCGGCGTCGCGGCGGGCCTCGCCGTTCATGCCGGCCACGGGCTCTCCGTCGCCAACGTCGCTCCCGTCGCGGCCATCCCGGCCATCGAGGAACTGAACATCGGCCACGCGCTCATCGGGCGCAGCATTCTGATCGGGATCGCCGGCGCGATCCACGAACTGCGGGCTGTCATGACCGCGGCTCGCCCCCGGCCCTGAGCTGCGCCGTGGAGCGGCGTCGGTGCCGCATGTAGCTTGCAGGCAGCACGAGTCGTCCCTCGGGATGTACCGTCACCCACCCGTCATCAATGTCTGCCGGTCTCATCGATTTTTTCGTGCTGGAAGCGAGTGATTACGTCGACCGGCTGCAGCGTCTCGCGGCCACGGACGACGTGCAGGGCCCCGACGCGCCTACATTCCACAAGCTCGCGCGGGGGCTCCGCGGGAGCGCCACCATGGCTCGGCTCAGCAGCTTTGCCGGCACGGCATCGAGCGTCGAACGCGGCGCCCGATTGCTCCACGAAGGCCGGATCGCCTGGACGCCCGAGCTCGCCACTCGCATGGCCGAGGCGCTCGCCGAGTTGCGCGCGCTCATCCCGATGGCGCGCCTCTGGGGCGACGGTCATGACCGTCGGGCCCGCGAGGCCGAGGGTCGTCTGATGGCGGTGCTGGACGCGGTCGAGCGTCGCGGAGAGCAAATGCAGCGCGGCGGCGGCCAGGCGACGCCGGTCCGCGCGCCCGAAGCACCGAACTCCGCCGTGACGGCCTTCTTCGATCGTGTCGGGCGTGGTGTGGCAGCACCAGTCGGTACCGAGCTCGGCACCGCGCCCGTTTCCGCGATCCCTGCTGCACGTTCCGAGTCTCCATCGGTTGCGGCGACGACGCCGGCGTCACGTCCGATTGCGCGTGCCCTGTCGGCACATCCACCAGCAGTTCTGACCGCCCTGTCCGACGTCCATATGCCCATCGTCCCGATCGCCTCGCTCGCGCCAAGCGCCGACGCCGACCACGTCATCTTCCGCGCGCCCAATCCGGCCATCACCTACGACCAGCGGTTCGCGGCCGATGTGTCGCCGCTGGTCGGATCGCTGCGCGCGCGCCTCGCGCCGCTGCGTCAGGGCGTGGTGCAGGAGGCGAGCGCCGACATGGTCGCGGCATTCCGACCGGTGCTCGTGTCGCTGCGCGACATCGCCGCGAGCTACCAGCACGATGACATTCGGAGCTTCTGTGATGCGGTACTGACCGCGCAGGCACCGCTCCCGGCGCCGACGGCCGGCGCCCTCGACACTGCGCTGTCGGTGATCCTGCAGCCGGACGTCGCGGCGCATCTGCGCGCGCAGCGGCTGGCCGAGTTGCGGCGCGTGGTGCTGGTGGCGACGCCGCTCAGCGGCAGCACGCAGGCGGCGCCGGCCGTGCGGGCAGAGTCAGTCTTTCCGGCGCAGCAGCGACTTCGCACTCCGCTGTCCGTCCCGCCGGTTCCCCCGTCGCCGGCACCGACCACATCGCGTCCGACCCCCGCGGCACCCAGCGGTCGCGCGCTCGACTCACTGCTCACGAGCAGCCTCGAGATGACGCGCGAGCTCGAGAAGACGCCACTCAACCTGATCGCGATTGCCGAGCCACCCGCCGCCAGCCCGCCAGCCATGGCATCGCGCGGCCCGGACGGCGAGCCCGACGTCGTGCCGATCGACTCGCTGTTCTACCGCGGCCCGCGCGCACTGTCACGCGCTCGCCATGTGGTGAGCCAGCTCCGCTCGGGCGGCACGCCGCACGACGCGGGACTCATCGACGAGCTGTTCGACCTCGTGGAGCTCGCCGGGAGCGCGAGCTGACGAACGGATCGCCATGATCCGCGCGCGGCTGCAGACCGCCGTCGGCGCGGTGCTCACGATCCTGCTGCTCGCGTGGACGCTGCGTGACGTGAATCCCCCGGTCCTGCTGGCGCAGCTGCGCAGCGCGAATCTCTGGCTCCTGCTGCTGTCCGCCGCAGTCGCCACGGCGATATTTCCGCTGCGCGCGGTGCGCTGGACGGTGCTGCTCGAGCCCATCGCGCCCAATCTCCGCCTCATCGACGCGTGGCGCGCGGTGGCGATCGGCATGATGATCAACAACGTGCTGCCCGCGCGCGCCGGTGAGTTCGCCCGTGCCTATGCGCTGTCGCGAGAGACGACCGAGGTGCCGTTCACGAGCGCGCTCGCCTCCATCGCCCTCGACCGCGTCTTCGATGCGCTGGTGGTGTTCCTGCTGATGTTCGGCGCGATGCTCGCGCCCGGGTTTCCGGCCGGCGCGACGATCGCCGGCCGTCCGGCGACGGCCCTCGTCGGCACCTGGGGCATTGCCGCGTTGCTGGTGGTGTTTGCCGGCGCGGCGATGGTGGCCCTGCGGCCGGCCATCGTGCACGCGGTGACGACACGCCTCGTGCGCGCGATCGTGCCGCGATGGGAGTTGCGCGTGACCAGTCTCGTCGATCAGGCGACGGCGGGTCTGGCCGTGCTCAGAAGTCCCTCGCGCTTCCTTCGCGTGCTGTGGTGGACGGTGGTGCACTGGCTCACCAATGCGCTCGCGTTCTGGCTTGCCTTTCGCGCCGTGGGGATCTCGGCCCCATTCACCGGCGCACTGTTCCTGCAGGGCCTGATCTCGGTCGGGGTGGCCATTCCTTCGTCGCCTGGCTTCTTCGGCCCCTTCGAGGCGTTTGCCAAGGTGGGACTGCAGGTCTACGCGGTCCCGGTCACGCTGGCCGTCACGTGGGCCGTCGGCTTCCATCTCCTCTCGTTCGTGCCGATCACGGCGCTCGGCGCCTTCTACTTCTCGCGACTCGGGCTGTCGCTGCGGGAGCTGCGCGGCGGCGCTGGCCAGACGGCCACTGCCGATGCCTGACGCGCGGATGGCGCACGCGCGCGTGACGGCGTGGGCGAAGGTGAATCTCGACCTCCGCATCCTCGCTCGCGAGGCTGACGGCTACCACCAGCTCGAGACGATGTTCCAGCGGATTTCGCTTGGCGACGACGTCGAGGTGCGACTCACCGAGGGTTCGGGAATCCGGCTGCACTGCGCGCCGTCGGTGGGCGTGCCCGAGTCGCAGAACCTGGCCTGGCGGGCCGCGGCGGCCTATCGCCACACCGCCGCGTGGCCCCCGGCAGACGCACGGATCGACATCACGATTGCAAAGGCAATCCCGACCGGCGGTGGTCTCGGTGGCGGCAGCGCCGATGCGGGCGCGGTGCTGCGGGCGCTCGACGCGCTCAATCCGCAGCCGCTGGCGCTGCCGGCGCTGCTGTCCCTCGCCGCGACACTCGGAGCCGATGTCCCGTTCCTCACCACCGACGTCGCGCGGGTGTTGGCCTGGGGTCGCGGCGAACGGATGCTGGCGCTGCCGGCGCTGGCGGTGCGCACGGTGCACTGCGCCGCGTTCTCGGAGGGCGTGAACACCGCGGCGGCCTATCGCGACCTGGCAGCCGCACGCAACGATGGCCGCATCGTCGCCGCCGGGAGTGCCCTGCACGGCGCCGCGACGCTGGACCACTGGTCCGGACTGGCCTGCCATGCGCGCAATGATTTCGAAGTCCCGGTGTTCGCCGCCCGACCCGACATTGCCGCGGTCCACGCCGGCTGGAGTGCCGTGGCGGATGACGCGGCCGGCGACGCGCTGGTGCGGCTGTCCGGCTCCGGCGCGACCGTCTTCGCCGTCAGCGCGGCCCTCCCCGACCGGTTCGCTGCCGCCGCCGCCGCTGCCGGGCCGGCGGGCTGCGTCCGACACATCGAGGCACACACGCTCGACGCGGTGCCGGCGGTGCGCATCTTGTCGCCTGCGAACGAATTCCGTTAGCCTTCCCGCCGGTCCCCGATCGTCTAATGGCAGGACAGCGGCCTTTGGAGCCGTGAATCGTGGTTCGAATCCACGTCGGGGAATTCTGGCTTCAGCGATGACATCTGCGTGACCCTTCCGCGCCCTGCGCGCCTGACGACCGACCTGCCGGCCCAGCAGGCGGCGCGCCCTGGCCTCGACCTCATGGCGCTGGCCATCCGCCACGCCGTCGTCCTGCGCGTCGCCTACCTGATCTGCATTGGCATCGCGACGCTGCTGCGCGTCGGCTTCGATCCGACGCCGGCCACTGTCCTGCTGCGCCTCGAGCGCGCAGTCTCGCCGCTCATGAACTTCAAGGACGTGGTGGACGCGGCGCGCAACGTCGCGCTCTTTGCCGGCTGGGGTGCGACCTGGGTGCTCACGTCGGCGACACCGACCACACGGCGCGACATCGTCCGCGCGACGGGCCTCGGCCTGCTCGCCAGCCTGACGGTCGAAGGGATGCAGCTGTTCTCGCCGGCGCGGGAGGCAAGCGTCCTCGACGTCCTGACGAACACCCTGGGCTCTCTGCTGGGGGCGGGCGTCCTCTGGGCCATGGAGCGCCGCGCCACCGCTGATTTGCGCGGCGGCACGATGCTGGGCATCCCGGCGTGGATGTCGGCCGGCGCGATGCTCACCACCGCGACGAGCCTCGCATACGCACCGAGCAGTCGGGTCGCGATGATCATCGGCTGGGGGGCCACGCCCGCCGATCGACTGAGCATCGTGCAAGCGATCCCAGCCGTCACCCTGCCCTGGCCGGCGCTGATCACCGACGTCAGCGCGTGGTTGCTCGCCGGGCTGACGGTGGCGATCGCGGTGAGCGACCGGACGGGGCGCGTCAGGCCGCGTCAGCTCGTCGGCTGGCTGATCATCGCCCCGGCGCTGTTGGTGGGGGTCCATCGCGCGCGCGCCTGGTCCGGGCTGCAGCGGGAGGAGGACACCCTGTTGGTGCAGGGGCTGAGTTTCGCGATCGGGTTGACGCTGGCGTTGCTGCTCGTCCCCCGCTGGCGTGACCGGGTGAAGGCGCGCAGCATGCGCGCGGCCCAGCTCGGCATTGTGGTGGCGTTGTTCGGGGCGCTGATGGCGTGGAGCCCTGCCTCGTGGGCGGCACTGCCGGGCAGCACGCCGGGGCTGAGCTGGCGGCAGCTCGTGCCGATGATGTCGCTCTTCCAGCGCCACGACCTCGCGAGCGTGTTTCTCGTGCTGCAGAAGGCCGGGATCGGTGTGCTGGTGGGGGCGGCGCTGGCGGCGCGCAAACGGGTGGGTGTGCCGTGGCCAGGGCTGCGGACGGCCGTGTTGTACGCCACGTGCCTCGAGGTCGGCCAGCTCCTCGTCCCCGGGCGGTATCCCGACGTGACCGACATCATGATGACGAGCGCCGCGGCCGGCGTGGTGGCCGTGCTCGCCGCGCGGAGCGGTCGCGACGCCCGCGTCGTTCCCCAGTTGCCGGACGGAGACTTGAACGGTCGAGCCCTCGCGGGTAAGTTCTGAGGCTCTGCCATATGGACACGCTGCCGCTGGCGCCAGGCGCCAAGATCATTTCGGGAACCGCCAATCCGGCGCTGGCTGACGAAGTCGCGCGCCACCTTGGCGTCGAACTCGCGAAGACCACGGCGACGCGTTTCAGCGATGGTGAGATCTTCGTCCGGATCGATGAGAACATTCGCGGATCGGATCTCTTCATCATCCAGTCGACGAATCCGCCGGCAGACAACATCCTCGAGATGCTGCTGCTGATCGATGCGGCGCGACGGGCGAGTGCGACGCGGATCACGTGTGTGCTGCCCTACTTCGGGTATGCACGGCAGGACCGCAAGGACCAGCCGCGGGTGGCGATCGCGGCGAAGCTGATGGCGAACATGATTCAGGCGGCGGGCGCGGATCGCGTGCTCGGCCTGGATTTCCATCAGCACCAGTTGCAGGGCTTTTTCGATGTCCCGGTGGATCATCTGTACGCGGCGCCGGTGCTCACGGCGCACTACCGGAAGAAGGACCTGAAGGATCTGGTGGTGGTGGCGCCGGACGTTGGTGCCGCCAAGATGGCCCGCGGGTTCGCCAAGCGGCTCGACGCATCGCTCGCGATCGTCGACAAGCGGCGCCCGAAGGCCAATGTGGCCGAGGTGCTGAATGTGGTGGGTGATGTGGAGGGGCGTGATTGCCTCATCGCCGACGACATGATCGACACGGCCGGCACGATGACGGAAGCGGCCCGCGCGCTGAAGGCGCTCGGGGCTGCCGACATCTACGTGTGTGCGACCCATGCGTTGTTGAGCGGCCCTGCCAGGCAGCGGTTCGACGATGCACCGATCAAGGAAGTGACGGTGACCGACTCGGTCGCCATCCCCGAGTCCCGTCGTCCCCATCAGCTGCACGTGCTGTCGGTGGGCGAGTTGCTGTCGAAGGCCATTCGATTCACCCACAGCGAGCAGTCCGTCAGCTCGCTGTTTGACTGACGCCGCGCGCGTCCCGAGGAGTCCTGCCGATGTCCACTGCCACGCTCTCTGCCACCCTCCGCTCCGAGTCCGGAAAGGGCGCTGCCCGCGCGCTGCGTCGCGCCGGCTCCGTGCCGGCCGTCATTTACGGTCACAAGCGCGAGCCAATGTCCCTCACCGTCTCGACCCGCGAGCTCGAGCGCCTGCTCGAGCGTGTGGCCGCGACCACGGTGGTCGAGCTCAGCATCGACGGCAAGGTGTCGCGCACGCTGATCCGCGAGGTGCAGAAGCACCCATTCAAGAAGCAGCTCGTGCATGTGGACTTCCAGGAGCTGGTGGCCGGCGAGCGCATCACGGTCAAGCTGCCGCTGGTGGTCGTCGGCACCTCGATCGGCGTGCGCTCCTTCGCCGGCATCCTCGACCAGACGATGCGTGAGATCGAAATCTCCGTCGACCCGTCGTCGATCCCGAACCACATCGACGTCGACGTCTCGGCGCTCAACATCGGCGACTCCATCCACGTTCGCGACATCGCCGTCCCGGCCGGTGTGACGGTGCTCACCGATTCCGACGCCTCGGTCGTCGTCGTCGCCGCGCCGAAGGTCAACGCGACCGATGCCGCTTCCGACGCCGCCGCCGCCGCGGCCGCCGCCGAGCCTGAAGTGCTCCGCGCCAAGAAGCTCGCCGACGACAAATAAGCGACTGGACGGAATGCGGGGCGCGGTGCGATCTCTCGCGCCGCGCCCCGCTTCCGTTTTCCTCCCATGAAAGTCTTTCTCGGACTCGGCAATCCCGGCACGGAGTACCAACACACCCGGCACAACATCGGCTGGTGGGTGCTCGATCACCTCGCCCGTCGCTGGCTCGTCGACGGGTGGAAGAAGGACGGCAAGGCGATGGTCGCCACCGCCCGCGTTGGTGACGCCGTCGTGAAGCTGGTCAAGCCGCAGACCTACATGAATCTCAGCGGTGACGTGCTCACGCCGTATCTCAACCGCCCTGGCTGGGACCCCGCGCAGGACCTCCTGGTGATCGTGGACGAGGTCGCGCTCCCTTTTGCCACCATGCGGACGCGGCCGAACGGCACGGCGGGCGGCCACAACGGACTCAAGTCGGTGCAGGCGCAGGTCGGCTCCACAGGCTACCCGCGCCTGCGCGTCGGCATCGCGCCCATGCACCCGCGCGCCTCGGTCGGCAACCTCTCCGCCTATGTGCTCGGTCCCTTCGGACGTGAAGAGACGGCGTTCATGGAGGCGGCCCTGCCGCGCATCGGCGACGCCTGCGAGGCGTGGGTCCGCGATGGCCTCACCCCGATGATGAATAAGTTCAACGCGACGCCGTGACCCACACGCCGCGCCTCCTCTTCCCTCTCCGAACCATCCAGTGCTGAAGCTCGGCATCGTCGGCCTCCCGAACGTCGGCAAGTCCACCCTGTTCAACGCCCTCACGGCCGCCAAGGCTGAGGCAGCGAACTATCCGTTCTGCACCGTCGAGCCCAACGTCGGCATGGTCGAGGTGCCCGACCGGCGCCTCGATGCGCTCGCCGCCGTGGTGCAGCCGAAGCGCACCGTTCCCGCGGTCGTGCAGTTCGTCGACATTGCCGGTCTCGTCAAGGGCGCCGCGCAGGGTGAAGGTCTCGGCAACAAGTTCCTCGCCAACATCCGCGAGACCGATGCCATCGTGCACGTCATCCGCTGCTTCGATGACGATGACATCACCCACGTGATGGGGAGCGTCGACCCCGTGCGCGACCGCGACGTGATCGACTTCGAACTCTGCTTCGCCGATATCGCCAGCGTCGAGAAGCGACTCGACAAGCAGTCACGCATCGCCAAGAGCGGCGACAAGGAGGCCATCGCGGAGATGCCGGCGCTGCAGAAGGCGCTCGCCTCGCTGCAGAACGGTGTGCCGGCCCGTCGCGCGGGATTGACGAAGGAGGAGCTGCTCCTGCTCGAGCCGCTCATGCTGCTCACCGTCAAGCCGGTGCTGTACGCGGCGAACGTGACCGATGACGAGCTCGCGACGGGTCACGGCACGCACGTGGACGCGTTGCGTGCCGCCATCGGCACCAGCGATGAAGTGGCCGACATGGTGCCATTTTCGGCGCGCATCGAGGCCGAACTGGCCGAGCTGGCGCCGGAGGAGAAACAGGAGTTCCTCGCCTCGCTCGGGCTGGAAAGCGCTGGCCTCGATCGCCTGATCCACGCCGGCTACCACCTGCTCGGCCTGCAGACCTACTTCA
>Ga0105045_10002933_pt1 | contig 14500 bp, 14 predicted proteins | sample MAT02_FD_78089 | JGI IMG/M metagenome (GOLD analysis project Ga0105045, IMG submission 78089) | Freshwater microbial communities from Lake Fryxell liftoff mats and glacier meltwater in Antarctica - MAT-02 (megahit assembly) | ecosystem: Environmental > Aquatic > Freshwater > Ice > Liftoff...
ACGTGCTGGATGAATCCTCCAGCCAGACGGAAATCCTTGTGCTTGAAAGCCCCTTCCTCGCGAACCGTGAGTTCGAGGTGATGGTGGACCGGTTCGGCGATCAGGTGGCCTTCATCGATTGCACCTTTCCGGTCGGCCCGTCGCTGGATGACCTGCGCATCGGGCTGGAGCGCATCCGCGCCGAGGCGGAGGATGCCGTGCGGTCGGGCGCAGGGCAACTTGTGCTGACGGATGAGCATCAGGGGTCGGAAAAGGTGGGGATGCCGATGATCCTTGCCACCAGTGCCGTGCATTCGTGGCTGACCCGCAAGGGCCTGCGGACGTTCTGTTCGGTAAACGTGCGGTCGGCGGAATGTATTGATCCGCATTACTTTGCCGTGCTGATCGGATCGGGTGCGACGACCGTGAACGCCTATCTTGCGCAAGATTCGATTGCCGACCGGATTGAGCGAGGCCTTCTGGACGGCCCTTTGACCGATGCCATGCGGCGGTACCGTGATGCCATCGATGCGGGATTGCTGAAGATCATGTCGAAGATGGGGATCAGCGTCATCTCCAGCTATCGCGGTGGGCTGAACTTTGAGGCGGTGGGGCTGAGCCGCGCCATGGTGGCCGAGTATTTCCCCGGCATGCAAAGCCGGATCTCCGGGATCGGTCTGACGGGCGTGGAGCAGAAGCTGGAAGAAGTTCACGCCCGCGGATGGCGTGGCGGGGCGGATGTGCTGCCGATCGGCGGCTTTTACAAGGCGCGGCGGTCGGGCGAAAAGCACGCCTGGGAAGCGCAGACCATGCACATGCTGCAAGCAGCCTGCGACCGGGCCAGCTATGACCTGTGGAAGCAGTATTCCGCCGCGATGCGGGCAAACCCCCCGATCCATCTGCGCGATCTGCTGGACATCAAGACGCTTGGAAAGCCGGTGCCGATTGAAGAGGTGGAGTCTATCACCTCGATCCGCAAGCGGTTCGTGACGCCGGGGATGTCACTGGGCGCGCTTTCGCCCGAGGCGCACAAGACGTTGAACGTGGCGATGAACCGGATCGGCGCAAAGTCCGACAGCGGTGAGGGCGGTGAGGACCCGGCGCATTTTGTCGCCGAGCCGAACGGGGACAACCCTTCTGCCAAGATCAAGCAGGTGGCGTCGGGGCGCTTTGGCGTGACGGCGGAATACCTGAACGCCTGCGAGGAGCTTGAGATCAAGGTCGCGCAGGGTGCCAAACCCGGGGAGGGCGGGCAGTTGCCGGGGATGAAGGTCACGGCGCTGATTGCCCGACTGCGGCACAGCACTCCGGGAGTGACGCTGATTTCTCCGCCGCCGCACCACGACATCTATTCGATCGAGGACCTGGCGCAGCTGATCTACGACCTGAAGCAGATCAACCCGCGCGCCAAGGTGACTGTGAAGCTGGTGTCGTCCAGCGGTGTCGGCACGATTGCGGCGGGCGTGGCGAAGGCCAAGGCAGACGTTATCCTGATTTCGGGCCACAACGGCGGCACGGGCGCCAGCCCTGCGACGTCGATCAAGTATGCCGGCCTGCCGTGGGAGATGGGTCTGACCGAAGCGCATCAGGTTCTGGCGATGAACAATCTGCGCGAACGGGTGACGCTGCGCACGGACGGCGGTCTGCGCACGGGCCGGGATATCGTGATGGCGGCAATGCTGGGGGCCGAGGAATACGGCATCGGCACAGCAGCACTTATCGCGATGGGTTGTATCATGGTGCGTCAGTGCCAGTCGAACACCTGCCCGGTCGGTGTCTGCACCCAGAACGAGGTGCTGCGCGCCAAGTTCACCGGTTCGGCGGACAAGGTGGTCAACCTGATCACCTTCTACGCACAGGAAGTGCGGGAGATTCTGGCAAGCATTGGCGCGCGGTCGATGGATGAGATCATCGGTCGGGCCGACCTTCTGACGCAGGTCAGCCGTGGCGCTGCAAATCTGGATGATCTTGACCTGAACCCGCTGCTGATATCGGTCGATGGGTCACAGAAGATCACCTATGATCGGTCCAAACCCCGCAACGCTGTCCCGGACACGCTGGACGCCGACATCATCCGCGACGGGCACCGCTTCTTTGAGGATGGCGAAAAAATGCAGCTGTCCTATGCAGTGCGCAACACGCTGCGCACCATAGGAACGCGGGCCAGCAGCCATATCGTCAAGAAGTTCGGGATGCGGAATGCGCTGCAACCCGACCATCTGACGGTCAAGCTGGCCGGGTCTTGTGGCCAGTCCTTGGGCGCGTTCTTGGTGCGGGGGTTGAAGCTGGAGGTGCAGGGTGATGCCAACGACTATGTCGGCAAGGGCCTGTCCGGCGGCACCATCACCGTGCGGCCGCTGATGTCGTCGCCCCTGACAGCCTCCGAGAACACGATCATCGGCAACACGGTTCTGTACGGCGCGACGGACGGCTTCCTGTTCGCCAGCGGTCGGGCGGGCGAGCGGTTTGCGGTGCGAAACTCTGGCGCAAGTGTGGTGGTCGAAGGCTGCGGGTCGAACGGGTGCGAATACATGACCGGCGGAGTAGCGGTGATCCTTGGCAGGATCGGCGCGAACTTCGGTGCCGGCATGACCGGGGGCATGGCCTATGTCTATGACCCCAAAGGCGTGGCCGAGGACTTCATGAACCTTGAATCGATCCTGACCTGTGCCGTCGGCCACCCGCATTGGGAGATGCAGCTGAAAGGCCTGATCGCCCGCCACGTCGAGGAAACCGGGTCACGCATCGCGGAACACATCCTGACAAACTGGGACAGCGAGCGGCTGAACTTCATTCAGGTCTGCCCGAAGGAAATGATCAGCCGCCTTGCCTATCCGCTGAGCGATGAAGTGGCGAAAGTGCCGGCGGAATAGGAATTGGCTGCTCAAACCGCTTTGGATGTGTTAAAGGAGGCCGTCGCTGGATGTGGCGGCCCCTTTTCCGGAGGAACCCATGTCTGACCTGATCATCGTTGCCTTCCCGGATGAGGCCACCGCCTTCGCTGCCGCCGAAGCGCTGGTGGGCCTGCAAAAGCAGTACCTGATCGAGATGGAAGACGTTGTCGTCGTCACGCGGGACGAATCCGGTGCGGTGACCCTGAACCAGTCGATCAACCTGACCACAGGCGGTGCGATCGGCGGCGGCATCTGGGGAACGCTGATCGGGCTTCTGTTCCTGAACCCGGTTGTCGGTGCGGCGGTCGGTGCAGGGGCCGGGGCGCTGGCGGGCAAGTTCAGCGACATCGGCATTGACGACAAGTTCCTGCGGGACGTGGGCGCCAGCCTTGACAAGGGTGGCGCGGCAGTCGGCATGCTGATCCGCAAGATCACCACCGACAAGGTGATGGAGCGCTTGGAACCCTTCCGCGAAAAGGGCCGGGTGATCCACACCTCGCTAAGCCATGAAGCCGAGGCGGGGTTGAAGAAATTCCTTGAAAAGGTGCCGCCGCTGCACAAGACGCAGGATCAGCTTGGCGGCGGGCGGAAGTAACCCCCGCTCTTGCCGGGGCGGGGTTGACGGGGCGGGCCCGCCCGCATCTAACGTCGCGCATGTCCGACAAACCCGCTTCAAATCCTGCCGAAAAGGCCACCACGGCCAAGCGGAAACGCAAGCCGAAGGCCGACGATGCCGCAGCGCCAAAGCCGCGACGTTGGCGGGTGGTGACAAAGTGGGCGGTCCGGGCGCTGGGTGGCATTGCAGCGGTTTACGCCTTTTTGATCCTGCTGTTCAGCTTTGCCCCGCCGCCGATCAATTTTTATCAGGTGGGTGAGGTCTGGCGGCTGGGCGGAATTGACAAGGACTGGGTCGGCTGGGATGAAATTGCCCCGGTGATGGGTCGGTCTGCCGTGGCGGCAGAGGATGCCAATTTCTGTACCCACTGGGGCTTTGACATGGCCGCGATCCGTCAGGCCATTGAAGAAGGCAGCAACCGCGGGGCCAGCACCATCAGCCAGCAGGTGGTAAAGAACGTCTTTCTCTGGCACGGGCGCAGCTATGCCAGAAAAGCGATGGAGGCAGTGCTGACCCCGGTGGTCGAACTGGTCTGGTCGAAACAGCGTCTGCTGGAGGTTTACCTGAACGTTGCCGAGTTTGACGAAGGCGTGTTTGGTGTGCAGGCCGCAGCGCAGCACTACTTCGGCGTAGATGCAAAGGACCTGAGTGCCCTTCAGGCCTCCCGGCTTGCCGCCGTTCTGCCCGACCCCAAGGGTCGGAGCGCCAGCGAACCCTCAAGCTTCGTGCGCACCAGGACCCGCGCCATCATCTCGGGCGCGGAAACCATCGCAGCGGACGGCCGATCCGCCTGTTTCGAGGGTTGAACGGCCGGCGGGGATTGAATTCCGCAGCCCGGCGCGGCAATGAGAGGGACGTCCGGAGGTGTTTGCTCGATGAACCGACTCTACCACGTTCCCCTCTCTCCCTTCTGCCGCAAGGTCCGCCTGACGCTGGCCGAAAAGAAGATTGAGGTGGAGCTGGTCGAAGAGCGATACTGGGAGCCGTCGCCAGATTTCCTGCGGCGGAATCCGGCGGGGAAGGTGCCGATCCTGAAGATGGGCACGCGGACGTTGAGCGAAAGTCAGGCGATCTGTGAATATCTGGAAGAGGTGTCGCCCGATCCGCCACTGATGCCAAGGGGCGCTGACGGCCGCTATGAGGTGCGCCGCCTCTGTGCCTGGTTCGACGACAAGTTTCACAACGAGGTGACTTCGAAGCTTCTGTACGAACGGGTAAACAAGAAGGTGACCGGGCAGGGGTATCCGGATTCGAAGAACGTCAAGCAGGGGTCATCCCGGATCAAGTATCACCTGGATTACATGGCCTGGCTTCTGGACCAGCGCCGCTGGCTGGCCGGGAATGAGATGACGCTGGCGGACTTCACCGCTGCCGCGCACCTGAGCTGTCTGGACTACATCAGCGACGTTGACTGGCACCGGCATGCCGTGCTGAAGGACTGGTATGCCAAGATCAAGTCGCGGCCCAGCTTCCGGCCGCTGCTGGCCGACCAGATTTCGGGCTTTCCGCCATCGGCGCATTATGCTGACCTGGATTTCTGAGCCCGCGCCCGGGGGTTTCACACCCCCGGACCCCCGTGGGATACTTGGGCCAGAATGAAAGGGCTGACGAAAGAGCAGGTGGTGGCCCGGGCGTTGGTGGAGGGATTCTCCAAGGCCGGTGTGTGCCGGCCGGATGCTGTGCCAGAGGCGGCGGATCGGCTGCGGGCTTTTCTGGAGGCCGGGCGGCACGGCCAGATGGGCTGGATGGAAGAGCGCGAGGCGTGGCGCGGATCGCCCCAGACGCTGTGGCCTGAGGCGCGGTCAGTGATCATGCTGGCCGAGGCATACACCCCGGAGGGTGACCCGATGGCGGGGCTGTCGCAGGCGGACCGGGGGGTGGTGTCGGTCTATGCGCAAGGAAAGGATTACCATGATCTGGTGAAGCGGCGGCTGAAGCGGTTGGGGCGCTGGATGATCGAAGCCGCGGGGGGCGAGATCAAGGTGTTCGTCGATACCGCCCCGGTGATGGAAAAGCCGCTTGCGCAGGCCGCGGGATTGGGGTGGCAGGGCAAGCACACCAACCTGCTGGGCCGCGATCTGGGCAACTGGGTATTCCTGGGGGCCATCTTCACGACACTGGACCTGGACGCGGATCAGCCGGAGGTTTCGCACTGTGGAAGTTGCACATCCTGTCTGGACATCTGCCCGACCCGTGCCTTTCCTGCGCCCTATCAGCTGGATTCACGCCGGTGCATTTCTTATCTGACGATCGAACATCGCGGGCCCGTGGACCTGGAGCTGCGCGCCTTGATGGGCAACCGGATCTATGGTTGCGACGATTGTCTGGCGGTCTGCCCCTGGAACAAGTTTGCCGTGGCCGCGCGGGAAATCGGCTATCAGCCAAAGATCGGGTTGCCGGAACTTGCCGAACTTGCCGCGCTGGACGATACCGGGTTCCGGGCGCGGTTTGCCGGCAGTCCGGTCAAGCGGATCGGGCGGGACAGGTTTGTGCGCAACGTGATGTATGCGGTCGGAAACTCGGGTCTGCCGGGGCTTTGCCCGGTGGCGGCGGGGCTGGTCGACGATGCCGATGCCACCGTTGCGGATGCTGCACGCTGGGCCGTGGCGCGGTTGGGGCAGACCTGACGCGGCCTGCTTGCCCCGTCCTCCCCGTCCTTGAGCTTTTCCGGCGCCAGACCGACCCCCATCTTGCCCAGCAAGCACTCACCCCCGGCGGGACACAGCGCATGTCGCAGCGCCCGCTAGGGAAGAATCGAAATCCGTGCTACGGTTCATGTTCACCAAAGCAAAGGGAGCACATCATGAGCAAGCATCTGGCTGATCATCGTGCCTTTACGAGCGGGGAGCGACTGAAGCATTTCCTGCGGTTGGCGCGCAGTCCGCGCGCGACGTTTCACCGGCGGCATACAGCCGTTGGCAAGGGGCGACTGGCACAGTTCCTGCGCATCGAACGTGGGATAAGGGCCTGAAAAATCAGGGATGACGGGTGCAGGCGTCGCTGTCAATTGGCCAAGGCCGCATCCAAACGGATGAAAGCCAAAGTGCCGTTTGGCGCAGCATCGAACCTGCCACTAGTAGTCAGGCCCGGACCAGCTTTTCGTATTCGGTCGCGACCCGTTTGGTCAGGTCACCCACTTCGAAATTGTAGTCGCCGATCTGGCCGACGGGGGTGACCTCGGCGGCGGTGCCGGTCAGCCAGCACTGTTCAAAGCCTTCCAGCTCTTCGGGCAGGATGTGGCGTTCGTGCACCTTGATCTGCATGTCTTTCAGCATGCCGATCACAGTCTGCCGAGTAATTCCGTTCAGGAAGGCGTCGGGCTTGGGGGTGTGCACCTCACCATCCTTGACGAAGAAGATGTTGGCGCCGGTCGCTTCGGCCACATAGCCGCGATAGTCGAACATCATGGCGTCCGAGCAGCCCTTGGCCTCGGCAGCGTGTTTGGACATGGTGCAGATCATGTAAAGACCGGCGGCCTTGGCGTTGTGCGGGATGGTTTCGGGCGAGGGGCGTTTCCACTTCGCGATGTCGAGCTTTGCCCCCTTGAACTTGGCGTCACCGTAGTAGTTGCCCCAGGTCCAGCAGGCCACGGCCATGCGGATCGGGTTCTTGTTGGCGGCTACTCCCATCATCTCCCCTGCGCCGCGCCATGCGATGGCGCGCACGTAGGCATCGGTCAGATTGTTGGCCTTGAGGGTGGCCTCTTTGGCGGCGTTGATCTCGGCCACCGAGTAGTGCAGCGGCATGTCGAGGAGTTCACCGGACATGCGCAGGCGTTCGGAATGTTCGGTGGATTTGAAGATCTTGCCGTTGTAGCAGCGTTCGCCTTCGAAGACTGACGAGGCATAATGCATCGCATGGGTCAGGATGTGGACATTGGCGCTGCGCCAGTCCACCAGTTTGCCATCCATCCAGATGAAACCGTCACGATCGTCATAGCCAGCCATCGAAACCCCCTGCGCTTTGCGAATGTTGCGCCTGAAAGGTCCGCTTCGGACAGATTCTTGCGCGAAATCGGGTAGGATTTATGGGTTCGTACTTGGAAAGTCAACAAGGCTGACGTAAATTCACACCAAAGAGGAGGGCGCGATGGCCGAGACAGCCGGGGGAGAAGGGCTGCTGTTCCTGACGGACGAGCAGTTGCGAAAGGGGATCGAGGCGATGTTCTTCGCCTATCGCGGGTTTACGGCCGACCCGGACCGGATCCTGGAGGGCATGGACTATGGCCGCGCGCACCATAGGGCGGTGCATTTCATCCACCGCTCGCCCGGGACCACGGTCTCGAACCTGCTGGCGATCCTCGGTGTTACAAAACAATCCCTCAATCGTGTGTTGCGCAGTCTGATCGACAATGGCCTTGTGCGCAGCGAAAAGGGCCGTGTAGACGCACGGGAAAGACATTTGTATCTGACAGAGAACGGTTTGATCCTGGAGCGCGAATTGTCGGATGCGCAGCGGGCGCGGATGCGGGCGGCTTACCGCGCAGCAGGGCCTGCTGCGGTGCAGGGCTTTCGTCAGGTGCTGGAAGCTATGATGGACCCCGAAATGCGCAAGCAATACAACCGCTTGAAGGAGCGTGGCTCATGACCTTGCCCGCAGCGCATTTGCTGATTGTTGATGATGACGAACGGATCAGGGGGTTGTTGCAGAAGTTTTTGATGCGCAGCGGCTATCTGGTGTCGACTGCCCGGGACGCAGCGCAGGCACGGCGGGTCCTTGGCGGGCTGGAGTTCGATCTGATCGTCATGGATGTGATGATGCCTGGCGAAGACGGGGTTACGCTGACGCGCGATCTGCGCAAGCGCCTGGCGACTCCGATCCTTCTCTTGACCGCGAGGGGCGAGACTTCGAACCGGATCGAGGGGTTGGAGGCCGGGGCGGACGACTATCTGGCCAAGCCGTTCGAACCGAAGGAATTGCTTTTGCGGATCAACGCGATCTTGCGCCGGGTACCACAGACCAAGGCAGCAGAGCCGGTTCGGCAGGTGATCCACATGGGCGCGGTGCGCTATGACGTCGACCGGGGCGAGATGTGGCGAGGCGGGGCCATGGTGCGGCTGACCGCGACCGAGGCCGCGCTGATGCGGATCTTCGCGATGGTCCCCGGCCTGGCAGTCAGCCGCGAGCGACTGGTGGGTGAGGCCGCACGGGGCGATGCCGCGCAGGAACGCGCGGTGGACGTGCAGATCACCCGGCTGCGACGGAAGATCGAGGTGGATCCGAAGGCCCCACGCTATCTGCAGACGGTGCGGGGCGAAGGCTATATGCTGCAACCGGATTGAGTTCCGGCTGACATAGGACCGGGGGCCAGCCCCCGGACCCCCGGGATACTTGTGGACAGAAAATGAGGCTGTTTGTGCTTGTCTTCTTGCATGAGGCGTTTCGTGGCCATGTGACACCGCCTGGCCATCCGGAGCGGGCAGAGCGGTTGGCAGCGGTGGAGCGGGGGCTTGCCGGGCTGGCGGTGGAGCGGCGGGACTGTCCGATGGGCGCGGTGGAGGATGTGCAGCGCGTCCATCCAGCGCGATATGTGGACCGGGTGCAAGCTGCGGTGCCTATCGCGGGCTGGGCGCAGCTGGACGGGGATACGTTCCTTTCGCCGGGGTCAATCGACGCAGCGTTGCGTGCAGTTGGAGGGATATGTGCCGCCGTTGACGCGGTGGTGACGGGCGCGGCGACGACGGCTTTCGTTGCCGGGCGGCCCCCGGGGCATCACGCCGAGCGGGAGACGGCGATGGGGTTCTGTCTGTTCGGAACTGTCGCAATCGGGGCCAAGCGGGCGCTGGATGTGCATGGGCTTTCCCGCGTCGCAATCGTGGATTTCGACGTGCACCATGGCAACGGAACGCAAAACCTTTTGTGGGACGAGGGGCGGTGCAAGTTCATCTCGTCGCACCAGATGCCGCTTTATCCTGGCACCGGCCGGCCTGACGAACGCGGCGCGCATGGCCAGATTCTGAACCTGCCGCTGCGCGAAGGCTCGGGCGGGAAGGCAATGCGTGACCGCTACGAGCGGGTCGTGTTTCCGGCGCTGACCGCTTGGGGGCCGGAACTGCTGCTGATCTCGGCCGGGTTCGATGCGCATGCGGATGACCCTCTTGCAGGTCTCGAATGGCAGGCAGAAGACTATGCTTGGCTAACCGAGCGCTTGTGCGATTTTGCCGGGGGGCGGGTGGTGTCGACACTTGAGGGCGGCTATGATCTGGATGCGCTGGCGGCATCCGTGGCCGCGCATGTGACTGTGCTGGAGGAGCGGGGCCGATGACCGACAAAGCCATAGAGACGATGAGTTTTGAAGAGGCTATGTCCGCCCTGGAGCAGGTCGTGGGCGCGCTGGAACGGGGCGAAGTGCCGCTGGAGCAGTCGATTGCGCTTTATGAACGCGGGGCGGCGCTGAAAGCACATTGCGGGGCAAAGCTGGCCGAGGCCGAGGAGAAGGTGGAACTGATCCGGGCACAGGAAGGCCGCGCAGTGGGCGTTACGCCGGCGGAGGGAATGTGACCTTTCCGGAGCGGCTGGCGGCCGACGCCGGGCAGATCGAGGCGCGGCTGATGGTGGCGCTGGCGGACAAGGCGGATCAGCCGGTGACGCATGCGATGCGCTATGCGCTGCGCGGCGGCAAACGGCTGCGGGGGTTCCTCGTTCTGGAAGGCGCGCGGATGCTGGGGGTGGCCGAGGGCTGCGCGGTTTCGGCAGCGGCGGCGATTGAGGCGTTGCACGCCTATTCCCTGGTCCACGACGACCTGCCCTGCATGGATGATGACAAGCTGCGGCGCGGTCAGCCAACGGTGCATGTGAAATGGGATGAGGCGACGGCGGTTCTGGCGGGCGATGCCCTGCAGGCGTTGGCGTTTGAGTTGCTGTGCGATCAAGGTTTGGGGTCGGCGGAGGTGCGGCTGGCGTTGGTCGAAGGGCTGGCGCGGGCCTCGGGCATCGAGGGCATGGTGCTGGGGCAGGCCTTGGACATTGCCGCCGAAACGGCAGGGCATCCGCTGACGCTGGTGGAGATCACGGCGTTGCAAGCCGGCAAGACGGGCGCCTTGATCGGCTTTGCGGCCGAGGCGGGGGCGGTGATTGCCGGGGCCGACCGTTCGCCATTGCGCGTCTATGCGGGGGCGCTGGGCCTTGCGTTCCAGATTGCCGATGACATTCTCGATGTGACTGGCGATGCCGCCAAGACCGGCAAGGCTGTCGGCAAGGATGCCGATGCCGGGAAGGCGACGTTTGTCTCGCTTCTGGGGTTGGACGGGGCGCGAGCGCGGGCCGTGGCGCTGGTGGATGAGGCCTGCGGCGCCTTGTCGCCTTACGGGCCGGGCGCGAACCTTCTGAAAGAGGCAGCGCAATTCACCATCGCGCGGGAGAGATGAATGACTGACGTGAAAACTCCGCTTCTGGACCGGGTCACTTTGCCTCGCGACCTGAAAGCCTTGAGCGACCGCGAATTGCGGCAACTGGCCGAAGAGCTGCGGGCCGAGACCATTTCCGCCGTTTCCGTGACCGGCGGGCATCTTGGTGCCGGGCTGGGGGTGGTTGAACTGACGGTGGCGATCCACGCTGTCTTTGACACCCCGCGCGACAAGCTCATCTGGGATGTGGGGCACCAGTGTTATCCGCACAAGATCCTGACCGGGCGGAGGGGCAGGATCCGGACGCTGCGGATGGAGGGGGGCCTTAGCGGTTTCACCAAACGGAGCGAAAGCCCCTATGACCCGTTCGGGGCGGCACATGCCTCTACCTCGATCTCTGCCGCGCTGGGCTTTGCCATGGCGGCTGATCTGGGCGGCGACCCGGGCGATGCAATTGCGGTGATCGGCGACGGCGCGATGTCGGCGGGCATGGCCTTTGAGGCGATGAACAACGCAGGCCATTTGAAAAAACGGCTGTTCGTGATTTTGAATGACAACGAGATGAGCATTGCCCCGCCTGTGGGGGCGCTGTCGGCTTATTTGTCCCGTCTCTACACCGAGCCGCCGATACAAGACCTGAAGCAGGTGGCAAAGGGCTTCCTGGGCCTGCTGCCGCCGCCGCTGCAAGAGGGTGCGAAGCGGGCCAAGGACATACTGAAGGGCATGGCTATTGGCGGAACTTTGTTTGAGTCTCTAGGGTTTTCCTATGTCGGCCCGATTGACGGGCATGATCTGGACGCCCTATTGCCGGTTTTGCGGACGGTAAAGGCGCGGGCAACCGGGCCAATGCTGATTCATGTGCTGACCAAAAAGGGCAAGGGCTATGCCCCGGCCGAGGCCGCGCGGGACAAGGGCCATGCGACGGCCAGGTTCGACGTTCTGACCGGCGTGCAGGCCAAGGCGGTTTCGAACGCGCCAAGCTATACCAAGGTTTTCGCGCAATCTCTGATGGCCGAGGCGGAGCAGGATGACAAGATCGTCGCGGTAACGGCGGCGATGCCGGACGGAACCGGGCTAAACCTGTTTGCTGACCGGTTCCCAAAGCGCTGCTTTGATGTGGGAATTGCCGAACAGCACGCAGTCACCTTCAGCGCCGGGCTGGCAGCGGGGGGGATGAAGCCTTTCTGCGCGATCTATTCCACCTTTCTGCAGCGCGGTTACGATCAGGTGGTGCATGACGTGGCGATCCAGCGTTTGCCGGTGCGGTTCGCGATTGACCGCGCCGGGCTGGTGGGGGCCGACGGGGCGACGCATGCAGGGGCATTTGACGTGGCATTTCTGGCCAATCTGCCGGGGCTCGTGGTCATGGCTGCGGCGGATGAGGCTGAACTGGTGCATATGGTGGCGACCGCAGTCGTGCATGATGGCGGGCCGATTGCCTTCCGTTTCCCCCGGGGCGATGGCGAGGGGGTCGAGATGCCCGCGCGCGGCGTGCCGCTGGAAATCGGCCGCGGCCGGGTGCTGCGCGAAGGGTCGCGGGTGGCGATCCTGTCCTTCGGCACCCGGTTGGCCGAGGTTCTGAAAGCCGCCGAGGCGCTGGAGGCGCGGGGGGTTTCGGTCACCGTTGCGGATGCCCGCTTTGCCAAACCGCTGGACCGTGATCTGATCTTGCAACTGGCCGCGCAGCACGAGGCGCTGATTACAGTCGAGGAAGGCGCAATTGGCGGCTTTGGGTCCCATGTCGCGCAGCTTCTGGCGGACGAAGGGGTGTTTGACCGGGGGCTGAAGTATCGCAGCATGGTGCTGCCCGACATCTTCATTGACCAGGCCAGCCCCGAGGCGATGTACCGAATCGCCGGCATGGACGCCGGGAAGATCGAGGCACGCGTGCTGAAGGCGCTGGGCGTGTCAGTCATGGGGCTGCGGGCCTGATCCCTCAACCGAGGGCATGGTATGTTGCCGATATCGTCCGAATGCGGCAAAGAAAAACCCCGGCCTGACTGGCCGGGGCAAGAAAAGCGACATTCCAGAAAAGTTCAGCGGCGACGGCCGGCGTCTTCTTCATCCTCGTCATCGTCAGCCCCGCCTGCACGCAGGTTAAAAAAGCTTTCGGCGTCCGAGAAATCTCCGGCAGGCGTGTCGTCCTTGTCATCGCCAAAAACCTCCAGCCCCGAGGGGACCTTCGGCTCTGGCGCCATGCCCAGCGACCTTTCGGTCGACACCAGCTTGCGCCGTTCGTCATCGGTCATCACCACGCCCTCGGCGGCTTTCTTGCGGGCGGCGGCCTGCACGACGGTATCCAGTTCGGACTGCTTGCACAGACCAAGCGCCACCGGGTCGATGGGCTGGATGTTCGAGATGTTCCAATGGCTGCGTTCGCGGATCGACTGGATCGTGGGCTTGGTCGTGCCGACCAGCTTGCCAATCACGCCATCCGACAGTTCCGGGTGGAACTTGACCAGCCAGTAGATCGCGGCCGGGCGGTCCTGACGCTTCGACAGGGGCGTGTAACGCGGCCCGCGACGCTTTTCCTCGCCCACCGCAGAGGCGTTGAACTTCAGCTTCATGCGATAGATCGGATCGGTCTGGGCGCGGTCAATCTCGACCGGGTCAAGCTGGTTGTTGGCGATGGGATCAAAGCCCTTCACGCCACCGGCCACGTCCCCGTCGGCGATGCCTTGCACCTCAAGCTCGTGCAGGCCGCAGAAATCGGCAATCTGGGCAAAGCTCAGGGTCGTGTTGTCCACCAGCCAGACGGCAGTGGCCTTGGCCATGAGCGGCTTTGACATCGACATCGGATCTCTCCTTTACAAATCTCTCCCGGGCCGGGAAAACGGCGGCGGGCGGGCCCGCGAGTTCCACGTTTTCTGGGAATTCAATCGCTCGTATACGGCCTTGCACCAGGAAGGAAAAGCGGAAATGCGCCGAACACTTCTGGCCCTCGCGGCTTTGTGCTGGGCCCCCCTGGCGCAGGCCGAAGGCGAGCGGGCGGGAGAGTTCGACTATTACGTCCTGTCCCTGTCCTGGTCCGCCGCCTGGTGCGCGCTGGAGGGGGATGCCAGCGACGATCCGCAATGCGATGCGGGGCGCGCGCTGACCTTCATCCTGCACGGGCTTTGGCCACAGAACGAAGAGGGCTGGCCGTCCTGGTGCCGCACGGGGGAACGCGATCCTTCGCGTGCGCTCACCGCTTCGATGGCCGATCTCATGGGTGGGTCCGGCTCTGCCTTCTATCAGTGGAAAAAGCATGGCCGCTGTTCCGGCCTGTCGCCTGAGACCTATTTTCAGACCGCCCGGAAAGCCTATGACAGCATTTCCATTCCAAAGTTCCTTTCCGATGTCTCGCGCCCGCTTGTCCTGCCTGCCAGCGTGATCGAAGACGCACTGATCGAGGCCAACCCCGGCCTTGCGCCCGACCAGATCACCATCACTTGCAAGGACGGCCTGATTCGGGAGGCGCGGATCTGCCTGACCAGGGATCTGGCCCCGCGCCGCTGCGGCGCGGACGTGATCCGTGATTGCCGTCTGACGGATGCCGTGCTGGAACCCATACGATAGGCAAGGCAGGAAGGGGCGGCGAAGGCGTGGGTCAGAAACTCCGATCCGCCTGAACCATTCATGGCAAAGGCTTGATCTGGTCTCAAATTCCGGGGTTCCTACCCCTC
>Ga0105045_10002934_pt1 | contig 14496 bp, 14 predicted proteins | sample MAT02_FD_78089 | JGI IMG/M metagenome (GOLD analysis project Ga0105045, IMG submission 78089) | Freshwater microbial communities from Lake Fryxell liftoff mats and glacier meltwater in Antarctica - MAT-02 (megahit assembly) | ecosystem: Environmental > Aquatic > Freshwater > Ice > Liftoff...
GACGGGCCGCTGCCGCCCATCCTGTGGTCGGCGCCACTGCTGCCGGTGCTGGACGGCATCGGCAACCCGCACAATCTCGGCGCCATCATCCGCTCGGCGGCGTTCTTCGGCGCCCGTGCGATCGTTCTGGGCGATGACCCGCGCCAGGCCGACCTCTCCGACGCTGTGTTCCGCACCTCCGAGGGCGCGATCGAGCATCTGAGCGTCTTCCGCAGCGACAACCTGCCCAGCCTGCTGCGCCGGCTGGAGGGCCGCGTGCTGCCGGTGGCCGCGGTGGCGGCGGGTGGCGTGCCCCCTGCCCAGGTGCCGCATGGCAAGCCCGTGGCGCTTGTGCTGGGCAATGAGGAGACGGGGCCAAACGCGGCCGTGCTGGGCGCCTGCGCCGGCGGCTGCACCCTGCCCGCGCTGGGGCCGGTGGAAAGCCTCAATGTCTCGGCCGCGGCGGCAGTGCTGTTTCACGCCTTCGCCGAGCGCGCGGGCTGAGCCGGCGCCTGTTGTGGCGTGCCGGGAAGGCGGCAGCCAATGCAATGCTGACTTATTGCCCATGGCGGGGCATATCAGCGCCATGACAGCTGTCGATCTCGTGCAGGAAGGCGACGCGTTGGTGCTGCGCCCGCCCGCCACTTTGGACCTGGCGACGGCGGCCGCGCTGTGGCGCCCGATGCTCGACGCCGTCGCCGCCCGGCCCGTCACCATCGACGCCACCGCGGTGACCCATCTGGATAGCGCCGGCGCGGTGCTGCTGCTGCAGGCGGCCGATGCCTCCGGTCGCGCCGAATGGCGCCCGCCCACCGAGCCCAGGGCAGCCGCGACCTTGGAGCGCATGCGCCGGGCGCTGGCCGCCGCACCCCCGCCCCGCCCGGGCCCACGCCCCTATTGGGTGACGCTGATCGGCAGCGCCGTGCTGGAACGCTTCAGCGGCTTGGGCCGACGCGTCAGCTTCCTGGGCGAGGTGACGCTGGGCACCCTGGCCATGCTGGCCAAGCCCTGGCGGCTGCGCAGGGTGGAGGTGCTGCGCCACCTTTCCGAGGCCGGCACCCAGGCCTTCGGGCTCTGCGCCCTGCTTGGCCTGCTGTTCGGCGTCATCCTGGCCTTCCAATCCTCCATCCCGATGCGGCAATACGGCGCCGAGATATTCATTCCCAACCTCGTCGGCATCTCGCTGCTGCGCGAGTTGGGCGGGTTGATGGCGGCGATCATCCTCGCCGGCCGTTCGGGCAGCGCTTATGCCGCCGAACTGGCGACGATGAAGGTGAATGACGAGATCGACGCGCTGTCGACCATGGGCGTAGACCCGCTGGCCTGGCTGGTGCTGCCGCGCATCCTGGCGGCGATGCTCGTGATGCCGGTGCTGGCGCTGATCGTCAGCCTGGCGGGGCTGATCGGCATGGGCCTCGTGATGTCCATGCTGGGCTTTCCGCCGCCCGCGGTGCTGTCGCAGCTGCGGCAGCACCTCAACTTCGGCGACATGGCGGGCGGGCTGTTCAAGGCGGCGGTGTTCGGCCTGGCCATCGGGCTGATCGGCTGCCGCTCGGGGCTGAAGGCGGGCGGCGGGCCGCGCGCGGTCGGCGATGCGGCAACTGGCGCCGTGGTCTCGTCCATCGTCGCCACCGTCGTGCTGGACGGCATTTTCGCCATCCTGTTCTTCCGGCTGGGCTGGTGAGCATGGCCGAGACCGTCATCGAGGCGGAAGGGCTGGCCATCAGCTTCGGCAGCCGGACCATTTTCAGGGATGTCAGCTTCGAGGTCCGGCGTGGCGAGATCTTCGTGATCCTCGGCGGCTCGGGCTGCGGCAAGTCGACCTTGCTGAAGATCCTGATCGGCCTGCTGCCACCCAGCACCGGCGTGGCCCGCGTGCTGGGCCAGGAGCTGACCATGCTGACCGGCCAGCCCCGCCGCGCCGCACTCGCCCGCATCGGCGTGATGTGGCAACAAGGCGCGCTGCTGGGTTCGCTGAACCTGATGCAGAACGTGGCGCTGCCGATGGAGCAGCACACCAGGCTGCCGCCCGATGCGCGCGACGTGCTGGCCCGCGCCAAGCTGGGCCTGGTGGGCCTGGGCGATGCCGCCACACGGCTGCCGGCGGAAATCTCGGGCGGCATGCTCAAGCGGGCGGGCATTGCGCGGGCCATGGCGCTGGACCCGCAGATCCTGTTCCTGGACGAGCCCAGCGCCGGGCTGGACCCGATCACCTCGGCCGGGCTGGATGAGCTGATCATGACCCTGGCGCGCGATACCGGCACCACCTTCGTCGTCGTGACCCACGAGCTGCAAAGCATCCTGGCGATAGGCGACCGCTGCATCATGCTCGACAAGACAGCCCAGGGCATGATCGCCACCGGCAAGCCCACCGAGCTTCGCGACAGCAGCGAAATCCCCACCGTGCGGGCCTTCTTCCGCCGCGAGGTTCTGGAACAATGAAAACCCAATTCTCCGTCGGCGTGCTGGTGCTGGTGGGCTTCGGCCTGCTGATCGGCTTCACCCTGTTCCTGACCGGCGAGCGCCTGCGCAACCGCGGCGAGATCTATGAGACCTATATCCGTGAATCGGTGCAGGGGCTGGAGGTGGGCGCGCCGGTGCGCTTCCGCGGCGTGGCGTTGGGGCGGGTGACGGAGATTGCCCTTGTGGGCTCCCGCTATGTGGTGGACCCCCGGGTGCAGTTCTCCGGCGCCTTCCAGCTGGTGCTGGTGCGCTTCACGCTGGATTTGCGCCAGGCCGGCCGGGCGCCCTCACTGCCCGAGGCAGTGCAGCTTGGCTTGCGCGCGCGCCTGTCCTCCCAGGGGCTGACCGGCGTTGGATACATCGAGCTGGATTTCGCTGATGTCAACCGCTTCCCGGTGCCCGAGCTGCCCTTCACGCCCGAGATCAACTTCATCCCTTCCATCCCCTCCACCACCGCCCAGGTGCAGGATGCCGCGACCATGCTGCTGACCCGGCTGGAACAGGTGGATTTTCAGGCCCTGCTGACCAACGTCACCGGGCTGGTCAGCGATATCCGCACCCAGGTCGCCCCCGGAGGCGACCTGCAGGTGATGCTGGCCGACACCTCCGCCCTGATGCGCAACCTGCGCGCCACCACCGACGCGGCCGACCTGCCCGCCCTGGTGCGCGATGTGCGGCAGACCGTCGCCGCCACCCGTGCCCTGACGGAAAGCCGCGAATTGCGCCAGGCCATAGCCCAGGGCGGCGCTGCGATGAGCGAGTTGCGCCAGGCCGCCGCCCGCCTTCCAGCCACGATCGCGCAGATGGAGGCAGGCTTGCGCAGCGCCCGCGGCGCCACGTTGGATGTGCAGGCGGATCTGGTGCCGATCATGCGTGACCTGCGCATGGTCACCGCCAATCTGCGGGACGTGACCGAAGCCCTGCGACGCTCCCCCAGCCAGGCGCTGCTGGGCGGGCCGCCGCCCGCCGGTGGCGGAGCCGGGCGATGAGCGTCACACGCCGACACTCCCTGTTCGGGCTGCTGGTCCTGCCGGGCTGTTCGGTGTTGCCGGACCGGCCGTTCATCGAAATCAGGCGCTACCCGCTCAGCCCCGCCCGCCCAGCCGATGCTCCACGCCGCCAGGGGCGCGAGGCAGTGCTGGTGCGCGACATGCGGGCCGGCCCGGGGCTGGATTCGCGCGGGCTGCGCAGCATTCGCAACGATGGCACGCTGGCCGTCGCCCCCTACGCCGAATGGGCCGCGCCACCGGCCGACGCGGCGGAGGCTGCGATGCGTGAATGGCTGCGCGCCAGCGGGCTCTTCGCCGGCGTGGCGCTGCCTGGTTCGCGTATCGCGGCACCGCTGGTGCTGGAGAGCGAGTTGGTGGCACTGGAACAGGACAGCCCACGCACCGCCCGCGCGGCGATTTCGGCACTGCTGGTGGAGGAGACGGGGCTGGCCGGGGTGCGCCTGCGCGGCCAATTCGTGGCCCGCGGCACGGCGGCTGTGCAGGGCGAGGGCCAAGGCGGGGGCCAAGGGAGAGGGCAAGCCGCCAGCGCCCAGGCGATGAGCGAGGCGCTGGGCGCGGCGCTGGCCTCGCTGGAGACGGAGCTTGCGCGGATTCTCTCGACCACCGCCCCAAGATAATTTTTGAGACAACCGAGACTGCGTTAACCATCGGTCCACCATCTGGCCACTACATTCTCAATATCGAGACAAAATCTCGAATTTGGAGAATGAGATGCCAATTCCGATACAGGCCCGCACCGCGCTCTGGGATCAGGTATGGGATGAGTATGACCTGCGGCAAGACCGGGGACCAGCCTTGGCCACCACCCTGGCCCCCACCCTGGCCCCCACCCTGCTCCCCACCCTGGGGCACACTCCGAAGGCGATGCCGGCGGCAAGGCGCGGACGCGGCGCGGCGTGGGGGCGCCGGCTGCGCGGGATGGCGGCGCTGTGCATCGTCCTCGGCGCCACCGCTTTCGCCACCGCGCCGATCGTCGCGGCGGCGCGCGTCGGCCAGGCGCTGGCCTCGGGCGATGTGGCGCAACTGCAGATGGCGGTGGATTGGCAAAGCCTGTCGCCCGCCCTGCGCCATGGCATGGATGCCGCGATCCAGGGCAATGGCCTGGGCAGTGGCAGCAGCGGTGGCAGTGGCGGCGGCGCGGCCACCTTCCTGGCCGGCATGGCCGATGAGATGATGCAGGGCCTGGCCACGCCCGCCGGCCTGATGGCTCTGGTAAGGCCGCGCCTGCCAGCCGAGGGCGGCCTGGGCGGCATGGGCATGATCGGCGCCATTCGCCCGGTGGGGGGCGGGCGCTGGCAGGTGGCGCTGCACGCGCCCGGCGAGAGCCGCGAAGCTCTCACCGTTACCCTGGCGCTGCGCGACGCGCTGACCATGCACTGGCAGGTGGTGGGGCTGGATGTGCCCCGCTTGCTAGCCGAGTGGGAGAGCTGACCCCGCCATCAGGGCGCGCAGATGGGCGGCCGCGCTGCTGGCCAGGGCGTGCAGGTCATAGCCACCCTCCAGCATGCTCACCACTGGCACGCCGGGCAGTGCGGCCAGGATTTCGCGGGTGATCCAGGCGAAATCCACCTCGTTCAGGCGCAGTTGGGCCAGCGGGTCACGTGTATGGGCATCGAAGCCGGCCGAAATGATGACCAGGCCGGGATCAAACGCCGCCAGCCGCGGCAGGGCCCCGGCCCAGGCGGCACGGAACGCCTCACCGCCCGCCCCTGGGGGCAGCGGCAGGTTCAGCACATTGCCCACGCCGGTTTCGTGGGCGGCCCCGGTGCCGGGATAAAGCGGCATCTGGTGGCTGGAGATGAAAAGAATCGAGGGATCGGCCTCGACACAGGCCTGGGAGCCATTGCCGTGATGCACATCGAAATCCAGAATCACCACCCGCGCCACGCCGCATTCCGCCTGAGCATGCCGCGCCGCGACCACGACGTTGGAAAACAGGCAGAAGCCCATCGGCCGCTCTGGTTCGGCATGATGACCCGGTGGGCGGACGGCGCAGAAGGCGGCAGGCGCCTCACCGCGACAGACGGCCTCGACAGCACGGATGCCGGCCCCGGCAGCGCGGAGCGCGGCCTGAGCACTGCCCGCGCTCATGATCGTATCGGCATCCAGACGGACGCGCTGGCCCGGGTCGGGGCGGATTTCGAGAATGCCTGAGATGTAGGCGGCGGGGTGGGCGCGAGCGAGTTGCTCCGGCGTGGCCAGCGGCGCCTCCTCGCGCTGCAACTCGGCAAAATCCGGGTGTTCCAGCGCCCTCCAGACGGCGCGCAGCCGGTCCGGTGATTCCGGGTGGCCCTCGCCCATGTCATGGCCCAGGCATGCCTCATGGGTCAGGTAGAGGATGCGGCCCTCAGCCATCGCCGCGCCGGCGCAGCACGAAGCGGAACACTTCTTCCTGCCTGGTCGTGCTCAGCAGGATGTGGCCGGTCTCCTCGGCGAAGGCGGCGAAGTCTTTTTCGGCCGCCGGGTCGGTCGCCAGCACGGTGAGTTCGGCGCCCGGCGCCATGCCGCGCAACGCCTTATTGGCCTTGAGCACCGGCAGGGGGCAGCGCAGGCCGCGCAGATCAAGCTCTTGCATGGAGGCTTTGCAGCACGGCGGCACCACACAGGGCAAGCGCGGCCTTGCGGTGGATGCGCCGCATGGCTCAATTTGCGGCATGCGCATGGGTGTCGATCTGGGCGGGACGAAGATCGAGGTGGCGGTGCTGGACGCCGCCGGCGCCGTCAGGCTGCGCCGCCGCCTGCCCACGCCACGAAGCTATGACGGCGTGCTGGCCGCCATCGCCGAGCTGGTCGCCGGGGCGGAGGCGGAGCTGGGCGTGACCTGCACCGTCGGCATCGGCATCCCCGGCAGCCTCAGCCCCGCCACCGGCCTGGTGCGCGGCGCCAACTCCACCTGGCTGAATGGCGGCAGGCTGGACCAGGATATCGCCCGCAGGCTTACCCGCGAGGTCCGGCTGAGCAATGACGCCAATTGCCTGGCGCTGAGCGAGGCGACCGATGGCGCCGCCGCCGGCCAGGGCATCGTCTTCGCCGCCATCCTGGGCACCGGGGTGGGTGCCGGGATCACCATCGACGGCCGGCTGCTGGAGGGCGCCAACCGCATCGCCGGCGAATGGGGCCACAACCCGCTGCCCTGGATGACGAAGGAAGAACACCCGGGGCCGCGCTGCTGGTGCGGCCGCGCCGGCTGCATCGAGACTTTTTTGTGCGGCCCGGCGCTGGCCGCCGATGCCGATGGGCCTGGGGCGCGCGACGCCAGCACGCTGCCCGCCCGCGCCGCGGCGGGCAACCGGGCCGCAGCCGCTGCCCTGTCCCGCCACGCGCATCGCCTGGCGCGGGCGCTGGCGCATGTGATCAACCTGCTCGACCCCGATTGCATCGTGCTCGGCGGTGGGTTGTCCAATATGGATCACCTGTATGACCAGGTGCCCAGGCTTTGGGGGCAATGGGTGTTCTCGGATGTGGTGCGGACGCGGCTGGTTCCGGCGGCGCATGGCGACAGCTCGGGCGTGCTGGGGGCGGCGCGGCTGTGGTAATCCGGGTGGGGCTGCGTCGGGGCGGCCTGGCCACGCTGCCCTTCCTGGTGCGCCGATGATGGACAGCCTTTGCCGCGACTGCGGCGCGCGGGGGATCGAGGCCGCCATCTGCCCGGCCTGTCGCAGCCGCCGCATCATCCGCCATGCCGAGCTGTTCAGCCTGACGATCGCCCATATCGACTGCGACGCCTTCTACGCCAGCGTCGAGAAGCGCGACGACCCATCCCTGGCGGCCCAGCCTGTCATCGTGGGCGGCGGGCGACGCGGCGTGGTCGCGGCCTGCTGCTACATCGCCCGCACCCGCGGCGTGCATTCGGCCATGCCGATGTTCAAGGCCCTGGCGGCCTGCCCGGATGCCGTGGTGATCCGCCCGAACATCGCCAAATACGCAGCCGAAGGCGCGCGCATCCGCACCATGATGCAGGCGCTGACGCCGCTGGTGGAACCGATGAGCATCGATGAGGCGGTGCTCGACCTATCCGGCACCGAAGCGCTGCACCGCGCGCCCCCCGCCGCCGTGCTGGCCGAATTCGCCCGGCGGGTGGAGCGCGAGGTGGGTGTCACCGTCTCCATCGGCCTGGCCGCCAACCGGCTGATGGCCAAGATAGCCGCGGGGCGTGACAAGCCGCGCGGCTTCGCAGTGATCGGCCGCGCCGAGGCGGCAGGGCTTCTGGCGGGCGAGCCGGTGCGGCTGCTGCCCGGCGTCGGTGCCGCGATGGCGGCCAAGCTTCACGCCGCGGGTTTCACCCGGCTGGGGCAACTGGCGGTGCTGGACGCGCGCGAGGCCGCCAGGCGCTTCGGCGATCAAGGGCCGAGCCTGGCAGCCCGCGCGCGGGGCGAGGATAACCGCCCGGTGGTGCCCGGGCGCGAAACCAAGAGCGTCAGCGCCGAGACCACCTTCGAGAGCGATCTCAGCACCCAGCAGGCGCTCGAATCGGTGCTGTGGCGGCTGTGCGAGAAGCTGGCGCGGCGGCTGGCGGCGAAGGAGCTTTCGGCCGGGGGCGTGGTGCTCAAGCTGAAAACCGTGACCTTCGCCAGCCGCACCCGCGCCGCCCGTCTGGCCTCGCCCACCCTGGTGCCCGATGTGCTGTTCGAAGCCGCGCGAAAACTGCTGGCGCGGGAGGTGGATGGCACCGCCTTCCGGCTGCTGGGCGTCGGCGCCAATCCGTTGCTGCCCGCCTCCCAGGCCGATGCGCCGGACCTGGCCGACCCCGACGGCCCGCGCCGCAGCGCCCGCTGGGCGGCGATGGAGGCGCTGCGCGCGCGCTTCGGCGAAGATGCGGTCAGGCGCGGCCGGGGCATGCCGGAGAAGAAGTGACGCGGGTCACTCCGGCTGCACGCCGGCGCGACGCAGGATGGCCAGCCCGCGCGGCCCGGCCTCTGCGATGACGGCGGCAAAAGCCTCGGCGGATTCGCCCAGCACCGGCGCGCCGCCCAGATCGCCCAGCTTGCGCATGACCTCGGGCGTTTCGGCCGCTCGCTGCACCGCCGCGTTCAGCCGCGCCACCTCCGCCGCTGCCAGCCCCTTGGGACCCCACAGCGCGAACCAGGGCGCGATCGGTGCCAGGCTGGGCATGCCTGCCTCGGCCGCGTTGGGGATGTCGGGCGCGACCGCCGCCCGACCGGGGCCGGTCACACAATAGGCCCGCAGCCGCCCGCCGCGCACCAGCGGCAGGGCGGAGAGCAGCGGCGCCATCATCAGGCTGGTCTGCCCGCTCACCACATCGACGATGGCAGGCCCGGTGCCGCGATAGGAGACGATGAGCACCGGCACGCCCAGTTCCTGCCGGAAGACCTCGGTCGCCAGATGCCCCGAGGTGCCCAGCGAGGTGTTGGCGAAGGCGTGCCGGTCGGGGTTGGCGCGGATATCGGCGATCAACTCCGCCAGGGTGCGCGCCGATTGCTGCACCCCGCCCACCAGCACCAGCGGCGAGATGGCGAGCCTGGCGATGGGGGTGAAATCGGCCACCGGGTCATAGGGCACCTGGGCCATGACGCCGCGCGCCAGCAGGTGGCTGTCGGAATTGCACAGCAGGGTGCGGCCATCGGCCTCGGCCCGCGCGACCACGGCGCTGCCCACCGCGCCATTGGCGCCGGAGCGGTTTTCCACCAGCCATGGCACGCCCAGGCTGGCCGTCAGCGCCTCGGCGAAGATGCGCCCCGAGACGTCGATGCCACCCCCCGGGGGATAGGGCACCACCACCCGCACCGAGCCTGCCTGCGCATGCGCGGCGGAAGCGGCCAGGGCGGGCATGACAAGCAGGCCGCGACGGTGCATCGGGGGGGTGGATCTCATGCCGGTCGCCATTCAGGTTCAAACAAGGAATAGTCGATGCACAACCCGTCGCAAGTGCTGAAATTGCTCGCCCAGGCCAACCGCATCCTGGCCCGCGACGGCATCGTCGATGATTTCGGCCATGTTGCGCTGCGCGACATGGCCGACCCCACCCGCTTCTGGCTCTCCCGCGCGCTGCCACCCAATGCGGTGACGGAGGCGGATATGCGCCGCTACGACGCGCAGGGGGTGTGCGAGGACCCGGCCGCGCTCAGCTATTCCGAAGCGGTGCTGCATGCCCGCATCTTCGCCGCACGCCCCGATGTGCAGGTCAGCATCCATCACCACGCGCGGCCGCTGCTGCCCTTCACCATGCCCGGCGCGATGCCGCTGCGCCCGGTCTTTCACACCGGCTCCATCCAGGGCTGGGATGTGCCGGTGTGGGATAGCGCGCCCTTCGGCGTCACCGGCATGCTGGTCGATGATGTGCCCAAGGCCGACAGCCTGGCCGCGGCGCTGGGCGCCAACCGCGCGGCCTTGCTGCGCGCCCATGGCGCGGTGGTGGTGGGGCCGGATATCCCGACCGCCGTGATGATCGCCATCTACATGAGCGAGAATGCTGGCGTCGCCCTGGCCTGTGGCGCGCCGCACCACCCCGTGCCCAGCCTGTCGCGCGAGGAGGCGGAGGCGACCTCGGCGCGGCTTCTCACCCCTGCCACGGTGGCCCGGGTCTGGGCCGGGCGGCTGGTGGGTTTGGCCCTCTGAGCGCAGCCATGTTAGGGGCGCGCATGACATCGCCACAGCGCATACTGGTGACCGGCGGGGCCGGCTTCATCGGCTCTCATCTCTGCACCCGCCTGCTGGCCGAGGGGCATGAGGTGTTGTGCGCCGATAATTTCTTCACCGGGCGGCGGGCCAATCTGCACCGCTTCCTGCAGCATCCGGGCTTCGAATTGCTGCGCCACGACATCTGCTTTCCGCTCTTCGTCGAGGTGGACCAGATCTACAACCTGGCCTGCCCCGCATCGCCCACCCATTACCAGCATGACCCGGTGCAGACGACCAAGGCCTCGGTGCTGGGCGCCATCAACATGCTGGGGCTGGCCAAGCGGCTGGGTGTGCCGGTGCTCCAGGCCTCCACCTCGGAGGTGTATGGCGACCCGCTGGTGCATCCACAGTCCGAGGAATACTGGGGCCATGTGAACCCGATCGGCCCGCGCTCCTGCTATGATGAGGGCAAGCGATGCGCCGAGACATTGTTCTTCGACTATCACCGCCAGCACCGGCTGCGGATCAAGGTGGCTCGGATCTTCAACACCTACGGGCCGAACATGCTGCCAGATGACGGCCGGGTGGTGTCCAATTTCATCGTCCAGGCGCTGCGGGGCGAGCCCATCACCATCTATGGCGATGGCAGCCAGACCCGCAGCTTCTGCTACGTCGATGACCTGGTGGAAGGGCTGATCCGGATGATGAACAGCCCGGCCGAGGTGACCGGGCCTATCAACCTGGGCAACCCGGTGGAACAGAGCATGCTGGAGCTGGCCAGCCGCATCCTGGCGCTGACCGGCTCGGCCTCGACCCTGGTATTCCGGCCGCTGCCGGCCGATGACCCGCGCCAGCGCCAGCCCGACATCTCCCTGGCCGGCACGGCACTGGGCTGGCGGCCGGTGGTGGGGTTGGAGGCCGGGCTGGAGCGGACGATCGCGTATTTCCGTGCGCAGGTTTCAGCCGTGAACTGAGGTCTGCCCCGGGGGTCGCGTCACACCCCTGGCCGGGCCGGTGGCATCCGCCTCAACAGCCACAGCATCAACCCCAGCGCCGGCAGTGCCGCCGCCGTGGTCAGCAGGAAGAAGGACTGCCAGCCCAGCGCCTGCGCCAGCACGCCCGAGCCACCGCCCAGCGTGCGCAGCGGCACCGAGGCCAGCGAGGAGAGCAGCGCGTATTGCGTGGCGGTGTAGTTCCTCGCGGTCAGACTTGAGAGGTAGGTGAGGAAGGCGGCATCGGCCAAGCCGTCGGTGAAGTTCTCCACCCCCACCTGCAGCGCCAGCATGGGCACTGAGCCCGGGAATTGCAGCAGCACGAGATACATCAGGTTGGAGAGCATCTGGGCCAGCCCAGTCAGCACCAGGGCGCGCCCGGTGCCGATCCGCGCCACCAGGAAGCCACCGGCCAGCGCGCCCGCCAACACGGCGAAAAGGCCGAAGCCGCCCGCGATGCCGCCCACAACCTCACGCGAGAAACCCAGCTCGCGATAAAATGGCGCGGTCATGATTCCGGCCAGCGCCTCGCCCAGCTTGAACAGGGCGATGAAGGCCAGGATGGTGGCCCAATGCGGTCGGCGCAGCAGGTCGGTGAAGGGTTCGACCACGCCGGCGCGCAACCGCCCGCGCCAGGTCAGGCCGGCTATCGGCAGCCGCGGCTCCTCCCGCCCCAGCACCACCGCCAGCAGCCCAAGCCCCAGCAATGCCGCGCAATAGGCGAACATCCCCCCCCAGCCGATGAAGCCCACCAGCGAGAGCCCGCCGGCATTGGCCGCCAGCAGCGCGCCGCGATAGCCCCAGACATAGGCGGCCAGGCCATAGCCCTGCTCGGCCTCCTCCAGCATCTCGATGCGGTAGGCATCGACCACGATGTCCTGGCTGGCGGAGAGGAAGGCCACCAGCACGGCGATGGCCACGACAAGCTCCGGCGCGCTGGCCGGGTTCCGCTGGCCCAGCGCGAAGATGGCCAACATCAGGGCAGGGATGATGCAGGCCAACCAGCCCCGCCTGTGCCCCAGCCGCGCCAGCACCGGCGGCGAAAGCTGGTCCAGCAGCGGCGACCAAAGGAATTTGAAGGAATAGGACAGCCCGATCCAGGCGGTGAAGCCGATCGCCACCAGCGAGATGCCGCTCTCCGAAAACCATTGCCGCAGCACGAAGCCGGTCAACGGCAACGGCACGCCGGCCGAGAAGCCGAGCAGCAGCAGGACGAGGAAACGGCGGTCACGCCAGAGCGGCTTGGGTTGGGCCATCCTAGGGCGTTAACAGCACACCGCGTGTGGCGTAAAGCTGGCTATTCGGCGGCCTGCGCAAGCTCCGCCCGACGCAGCTTGCCGCCCCACTCGGCCAGAAGGTTCTCGTCATCCATGCCCAGCGGCACGGCGTCCGGCCCATGCACCAGGATGTCGGGGCGGACGAGGCGCAACAGTTCATCGTTGCTCTGTCCCCGGCATTCGGCCAGCAGGTCCACCGCCGGCCAATCGGCCATGTGATGCGCGCCCTCACCCGTCACCGCCACCAGCAGCCGGTCGCACCAGCCGCGGGCCTTTTCCATGAGTTGTGGCGTCCAGGCCTCACCACCCGCCTCACCCAGATGCAGCAGGCCGATGCGCCAGCCGCGATGGCGCCAGCGTTCCACCATCTCCGATGCCAGCGGCACCGAGACCAGCTTTCGCTTGGCGTTCAGCCCCGGTGTCAGCGCCTCGATCAGCTCATCATCGCGCACCACGACGATGCCCGCCTTGCGGGTGACGATGCCGATGGCCACCGCCGCCAGTTCGGCCGCGATGACGAGTGTCAGCCCTGCGGCCAGGCTGGCGGCCAGCACCGCCACCACGGCATCGCCAGCGCCGGCGGGGTCATGCTGGTCGGATGCCTCGGCGCGCAGCTGCAGCACCTCGTCTCGGCCATGCACGAGGGTCAGCCCATCGGGGCCGCGCGGCACCAGCACAGCGCCCAGCTGAAGGTCACGCCGAAGCGCGGTGGCGGCGGCAATCAGCTCGGCATCGGTGCCCACCGGCATGTTCGTGGCGAGCGAGAGCTCCTCGGCCTCGGGCACGATGAGGTCGGCGCCGGCAAACCGCGCGAAATCTCCGCCCTTGGGCTCCACCACCACCTTGCGGCCGCCGGCGCGGGCGGCGGCGATGATGCGCGGCGCCACATCGCCCGAGAGCACGCCCTTCTGATAATCGCTGAGCACCACCACGGAGGTGGCGGCGACGGCGTCAGCGGCGATCCGCACCAGCCGGTCGGCCAGGCGGGGGTGGATGGGGGCGGCCTGCTCATGATCGGCGCGCATCAGGTGCTGGCCGGCGGCGACGAAGCGCGTCTTGGTCGTCGTGGCGCGCCCGCCCTGCACCAGCAGCCAGGGCTCGACGCGCGGCTGCCCGCCGATCAGGCCAGTCAGGTCGCTGCCCGGCTGGTCATCGCCCACGACCGAGACGAAGGCGACGGCAGCGCCGAGTGCGGTGAGGTTGCGCACCACATTGCCCGCGCCGCCGGGCAGCGCCAATTCGCGCTCCACCGCCAGCACCGGCACCGGCGCCTCCGGGCTCACGCGCGTTACGCGACCATAGACGTAGCGGTCGAGCATCACGTCGCCCACCACCAGAACCGAGCCTCGGCGTAGCTGGCGCACTGCGGCAACAAGACTGGAAGGGATCGGGGGGGCTGGGGTGCTGGGCTTGGGCATCAGGTCTTTCTTCTGCGCGGCCCCGTCACCGCCGTCTTTCCATCAGAACATGACAAAGCGAAGAAGGCCAGAGCGCTGTGTCGTCTTCACACTCTTCGCACGCCAATGCGAAGGCTCGGTTAACCATTTCCCGCGCAATTTCATGCGTCTGATCCGGACCCTCCATGCGCAACCTGCAACCGTCACCGCCCAACGCCCAGCCAGTCGCCGCCGCCCTGTCGGCGGCATTGACCGAGATGGTGCGGCGATGCCGCAGCGCGGAATGCGCGGGGCTGGAAGTGCCGTGGGCGGCCGTGCCGGTCATCGCGGTCGCGGCGCTGGATGAGGCCGCCAACAGTGGCGGCGGGCTGGTCTGGCGCCCGCGCCATGGCGGATTGTGGCTGCTGGGTGCCAGCCAGGGCGCGGCCCATCGCGCCCGCGTGCTGATCGAGGGCATGGGCTGGGCGGCGGCGACGCTGTCCTTCCCGCAGGACATGCCCAGGCTTGAGGCCGCCCTGGCGGCGGAGACCGACCCCGCCTCCCCCAGCCCCGCGATCCTGGCCATGGCCCCTCTGGCCGAGATCGAGGAGCGCGCCGCGCGCCTTGGCGCCGAGGCTGGGCACGGCCTGACCACCCTGTGGCGGATGGCGGGCAAGGCGCCGAACCTGCTGGGCCAGCGCTGGATGGTCGAGCCGGAGGCACTGGTCAGCGGCGCAGCCGAACAGGATTGGCAGGGCCACGCCCATGCCCTGCTGGGCGCCCGGCTGCTGGACCGTGCCCGGGCCGGGCACTGGCCGGC